>Ga0310123_10000665_pt1 | contig 30226 bp, 26 predicted proteins | sample CB6_AW_1057_MG_FD_203505 | JGI IMG/M metagenome (GOLD analysis project Ga0310123, IMG submission 203505) | Marine microbial communities from Western Arctic Ocean, Canada - CB6_AW_1057 | ecosystem: Environmental > Aquatic > Marine > Oceanic | place: Canada: Western Arctic Ocean | collected... | reverse complement strand
GCAAACACTTACAACTCCAAGAAGTTCTTCAGCAGACTGTGACCCACTTCAGTCAGCACGCTCTCCGGGTGAAACTGGACTCCATGAACCGGCCATATCGCATGGCGGAGTCCCATGATCGTCTCGCCTCCGAGGGTCCGGGCCGAAATCTCAAGTTCCTCTGGCCAAGGAGCGTGGCCAACGACCAGTGAGTGATAGCGACCCGCCAGAAAAGGGCTGGCGATTCCCTTAAAGACTCCTTTGCCATCATGGTCGATCTCGGAGGATTTGCCATGCAACAGCGCTGGCGCTGACACGACCGTTGAGCCACAGGCGTAGCCGATCGCCTGATGACCGAGACAGACACCGAGTATGGGAATCGACGATCCGTGCTGTCGCACCGTTTCCACGCTCACCCCGGCGTCCTCCGGTCGCCCTGGGCCCGGTGAGATCACGATCCGGTCCGGCATCATGGCCCCAATCTCGGCGACGGTAATCTCGTCATTCCGCTTGACCACCAGGTCAGCACCCAGTTCCCCTAGATACTGAACAAGGTTGTAGGTGAACGAGTCGTAGTTATCGATGACCAGTACCATCTGTCCCCGCCGCTACCTCGCCTACCCGACGATCTTCAACCCCTGTCCGCTCTGAGCCACCTCGAGCGCGCGGATCAACGCTGCCGCCTTGTCGCGGGTCTCTTGATACTCCGCGGCCGGATCGGAATCGGCCACGATCCCAGCGCCCGCCTGAACCGACGCTCTTCCATCCTGCATCGCGATCGTCCGGATCGTGATGCAGCAATCCAGATGGCCGGCGAAGTCAAGATACCCCACGGCGCCGGCATAGACACCCCGGGTCGACGGTTCGAGTTCGTCAATGATCTCCATGGCACGAATTTTTGGTGCCCCCGAAACAGTTCCAGCCGGAAAACAGGCCGCTAGTGCGTCAAGCCGATCTCGCCCTTTGGCGAGCTGGCCCTCCACGCGCGACACCAGGTGCATCACATGCGAATACCGCTCGAGTCCCATGAATTGCGACACCAGCACCGTGCCGTACTCGCTGACCCGGCCGAGATCGTTGCGCCCGAGGTCGACCAGCATGACGTGCTCGGCGCGCTCCTTCTCGTTCCCCAGAAGTTCCTCTGCAAGTTGCTCATCTCGAACCTCGTTGGCCCCGCGCGGCCGCGTCCCCGCAATTGGATGCGTTTCCGCGTGTCGACCCTCCACCCGCACCAACATCTCCGGGGACGAGCCTACGATCGACAAGCCGCCAATTCGCATAAAATACATGTATGGAGACGGATTGACGTACCGGAGTGTCCGATACACCGTGAACGGATCAACCGTGACCTCGGTCTCGAAGCGCTGAGACAAAACCACCTGATATATGTCTCCGGCGCGGATGTATTCCTGGGCCCTCCGGACCGACGCCTCGTACGCCTCGCGTGTTGTGTTGGTCTGCCACTCGAGAGACATCTCGGAATCGTGCGCGTGTCCCGACACGTTGCGCTCCAGTTCACGCTCCAGGAACCGAATCTTCGCCTGAGCCAGCTGATACTGGCTTCGCAGATCGCAACCGTCATGCACCGGGGCATTTGCGATTACCAGGATGCGATGCTTGACGTGGTCAAATGCCAGAATCGTGTCGAACAACATGAACGCGGCATCATCCGTCGCATGAGTGTCGCCACCGGACCGCTCGTCGTGCCGCCTCCAGCACTCCCCAAGTGACGGTTCAAACCAGGCGGCCGCCTCATAACCCAGGAAACCAACGGCGCCGCCGGTGAACCGCGGGAGATCTTCGACCCCCGGTGATTGGTAGAGCGCCATCACCTCACGGAGGATGTCGACGAATGGCTCGGCGCGTTCCTCGGTGCCCTCTGGCGTATCGATAGATACCCCCCCGTCGCGCGACCGCAAAACCATGAAGGGGTCTTTACCCAGAAACGAGTAGCGCGCGAGGCGCTTACCTCCCTCGACGCTCTCGAGGAGAAAAGCGTGGTCGGCATCTTGGGCTATCTTAAGGAACGCTGAGACCGGGGTCAGCATATCGGCCATCACTTCCTTGCAGACCGGTACGAACGTACCCCGCTTGGCCAGGTCGACGAATTCTTCGAAAGATGTGTTCTTTCTCATCGACCTACGACCCGGCGGCGCGCGATGGATCAAGCTGGCGCACCGCCGGCAACCGCCGCTGCGCCGCGTCACGAAAGGTGTCTGCTCCAGGAGACTCACCGGTCCACCAGGTGAACTGCCGTTCGGCCTGGGCCACCAGCATGTCTAGACCCCCGATGGTCGAGCACCCCGCAGCGGCAGCGTCTGCAAGCAGTGCCGTCACCGGTGGGTTGTACACGAGGTCATAGACGAGCGTGCCCCCGAATCCGGTCTCTGCCATCGGGCTGGCGTCATCGTTCGGAGACGTCCCTATCGGAGTGGTATTGACGAGGAGATCCCATGTGCCAGGCTGAGGAGGCATCGGGGTCGTCTGGCCTCCGACCAGCCGAGCAACTTCTGCTGATTTCTCGACAGAGCGCGCACATATTGTCACCAAGGCCCCAGCATCAACGAGTGCTGTCGCCACTCCGCGCGCGGCGCCACCCGCGCCGAGGACGGTCGCGCGGCAGCCATTCAGATGGATCCGACCGTGGAGAGGTGCGAGAAACCCAGAAACGTCAGTATTGATTCCACGCCATCCCGCCGGGTCAATGCTAATGGTGTTCACGGCACCCACTCGCTGACTCAGCTCGTCGGCCGACGCGATCTTCGAGAGAATGGACTCCTTGTAGGGCGCTGTCACGCTAGCGCCACAGACGCCGAATGCCGTGGCAAACCGTTCGAAGTCATCGACGTCTGCCGCCTCCAATGGCAGATAAACCGCGTCGAGTCCGATCTCCTCGAAGCCCGCGTTGTGCATCACCGGAGACAAGGAATGGCCGAGTGGCGAGCCAATTACCCCAAAAATTTTGGCCTCCGTGGTCAAGACCCTGACTCGAAATTCGTCAAGCATATGTGACAGCTTGAGCTGCCCCGGCGCGACGCCGTCGCCAGCGTAGGTCCAGCACGACCCGAAGAGATCGGGTAGTACGCGAGACGGAATACCGGCCACGCCCATTCCGATCACGACCTGCGTGCTCGTCGCTCCGGTTCGATGTCGCCTGCCGAAATCACGGAGTGTGACCAGGTCGGACAACGCGTCGGTCTTAACTGCAATCTTGACGACTTCGGCGCCCGTCGCTCGCATTTCGCGAAACTGGTCGTCGAGATCGCATGGGACCTGCGTGAAATTATGTGCCGACAATACGATTCGCCGTCCGTCGTCTGTTTTGATAAGGCGATCAAAACCGGCTCTCCACTCCACGTCGACGTAGTCGGCACCGAGCTGGTGGGCGCGCGTGAGCACTCCTTGGCGCTCCTCCTCAGAGCCCTGAAAATGTCCCCCCTCCCAGATCGGTCGGCAGGTCACCAGGAGAGGACAGGTCCGATCCGCCAGCACACCGGCCACGTCGATCTCGCGTGCGTAATCCAGACGCAGCTCGACCATATCAGCATCAGCCGAAGCGTCCCTCGCAGCACGGAGTTCGTCCGTGGTGGCGCCGGTAACGGTGGCACACAGCTTCGCGTTCATGGTCGGCTACGCTCAAATAAAAAAACCCCTTCAACCGCCGGGGCTGAAGAGGCTCGGATGTCGTTGTCTCCCTGGGTCGACCGAGATGTTTTGAGTGACCCTCTCTTAGCTGACAGCCCCTCCAGCGCTCCGATTAAACCGGTGGTAATACCACCAGTCATGAACGAGAGGCCAATACCCATCGTGCGCCGTCGAACGAAGTAATATGGCTGTCATCGCTATCGATTGCAACGCTACCAGACGTGTCCGGGCCATGTCAATTTCGCCGTTCTCCTTGACCATCAACCATTTGGTCCGATATAAACAACCCAGACGCCGATCGCTGCCATGAGAGCCTCCACGCCTCTCGCCGTCGCACTCCTCGCAACCCTCTGCCTGGTTCAGTTGCCGGCAGAGACCGCCCTTATGCCAATTACCGAGGTAGAGACCGGGATGACCGGCGTTGGGGTCACCGTCTTTCAGGGCGCCGAGCGGGAAGAATTCGATGTCGAGGTCCTTGGCGTGCTGACCAACGTCATGGGGCCTCAGCGCAATATCATCGTCGCCCGCCTAACCGGGGGGCCACTGTCGACAACTGGCGTCATCCAGGGGATGAGCGGCAGTCCTGTCTATATCGACGAGCGCCTAGTTGGGGCCATCTCTTACTCTCTCGGCTCATTTTCGACCGACGCGATCGCAGGTATCACTCCAATCGAAGAGATGGTCGTAACCGATACCACCACGAGCGTCGGCGCCCGGCTCAGTCCGGCATGGTTTCGCATGCCTGTCGCCGAACAAGACCTTGCCTCCCTCGTTCGCGAGGCGTTCGGATCGGCGGAGGCATTCGCGCGGCAGCCAAAAGATGTCCGTGCCTTCGGCCTACCTTCGTCGGAGGCTGGTCGCTTGGGGACGCTGTTGCAACCAATCGCAACTCCGTTAGTGTTGAACGGGTTTGCACCCGAGCTCCAGGCCGTCTGGACGGCGGCGTTCGGGGTAGGCGGTCTCGCCACCACCGTCGGCGGGGCGATGACCGTGGAGGCGCAACTCGAGGTGGCGGGTCAACCCCTGCAGCCAGGCGATGCGGTCGGTGCGAGCCTGGTTCGGGGCGATCTGACGATGGCCGGCACCGGCACCGTCACGATGGTCGAAGACAACCGCGTGTACGCATTCGGACATCCGTTCTACAACCTTGGCCCGACCCGGTTTCCGATGACGCGAGCGCACATCACGACGGTGCTCCCGAGCCTTGCCCTTTCATCCAAAATCGCAGCGATTGGTCCCGTGCTCGGGACGTTCGACCAGGACCGCTCCACCGGCATTTACGGCAGCCTCGGACAAGGTCCTAGGATGATCCCAATCCGGATGACGCTGGACGAACCCGGACGGAACATCCAGCAAACATTTAACTTTGAAATTGTCGACGATCCTCTGTTTTCTCCCCTCCTCGCATACACCACGGCATTGAGTACGTTCGTGACCTGGACACGTAACCTCGGACCTCGGACCTACGAAATCACGAGCACCTCACGGCTTCGAGATCACGAGAACGTGACGTTCGACGACATCTACACAGGCAACACCGCATCGGGGCTTGCCGCCTCGGCTATCTCCAACCCCGTGGCGGCGCTGTATGCAAATAGCTTCGAGCCTGTGGACATCTTGGGAATCGATGTTGCGGTCACGGCTTTCGAAGAGCGCCGGACAGCCACGCTCGAGCGGGTCTGGCTCGACGCCGATCGGCCCCGGGCCGGCGATGAAGTGCCGCTGAAAATCTTGTCTCGAGGTCATCGCGGCACCGAGTTGCTCGAGACCGTCATGATGCAAATTCCTGCCCATGCGAGTGGCCACATGACGATCGAGGTCTCTGATGCGGCAACGCTCGCGGCGCAGGAGCGGCAAGAGGGACGGTCCACAGTCGAGGCCGACTCCATTGATCAGCTGATTCGAACTCTCAACGGCGCTCGACGAAGCAATCGGTTCTATATCAAGTTACTCCGAACCGATGCAGGCGCAGTCGATCGAGGCGAACCGCTCCCCTCGTTACCGGGTTCCGTTCTTGCCGTCCTCGAGGGAAACCGAAGTAACGGAGGTCTTGGTCGCCTCAGAGAAGCGACGTTGGGCGAGTGGGTGCTCGTCGGCGACCACGTCGTCTCCGGCTCGCGCCGGCTCTCCATCACCATCGAGAAATGAGCGCCGCTCGCCCCATTTACCCGCGCTGGGGGCTGACGGTGGCGGGACTGATTCTGCTGGTCGCCCTGACCCAGGCTGCGTCACCGATATTCTGGCGCGTCTCGACACAAGCCGAGTTTCTCAAAGGCGAGGTCGAAAACCTCTCGATCGACTCGACCGGACAACTTTTACTAGGACCGGTCAGTAAAGCCGTGTTCGAGACTACCTCTCCGTTTCTCTGGGCGACCGACGAAGCCGGTGGTGTCTTGTGGATCGGCAGCGGAAACGACGGGCGCGTGTTTCGCATCGAGGACGACTCCGAGGGACAGACCATCTTCGATGCCGACCAGCTGAACGTTCACGCCATCGCCGCGATCGATCGTGATACCGCCTATGTTGGGACGTCGCCTGACGGCGCGGTGTTTCGCGTCTCCACGAGTGGTGAGCCCCAGACGGTCTTTGACCCCGACGAGCAATACATCTGGGCCGTGACCCACGGCATCGACGGTGACCTGTTCGTCGCCACCGGCAACCCGGGTCGGATCTACCGCGTGACGCCAGATGGCGCCGCCACACTCTTCTACGAGACGAACTCGACCCATGTGCTGTCGCTGGCGGTCGACCCAGACGGCAATGTGCTCGCCGGCACCGGGTCACCCGGACGGGTCTTTCGAATTACTCCCACCGGTAACGGCTTCGTCGTGCTCGATAGCTCGTTCAGCGAAATCCGGTCACTCCGTTTTGCTTCGGACGATGTGCTGTATGCGGTCGCCGTCAGTCAGTCGCCGGGGCAGGCAGTGCCAGCGTCGTCGGGAGTACCAACTGCCGGGGGCGCCACCGTGACCGTGTCGACTTCGGTGTCGGAGACGGTGACCGTGACCACGAACGGAGCGACGTCGACTGGGTCAGTTTCGAGTTCGTCAGCGGCGTCGGGTGCGTCTTCTACCGCCAGTGGCGCCGTCTACCGCATCATGCCGGACGGCGTGTGGGATACGGTCTGGGAATCGGCGGTTGACGCACCGTACGACGTCGCCTTCACCTCTCCGGTTCGCACCGAGGGTGACCCAGAGCCGACGGGACGGACGCTCCTGATCGCCACGGGCGGCAACGGCAAGATTTTTCGCGTGAGCGAAACCCCAAAGCGGGTCGTCCTCCTCGCTCGGGCCCCGGCCCAGCAGGTGACGCAGTTCGTGGCTGGCAGCGACGGAGGCCACTACTTCGCGACCGCCAATCCCGGAAAGATATATCGACTGGCGGCTGATCAGGCGGCTACCGGCACTTATATCTCTCCCGTGAAGGACGCGGAAACAGTGGCAACGTGGGGCACCGTCCGCTGGAGGGCGACCACTCCGGAGAGGACGTCGGTCGAACTGTTCACACGGACCGGTAACACGGAAGAACCCAACGATACCTGGAGTGCATGGTCTGGGGCCTACTCCGATCCCACCGGTTCGCAGGTGACAAGCCCGAAGGCGCGCTATATCCAGTGGAAAGCGCAGCTGCACGGAGGCGACGCCAGTCCGGTCCTGTTCTCCGTCACCACCGCGTACCTCCCCCGGAACCTCGCACCGGAAATCACCGATGTGACCGTTCTCGACCCGGGTGTCGTCTTTCAGCAGCCGTTCTCCGGCACCGATCCACCAATCGCTGGCCTGTCAGACGAAGCGGAGGCGCGTGCGCCGAACGGGAACAGCGAGAACCAGCAGAACACGCTTGGACGTCGGGTGTTTCGGAAAGGGTTGCAGACCTTCGTCTGGACGACGCGCGACGGGAATGAGGATGACCTGACGTATGACGCGTTCTACCGGACCGACGTGGAAGCCGAATGGAACCCATTGGCCGAGGGATTGCGTGAGTCAATCTTCACCTGGGATACCAGTTCAGTGCCCAATGGCACGTACGTCTTTCGCGTTGTCGCGACAGACGCGCTGTCAAACCCACCCGGGCTTGCACTGCGCGGCACCCTTGAAAGCAAGGCGTTTGATATTGACAACTCGCCGCCGCAGATCATTTTCGAAGCGGCCCGAGAGCAACCCGACGGAGTGGTTATCGGATTTGTCGTCAATGACAGCCACTCGGCAGTTGCTCGAGTTGAATTCTCCCTTGATACTGAGCGCTGGCAGGTCGTCTATCCCCTGGACGGGATCCCAGATTCACAGGCTGAACGATTCGAGGTCGCGCTCGATGCCACCGATGTCGATCGGCTTATCATCCGCGCAAGCGACGCGATGGGCAATACCGTAACCATGTCGGGGCAATCGGATGGTCGCCGGTAGAACCTTGCTGCTATTGGACCGAATGCGTCGATTCATCGTGGGTTGTCTTGTCTTGCTCCTTGGGATGGCTGGGGTATTCGTCTACCAGGGCGCCGATCGAGAACGAGAGTTCCAGTACCTGATCACGGAAGGCGATCAGGCGATTTTGGATGATCAACCGTTTCTTGCGATCGAGGCATACAGTGGGGCCCTGATGCTCGACCCCAACTCGATGGCAGTCCACCTCAAACGGGGTGAGACATACCAACGCCAGGGTCACCTCCGCAACGCTAGGCGCGATCTGCTCATGGCCGCTCAGCTCGACCCAGTGGCTACTCGGCCCTACGAGCGTCTCGGTGACGTGGCGTTCGCGCTTGAAGACTACGGGGAATCGATTGCCAATTACACACACTACGCTCGGCTCGATAACCAGAACTCCCAAGTGTTATACAAGCTCGCGCTCGCCTATGAACGCGATGGTCGGGTAAATCGCGCTGTGCTGCTACTCCGCCAGGCCATCGTGCTTGACCCTGACTTCCCTGAGGCTCACTACGTCTTGGGCCTGTGCCTGCGTGAGCAAGAACGACTCGAGGCAGCTCGCGACGTTCTCCTCGACGCCGTCGAGCTCTCTCCTGGTTTTCTTCAAGCCCGAGAGGTGCTGGCCATCGTTCACGGTAGCCTAGGTGAGCATCAAGAGGAATCGAGACAGCTCGACGCGATCGCGGCACTGGACGGGGCCCATCCGGAGCGCCATGTCGCCCGGGGACTGGCGTATACGCGGTCAGGCCAGACAGAGATGGCGGTCCTCGCCCTCGGTCGCGCCGCCAAAGAACACCCAGATCAGCCCCAGATCTACGCCGCACTCGGCCGAGTCTGGCTTGAAATCGCCGAGGCGAGTGCTGACCGTGCCGCGCTCCGCAAAGCGCTGGAGGCCCTGCACGCCGTGCCGACGGTCACGGCATCCAGCGCAACATTGACACTACTTGCGAAGGCATTGATCCTCGACGACGATCCAGATGGTGCGCGCGTGGCACTTCGTCTGGCGACCACCCGTTTTCCAGTAGACCCAGCTGCGTTTCTTCACCTTTCGTGGCTCGAGGAGGGCAACCGGAACTGGGGCGCCGCGAGACAGCTCCGCCGAAACTATCAACTGTTGACCCAGCCGACCGCCACGGCTGGAAACAGCCGTCCGACCGCTCAGCCGACCGGATAAAACCTGGCCCGACCCGATGCTCAACGGCCTCTTCATCGTTGTCACACTTGCCTCCTTACTCCTCGCCGCTCTCACCGGGCAGATGCAATCCGTGACGGACGCCATGCTGAACTCGGCCCGCAATGCAGTTGAGCTGGCGATCGGGCTCGTTGGTGTGATGGCCTTCTTTTTGGGTTTGATGCGTGTCGCCCAGGACGGTGGACTAACGACCGAGCTGTCGAGAATCGTCAGTCCGGTCATGCGGCTCCTGTTTCCGTCGATTCCCGCCGGAAGTCCCGCCATGAGCGCGATGGTCCTCAATATTTCGGCGAACATGCTCGGACTTGGTAATGCGGCGACGCCGTTCGGCATAAAGGCGATCGAAGAGCTCGATAAATACAATACGCAGAAGGGCACTGCCACCAATGCGATGGCTCTCTTTCTGGCAATCAACACTGCTGGGCTGGCGCTCCTACCCTCTGGGGTGATCGGTGTTCGCGCAGCGCTCGGATCGGCAAACGCGGCTGGGATCTGGATACCGACGTGGTTTGCCAGTGGATGCGCCACCGTCATGGGCGTGACCGCCGCAATCTTGTTGTCTCGACTACCCAGATATCGTGCCACTGAACCGCCTCCCGCCGCAGTCGAGAGTGCATTATTGGACGTCGCTGAACCGTCAGGCGATCTCGCTGACAACGTGCCCATTCCGGTTGTATCCCCCTGGCGGCAATGGAGCGGACGACTGTTCTGGCTTGTCTTCTTTGCTCTCGCGGCTCTGGATTTCTCCCGTCGCCTCAGCACCGAGGCGGCCGGCGTCGTACTCCGGAATACCCTCTCCTTCTGGATGCTTCCCACCTTGGTCGCTGTCTTTGTCCTCTACGGCTGGGTTCGCCGGGTTCCGGTCTACGAGTCGCTCGTCGAAGGGGCGAAAGAGGGTTTTCAGGTCGCACTTCGAATCATCCCTTTCCTGGTCGCTATTTTGGTCGTGGTCGGAATGTTCCGCGCATCTGGCGGACTCGAGATTATCGTCAGATTAATCGCCCCGATCACGGCGCTAGTTGGCATGCCCGGAGAGGCCCTCCCAATGGCACTGCTCCGTCCACTCAGTGGGTCCGGTGCCCTAGGAGTCGCCAGCGAGGCTATGACTGTGCATGGTCCAGATTCATTGATCGGATACATGGTCAGCACCTATCAGGGCAGCACCGAAACCACGTTCTACACGCTGGCCGTGTACTTTGGTGCCATCGGCGTCAAGGTGACACGACACACGGTCCCCGCGTGCCTCCTTGCCGACGTCACCGGGATTCTCGCGGCGACGTTCATCGTCAACCTCATGTTCGGCTAACGGAATGATGCGGCGGACACGTTTCAGAGAGCCGTGTCGCCGACGTCAACGCTGGCACCGGTGCGTGCGCCCTCGAGCTGCTCGCGCCCTCGTCCCCGACGGCTATGTCTACTCAACCGAGGTTGACCTTAGGCGGCCTGTGGACCATACGCGTGTTCGCCGCGGAAGCCGGCTCGACAACGTCACGACACTCGAGGCGCGCACGACGAAGACGGGGTTACCATCCGGCTGCTGTGACGGCGTGTTTCTTCGACGGGTGTATCACCACCTGACGGATCCCGACACGATTGCAGCGGAACTGTTAGCCGTGGTTCGACCGGGTGGTCGTTTGGTAATCATCGACTTCGAACAAAATCGATGGCTATCACTGCTTTCGTCCGTTGAGGGCTTGCCCGAGAGCCGGTGGGGCGATCACGGAGTGCAACCTCGAGCGGTGGTGGACGAGCTGACGGCCACAGGGTCGTCCTCGAAGCGCGCCATGACGACTGAGGCTCTCGGACTACCGCCTCGTTTTCGTACGGCCGGAATCGTGACCGGAGACTGGTCGCCCGACTCGCGGCGCCCGGCCGTTCACTCGGTGCCCTTGAGAATGTTTTCGATCTTTCGGTCGCGGTCACCGGCCAGCCGCGCCAGGTCTCGCCGATAGTTTGCGTCCAGCTCGCTTCGCGCTTCTGACTCCAACACTGCCGCAGTATTGGAGTCGTGAAGAATTCGACACTCCGCAGTCCGTGCTTCGTAATTCTGGCGGGCTGCAGCGATGGCTTCTTTCTGTTCCCGTGTCAGCACACGGGCCTCAGTGCCCACTTCAGCGTCCTGTTTAGCAAGCTTCTCCATCGCAAGCTCGATCGCGCTCTTCGGCGGGGCGTTCGACATATTGAAACGTCTCCTATCTATAGGCTGCGACGATTATAGGACCCTGTGCCGGTCTGGCCGATATCTCTCTGTAGATGGTCTGTCAGCACGAGGTGGATACGCTACTCAAGGTCTTAACCGAGGCCCACTCGTTACGAACGGCCGTGAGACGCGAGAGAAGGTCGAGGGATGAATCCGTCTGTCACTCCGGCAGCCGCTGGACCGATTATCGCTGATTATGGGTCGCGCCTTGATCGTACCATCGGTGGTTATTCTGGTGAGACTTGCTCTCGATCTGATCAGCAGAGCGAAAGCCTAGCGGCGCTATCAGAATTAGCAACGTCGGCAATCACCTGTCCGCGGCACGTGACCCGGTCAAGATCCCAACCATCCCGTGGTTGCCTTCGTGGCAGGCGTACTCGTAGATCGGGCCTTCGGTATGCCGCCATGGAACCATACCGGTCCACGGTTCGGTCCAGACCGTCGGATCAGTCACGGTAAACTCATACTGGATCGTTCCATCACTCACACGCGTCAGACGCTCGACCACGTGACGGTTGGTGCTTGAGCCCAGGTAAACGGCGTCGTCCCGAAAGTTCTTCGTTTCGACAACCAGCGTATTGTCCTCCCAGTGACCGCGTGAGACACCCAGCCACTGGTCTACAGCCGGTCCGAGTTCCGGACTACCGTCGAGCGGAATGATACGAATCTCGTGAATCTGCTCCTGAAGGATTGCGACATACCCGGGAGACTGAGCGATCTGTACGTTATTGTTGTAGCCGCTGGACGTGATCGGCACCGGACGATAGACAAGACATCGGTCGCCAAGGTCCATGTCCTCGGGACCAGAGGCCGGTAAGTTCCCTCTCCGAATCGCCCTCATCCGCTCGTTCTCGGCCGACGTTGCGAGTCGCTCTGCTTCCGGGAGACGCGCCGGTAAGCGACCGTCAGGCGGGTCAACCAAGAGCGATGTCCGTCCGATGGAGATGCCGCGATCCCACCAGAACTGGTTGTAGGCTAGCCGGACATCTTGCTCGGCGGTGAGACCCTCTCGTTGATCGGCCCGGGTATCCGAGGCATGGTTCAAAGCCGCGACCTCTTCATCCGTCAGCAGCTCCCGCCCCGCGTACTCCGCGGGCCGCTCGAGTGGGGTGATCGTTCCGTGAGTCCAGATTCCCTGAAGATCGGGGTCTCCCCACGGGGTACGGAACACTACCCCGCTCTCGTCATCAACCGACCCCAACTGCCCAGCCGCGCTGGATGGGAGCAGGATGAGGGTGGTTGTCACTATGGTGAGCCAAGCCTGCAACAGGGCACCTGCACGGCGTCGACAGCAATATGGTCGCATGACGATCTCCTCCTAGTGTCTAGACAATTATAGGCACATCCGGAGCGGATCGCTCCGAGTGACCGTGAGGTTTCATCCGGCCTACCAAGGTGCGGTTGACCTGGCCCCCATGGTTGTGCCAGCTCTCATGCGAGAGCTGGACTCTTTTCTACGCTCCTAAACGTAGCCGGCATCATGGCGTGCGGTGCCGATGGGCGGTAGCCCAGCGCACGGTGCGGCCGCACAGCGTTGTACTGCCGCCGCCATCCCTCGATCAAGCTCTTTGCTTCCGCCAGCGTGTAGAAGATCTCGCCGTCCACCAGTTTATCTCGCAATTTGTCGTTGGATTCAACGTACCCATTCTCCCACGGGCTGACCGGCTCGATGAACAACGTCTGCACCTGGAGGGCCTCGAGCCAGTTCCGGATGGGCTCCGCCGTGCACTCCGGGCCATTGTTGGAGCAGATGTGAGCCGGGACATCATCCGTCGCGAACAACTCCGCCAACGTCTCCAGCACATCGATCGACCGCAACCACCGGACGACTACGATTGCCAGGCACTCCCGCGAATACCCTTCGACGATGATGAGGAGCTTCAATGGCCGACCGTCCTGCGTCCGGTCCGCCACGAAGTCGTACGCCCAGACGTGGTGGCGATACGCGGGGTGCTGGCGAATGCACGAGCCATCCGTGAGCCACAACCGCTCCACGCGCTTATGATTCACGGGCCACCCTTCCCTACGCAAGAGCATTATCCCCGCCTTGGCATACGAACCAATCGCGATGTCATCCTCTCGAAACACCAAATCGTTCGACGCGGTGAATCGAAGTGACGGTTGTAAAACTCGCGGGTTTTCTTTGGCCAATCGATACTCTTGCCACACGAATTCCTATATGGCTGCCCCTAGCTAACCCTTTGTGTCGTCGCAGTATTCCCAAGAACGACACCGTTCTACACTCTGGACACCTAGTGTACGATGCTACGCAAACCGCTCGAATGACTTGGAGTCCTTATGCCTAATACCTACGATGAGACCTATGCCGCATCGATGAAAGACCCCGCGCGGTTCTGGGGCTCGGCAGCGGAGTCCATTCAATGGGACCGACGCTGGGACTCTGTTCTGGACGCCACAAATCCTCCGTTCTACCGCTGGTTTCCCGGCGGACAACTCAACACCTGTTACAACGCGCTTGACCTGCATATCGAACGCGGACGGGGCAAGCAGGCCGCACTCATTTACGACAGTCCCGTCACCAACACCGTTCGCACATACACTTACTCGCAGCTCCGGGATGACGTCGCCTTACTGGCTGGGGCGCTGGTCGCTCAAGGGATCGAAAAGGGAGACCGCGTCATCATCTACATGCCGATGGTCCCCGAGACCGCCATGGCGATGCTCGCTTGCGCTCGGATTGGCGCGGTACATTCGGTGGTGTTTGGTGGCTTCGCGCCCAAAGAGCTCGCTACACGAATCGACGACGCGAAACCCAAACTCATCCTCTCGGCTTCCTGCGGCATCGAAGTCAACCGTGTCATCTCGTACAAGCCTCTGCTCGATGAGGCCATCGCCCTGGCAACTCACAAGCCCGAACGCTGTCTCATCATGCAGCGTCCAGAGGCCATCGCCACCCTCACGGCCGACCGCGATCTCGATTGGCATGAGGCCGTATCCAAAGCGACACCTGCCGCCTGTGTGCCGGTCGCGGCCACTGACCCGCTCTACATCCTCTACACCTCGGGTACGACGGGGATACCGAAGGGTGTCGTTCGTGACAACGGCGGTCACGCCGTCGCGTTGAAGTGGAGTATGGAGCACGTGTACGGCATCGGAGCTGGCGAGGTCTACTGGGCCGCCTCCGACATCGGATGGGTCGTAGGTCACTCTTACATAGTCTATGGCCCGCTGCTGCACGGCGCCACCACGCTTCTCTACGAAGGAAAGCCGGTGGGGACGCCGGATGCCGGAGCTTTCTGGCGGGTGTGCGAGCAGCATGGCGTGAATGTGCTCTTCACCGCACCCACGGCCTTTCGGGCGATCAAGAAAGAAGATCCGAACGGAGCTCTGATCCCCAAGTACGATCTCTCACGATTCCGTACGCTCTTCCTCGCCGGCGAACGGTGTGACCCGGACACACTCAACTGGGCCGGTGAACATCTACACGTGCCGGTCATCGATCACTGGTGGCAGACCGAAACCGGATGGGCCGTCGCTGCAAACTGCGTCGGACTCGGAATCCTGCCGGTGAAACCAGGCTCACCGACAAAGCCTGTGCCGGGCTACGACGTGCGGGTTCTGACAGACGACGGCCGCGAGGTCGCTGCCGGTCAGATCGGCACCATCGTGCTCACACTCCCCTTGCCGCCGGGGTCGCTGCCAACGCTCTGGCAGAATGACGATGGCTACCAGAGCTCTTATCTATCCCAATATCCGGGTTTCTACCTGACCGGCGACGCCGGCTTCAAGGACGACGATGGTTATGTCTTCGTCATGAGCCGGGTCGATGACATCATCAATGTCGCCGGGCACCGTCTTTCCACCGGTGGGATGGAAGAGGTGCTGGCCGGGCACCCTGACGTCGCTGAAAGCACTGTGGTTGGAGTCGCCGACGCACTCAAGGGTGAGATTCCTGTCGGGTTTGTAGTCACCAAGGCGGGCGTAGACCGCGAGGCGTCCGAGATCGTGGCTGAGTTGGTCAAACGGGTTCGTGAAACGATTGGCCCGGTGGCGGCGTTCAAGACCGCGACCGTCGTTGCACGCCTGCCCAAGACTCGATCGGGAAAGATATTGCGGGGCACGATCAAGAAGATCGCAGACGGACAGGATTACACGATTCCGGCGACGATCGATGACCCGGTGATCCTCGACGAGATTACCGAAGCCCTACGTGGGCTCGGCTATCCCCGGGCGACATGAGCCCCGGCGTCGGCCGAACTCACAGTGCCGATATGGCAGTAGACGACCACTTTTCCCACACTAGCCAGAATGGCACGACTTTCGCTCAGTGAATTTTGAACGCCGGGCATACCCGAGGATCCGTGCTCGACGAAAACATTGCCACCGGTATGTCAAGCCACGAGTCGATGGTCACCCCCTGGATGGACAGCACAGGCATTGCCAGAACATCATGAAGGCGGGTTTTGAAGAAATCGGCGTCGGATCTGCTCATCGGTCCGGATCGCCATACCGCCACTACTGGACCTAAGACCTTCGCGGCGGATAGGGCCTCACTAACTCGCCAAACCCCGCATTCCTAGAACGTCGTCCAGCCACGGGCTACACCGCACGACGACCGCAACCTACACACATCATGGAGATCACCTTGAAAGCAGCGCTCATCAATGCCGTGATGGTCGGGTCTGGTGGGTTCCTGGGAGCCGTCGCCCGTTACGGGGTGACTGGATTCGTTCAGCGACAGCTGGCCCCGACGGCCTTCCCCTATGGCACGCTGACGGTCAATCTACTTGGCTGTTTCCTGATCGGCGCAATAGCTGGACTCGCGGAGACACGGCAGTTCCTTGGGCAGGAGTTTCGCGCCTTCGCGTTGATCGGTGTACTCGCTGGCTTCACGACCTTCTCGACCTTTGGATACGAGACCTTCGCGATGCTCCGGGCCGACGAATATGCGCGAGCGGTATCCAACGTTGGCATGCATGTCGCCCTGGGTGTCGCGCTGGTCTGGCTGGGCTACGTCCTTACCGCATCGCGGTAGACGCGGGAGACCAGCAGGAGAGCCGACGGTCACGATGGATAACTTTTTAGAGCATGGGAGCGTCAAACGCGACGATGGCAATGGTGATGGCGGTGCTGTCCCTGGCGATCTTCGGACCGCTCGGGTTGGTGACCATCAGCTCCCGCCGACCTGCCCCGGCCACGGCCGGACTCTCGGTAGTCGCTGCATTCGCGGTCTATGCGTGGTAGACAGCCCCCATTCGCCGCCGTCAGGCGATCGTTCGTGAGCCATTTCCCCAGGAGTGGGAAACAGTCTTGCAGCGCGACGTGGCATTCTTCAGGCTGCTCGATCCTGCCGAGCAGCAGCGCTTTCGACGACAACTTCAGGTGTTCTTGGGAGAGAAGCGGATCACCGGGATCAAGCTCGAGCTCGATACCACGACGCGAGTCCTAACTGGTGCGAGCGCGATTATTCCGATCTTCGGATTTCCAGACTGGGAATGGGATCAAATCAACGAAGTTCTCATCTACCCCACACGCTTCGATGGTGACTTTGCATTCGGTGATTCACCGGGTCACCGCATTCTGGGAATGGTCGGTACCGGAAGTCTCAACCGTTTGATGATCCTGTCGAAACCTGATCTCATCAGCGGATTCCGGAACGCGGGTGACAAGCGCAACGTCGGCGTGTACGAGTTCGCTCACCTCCTTCACAAGAGCGACGGCGTCGTCGATGGTCTACCGCATGTGGGTCTTGACCGCCAGGCGATTGGTCCCTGGGTCGATTTAGTCCATCGCAAGATGACCGAGATCGAGGACGGAAAGTCAGACATCAATCGATACGCACTCACCAACGAGGCTGAGTTTTTTCGGTAGTGTCGGAGTATTTCTTCGAGCGCCCAGGTATCATGCGGCGCAAACATCCCGAACTCTTTGAAGCGCTCGAGCAGGTCTTCAATCAGAGTCTCCGCACTCGCGCCGCAGCGCTCAGACGCGAACTCTCAAGGGGTCGACCGACATTTGGCCGCAACTCGCCGTGCGCATGCGGGAGCGGACGTAAGTTCAAGAAGTGCTGTCTGCAGTCGGGACCCGTCTAGGCGCGATCGCTCGGAGCACGACGCTACTTCGTCCCGGACGTGCTCTGACCGCTGCCTGTTCATCTACCCTGGCACCGGTGGAACTCCTTTCCATACTGTAGATGCCCTCATGGCACGCGAACTCGTACATGTCACCTTTGCGTGGTTTGAGGTCAAGAGCGGCCGTCCAGCGTCGTTCATGCGTCGTCGGATCGGTCATCACACCCACAACAGTGCACCACCGGACGAGTTCGAGCGCCGCAGGAAACCCAGGCTCCAATAGCTCTCGCAGCTAGTCGCCTCGGTGCCTTCAGTTCGACATTCGCTCTCCTCAACCTGACCGTGTTTTCCGACAGGGACCGCTACTGGCTCGGCCCGCGAGTCACATCGACAATCAGCCTCCCGCCTCGATCGCCGAGGTCGCCTTCCCAGCGTTTCACCAGCTGTTCTCGCCGAAGGTGCCCGTACAGAAGCTCCTCGACGAACTCCACGCACTTGTAGTTAGTCAGCTGAACGTCGGCCTCCTGCCGACGGTAAAGCGGCATACTGATTGTCCAAGGCCGAGAAAAGACATCTCGATCCTCGATCGTCGCTTCATACCACATGTGATCCGGACTCGTCGGGGTGAAACGTTCGGTTACCCGCAGCGCACTGCTGTGAAAATTCCCGGCTCGGTCGAACCAGGTGTCGGCGACCTGATCCGTCACCTCAATGACGAGTGTGTCGCCCTCCCACCGGCCCACGGAATGCCCCATCCATGTGTCGACAGGCGGAGGACCAACATCTTCGAGGTACACGTTCCGATTAGCCGACGCATACTCGTAGATCATCAAAATCAGGTTGGTACTCTGGACGATCTGGAAGGGATATGGCTGATATGTCGCCCGCGGAATCCCCGGCATGAAACACTTGACCTCCGGGTCCCTGGTCAGAAGATTCTCGAAGTTTTCTTGCCGCTGCTGCGCCGCCCACGCCTGATACGGAATGCTCCCACCTTCGACCACGCCCTGCCCGCCTGGCACGCCACCGATCGCGCCAAGCACCAGCACCGAAGCGGCGGGGACATCGCCAGATGGACCGGGGGCAGTCGCCAGGGCTGGACGCGCCACGTGGGCCTCGAGATCCCAATGAGCGGTGTTGACGGCCTGCCAGATACCGTTCAAGTCCGGAGTCCTCGCGCCCTGAAGCCGCGCCGCGCGGAAGTCACTGGTCTGAGCTGCAGTAGGGGCCACTGCTTGTAGCAGGCCCGCGACAACAACGGTGGTAAGAGCCACGAGCGTCAGGTCTCTAAGCGGATGTCGCATCGGTCCTCTCTTTCTCTCCCGTACAAACCGAAGGCGGAACGAGACGTAGTCCCGATTCCGCCTTCGCCTACTTCATATCGATGCAGTGGGTGTCACACGACTCGGCGTCTTATCTGGATCCACCGAAGTCCACGTTTTCCAATGCGCGCGCACCACTGAGACTATTCCCGATCGCATAGTTCCCTTCGTGACACGCGAACTCATACGTGAGACCGGTGCCAGGCGCCGGACGCATGAAAATCACCGCGGTCCAGGGTCGCGTCCAGGCCGTTGGATCTTCGACCGTGAACTCGTATCGCAGCGTGTCATCGTCCGACCTGGAAAACCGCTCGGTGATCCGGAGGGTCTCGCCCGATGACGCCTCCACCTCGCGGTCTGGTTCCCGGATGTTGGTGGTCTCCACGACCAGCGTCTCGCCTTCCCAACGCCCCCGCGAGTCACCCAGGTACCCGCGGATCGACGACGACACGTGCGGGCGCCCATCAAGGGGGATGACACGCGCATCGTGCATCATTTCCATATTGATCACGACGTAGCCCGGCGCCTGGACAATCTGGTAGTTACTGTTGTAACCCCGGCGCGTCATCGGCACCTGGGCACCGGTGCAACGCAGGCTCGCACTAAAATCCTCAGGACCCGCTGGAAGTACTGTCGACCCCCGAGAGCCATCTCGTCTCACGCTCTTGGCTGCGAGCCTCGCCTGTCCCTCAGGCGTCAGCGCCGGCACGCGCCCGTCCGGCGGGTCAATAATCAGTGAGGTACGGTTTTCGAACCAGCGATCGATTAGCCAGAACTGGTTGTAGTTACCTGTCGTGTCGGTAGAGCTGTAGTCCTTCGCGTCGCTGAGTACGGCCTCGTATACGCTGTCTCCGAACGCCGCGTCGGTTCCACCGCTGAACAGCTCAGACGCTTTCTGGCTTAAGAGGGCTACCTCTTCATCAGTCAGTGTCTCGCGACCGGCAAGCGGCGCGGGGCGTTCGAATGGGGTCGCAGAGTCGCTCGCCCAGACCCCCTGCAGATCCGGGTCACCCCATGGTGTCCGTGTCAAGTCCCCCTCGGCCGACTGGGCAAGCACCGACGGTGCGATTGCCAGCGACACGATCCCGCCGATGGTGATCGCGCCGAAAAGAGCAACGGTTCGACGGTTCATCGGACCTCCTTCATGTAATTGTCCCAAAGTGAGGGTAACCCAAGACCATCATCCTAGCAACGGGTTTGTGCCCCGAACGCCTAGCACACGGTCCCGAACGAAAATCCGAGTTCTCGTAGCGACGGGATAAGGCGGACCGTCGCTGTAACGGCATACCGACGGCCAGCCTCTCTATCCTCGCGGTGACCATCATGCATTACAACGATGTCCCCACCTGAAACGCGCGCGACGAACCGTCGAACCAAACGAGCTAGACTCGCTGGACGAAACCAGTGCTAATCCCAGAGGAACCAACCCCACCCAACAAGTGTGTGGTCGATCAGCACCAGACCCTCGTACATGTGACCGCTTCGCCAATCGCCGTGCCGCCGGAATACCCGACACGGGCGATGCCGCCAAGACGCTTCCGTCACCACGAGGAGGGACAGTCGGTCGCGGATAATCTTCTGGTTAAGGGCTGAGATCAGAGCTGCTGGTTCATCCTCCTCGCGCCACTCTTTTCGTTTCGGGATCGCGCGCGGCGACTGTATGCTACGCAGGAGATGGTCACGTCGTTTTCCACTCTCATGGATTTACACGAACGCCTCGCCAACGCGCTCAGCGACAGCCAGGCCCAGGAACTGGCTCGCTATCTACTCGGTAACGTGCCAGGCCTCCCTCCAGTCGTCCAGACATTGCACATCGTGGGTATCAGCGTGGTAATGGCATCGATTGTCATGATCGACCTCAGACTCCTGGGCATGGCCGTCCCCAGCCAGAGCATCAGTGAAATGATCAGCCGCCTGATGCCTTGGACATGGTGGGCCCTACCTCTGAACGCAGTGACGGGGCTCCTGTTTATTTTCGCGCGACCGAATCGATACTTCTACAACCCGGTGTTTGGAATTAAGTTATCGCTCCTGGTCGCTGCCGTCACCCTAGCCGCTGTCGTCTACCAACTCAACCGAAGAGAAACTGGCTACTGGGAACAGACCCTGGCCCGGCGGATTTCAGGTCGAGCCATCGCAGGGTGCTCGCTCGTCCTGTGGATCGGTGTCGTCATGGCCGGCCGGTGGATTGCCTATTGGGATTATCTGTTTTACTAGGAGACGTACACATCCAATGCCTTTCACCGAATTCTGGGAATGGTTGCAGGGCCATCCGACATCACAGTACATCGGATATTCGTGGTGGTTTCCGTTTCTCGAGTCGATTCATGTCGTCGCGATCACCATGGTCGTCGGCTCTATCCTGATGGTCGACCTGAGGCTCCTCGGGATCGCCGGCCTCCGGTACACCGCCAGCCAAATGACCCGGGAGCTCACACCGTGGACTTGGACAGCGTTCTGCGTGGCACTGGTCAGCGGCCTGGGGATGTTTGTGACCCGCGCGCCAGTCTATCTCGAGAACCCAGCCTTCCAGGCAAAGTTGGTCCTTCTTCTACTCGCGTGCGTAAACATGGCACTGTTCCAACTTTGGACCTTCCGAGATGTCGCCGGCTGGGATACGGCCGCGTCGACACCGGTTGCGGCCCGGGTGGCCGGCGCCGCGTCGCTGCTTCTATGGGGCGGAATCTTGCTCACCGGTCGCTGGACCGGACACATCATCTAGTCGTCGGCCAGAAGACATCACTGGCCTGCCGTTCCCGTGCCACCGCACGCCTTCCTACCTGGATGGCGTGGAAACATTTTCCTAGCCCCGGTGTCCGGCGAGAATCTCTTCCATGGCGTGTTTGCCCTCGTGGCACGCGAACTCGAAGGCCACGTCCTAGCTCTTCCTGAGTGAAATCAGCACCGTCCACAGCCGCATCCAGTGTGTCGGGACCTTGAAGGTCAACTACCAGTTCAGCGTTTCTGGGCTGACGCGCGTGAAGCGTTCGACAAGTTCGAAATCCTCGGACGAACCCATGAAGTCGCTCTTCTCCGAATAGTTAGTAGTCTCGATCACCAGGGTATGTCTTCCCCGTTGGCCCGGGAATCACCCATCCACTCATGATTCGCCCCTGTGTGAATGCCGGCCTCTGTCACTCAAACGTCACCCGCTCGAGGCTTGGGGGATCTTGGTCAGTAAAGTGGGGATGAACCACATAGATGTGATCGCCGACCAGCGCGCCGGTCGTCGCTTGCGTCTCGTATGACGCCACCGCCACACGTTGCGACGTGGCCCAGTCATCCTCACTCGTCAACGTCACGACGCGGTTCCCCGAATTACTGACGATGGCCAGCCGACCATCGGACATCCACAGCATCCCATCTTGCCCCTCGACCTCCTCGGGAAGTATGACCCCAGTAGCCCCCACAGGGTTATCCACCGGCACCTTCCAAAGCTCCGTGCCGCCGCACACCAAAAGGTAACCAGAGGAATGGTGAACAATTCCGTTCGGTCCGAAGTCATCGAAGCGATGCAGGACAGACACCTCGTAGTCGGGCCCGACCCGATAGATGGCACGCATCCGGGTGTCGGTCACATACGCCGTTCCATCATCCGCAACGGCAATGTCGTTGGCAAAGAACGCCGCATCAGTAGGGGCTTCTACGATGGCGGCACCAAGATCGACCATCGCAATTCGTTCACCGGTGCTCAGGCTGTAGACGCCGAGCTTTGCCTGACCCGCACTGGCACCATCGAAGACCGACCGGTCGGAGTTCGCCACCAGCAGGCGGTCATTCGGTTCGTCGACTTCGATGCCGACTGATGAAACAAGTTCGGGATCACTGACCACCGCCGTCACCCGACCATCATTGTGAATCTCAAAGATCCAGCCTTCCGACAGCGACCCAGTCAGGAATCTGCGGTTAATTGTGTCGTACTCCACACCCTCAGGAATGAATCCTCCACGCTCGGCCACGATCATTTCAGGCGGGTCGGGTGCGGCCGAAATCGGCACCTCTGATTCTGTTGCGGCGGTGTCCGACGGCGGCACGGGCTGCTGTGGTTCACCCGCGCATCCCACGAACATCGCCACAGCCACGGCCGTCACAAATAACCGGTCACGCATCGAGGACACCTCCTCATCTTCGTTGTTGGACTGACAAATCATACACGCACCTCACCGATCCCAACCGGCATGTGAGTCTGACCGGATCACGTTCGTTCTATCCAGAGCGAGCGAGAAACAATGAACCCATGGCGGTGCGTGTGCTCGCGGGGAAACTGGACGTAAACCTCTCGGTCGTCAAGGGCGGTGGTCCTGACGGTGTTGCCAAAACGGCAGACGTCGAGCGAGCGGTAAGCGTTTTGGCGTCGGCAGCCCCGCCGAACCACTCCGCGGTGTCCGTCTCGCCATGGCGGATCGGATGAGCAAAGCTCACACCGAGGTACCACCCGTGGCAGTCACCGACGAGGCCGACGTCAACGCATGGAACCAACCGGCATGGTCACACTTCGTCTGACCCGCGCCATCGTGGCCGGGTATCGATCGGCTCCCGGTGCTCAATGCCTGGTTCGAGCGAGCAGAGATGACCCGTCGACAGCACCTCCACGTCGATCTCGGTGTCGCCGTCGACACCGCAGACGGTCTCTTGTGTACCGCTTCTGCGCAACGTCTGGGAACGGACGGCGGGACCTCCAGCAAGGGTTGGACGAGCTGAAACCGGCTGTGCGAGCCTGTACCGTACCGCCGAGCGAGCGCAGAGGACAAACGATCACCCTCTCCAACTTTGGCACGGTGAGAGGCAGGTTTCCGGAGTTCGTCGTCGTCCCCCCCCCACACACAGGTAGCGATTCTCGCCCTCGGTCGTCTGTATGAACGGGTCGTCCTGGAAGACGGCGACCGGTCGTCCACGCGACCCTCTCTCTCTCGGTTTCATTTGAGCATCGTGCCGTCACCGGAGTTCGAGACGGCGACCTTCCTGCGTACGGTTATCGAGGATCTCGAGACAGCGGATAGCGCGACGTGTTCGATACACGCTCGGAGCACCACGGGGGACCGCGCGCGCCGCGCGCCGCCACCGCCCGGCCGGCCATTCACTGCTACCATATGGAATGGCTCTCAAGGAACACGACTTCTTCACGAAGAAACCGGAGAACCGACCCGGCCAATATCAGTGTCCCAGATGCCAGCGGAGTGCCAAATATAGTATCCGCTGGGTGCGGCACTCGAAGAAGGACCGGCTGCCGTCTGGAGCTGACGGTGGCGACCGCGCCAAGTTCGAAAAGCTGCGTGACTACTTGCTGCGTGTAGACGACGCAGTCACGTGCAAGACCTGCGGTAAACGATTCGAGATTCCGTCCCAGCAGTCCCTGATGTTCGTCGACCAAATCTGTGGTCTACCCAACGAGGAAGACCTCGAACGAGAGATCTCCGCCGCGGCAGGAGAGACCGAACCCGAACCCGAGCGCAAACCGAAGCTGCCGGCACGGTTCACTCGCAAGTCGAGTGGCTGGAAATAGCCGACGTCCCCCTACCGCCTATCCTGGAAGCGGCCAATCAGATCAGACCTTGGTGAGCTGTTCCTGCTTGGCGATCAGATCCGCCAGCGCCACTCGGTCCAAATCCAGCAGCTCCGAGACGCGTTTCCCGTTGATCACCGTCACGATGATCTGACCCACTTCCTGGTTGACCGTCTTGAAGATCCCGTGCGCCATCATCTTATTGGCCTGATAGCTGTTGTCGTCGGTTGGGCTGACAAAGTGAACCAGTTCGACCTTGTACCGGTGCGCCAGATACAGATGGATCAGGGTCATCAGACGCTTCTTCCGCAATGCCTGATCAAAGGTGTTCTGGTCGCGAACGATCAGAATCCGATGCCCCACCCTGTCTCGAATAGGAGAGAAGATGACGTTGGCCAACCTCTCGCCTGACTTTCCAATAATCTGCAACTCGAGCAGCTCGGACCCGGCCCGCTGTGGCCGCAGTTCGACCCGCATGGCACCCGGCAGGTTGTAGTGCTCGGCCCACATTACCAACCACTCTTCGAGTAGCTTCGTCGGGATCTCCGTTTGGACGAGGTGTTGACTCTGTGTGGACGCTTTCCCCATCGCCTTGGTGGTCGCGGTGCGTCCAGACGAGGCGGCCAAAGCCGCATCAAGTCGGGGGCCACCAACCAGTGTCTGCGGGGTGCGATAGGGTGACTCGACCAGACGGATCTTCCGTTGCAGTCGCGCCAGCGCGAGCATGCCGTCCTGTTTGATCGCGGTCGAGAACTCCTCGCTGGCGACGCCGTCGATCTGATGCCCCCCGTAGGTGATGAAGTTAAAAACAAAACCCAGCTTGCCCAGCTGTTCAGGGAATGCCCGTATCTCGTCATCGGACATACCGGTGGTGTCCCAGTTGAATGACGGAGAGAGGTTGTACGCTAGCATCTTGTCCGGAAACTTCGCGTGAATCGCCTCGGCAAACTCTCGAGCGTCATCGAGATTCGCCGTCTTCGTCTCCATCCAGAGGAGGTCTGAGAACGGAGCCACGGCCAATGACCTGGCGATGGCATACGGCAGGCCGCCCCGCACCTGGTAGTAACCTTCTGGCGTCATGGCCAGCTCGCAGTCCCAGTCGATGCCGACCCCAAGCTCCTGGGCCTTGTCACGCGCCACGGACAGTGGGGCGTCGGCAGCGAACGTTTGCCAGGCCTCAACGTTCATCGCGCACGTCTCACCTTCGCTGGCCCGCAACTCGAGGGACTCAGCCACTGCTTCGGCATAGGTGGTCAGTCCGGCCTCCTTCACCCAGACGTCGACGAATTTATTGGTCACCTCGTCGACGAAGCCGTCGGCACTCTTGCCGGGACTCCCTATCTGCTCCTCGACTTTTTTCTGAAACCACGTCAACAGCCCACCGCGTTCGAACCAAGCGCAGGTTTTTGCATAGTCGTCGTCGTCGATGGCATACAAAAGATGGCCTCGAACATCGTCGACACCGGCCTCGTGCACGTACTTCAAAAGAGCCAGGTAGCCGAGTTTGTAAGACGGCAAGCCGACAGTGGTCGTCCCAAGCAGGAACGGTTGGTCGCGTTCGTCGCCGCGTCCGTCAATGAGATTCGCAGCCTCGGCATCCGTGCGTGCCACCACGATACCTGGCACACCCATGACGTCGAGCTGGAATCGCGCTGCGTTGAGTCGCTTGATCTGTTCGTCCTGCGAAACGAGTACCTTCCCACCTTGGTGACCACACTTCTTCGTGCCTGGTCGCTGATCCTCGATGTGATACCCGGGAACACCCACCTCGACAAAACGTCGAATGAGATTTCGCACATGGGGATCTCCGCCGTGCCCGGTGTCCGCGTCGGCAATGATGAACGGTCTGAAATCATGGACGACCGAGCCTTGTCGCTCCTTGTCCGTCATTCGCAGGCGGAGATACTGCTGATTTTTGTCGGCGATCAGCAGCGCACGGACGATCGTGGATGCCTCGTCCGGAACTTGACTCAAGGGGTAGCTTGCGAGGTCTGGACCTGGGTCCTCAGTAACCGAGCCCTTCGCCGACGTCGCCCAGCCGCCCAGGTAGATTCCCTCGATCCCGACGCGTTTCATGGCCACTGCCTGTCCCGGGGAATACGGGCCGAACGTCGTGATGCTCTGCTTGCCCTGGAACAACTCGACCAGACGGGGGTAGAACGCTTCCGCTGTCGTGCGCGCAATCGTATAGTCGTGCTGGATCGTTCCTCGTTGCTCGACGACCTGGTCAGCCGAATACAATCGGGTGATTCCGTCGAATCGACGATTCTTGAACCATTCCTCGGTCTCGTCAACTTCCTTCTGAAACGTACTCATGCCGTTGCTCACTTGTCTCCACAGGCCTAGATTGGCATCGTGCGTCTGCCGGCCAGAATCGGCCGACGCAGTGAATGAATGTAATGGACCTCCTCAATTCTGACCTAAATTGTAGATCCTACTCGAGACGTGGTCGGAAGAAGTAGCGATTTTGACTCAGGGGGCCTTGCGAAGTAACTCCTACGTGAACGGCACGCCTTCTCGGGGTTCAGCGTCCGCCACCGAATCCTGGGGTCGCTGCCAGCCATTCGGCCAGAGGTCGGCGCGTTCCTGGTTAACGGTTGCTCCGGATCGGGCGCCGTTTGGGCCTTGCTTCCCCGCCGTGCACGCTCATGTCCGCCGAGGAAAAACCCTTGATTCATCGACCTGTCGCCTTGTCGCCAATCGTCTACGCCCTCCCGCCCATGCCTGGGAAACGGCTCTGACCACGCGCCGTCACATTCTCGAGGATACGCCCAAAACGACCAGGTCTCCGTTTTACGACCCCGTCATCGACGCCACAATGGCCGTTCCGTCGCATAACCGCTCCGTCTCACGCACTTGATAGTCTTTCTGAGCCGACACACTGAGCTTGCGGTTCGACGTTTCTACGGAAGCCAGTACGGTTGTGTGGCGGGGTAACGCCAGCGGAAGGCCTTGCAGTCTGGTATGGCACCCGAAGACTTTAACCAGCCAGACGAGTGGAGGGCACCGCTCCGAACGGCACCCGTGTTGAGTTGGACCGATTCGGCCCGAAACCGAACACCCACAACCCTGTCGAGAGGTGTGAACGCTAGACTGCAATGCGACACGGGAACGTTCGAAGCAGTAGCCCAGTACGCCTTCGCAACGGCTGCAGACGAAGGATTCGTCTTACTCGCGCGCCCGAAGGCTCTCGAGGTCCCGCGAGCAATCCATGACCAGGCCTCCCTTCCAGGCAACTCGGACATGAGGAACGCCTCGACCCGCGTCCCCTATTCCTTTTTCTTATTCCTTATTCGCCTTAAGTTCTGGCTCATCAACCGAGCGCGCCAATCAAGATCCACCGTCGAGTCCAGAACCCACATTGTCCCTGGCTTGGATTCGGTAATACCGGTTATCGCTGTGCTGAAAGGCCAAGGCGGCGAGAACCGTGCAGGCTATCGAACGGTATCGCCTCTCTGCGTATACCAAACTAGCGCCACCGCGACCGGCACGAACGCTTGAAGCCGTTGCGAAGCTGCGTGCACAAGGAGATTGAGCATCTGTCCGATGTCTCGACACCGATCGCCGGTATTCTAGCTTCGGAACCGGTGGCGCCTCCACCGCGGCGGTTCTCTCTCTTCAAGAAACTGGTACCCTGCAGCTGATGGACGAGGCTGGCGCGTGCCAACAGTTCTTCGACTCCCTCGCGGAGGTCTACCTCATCCGGTCGATCAAGCTCTATCGCCTGAAGCTTGATCCGGTGCCACAGGTGCCGGTCCTACCCTGCCTCGACCACGAGGCCATGCTCCACGACACCATCCCACGCCACGCCGCGGCCTACGTGGAAGACCCGAAATCACACGACCTACACGAAATCGTGATTGTCCCGGCGCGGATGCTCATTGAGATTGATTCGGCATCAACCGCTGAAGAGTATGCGGCCGACGCTCGCCCCCAGCTCGTTGCGGAATTACGAAAGCGGTTTCCCGCGTACCGGGTCAAGACGAATCGACCCTCATACCTGCGTGGCGATCGCCGAGTGATGAACGCCTGCCGCGCCCAGCTCTCCCTGCGGGACGTGCTCAGCGGCGAGGACTTCGAGCACCTCGACCGCTCGCTCGACCGGCTTCGCACCATCGGCTCACTCATGGAGAAGCGGTCCCGGGTGGCATCGTGGGGAGTGCGAACCCTGACCGGGCCGCTCCTCGCCACGACCGGCTTCGTGATCTACAGTCTTCTAGGAATGTTGACACCGCAACTCGGCGAGCTGGCAGCCCGCGGCCTCCAGTACTCATCAGTCGGCGTCCTCGGTGTGATCTTTATGTACTACGGTTTGAAGGCAGTGCACTTGACTGAGATGGCCAATCGCGTCTGGAAGCGGGCGGCCGAGTATAGCCTCATCGTGTCGGAGCGACGGCGGTTGAAGAGTCGCGAGCGTTGAGCGAGTGGAGGAACAACGCCATGGCACAGAACATCGCTACCATTGGACAGGCTGTGATCATCAAGGGTGAGTTGAGCGGAAGAGAGGACCTGACCATCGAGGGTCACCTCATCGGCAAGATCGAGCTAAACGACAACACACTTACTATCGGACCAAACGGTCGAATAGAGGCGGACATACTGGCCAAAGTGGTCTGCGTGATGGGCTCGGTCCACGGCAATATCACGGCGACCGAAGCGATTAATCTACGCGAGACGGCCAAGGTGAATGGTGTCCTCGTGGCACCCAGGGTTGGTATCACGGAAGGGGCATCCTTCCAAGGAAAGATCGATATGCAGCAGTCTCACGCACCGACCACGAACACCGGCACAGGAACCAAGATTCCTCCGCGACCGGTAGGAGTCGCCCGGCCTTAGCGGCTCAAGCTGACGGGATAGTTGGTGGTTGCTAGGCCTGGACACTACGAATCGATCGAGTTACGAGATTCTTGAGGAGCGAGACCTTGTAGCCGTTGTGCACCAACGGCTTGACGCCGCGGATCGCAATTTGCCCGGCCTCCTCAGCCAATTCGTCTGTCACCACCTGGTTCCGCACCGCAGCTTCCACAGCCGTCAGCCGCACCGGCGTCGGCGCCATCCCGTTCACCACCACCCGCAGGTCATCAACGACCCCACCACTCACATGAGCCGCCGAGGCCACACTCCCCAGCGCAAAGTCCCACACTTGCCGGTCGCGGCTCTTCTCAAAGTAGAACCGCGCCCCCGCCCACGTCGACGGAATCCGCACCGTCGTTAGCAGGTCGCCCGGCTCCAACACCGTCATCCGCTCGATGTCCACTTCCGGGCCCACGAAAAACTCCGCCGCCGACACCACCCGCGCACCATCGGCGTTCCGCACCACCATCTGGGCATCCAACGCGATCAGCGCCGGCGCCGTATCCGACGGATTCACCGCCACACACCGGCTAGCCCCCAGCACACAGTGCTCCCGGTTCATCGCCGTCGGCGTATCCGCATAGCAGATGTTTCCCCCCGCCCGATAGCAGTTCCACCCGTCGCGGTAATACCAGCACCGCGTGTCCTGGCTCAGGTTCCCTCCCAGCGTCCCCTGATTCCGGATCTGCGGCGAGGCCACCAGCGCCGCCGCATCCGCCAGTAGCTGATACTGCCCCTGCACCGCCGGATGCCGCACCACCGCGCTCAGGGGCGTCATCGCTCCGATCTCCAAGCCCGTCCCCGTGGCCTGGATCTCCCGTAGCGCCGGAATGTTCCCCAGATCCACAAGGACCGCCGGCCGTTTCACCCGGTCCTTCAACCAATCCCACGTGTCCAGCCCTCCGGCCAGGACCCAGGCCTCCGCCCCATATTGATTCAGCAACCCCACCGCCGCATCCGTGCTGGCCGGTTGGAAAAGCTCAAACGCTGGCATGTTGTCTCGAATTACCGCCATGGACCCTGTCTCCCTGACTAGGTGTGCGTGGCTAACCGTGAGTGCGGCTCCGGCAGCCCTTCG
>Ga0310123_10000662_pt1 | contig 30272 bp, 25 predicted proteins | sample CB6_AW_1057_MG_FD_203505 | JGI IMG/M metagenome (GOLD analysis project Ga0310123, IMG submission 203505) | Marine microbial communities from Western Arctic Ocean, Canada - CB6_AW_1057 | ecosystem: Environmental > Aquatic > Marine > Oceanic | place: Canada: Western Arctic Ocean | collected... | reverse complement strand
GGAAAGAAACCGAAACTTTGAAGTCACCAACCGGCGCAGCCGAGCGCCGAACAGAGATCGTGCTCGTCAAAGATCAGTTCCCTCGTTTACCGACTGGACCACCGGATGTCCAGCCACCGACATCACGAGATCGTTTCAGATGTAGCTATTTTTCCGGTACGAGAGAAAAATCTCCGCTCGGAATTCGCTATTCATGGGCCATCGCAATGGGATTGGTGCTACAATTGGAAGACGTTGTGTGGAATGAAAGTCAACACGCCGAAGAAACCGAACGAATTCTTCGGGATTGGCCCCTGTGAGCACGATTGCAACCACGAGTCGAGCGGATGAAACAAATGCTTTCCGAGTTTTCAGCCGGTTGCGGACGTCGTCATTTTCTACAAGACGCTTTCTGCGGATTCGGGTCGCTGGCACTGGTTTCGATGCTCGATAAAGAACGGGCACGGGCGGCCGGCAAGGATCCACTCGCGCCGAAGCCGCCGCATCTAAGGCACGCCCCGGCCCGTTCGGTCATCTTTTTGTTCATGTCGGGCGGACCTAGCCAGGTTGAAACTTGGGACCCCAAACCGCTCTTAAACAAACTGAGCGGCCAGCCGAAACCCAAATCGTTCGGCGAGGCCAAGTATCAACAGATCAAAGCCGGGGCCAAGCTGCTCGGCACGAAACGAACGTTCAATAAGTATGGCGAATGCGGTGTCGAAGTTTCGGATCTGTTTCCTCACACGGCCCAGTGTATCGACGACATCGCGGTTATCCGTTCTTGCTTAGGCGACCGGGTGGTGCATTCGGCGGCGCAATACGAGCTGTTCAGCGGGCGAATTTTTCCCGGCTTCCCGAGTATGGGGTCATGGGCAATGTACGGTCTGGGCTGTGAGAGCGAATCGCTGCCGGCCTACGTGGTCATGCCCGACCCTGACGGGGCGCTGGAGGCGGGCCAGCCGATGTACGGCAACGGCTTTCTGCCGGCCGTTTATCAGCCGACCATGTTCGCCTCAGGCCCGAAACCGGTCCGCAACCTCGAACTGCCGCATGGTGTTTCACTCGATGAGAGACGGAAAACGATCGAGCTAATTCGGCGGCTCAACGAATCGCAGCTTGATTCGAACGACGACGAGTTGGCGGCCCGCATTCGCGCCTACGAACTGGCGTTCAAAATGCAGACCGAAGCGCCCGACGTCTTCAACTTGTCTGGCGAGACGAAGGAAACGCTGGAGCTGTACGGCGTCGGCCGAGAACCGACCGACGATTACGGCCGACGCTGCCTGCTGGCGCGGCGACTGGTGGAGAAAGGCGTGCGGTTTACAGTCGTGGTCTCGGGCGGCGGGCCGGGTAATTTGCAGTGGGATGCCCACGGCGACATCGAAGAAAACCATCTGCGGATGGCCGCTGAGACCGATCGGCCGGTTGCCGGCTTGATCACAGATTTGAAACGTCGCGGTCTGCTCGACAGCACGCTTCTGCTTTGGGGCGGCGAGTTCGGCCGCTCACCCGAAGCACAAGGCGGCAAGGGCCGCGACCATCACAACGTCGGATTCAGTATGTGGATGGCCGGCGGAGGCGTGAAAGGGGGGCAGACCGTCGGCGCGACTGACGCCATCGGACTCAGGGCCGTCGAACAGCCGCATCATTTCCGGGACATTCATACCACAATTCTGCACCAGCTCGGCCTCGAACAGGACCAGCTCAGCTACCAGCACCAGGGACGTAAGGAACGTCTGACGCTGATTCACGGCGAGGTAATCGAGAAAATTGTGTGACTAAGCCCGCCGGTCTTCTACCGCGATTCGCTCACCAGATGAGCGGCGACGAACTCCTCGTTGAGCGTCACGCCCAGACCAGGACTCTCTGGCACCTCGATCCAGCCCCCGTTGGCCTGCATCCGCTCGATTGTCAGATTGTGACGCATCGGGACGTCTTCCACGCAGTCCTCGAACAGGAAGGCATCGCGGCAGGTACAAAGCCAGTGCAGGCTGGCGGCCACGGTGATCGGGCTGGTGTAACAGTGATTGCACAGCCGCCCGCCTATTTCTTCCACGCGCTGGCGGATATAGGCGGCATCGGTGAATCCAGTGCGGGACAAATCGACTTGATAGACGTCGAGCGCCCGCCGGTCGATGAGCGGTCGAAACGACTCGCGGCCGCATTCCCCCTCCCCGCCAGCAATGGGTATGGGCGATCGGTCCCGCAGCCAGACGTACCCGTCGACGTCGCTTTGCCGGAGCGGTTCTTCGAGCCATTCGACGTTGTCTTCAGCGAACGCGGCAGCCCGGCGCAGCGCGGTGCGGGCATCCCAGACACAACCGGCGTCGATCAGCAGCGTGGCATCGCCAATTCCTTCACGAGCGCCGTGAACCAGTTCCAGGTCGAGCGGTTCGCTTTCGCCCATCGGCTCCCAGCCGAATTTGACCGCGGTGTAACCCGCCTCGACCCAGCGGCGGCCAATGTCGGCGGTTTCGCGGCCGTCGCGGCCGAACAGGATCGACGCATACGCCCTGATCCGCTCGTGCCGTTTTCCACCAAGTAACCGGTGAATCGGCTCGCCGAACAGTTTTCCCTTCAGGTCCCACAACGCCATGTCGACGGCGCTCATGGCGGCGATGGTGACGCTAGTTCGTCCGAAATAGACGGTCGAGTCGAACATCTTCTGCCAGAGTCGATCGGTCTCCAACGGGTTTTCGCCGACGAGCACTTCGCGCAGTCCACAGGCGATGTTGTGGCTGAACGGCGCATCGACGACGGCTTTGACGACCTCGGGCGAAGCATCGGCTTCGCCGATCCCTTCCAGGCCGTTGTCCGCCCGAACCCGTACGAGGACCACGTCCTGACAGCTAGCCGTTTTTGCCTCGACCGATTGGGCACGCAGAACCTGACACACAATCTCGCTGATTTTCATGAACGACTCCGTGAATTGGATAAAACGACCGTGACCGATATGCTACGGACATCCGGCTCGAAACGGAATGCACCACGCTGGCAGATGAATCAGCAAATTGCAGCCGAAATCTGACGAATCTTCATGGAAAAACTTCGCATGAGCAATCCATTTTCGGGTCCCTTCTCCGGCCGTTCGGTTTTCGTCACCGGCCATACCGATTTCAAAGGTTCATGATTATGCCTGTGGCTGCAGAGGCTGGGAGCACGGGTCAGCGGCTATGCGCTGTCGCCGCCCACTCAGCCGAAAAACTTCACTGTCTGTGGGGTCGAGGAATTGCTCGACCGGCACATCGAGGCCGATCTCCGAGACGAGCAGAGGCTGCATGCCGCCATGCGGGCTGCGGATCCCGACGTCGTGCTTCATCTCGCCGCACAGTCGGTCGTGCAGGATGGCTATCGCATTCCGCGTGAGACGTTTGAAGTCAACGTCATCGGGACGGCCAGCCTGTTGGACGGGGTGCGAAAACTTGACAAGCCGTGCGCTGTGGTCTGCGTCACCAGCGACAAGTGCTACGAGAACCGCGAGCAGGTTTGGGGGTTATCGCAAAACAGACCAGCTGGGCGGTCACGACCTCTACGGCGGTAGCAAGGGAGCTTCCGAAATTCTCATCCGCTCGTACCGGCACTATTTTTTCCATCCCGACTAGCTCGCGGAACACGGCGTCAAGCTGGCCAGTGCGCGGGCGGGCAACGTGATCGGTGGCGGCGACTGGACCTCTGATGCGCTTATCGTCGACATTGTGCAGGTGCTCGCCGAAGACCGGCCGGTCGAACTTCGGAATCCGAGTGCCTATCAGCCTTGGCAGCATGTGTTGCAGGCTCTCAGCGGTTACCTGACCCTCGCGGCAAAACTGCTTGAATCAGACGACCCGCAGCTTTGCAGCGGTTGGAACATCGGACCGTTGCCCGGCCATGAGCTGTCGGTGCGGCAAGTGGCCGAGGAGTTTCTCGCCGAGTGGGGCCACGGTAGATGGAGGGACGTCAGCGGTCTCGAAAAACCACACGAAGCCATCCGCCAGCCCGGCTGTTAAGCTCGGGCCTCTCACCGAACCAGAGTCCAGCCGATGTTCCCGTTCTCGGCTCAACTGCCGCGAAGCGATCACGGCTTCGGGGCACTGTTGCAGACGCTGTGTAGCCCTTGGTGGACGTTCTTTTCTGCCGTGGTCCTTTGTTCGGCGTCCTGCGTGGCGTATCCTATCCGAACGGATGACGAACTTGAGGGTTACCGTACGTCGTAAGGGATACTGACGCGGGATGCACGAGGCTGTTCTTTCTTGGCCACTGGTTCTGATTGTCGGTGGAGGCGTGCTGGGTTTGTACCTGTTGCTGTCCACCGGACAGAGCGGTTCCCGGCGGCGTATTGTACAATTGGCTGGAATCGGGTTGAGCGGTCTGTCGTTGGTGCTGCTGGCGGTCTTTTGGGGAAGGCAGCTCGGCTGGCCGACGGAAGCCCACCCGGAATCTCCCGTTTCGTCTCTCATGTTTTTCCTTTTCGGTGGACTCAGTCTCATCGCAGCCGCGTTCACGGTCACATCGGAAAAAGCGTCAAACTCGGTTTTGTGGTTCGCGCTGATGCTGCTTGCCAACGCCGGGCTGTTTGCGATGTTGAGGGCGTTGTCTGTCGCCGTAACGGCGCTGTTGCTGGTTGCGGGCGGTTTGGGTGCCGGCTGCCTGTTTCTGTCGCGCTGGGCCGAAGCACGCCTCTCGCCAACCGAGGAAGAAAAAAGCCGCGAACCGTTTCTGGCCTGCGCGACCGGCGGGCTGCTGGCAATGACGCTCATCGGCACGTTTCACTACGTGCTGGCAGCCGAATCGGTTCATCAACGAAAATCGGTCTCGCAGCGCATCGTGACTCAGGCAGAAACTGCGATGCAAAAGCCGAGGGAACGTCAGTCGATCACACAGAGTCGGCCACAAGTTAAGAATCCGCAGCCGACAGGGTTTGACGGACATTTTGTGGCGATTGAACTTGTGGCGGTCCTCTTGCTGACGAGTATGATCGGCGCACTGCTGGTGATCCACCGTTCGGGCAACTCTCAACCGATCAGCCTGTCAGGACCACGACCAAGTGCGGCGGCCATAAATGCCGACGCGCGATCTACTCGGCAGGGCTACAGATTGCAGGAGGGCGCAGCTCCTGCAGAGCCGCCGGATCGGTGATCTTCACGGCTCAGCGGGAGCTTCGCCCTCCCAAAGACTGCAATGCGTGACCGATGGAAGTATTCCACAACTAAATGCAGTCCGGACGGGGCGGGCGCGATCCGAAAATCGGCCGGTCCTGAATGGTCGCAGCGGCCAGGAAGCTAATCGAAGCAATCGGCCCTTTTGAGGGACAAGGATGTTCTCTGTTCACGATTATCACCTGCTCAACAACGCGCTGGTCGTCGGGGCTGTGTTGTTCTCGCTCGGAACGATCGGCTTCGTGGTGCGTCGGAACCTGATTGTGATGATCCTCTCGGCCGGCATTATGTTACAGGGGGCCGTGTTGACGCTTTGTGCTTTCGGGGCGTTTCATGGAAACGGGGCCGGACGGGTTTTTTCGTTGTTTGTGTTGGCGGCGACAGCCCTCCACGGAGCGGTCGCGCTACCGATGATTTTCCTGTTCGCCGGTCGGTCGAGTTCACTCGATCTTTCGATGGAGCGGCAACCGGGCGATCCACAACGACTGTTTGAACAGGAACAACGAGAATCAACGGTCGACAAAACTTTGCGACCCGAGCCGTCGCCTCCAGTAGCTGATCCCGAACGGACTTTCGGAAATGGTGGCGGCTGCAGTTCCGGCGAACGAAACTCGCATGACTGACGCGGTTCTGAAAACAGTGATTGTGCTGGTTGCGGCACTGCCGCTCATCGCTTCGGCAGTGACCACCGTCGGCGCTCGGTTTTGGTCGAAGTCGCGAGTCCATTGGCCGACCATCTTCGGTTGTGGCGGCTCTCTGATCGGCGCGCTATCACTGCTGTCTCTTCTCGGTAACTCGGGAACATTTCCGATTGATCCGTTGGTGATTTATCGCTGGATCTCGCTGCCGGACTCGTTGTTTCACGTCTCACTCGGACTGCAGATCGATGCGTTGTCGCTGGCGCTGCTGACGGTCGTAACGTTCGCGATTTTATCGGCCTCGATTTATGCAGCGGGCCGATTGCAGGGTGATGCTGCTGCTCGGCGGTTTTTTGCATCCGTGTCGCTGTTGCAGTTCGCCGTAACCATGCTGCTGATGTCGACTAATTTTATGGAACTGTTCTTTTTTTGGAAATTGACGGCAGTGACCGGTTCTCTGCTGACCGGACTGCGCCCGGAAAGCAGGAGGGCCGCGACGGCGGCGCGGCGTATGCTCATTGTGAACGGTGCGGTTGACGTTGCATTGCTGACGGGGATTCTGCTCCTCTGGAGTCGTTGCGGCTCCTTCGAGTTTTCAGTCGCGCTGAATTTCCAAACACATTCGACGGCTGCCGCGCACGATGGATCGTCGGAACTGGTGTGGGTTGGTTTGTGTCTGTTCGCAGCCGCAGTGGTGCGGTGCGGACAGTTTCCGTTTCTGGGGCGCGACGATGAAATCACAGCGGCCCCTTTGAGGGTTACTGCGTTGTTGCAGGGGGCGGCGTTGGCGCCGGCCGGCGTGTTCCTGATGGCTCGGTGTCTTCCGTTGCTGGAACGGCTGCCCGAAGTACGGCTGTTGATGTTGGTCATCGGCGGTCTGACGACATTGCTGTCGGCCGCTGCCGCATCCGTGCAAACAAACCCCAAGCAGGTCATGAGCGACACGTCGAAAAGCCTGTTCGGGCTGATGTTTGTGGGGCTCGGATCGGGAGAACGGACCGGTCTCGTTGCGGCAGTGTTTCTGTTGATCGTGCATATTCTGGCCAAGACAGCGTTGTTTTTGATCGCCGATACGGTCTCGGAAGAAAGACCCAACAGAGGCAGCGCTGAGGAAGCGGGTCGCTTCCGACGCGACACCGCGCGCTGGCGCTGGCTGTTCTTAATTGGTGTCGGCGTGTTGGCTTCAGGGCTCTGGGGGCAGAATGCGGTTTTGACCGCCGTCTGGAACACGGGCACCAGAACAGTTCCTGTTGCCGAAGCGACTCGTCAGGAAACAGAGTGGGCGGGTGAGAGGCCGTTGTCGCGGCCGAAAACTTACGAACGGCCGTCGAACTCATTCAGCACCGGGCAGCAGACTGTATGCTTGATGGTTTACTGGTCGGCGATGCTGAGCATGTTGCTATCGGCGTATGCGCTGTGTCGGGGGTATTATCTTACATTTTACTGGGAGCTTTCGAGTGATGAGTTTTCTATGACCGGGAACAGCGAGATCACGCGGTCCGGTTTCGCGCCGCCGTTGCTGCTGACGCTGACGGCGGCCGCCGTCGGACCGTTGACGGCGGGACCGACCGGTTGGTTCAATCACTTGCTGGAGTCAACATGGCCCGCTCGGGCCGGTTCGGAATCGGTGCCGGTGTTTGCTATGGACGTCGGTCTTCTGCTGGTGGCGCTGGGGGGTCTTAGTGCGTGGATGCTGCACTTCCAACCACCTTTGCCGACCGGGCGTCTTGCCGATGTGTTGCGGCCCGTCGCAAAGTTCGTCCGAAACCGTTATGAGTTGGCTGACTGCGGATTTCTGCTGGGGGTCCTGCCGGTCCGCGGGGCGGCGCAGCTCTGCCGGTTTTTTGACTGGATTGTCATCGACGCGTTGTTCACGGCGCTACCGGCTCGAATCCTGCGGCTGCTGGCGGGAGCAGCCGGCCCGTTGCAAAACAGACTCGTGCAGTTTTATGCGCTGTCGCTGGCATTTGCGGCCGCAGTCCTGCTGGTCGTCTTGACGCTTCTGGGGGGATGAGTTGATGGAGTTCGCAGCGCAGTTCTGGAAGACGCTGTTGGACAACGTTGTGCTGCTGCTGGTCTTGACGCCACTGGTCGGTGCGTCGCTGGTCGTGCTCTCGTCGCGGTTTGGTGTCGAGAACGTTCGCCGGACCGCGCTGACAAATGTTCTATTGAGCTTCGTATTGTCGCTCTTGATGGTCGGGCATTACGATCCCACGCAAAAACACCCTCAAACCGGGGCCCCACGATTGATTCAGATGGTCAGCGTCTTTGGCTGGCTTGGATGTGAGAACCATACTGATGCTGCGCGGCTTGCAAACGATGTTTTTGACGTATTAAGGTCGGGGAATCGATCGGCTGGCGGCTGGCTCGGCGGTAGATCGGACATTCAGTTTGTGGTCGGCGTCGACGGAATTAGTTTGTGGCCGATTGCGCTGACGGCGCTGTTGATGATTCCGGCAGTTGTGGCCGGGCAGGCCGTGGATGAAAAACATCCGGCGTCGTTTTATGCCTTGTTGCTTGTCGCTCAGTCGACAAGCATTGGTCTGTTTGCGGCCCTGGACGCCGTCTTGTTCTGTGTGTTCCTGCAGTTCTCGATCGTGCCTTCATTTTTTCTCATCGGTCATTGGGGAGGCTACAACCGCCGACGGGTCGTCGGGAAGTTCTTCCTTTACAATTTGGCGGGGGCCCTGCTGGTGATGGTGGCACTCTTGGCAGTGGGCGTTGCGCACACGTCGGTGGTGACGTTGACAAACCCGTCGGAATTACGGCCGCCGTTTATGTTTTTCATTCCGCAAATGACGGAGGTTGTCTCGCAGGTGGCACAAGCCGACCTGGCCGGCGGATCCTGGAGACTGATTAGTCCCTGGGTCTTCGCTGCGCTCGTCACGGGCTTCGCCCTTCACGCCGCCGTTGCCCCGTTTCATACCTGGTTGGCTGCGACCAACGTCGAGGTGCCGACGTCGGTCAGCCTGCTGCTGTGCGGGTCTGTTCTGCTGACTGGTGGCTACGGGTTGTTGCGCTTCGTGGTGCCGCTGTTTCCGGAGCTGTGTAGCCGCTGGTCGCCTGTTTTACAGCTAACGGCAATTGCCGGTGTGCTTTACACAGGATTGCTGGCGTTGGCCCAGAGCGATTTGAAGAAACTGGCAACATACGCCGGCCTGTGTCACTTCGGACTGGGTGTGGCGGGAATACTCTCGCTCAACTCCCCCGGTGTGGTGGGAGGACTGCTGCATTTGATCGGCCAGGGGGTCTCCCTGGCCAGTGTGCTGTTTTTAATCGGGGTGCTCGAAACCCGACACCGGACCCGGGAACGGTCTGCCTTCAGTGGATTGGCGACCCTCTGGCCGCGTTTCACGCTTTGCTTTCTGTTTGCCGCGTCGGCGTTGATCGGAGTTCCGGGTCTGAACGGATTTGCGACGACGACGATGATGCTGTCGGGAGTTTTTGTGTCAAACCGATTCGTTGCTGTGGGCGGGATGCTGGGTTGCTTGCTTGTCCTTGGGGCGTTTGTCTGGTCGATTCAAAGAGTTTTTTCGGGCTCGTTTCGGGCACCATCTCAGGGCGATCCTCGATCTGTCGGCAAACGTGCTTGGTCGAACCAACAACTTGCTTTCCCGGTCCGTGAACCGCAGGTTCCGGTCGGATCGGGCCTGTTGACGGTGCGAGATTTTGTAGCGCTGTCGCCGCTGGCGGCGGTGATTGTTTGGATGGGCCTGTTCCCGCAGTTCTTCATCAGTCCAGTGCAACCAAGCATTGCGCGGAATCTGCGTCTCTATTCGGCGTTGACAACCGACGAGGGCGGCCGCGCAACAGCGAAAGACGATTGGCGACAAGTCGAATGTCGGCCGTCATTCCGCCCACAATACTAATGTCGGCTGCGATGCTATTTTTTCTCGGTGCCTTTGTGACGAGAAAAAATTGGCCCTGGGGACCGTTGTGTCTGCTTGCACTCGGCATATCAGCCGGGGTGTTGTTGTTCTCTGCGGACGCTGTTGTGGAGGGTCCGTCTAGGAGTTCCGTAGAGTCAACAGTTGAAGATGCCACGTCCCAAGATTCGTCGCAGGGGAAAAGCCCGCGACCGCTTTCACTGATCTGCGACGGCATATCCGAGGTGTTTGCGTTTGCGACACTTGGGTTGGGGGTGCTGTTGACACTGCCCCTCTGCGGTGTTCGGCAGACGGATGCTTCTGCCGAACTGTTTGCCTGCCTGTTGCTGGCGCTTGCCGGATTGATGCTGGTCGGCATGGCTAACGATCTGGTCGTCTTATTTCTGTCGTTGGAATTGATCGCGCTGTCCACGTACATGCTGCTCTACGTTCATCGCAGCGACGACGTATCTCACCAAGTGGCGACGAAACATCTACTGCTGGGGATTTTTTCGTCTGCGCTGCTGGCGTACGGTTTGAGTCTGCTTTACGGTTTGACGGGGACGACAAATCTCTTGGAGATTCGGGCGGCATTAGCGAGCGGCCGTAGTCCGCTGGAACCGGGATTGATGAGCGGTGAAGAGTTTCGCATCGCCCTGCCAGCGCTGGTTTTCATTTTTGCCGGTCTGGGAAGTCGGACGCAGGTCGTCCCATACCATTTCGGCGTGTCCGAGTCTTTCCAAAAAATCTCGACCTGGGCCGCCGGGCTGCTAGCGACCATTCCCAAAGCGGCCGGCTTCGTGGCGCTGGTCCACCTGATCACCGCGGTGAGCAGTGGAGCCGTCGCCACGGCACAACTGTTGTCGCTGGTTCTGGCCGCTGTGACAATGACGGTCGGCAATGTCATGGCGCTGTCTCAGACGCGGATTCGGCGTATCCTGGCGTACACGGCCACGGCACACGGCGGTTTTGTTTTAATGGGAATTGCGGCCGGTCTGCAGCGCTCGGCCGACGTGGAACCCATGCTGTCGGGAAGTTCCGGAATTCCGGGTGGAATTGAAGCGGGGCTGTTTTATCTGGGCAGTTATCTGCTGTCCGCCGCTGGACTGTTCGCCGTGCTCATCTATCTCTGCAAGACGAATCGTCAAGTCGAATACATTGACGATTTGCGGGGCCTGTGCCGCACCGAACCAGTCGCCGCCGTTTGTGCGCTCGTTTTTCTGTTGAGCCTTTCGAGTATTCCCCCGTTTCCCGGTTTCTGGGGCGTGGTGCTGCTGCTGTTGTCGAGCCTGGCGGTGCCTGTCACCGTGGACGGTTTACCGCTGCCGCTGCATCACACTGGGTTTGTGCTGCTGGCTTTTATCGCAGTCTTGAACCTGTTGCTGACGGTGGCCGTCTACCTGCGAATTGTCATCGCGATGATGCTGCAGGATCCGATCTCGCTACCGCGTCCCTGTGGCGGACGACCGGCGCTGGCGACGGCGGTGCTGGCCGCAGTGCTGGCGTTGGGGGTGGGGTTGTTCCCGGGAGCGGTCTTGGGACTCTTCAAATAAGCGAGCCTGGTTGTACGGTGGAGAGTCTGGACAAGTGACAAGAGACTTTGGTTGAGGACTCAAATTTTCGTATGGCGAATTCGGTGTGAAATTGCGCGAGGTCCGGCGTATCATCACTTCGACACTGCTAGGGTCACGTCGATCCATTCGCGTGTCGATGCGATGTTTGATGCCACCTGCCGACGTATCCAGGGAAGTGTTCATGTTTCAGACGTTGTTGTTCGCTGAAGCGGCCGAGCCACCTACGTGGTTCGAGCAGATTGAACAGGGGCTCGGCACCTTCGTCGGGTTCCTATGGAACTGGCCGCTGCTGATCCTGATAACGGGGGGCGGTCTGTTCTTCACGGTTTACGCGCGCGGGGTGCCGTTCGTTTACTTTTTCCACGCCATCAGAATCATTCGTGGCAAGTACGATCGGCCGGACGCGCTCGGCGAGATCAACCACTTCCGGGCCCTCTGCACTGCACTGGCGGCGACCGTCGGAATGGGGAACATCAGCGGGGTGGCGGTGGCCATCACGACGGGGGGTCCGGGGGCCCTGTTTTGGATGTGGATCAGCGCCCTGGTAGGGATGACCACTAAGTTTTTCACTTGCAGCCTGGCGATTATGTATCGGGGCCAGGACGAACAGGGACAGGTTCAAGGGGGGCCGATGTATTTCATTGTGGAAGGGCTGGGTCCCCGCTTCCGGCCTTTGGCGATCTTCTTCAGCGTGGCGGGGCTCTTCGGCTGCCTGCCCCTGTTCCAGTCCAACCAGCTCATTCAAATTCTCCGTGATGAGGTGTACTCCCCGTGGGGATGGTTCCCCGAATCTCGCAAGCTGGGCGAGATCGTCGAGTACACTTTCACCGCGCAGGATCTCGGAAACCTACTGACTGGCCTGGCGATCATGGGGATTGTGTCGCTGGTCATCTTCAGGGGGATCAAGGGCATCTCGGGAGTGGCCGCATGGATTGTCCCGGCCATGGTAATGCTCTATCTGGCGACGGGGGTGCTGATCATCTTGGGAAACTTTGCGGAGATCCCGGCCCTCTTACTTCTCATCTGGCAGAATGCTTTTTCGGGAGAGGCGGTCGCCGGCGGCGCGGTGGGAATCGTGATTGTCACGGGAATTCGCCGGGCGGCCTTTTCCAACGAGGCCGGGGTGGGGACCGAGGCGATGGCCCACGGGGCGGCAAAGACCGGCGAGCCGATCCGCGAGGGGCTGGTGGCCATGCTGGGGCCTGCCGTCGATACCATGCTGGTCTGTAGCGTGACCGGATTTGTCATCCTCTCCACCGGCATGTGGCAGAATTCCAAGTACGAAGGGGTGACGCTGACCACTCGGTCCTTCGAATCGGCCCTGCCGGGATTCGGGGGAAACCTGCTGTTGGTTTGTGTGATCTTCTTCAGCATCTCCACCATGCTCGGTTACTCGTACTATGGTTGTAAGTGTGCCGGGTTTCTGTTCGGCATTCGTGCGCGCCGATACTACAACCTGTTTTATATCGCAACCGTGGGGGTGACCTCGATGGCCTCTCTCGACGCCGTGATAGACCTGCTGGACGGTATGTTCGCCTTGATGGCGATCCCGACCATGACCGCTTCGATTCTACTGGCACCACGTGTCATGCAGGCGGCGAGAAAGTATTTCGACGAACTCGGGACTCCATCTCGGCTGGGCCGAACAGATGGGATCGTCGATAAGGACAACCACGGATAATGCGATTGGGAAACCGGGGAGCCAACGAGGTCACACAAGCATCTGGTCGGCTTCCCGTATCTGGCTCTGCTCTGTGTCTGACTCTTTTGGAGTGATTTGTGCCCGCGAATTCAAACAAGATCGCGACGTCTCTGAACGAAGTCCTTCGGCAATACTGGGGTTACGACAGCTTCATGCCGTTGCAGGAACGGGCCATGAACTGCGTGCTGGCCGGACGGGATTCGGTGGTCGTGCTGCCGACAGGTGGGGGCAAATCGCTTTGCTTTCAGGCGCCGGCGATGTGCCGGGACGGTCTGGCGCTGGTCATTTCGCCCTTGATTGCGCTGATGAAAGATCAAGTCGACGCCTTACGAGCCTGCGGAGTGGCGGCTGCTTGCATCAACAGTTCTCTGACCTATGACCAACGCCGAAAGGTCGCCGACGACATACGCGCCCGGCGGTTGCGACTGCTGTACATGGCCCCGGAACGATTGCTGGCGGACTCGACCCTCGCGTTTCTGAAAGAGTCGCAGGTCTGGTTTGTGGCCATCGACGAAGCGCACTGTATCAGCGCCTGGGGACATGACTTTCGACCCGAATACCGGGAACTGCGAATCCTCAAAGAGGCCTTTCCGAATATCGGCGTCCACGCCTATACGGCAACCGCAACCCCACGGGTGCGGGATGATATCGTCGGCCAACTCGGTTTGACCGATGCGGACGTGCTGATCGGTTCGTTCGATCGGCCGAACCTGATTTACCGGGTCGAACGCCGCCACAATCGTCTGCAGCAGATTTGCGAGGTGCTGGAACGTCATCGAGGCGACTCGGGAATCATCTACTGCATCCGCCGGACCGACGTCGACGACACCGCCGCCGCCCTCGCCGAGTTGGGCTATCGTGTAACACCCTACCACGCCGGCATGAGCAACGATGACCGCCAACGGAATCAAGAGGCGTTTCTCGAAGAAAAAGTCGACACAATCGTCGCCACGGTGGCATTCGGCATGGGCATCGACAAATCGAACGTCCGATACGTCATTCACGCGGGGATGCCGAAGTCGCTGGAACACTATCAACAGGAAAGCGGCCGGGCGGGCCGCGACGGGCTGGAGGCGGAATGCTGCCTGTTCTACTCCGGCAGCGATTTTATGGTCTGGAAGCGGATCCTGTCCGACTCGGATCCGGAGGCCTACGAGAGTTCCTTGCAGTCGCTAGGGGCCATGAACACTTTCTGCACCGGCGTCGTGTGCCGGCATAGGGTGCTGGTCGGGCATTTCGGTCAGCGGCTTGATGCAGAGACTTGCAAGGCTTGCGACGTCTGCCTCGACCAGTTGGATCTCGTCGAGGAGCCGTTGATGATCGGCCAGAAGATCCTCTCCTGCGTGATTCGTCTGAAAGAGCAGTTCGGCGGCGATTACACGGCCAAGGTGCTCAAAGGCTCGCAAGAACAGCGAATTTTGCAGAACAGACACAATCAACTCAGTACCTGGGGCATCCTCTCTGACGAGAACCAGCGATCCATCCGCGACTGGATCGAACAACTGGTCGGCCAGAACTTCGCTCGGAAATTTGGCGAGTACAGTGTGCTGCAAGTGACGCCGCAAGGTCGCCGATTGCTCCGCGGCGAGGTGACGCCCCGGTTGTTGAAACCGAAAGCGAAGGGGCAATCAGAGTCGGCCGCCGCAACCGATTCCTGGGAGGGCGTGGACCACGAACTGTTCGAAGTATTGCGGGCGTTGCGGCGTGAGAAAGCGGATGCCCAGAACGTTCCACCCTACGTGGTGTTCGGAGACGCCGCGCTGCGGGGCATGGCCCGCAGCCGGCCCTCCTCGCTGGACGGGTTCCTTGAGGTGCGAGGCGTCGGTGAAAAAAAGTGCGCCGACTACGGCGAGGAGTTCGTGCAATGTATCACCGAGCATTGTTGCGAACATCAGTTGCCGATGGACATGTGGCCGATGCAGCAACCGCCAGCAGCGAAGTCGAAAACTCGCCGCCAGACCGGGCCCAACGAATCGGAAGTCCGTGCCTTTGCCTTGTTCCGCCAGGGATGTTCCCTCAACGAGGTCACCGAGACGATGGGCCGGGCGGTTTCGACAACGCGGGGCTATCTGACGCGGTTCCTCGAATGCGAGAAGATCTGCGACCCGTCACCCTGGGTGGACGAAGCGACGGCCAAGCGGATCGAAGACGCGGCCAATCAGGTTGGCCTGGTAAGGCTGAAACCGATTTTCGACTTGCTGGATGCAACCGTGCCCTACGACGACATTTATATTGTCGTGGGATGCCTGCGAAACATTGCGGCCCATGATTCATCGCCAACAAGTTAACCGTTCTGCTCCGAGGAACGAGAACGCTTGGGGCGCAGTCCCATCCAGATCCCTACGATGAACAATTCGGGCGAGTATCAGGCAATCGGATTTTGAAAAACGACCGGTTAGCAATCGTCGCCTCTTGCCAATGCAGTACAAGTTCTCGTACGTTCGGATGAACAGTTGGCCGTCCGATGCAGCGAGACCGGCTTTGATGTGCTCGCCCATGTCGTTCTTGGCGATTCGTTGAAATCGGGGACTCGCCGCCAGGACGAAGATTTCACCCTGTGTGTTGCTCACGTACAGCCGGTCTCCCGCTCGCAGGATCGATCCCCACAGGTTTCCACCGAGCCGTTCTTTCCAAACCGTTTTGCCGGTTTTTACCTCGATACATTCCACAATTCCTGTCGCATTCGAGACGTACAGATGGCCCTCATGCACAACACCCGAACCGACTCGCTGCTGGGTGTTGGGGACGTGCCACAGACGATGTGTGTTCGTAATGTCGCCCCGGCCTCCCATACGGACCGCCATCATCGATTTGCGAAATCCACTCACGCCAATCAGTACATTCTCGCCGATGGCCGTATCCGGATAATTGCTCGGCCCCAACCCGGCACATCGCCACAACGGCTTTCCGGTCAAGGCATCGTATCCTTTCAATTCGCCGGGCATCGACAGCGCAAATTCATCGCGATCGCCGACTCGGTAGATCACGGGTGTGGACCACGAGCCGTATAGCTTATCGTTCTTGCCGACTTCGGGAGTGTCCCAGACCGTCTGACCGGTCCGTTTGTCAAGGGCAATGATATGTGTCGGTTCGCCGGGACCGCGGTGGATAATGAGCAAATGCTTGTAGATCACCGGAGTGGTGGCCGGGCCGAAGACATGATCCAATCCGCTCAGATCGCGGCTCCAGGCAAGCTTGCCGGAAAAATTGCAGGCGATAACCCCAGCCGAATCGAAGCTAGCGTACACCAGCTTGCCATCGGTTGTGGGTGAACCGGAACAGAACGGGTTGTCGTTGTGGGTCGTCTCCTTGTGTGGATAAGGAACATCGTGCTGCCACAGTTTCTGGCCCGTTTGTCGATCAAAGCACATCAGGCTGCGGATCTGGCCGCCGTCAATCGGACAGGTGATGAAAACACGTTGATCCCAGACAATGGGCGTCGAGTTGCCTGCCTCGGGCAGCGGAACTTTCCATGTGACATTCTCGGCCGGGCCGAACTTCGTCGGCAAATGCAACTCGACCGAAACACCATTACCGGCCGGTCCCCGCCACGCAGGCCAGTTCTCGGCGACGGCATCTCCCGTAAAACAACCGACGGAAACAATGCACGCCAACGCAATTCGATGCATCCTTTGGCTCTCCGATATTGATGGCCTGGAATCTTGACTGACACACAAGCCGGCTTCTGTAGGTTTCAATGTAGCGAGCCTTTGGCATCTGGGCAACTGGATGCAGGGCTGGTTGATTAGTGTCGTTTGCCGGCGAATACTGCTATACTGGCAGGAGTGAGACAGCGCACTTTTCCATCAGGGGCGGTGCGATGATCTCAAAACAGGATGGGGCCCGGCCAAGAAATGCCTGCCGTTTGAGATTTGACAATTCTGAGTACCGATTCATGAACCGTTTCGCACGTGGATTAACCGCTTGCCTACTTTGTGGCCTGTTGCTGGCCGATGGCTCCAACTCTTTAGCGGAGGTGCCGTTGAACGAACTCACTCCCGCCGAGAAACGAGGCGGGTGGAAACTGTTGTTCGACGGTAAGACAACAGACGGCTGGCGGAATTATCGACAACAGACTCTCGGGAACGGTTGGACCATCAAAAACGGGGCCCTGACCCGTGCCAACAACAAGGCCGGAGATATCATCACAGCGAATGAGTATCGGTATTTTGAGCTGTCGATTGAATACAACATTTCTGAGGGCGGCAACAGCGGCATCATGTTTCACGTCACCGAACAAGCCGACAATGCCGCCTGGTCCGGTCCGGAGATCCAAATTCTCGACAATGTTCACGGCCACGACCCCCAGAAGAGCGGCTGGCTGTATCAGCTTTATAAACCGATCAAGCCAGACTGGGCCCGCAAGGTTGAACAGCAGGTCGGTCTCAAAAGTCCAGAGGTGGACGATGCAACCCGGCCTGCGGGGCAATGGAATCACATCTATTTGCGCGTAGCCCCTCAGCTATGCGAAGTCGCCGTGAACGGCGTGAGTTACTATTACTTTCAACTCGGGGACGAAGAGTGGAACAAACGAGTCGCAGCCAGCAAGTTCGCCAAGTATCCACAATTCGGAAAGGCCGCAGCAGGACACCTCTGCCTGCAAGATCACGGCAAACTGGTCGCGTTTCGGAACATCAAAATTCGTGAACTGCCGGCCGATGGTTCGGTTCCCGATCCCAGCGACGGCCGCCTGCCGTTGAAGGGAGTCGTGGCGTTTCCCGAACTGAAGTGGGAAGGCTGGCAGGGCATTACCGAGGCGGGAAAAGTCAAGCCGTTGCGGTCGATGACGCTCACACATGCCGGTGACGGCACGAACCGTATTTTCGTGGCCTCACAAATTGGCATGATCCACGTGTTTCCGAACGACCAATCCACCCGAGAGGCCCGGCTGTTTCTCGATCTGCGTCAACATGTTCATGATTGGGTCCAAGACGACGAGGAAGGGCTGCTCGGGCTCGCCTTTCATCCTCAATATCAAAAGAACGGAGAATTCTTTGTTTATTACAGCTCGAAAGCGGAACCGCGTGTCTCGATCGTGTCGCGGTTTCATGCCTCCCAAGAGAACCCGAATCGCGCTGATCCGAACAGTGAAGGGATCATCATGAAAATCCCACAGCCGTTCTCGAACCATAATGGCGGATCGATTGTCTTTGGACACGACGGTTATCTTTACATTGCTCTGGGCGACGGCGGCGGGAGGAACGACCCCAGGGCCCACGGCCAAAACTTGAGAACCTGGATGGGCTCGATCTTGCGGATTGACGTGGACCGCAAACAGAACGGACGAAACTATGCCATCCCGGACGACAATCCCTTCCAAGCTCGCCCTGCTGCCCGACCGGAGATTTATGCTTACGGATTCCGCAACGTTTGGCGGATGTCGGTCGATCGAAAAACCGGAACCCTGTGGGCTGGCGACGTCGGGCAGGATCTTTGGGAAGAGATTAACATTGTCCGACGGGGCGGCAATTACGGTTGGAGTCTCCGCGAGGCCACATACGGTTTTGGGAACAGCCCCAGCCAACCCCAAGACCCGCCTCGCGAGCCGATTTGGGTATACGATCATCAAGTCGGTAAGTCGATTACCGGCGGAATGGTGTACCGTGGCTCCCGTCTGCCCGAACTGTACGGGATGTATTTGTACGCCGACTTCGTCACCGGAAAAATCTGGGCGCTGAAGTACGACGAGAACGTCAGCAGGGTCAGCCAGAATTGGCAGATTGTTGCCGGTGGTATCCCGGTGTTGGCCTTTGGTGAAGATGAAGCCGGCGACGTCTACTACATGATTGAATCGGCCAGCGGTCGAGGTATATACCGCTTCGAAAAGACCGAGTGAGCCATGTTCGGCGGCTCGGTTGCTGCACCATTGCGCCAGAAGCTTACTTCAGCCAGACCTGTCCCGTGTCGACGCGGCCGCCAACCTTCGCTAGAGAGATTTAGTAGACTCGACACGGCCACAGATTGAGAGGGGGCGAGGCTCCTGCCGAGCCGTCGGATCGGTAATCTCCACGGCTCAGCGGGAACTTCGCCCTCCCGAAAAACAGAAATTCGTGACCGCTGGAGGTATAGGTCAATAGGCCCGCTACTGCTGCCGAAGTGCCGGGACGATCTCTATTCGTGCGGCGTGGAGTGCCGGGGCGATGCCGGCAAATATTCCAGCGAACAGGGAGACCACCACACCGGTCAGTGCCAGACGAAGCGACGGCGTGAAGGCAATCGTCACCGCTTCGGCTCCGACCGACAAAGGATTGAGTTTGAGCATGAGCATTGCGACTCCGACGCCGATGACCCCGCCTGCCACGCTGAGCAATACACTTTCAGTCAGCACGAAACGGAAGACCCGTGGTCCGGAGAAGCCGATGGTTTGAAGAACAGCATGCTCCTTGATGCGATCCTGCACCGACATCACGGTGGTTGTGGCGACCAAAGTCAGCACCAGGCCGACGCAAGCATAGCCGAGATAATGGGCCATGCTGATTAGTTGCGTCAGGTCACCGAGGCTCTTGGCCTGGAAGACCCCTTTGGGTCGTGTGTTGGTTTCGACGGGACCGTTTCGAAACGTGTCGTCAATTTCTTGGCAGATGGCGATGGGATCGACGCCTTCTTCCAGCAGAACCTCAATCTGCGTGACCGTGCCGACAAGGTTGAAACCTTGGCCCCGTTGCAGGAAGTCCAAGTGGCTGTAAATGTAGTTTTCTTCGGCAGGATCGTCGCTAGAGTAGATTCCTGCCACATGGACCGTTAGGGTTCGATCTCCCATGGAAAACTTGTCGCCGACTTGAATGCCTCGGCGATTGGCAACAGATCGACCGACGACCGCTGCGTCCTGATGCTGTTCAAACTCCGACCAGTTTCCCGAGAGGAGTTTGAAGTCACGGGCCTTGCGGAGCTTATCGGGCGGCACTCCGTAGAAGACGACGACATCCAGGCTGGCCCGGCAGTTGTTCGTGAAGACCTGAATCGGCACGACTTCACGCACGCCGGAGATGCGGGCGATTTGCTGATTGTAGTCCTGCGGCAGATGGCTGGTGGCCGGGCAAAACTTGTTCGCCTGGAAAGTGATCAACGAGCCTTTCGCTTCCTGCCGACGTCGCAAGTCATCCATGCCCTCCTGCACGGCCCCGACGAAACAAAAAATGAACAACGCCACGGCAGACCCGCTCACCGTGAGCATGGTGCGTGAGCGGTGTCGCCAGAGGATTTTCAGGATGTAGGGAGTGAATTTGAACATGGTTGAGTCAAGGGTCAAAGGTTAAGAGTCGAGAGTCGCAGAGCAGTTTGTTTCGGAGTCCTTGACTCTTCGCTCTGGACTCTGCACTAGCTTTCCGCGATTCAGACGAAACTGGCGACCGGCAATTTCGGCGGCGTCGATGTCGTGTGTGACCATCAACAGCGTCATATTGAGTTCTTGATTCAATCGTTTGAGCAGGCCGAGAATCTGATCTGACGTATCGGGATCAAGGTCGCCGGTCGGTTCGTCGGCGACCACCACTTTCGGATGAGCGACGATGGCTCGTGCAACACCAACTCGCTGCTCCTGTCCGCCTGACATCTGACGCGGGGAGTGATCGGCTCGGTCGAGAAGATCGACGGCTTCAAGGGCAATCTCAACTCGCTTGCGGCGTTCGGATCGTGACATCGGCAGCAACAACAACGGCAATTCGATGTTCTCGTAGGCCGTCAGCACCGGGATCAAATTGTGTGTCTGGAAGATGTAGCCGATGTTGGCCGCCCGCCAGTTTGCCAGGCGGGTGCGTGACAGGCGGGTGATCTCTGTGCCAGCAATCACAATGCTGCCGCTGTCGGGTTTGTCGATGCTGGCGATCAGATTCAGTAGTGTCGATTTGCCTGTCCCGCTGGCCCCCATCAGCGAGACGAACTCACCCGGTTGGATGTCCAACGACACTCCATCCAGCGGCGTGATGGTTTCGCCACCTTTATGATAGTGCTTAGTGACGTTTTTGATTTCAACGAGTGCCATGATCGAGTCCAGAGCTAATAAGAGTCGAGAGCTAAGAGTCGAGTGTCAAAGGCCGAGAGGGATTTGTCCTGCTCTGAACTCTCGACCCTTGACTCTGGACTCTCCTGTTACCTTAATGCGATCCCGGTCTTGCAAATTGTCGGTTCCGCTGACGATGATGCGGCTGGAGATGCTCAGGCCGCTGGAGATTTCGATGAGATCATTGGCTCGGACCGCTCCAGTTTGGACGGCGGTCCTTCGAGCAACTCCCGCCGACTGGTCGGCCAACCAAACAAATTTGCCCCGCTTGTCCTGCTTGATAAGCGATTGGGGAATGTAAACACGAAGTTCCTGGGACGGCTCTGCGGCCTGTTCCGGATCTTTGGGTGCGAGGAACGTCACGTCGACCAGCATCGCCGGCTTGAACACAGGTGGCGGGCTGTTGATCGCCACCTTAACTTCTTGCGTGTTTTTCTGAATGTCGACTAGCGAACTGGTGAACAAGACTTTTCCTGTCAGCGGCGATGACAGCACCGGATTTTCGATCCGAACGGGTTGTCCCATGCTGACGTTGGGAATGTCCTCGAAGCGCACATCCACCCGAATTTGCAACATCTTCGGACGGTAGAGCGTGACGATTGTGCTGCTGTCGTGCCCCTGCAACTGTGTCAAGCCGCTGCCAATGCGTGCGCCGGGATGGCCGATGAGTTTGTAAACTCGACCATCCATCGGTGCTCGCACTGTCATGCGGTCTAAGCGAAGCTTGGCTTCGGCGACCGACACACGGGTCTGTTCGAGACGGGCACGGGCGGCTTTGACTTGGGCTTCGGCTTCGTCCTTGGCTTTGATTTCGTCGGTCAGCAACTCGAGTTGCTTCTTCCAGGCGTCGCGACGTTCGATGAGGGCGTTCTTTTCTTTTTTGAGCGACTCATCTCGGCCACGTAGCTCTTCGACGAATGCCTGGGCTGAATCGAACTCGCTGCGAGCCTCGTCGATGGCACGCCTTGCAACCACCCCTTTGGCTGAGACTTTTCCTGCGTAGTCTTTCTTGACAAACTCCAATTGAGCTTCGGCCCGCCGAATCTCAAACGGCAGATTTTTCAACTCCGTTTCGATCTTGGCCAGCGCCGCCTCCGCTTCGCCGAGTACGGCTTTCAGATGAACCGGTTGCTCGAAGCGAGTCTTGGCAGCCGCCCAGGCCGCTTGGGCCTCATCCAATTCGGCCTCACGCAGCTTGAAGACTGTCTGTGCCCGGTCGTGGGACAACCGGGCATCGTCTTTGATGAGTTCAGCAATCGGTTGACCAGCCTGCACAGGTTGATCTTCCACAACAAGCAACTGCGCGACGACACCCGGTGCCAGTGCCGCCACTCGAACCGGTGTTGGTCTGGGCTCGACCCAACCGGCTGCTTTGAAGAGCGGCGTGCCTTCCCGCCTGACTTCAGCGTGCGTGGCAAACACGGGAACGACCGTCACCAGACGGGGCGGAAACACGATGTCGCGTGATGCCCATCCCAGCAATGCCAGAAAGCCAGCGAACAAAGCGGCAGGGAGCACGTACCGAGTCAGCAGATGCCGCCCTGTGTGTAGGATCGGTCGTGCCGTGTCGCCACGGTCGATGACGAGTTGTTGCAGATCAACCTCGGTCATGCCTCATCATTTCTTTCGGATAAAGATGCTATTGGCCAGCACGGTCAGGTTTCCGGACTCGTCACGCTTGGCCTGACCACGAATGACGACGGTTTGGAGTTCCTTCACGTTCAGAAGCTTACGGGCACCGACCTTCACAAGGTTGCCGTCGGCATCCACGAATCTCACTAAGGCCGTCGAGGTCGGCAACTTGTCAACTTCGCAGCAGTAGTCCCACGGGTAAGGGCAGGTGTCGCCGGGAATGTCGCTGCACGCCTTGAGCGACGGATCAACAATGGAAAATGCCGCTCGATCAGCCACCCAAGGATTCTCACTGCCGCCGATGCGACCAACAATCACAATCTCCTCTTCATCCTGGGCCGACTCCCGCACCGTAATGACATCTTCGGCCCCATCCGGCTCAGCGTTCAGCAGAAACTTCGATCCATCTACGGCCGGAGCAGCATTCGACTCCGGGGTCGTCGAGGATGTTGGTGTTGTGGTTTGGTGTCCACAGCCAACTGCCAATCCGATCATCGACACGCACAGGAAAACCGAAACAGATTTCTTCATTTCCATCTCCTTTTTTGAGTCGAGAGACAAGAGTCAAGAGCCGGAACGGTAGCATGCCTTCTCTTGCTCTCGACTTTTGACCCTTCGCTCTTGACTCTCAAACCGATTTCAGCCCATCCACAATGGGCATTCGCAAAGCTCGAATTGCCGGGGGAATGGCCCCGAACACTCCGAGCGACAAACCGACGCCAGAACCAATCAGCACAGCTACGCTGTCGATGCGAAGTGAGAACGCACCCATCGTGAACCGCACCGCTTCGCCGTTGATAAAAATCAGGGCGAGGAACGCCGCCAGCAGACTGGCGCTCACCGCCAACAAGACTCCCTCTTGAATCAGGCTCATGACAATGGCTCGTCGCACAAATCCGATGGTTTGAAGCGTCGAGAGTTCTTGAATCCGTCCGACAACCGAGCCGTACATCGTGTTCAGCCCGGTGAAGACCCCCGCTCCCGACACCAGCAGCACAACCAGCCATGCCAGCCAACGCACCGTCTCGTAGTCCTTTTGCAACGTGGCGTAATACTCCACTTCACGCATCACCTGAAGTTCCAGATCGAGCCGCTCCTTGCAAAACAAGTCGAGGTCGGCAAAATCCGCACCCGGAGCCAGTGTCACGGCGACGATGCTGAGGTCTTGCCGTTTCATCGCTTGTTGTAATTCGTCCAGCCGACACCACACTTCCGACTCGAACGCCGAACCACCAGCCGAGAACACGCCGCTGATGCGCCACGCGCGGCCTTCCAATATTACTGTTTGACCAATGGCCAGTTCGTTGGCATGGGCACCAAGCTTTGCAGCAACCATTCGGCCCACCATAACTTCGCCGGTTGTCGGCCATGTTCCTTCTTCAATCTCCACCTGCCGACGCACCAACAGCGCCGAGAGTGTCACCCCGCGCACCAACCCCATCGAAGGTTCGTCCCGACCTGCAAAGCCAATGTTCGTGCCGAGATACAGTTCGGGTGAGACGTACTTCTTTCCATACCGTTCTTGGATGCCGGCGACGCTGGCAGGCACGAGATCGCTGGTTCGCATTGGAATTGACGAGAATTCGAGGTTCTGGCCCATGCCGAGCGAAAACACAACCGCCACCTGCGGATCGCCGCTGACCGTCAGCGACCGCTCCAACCCACGAATGAACCCGATGACGACGAACACCAACACAATCACCGTCGTCAGGCCTGCAAACGTCAGCGCTGTGCGCAGCGGACGGCGAAACAGATTGCGGATAGCGTACTCCCAAGGGAGCAAGCGGAAGAACATTGAAGAAGTCCAGAGTCGAGGACCGAACAATCTCTGCGCTCGGTGACGGCGCACCACACACGCAGAGGGTGACACTCCGCGAGGAGAGTCGATTCAGCCCAATGCTTCCTGCTCTGGACTCTCGACTCACCGCTCTCGACTGTTTAACACCGCAGCGGCATGAAGAGTGCTCGCAGCATGCGACCGGGGCTGGCAAGACGGTCGGATGGCAGGCCGCTGTGCGAGTTTTGCGAGGTTTTCAGTTGCTCAGTTGACAGTAGACAACTAACAACTAACAACTGACAACTGACAACTGACAATTGCACAACACCCGTCGTGATGGCTCCCCCGCAAATGCAGGTACACTTCGGCGAAGAATCCTGCGTCGGAATTGGAACAGTCGAATCGGAGTTGTGGGGCATCTTCGCACGCCGGCCGCCGCCACAATCTGAGCAGCAGCCGTGGGCCGGTGTCACTTGGTCAGCCTGCTCGCCCGGAGCAGTCCACGCCCTCTTTCAAAGGAAAGGGCAAACGACCAAAGTAAAAATCAGTGCTACGCTGATGAGTCGTCCAAACAACGGGCAGATCCCCCAAGTGATTCGTGCCGTTCAACGAACGCCGACCGATCACGCCTTTAAGTCTACTTCACAACCGGCACTGTGGCCAAGGTCAAAAACAGGCCATTCCATTTCAGGGCCCGGGCCGGCCGGCGCGACTTAACCTTTTCAAGCTCGCCCCGAACCGCTAGAACGACGGAAGGAATCGGCTCTGGCGAGCGGTTCGTTCGACAGTTTCTGTCCTTGTACTCCGAGGCGGCATGCGTACTATTCTTGTCACCGGTGGTGCTGGTTTTCTGGGAAGTCACCTGTGCGATCGGTTGATCGAGAGGGGCGACGAGGTCCTTTGTCTCGATAATTTCTTCACCGGCCGCAAGCAGAACATCGCCCATTTGCTGGCGCATCCGCGGTTCGAACTGATCCGACACGACATTGTTCATCCAGTCTATTTGCAAGTCGAGCAGATTTATAATCTGGCCTGCCCGGCTTCACCTGAAGCCTATCAGTACAATCCCATCAAGACCATCAAGACGTCGACGGTGGGCATGGTCAACATTCTCGGTCTGGCCAAACGTTGCCGAGCGCGAGTGCTGCACGCTTCGACTTCCGAAGTTTACGGCGACCCGGAAATCCATCCGCAGCTGGAAGATTACTGGGGGCACGTCAACCCCATCGGGCCCAGAAGCTGCTACGACGAGGGCAAGCGGGTCGCCGAGTCGCTGTGTATGAACTATCACTTGGCCCACGGGGTCGAGGTGCGGTTGATCCGCATCTTCAACACCTATGGGCCACGCATGGACCCCGACGACGGCCGGGTGATCTCGAATTTTATTACTCAGGCCCTGCGCGGAAAGCCGCTGACCATTTACGGCGACGGAACTCAAACCCGATCGTTCTGCTATGTCGACGACCTGATCGAGGGCATGATGCGGCTGATGGACCAAGACGATGAGGCCGGTCCGGTCAATGTCGGAAACCCCTGCGAGTTCTCGATGCTCTCACTGGCTGAACAGGTGATCGAGGCGACCGGCTCGTCGTCGCAGTTGAGCTACGTCGAATTGCCCGCCGACGATCCGAAACAGCGCTGTCCCGACATCGCTAAAGCCCGGCAACTGCTCGGCTGGGCGCCTCAAATCGATCTACAAACCGGGCTGGAAAAAACCGTCGCGTATTATCGGCAACTGCTGTCGCAGGAGACGACGTGAGCAACATCCTCGTCACTGGCGCGGCCGGTTTTATCGGGTTCCATCTGAGCCGGCAACTGACCGCTCGCGGCGAAAGTGTTGTCGGGCTGGATAATCTCAACGACTATTACAACGTCGGCTTAAAGCGGGACCGACTGTCGCAGCTAGACGGTGTGACGGGCTTTTCGTTTCGAGAACTCGATCTGGCCGACGGCAATGCGCTGACCGACTTGTGCCGCCGCGAACACTTTGGTGTGGTCGTCCATTTGGCGGCGCAGGCCGGAGTACGATACTCGATCGAGAACCCCAAATCCTATGTCGACAGCAATCTGGTCGGGTTCGTCAACGTGTTGGAAGCCTGCCGCCACGCCGAAGTCGGACATCTGGTCTATGCGTCGTCGAGTTCGGTTTACGGCGCCAACCGCCGCATGCCGTTCTCCGTACACGACAACGTCGATCATCCGCTCAGCCTGTATGCCGCTACCAAAAAGGCCAACGAACTGATGGCCCACACCTACAGCTATTTATACCAGTTGCCGACCACCGGCCTGCGGTTCTTCACGGTGTACGGCCCCTGGGGACGTCCGGACATGGCGGTTTATCTGTTTACCAAAGCGATTTTCGAGGGACGTTCCATCGACGTTTTCAACCACGGGAAGATGCGGCGGGACTTCACGTATATCGACGACATCATCGAAGGCATCATCCGCGTCAGCGAGCGCATTCCGGAGCCTAATTGCAACTGGTCAGCCGACAGTCCCGATCCGGGAACCAGCCAGGCCCCCTATTGTTTGTACAACATCGGAAACAATCAGCCGGTCGAGTTGTTGTCCCTCATTGAAGTGCTGGAAGCGTGCATCGGCCGGAAGGCCCAGCAGAACATGCTGCCGATGCAACCCGGCGACGTCCTGGAAACGTATGCCGACATCGACGATTTGACACGCGACGTCGGCTTCCGCCCTGACACGCCAATCGAAGAAGGAATTGCCCGTTTTGTCGAGTGGTACCGCGGTTATCACAACGTCAGTCGTTCTCAGTTTCAACAATGGTGTTCTCGGCTGGCCGTGTCTGACCAACGGGCAGGCCCGGAATCCTCTCACTCAGACGATTGAATAGCTTGCCGGAGACCTCGCCAGTCTTCACCAAATACACAGAGAGTCAAAGTATGAACGCAGTGGGTGGCTTCGAGAGTTTCAATGCTGCGGATCGGGTGGGAATCGTTCTGGCCGGTGGAGCGGGCACCCGGATGTATCCGGCGACTCGCGTGATCAGCAAGCAGTTGCTGCCGATTTACGACAAACCCATGATTTACTACCCGCTGGCAACGCTGATGCTGTCGGGGCTGCGACGGATTCTGATCATCAGCACGCCGCACGACCTGCCGCTATACCGGGAGCTTTTGGACGACGGCTCTCAGTGGGGGCTCGAACTCGAATATGCCGAGCAACCGCAGCCGGGCGGGCTGGCGCAGGCGTTCCTCATCGGCGAACGTTTTATCGGCGAGAAACCTTCATGTCTGATTCTGGGTGACAACGTCTTCTACGGCCATTCATTGAGCCGTTCTCTACAAAAGGTCGCAGAGCAGCAGACCGGCGCCACCGTGTTCGCCTACCATGTCAGCGATCCACAGCGGTACGGCGTCGTCGTGTTGGATCAAGAGGGCCGGCCGACCGACATCGAGGAGAAGCCCCAGCAACCAAGATCCAACTTCGCCGTCACCGGGCTGTATTTTTACGATGCCGACGTCGTCGACATCGCGAAGGCGCTGAAGCCGTCGGCTCGAGGTGAGTTGGAAATTACCGACGTCAACCGCACTTATCTGCAGCGCGGCGACCTGCGGGTGGAAGTTCTCGGTCGGGGTACCGCCTGGCTAGACACCGGAACACATGACTCGCTGGTCGAGGCCAGCAACTTCGTGCACATTTTGGAAGCACGACAAGGATTGAAGGTCGCCTGTCCCGAAGAAATTGTCTGGCGGATGGGTTATATCGATGCCGAGCAGCTTCGACGTTTGGCCGAGCCGATGAAACAGAATCCGTATGGCCGCTACCTACTTAGGCTTATCGATTGAAGGGTGTGAGGCAAGTTTTTCTGGCAGTGCAAAAGAGATCTTGGGTGGCCCGGCCATCTCGTGGCCGGGTCGCGCAGCGACAAGAATCCTACGCCATTCGCTTTCCAGTCAGAAAAAGGACGTCTTTTCTTGTTGTCCATCGAGGGATTGGTTTCTTGTGCCGAACGGCACCCGACCGCAAGTCGGTCGGGCCACCCCGGTTCAGAATGCCAGAAATTCTGGCCGCACACATTGCAGGTCGCGATCAACCAGTTTCTCGAGATAAAAACCAAGTCTACACCAGCACGGCTTGGATCGGTTTCCCCTCGGCAATTCGGATGGGACGCCCTAGCTCGGATATATTTTGCGTGTTGGGATCGATGCCCAGGGCGTGACAAAGTGTCGCCAGCACGTCACCCACGTCTACCTTTCCCTCTTCGACGGTGATTCCGTCGGCGTTGGTTTTACCGTAGGCTTGACCCTCCTGAATGCCGCCGCCGGCCCGAACGCAACTTCAGGCGGCGGGAAAATGATCGCGTCCGTTGCTAGGGTTGATCTTCGGCGTGCGACCGAACTCACCCATCCAGATGATGGTCGTCGAGCCGAGCAGACCGCGATCCTTGAGGTCCGACATCAGCATGCTCCAGCCGGCATCCAATTCGACTGAGAGGACCTTGACCACCTCGAAGTTGTTCTGGTGGGTATCCCAGCCGAGCGAGCCGCCGTTGGACGAGCCGAGCGAGACTTCGACGAACGGCACGCCCTGTTCCACGAGACGGCGGGCCATCAGGCAGCCTTGGCCGAAGCGGCCGTGACCGTAAGCCTGGCGAACTGGGTCCGGCTCCTGGGTCAGGTCGACGGCCCGGGCTGCTTCGCTCTTCATCATCCGGATGGCCCGTTCGTAAACGGTTCTGTGAATGATCGGCGAAGTCGTCCTCCAGCGACTTGAGCAATTCGATCCAGCTCTGAGCCTGAGCGGGTTTGACGTCGGCCGGCGGGTCCAGGTCGTCGACGCCCAACTCCGCATAACTTTCTTCGCCCTGCTGTTGTGGCGGTCGGCGCTGAAAGCTGTCGGCGGCGCCAACGGTCAGCGGGGCGTAACGTGGCCCCAAAAATCCGGGCTGATAGGCTTCGCGATTGAAGATCCGATACGGAGAGACGCTGATGAAGCTAGGCAGCGCAGCTTCAGCGCGGGCGAGTTCCTTCGAGATCGCCGAACCCAGCGTCGGATACCGGACCGGGCCGGCCGGTTGTCGGCCGGTGCGCATCAGGTAGGTGCCGCGTCCGTGGTCCCCTTCTTTGGTTCTCAAACTGCGGATGACCGCCAGATGCTCGGCGTGTCGGGCCAGTTGGGGCAGATGCTCGCTGAACTGCAGCCCCGGTATGGTGGTGTCGATCGGTTTGAACTCGCCGCCGTTTTTGTGTTCGGGTTTCATGTCGAAGGTGTCGGTCTGCGCGGGTCCACCGATCATCCACAGCAGAATGTAATGATGCCTGCGATTGGATTTTTGGGCCAGCGATTCGGCCAAAGCCGACATCCAGCCACTGAAGATCGTCCCCAGCAGGCCGAGCGCCGCAGCGCGGAGCAGCTCACGCCGCGAGAAACCGGCAGAGATTGCGGAAGTTCGTGTCCCGGATTGATTGAGATTTCTTCATCGTGTCCACTTTGGGGCAACTCACAGAAGATAGAGACCAGGTGAAGGCTGTTCTGTGCGCTCAACCGATCAAGGATTAACGCAATTTGCGGCTTTGTGCAAACGGAGGGTCACGATGACTGACCGACCACCAATCCAACAAATTGTGACCACTTCTGTTCAAACGGTTAGGATGCGGATCCACTTTTTGACATGGAACTTACCGCATACAAGCCGGAGCGCGGATCAGGGAAACCGCACGTTAAAACGCATTAAAAGCAGCGTAAATGTGATCGAGGACGTTCTCGTCCCATCCTGCGCGGAGCCGTTTGTCTTGGATGTTCTCGTTGATCATAGTGTCGCGTTGGAGAATTGTCAGAGACATCCGGCGAAATGCACCGGCGATTTCCGGGCCTGACCCTTTGCGGATTCGACTCGCGTCCTCTGCAAATGTTACATCCAGGACCCAGTGCTGGCTGTTTTTTATGGTCCAGTGTCGCCGTAGATCACTTGCGCCTCATCGATGTTATGCAGCAGCGTGCTCCATT
>Ga0310123_10000659_pt1 | contig 30330 bp, 29 predicted proteins | sample CB6_AW_1057_MG_FD_203505 | JGI IMG/M metagenome (GOLD analysis project Ga0310123, IMG submission 203505) | Marine microbial communities from Western Arctic Ocean, Canada - CB6_AW_1057 | ecosystem: Environmental > Aquatic > Marine > Oceanic | place: Canada: Western Arctic Ocean | collected... | reverse complement strand
CGCCAGTTCGACCGGGATCGGGTCGGGACGTCCTTGGTGTACTACCAGTCTCGTGGCGTCCGTCTTCACGGAGACCTTGCCTACGAATGGGACACAGGCTTCATCCCGAACACGATTCGTACGACTGGTCTCGGTGTGCAAGCTCACATCGGCACGCGTCTGGTTGCTCATGCGGCATCTGTTCGTCGATCCGACCTCGATCTCGGGTTGGTCAAAGAAGACTACCGGGCGGGTCTTACCCTGTTCGCGCGACGCCACTCGTTCGACCGCGGTGGCGAGTCCGCCGAGCGGACACTCGATCTCGCCCGACGGGCGACGGCCCTGGGATACAACGAGCGACGGGTTCACACGCTTAACGGGCGACGGACCCTGCGCGAACGACTCTCACTTTCAGCCAACCGGCGGGAGCTGGCCGACGAGATCGATGCGCTCTACCAGGCTCAGGTACGGGACCGCAATGTGCCACACCTGGGGTTCGAATGGGTTCGGCAGAGGGACCCTGTTTTCGGTGTGGTGCGCGATGTCTTTGATGTCTTCGCGGGCCTGCCATGGCGGCCACGGTGGCCTTTCCTGACGGGTCACGACCCCGTCGATTTTCTAGTCGTCAGATACGCACGTATCGAAAATGATTTCATCGAATCGAGCTACGAGCAACAGTATCGTGTCGAGGTCGCCCTCAACCGCGAGACGAATGTCGTCTTCGCGTGGATCGATCCGGAGCAGACACGGCTCGATGACGCTCTGAACCATCCGGTGTCTCAGCGATGGGAAGCCCGGTTGGTGCATCGTCTCGGCCGCTGATCACGTGGCACGATGAGCTACGCCATTCATCAGGATTTGCCCCGCACGCTTGTCACGGCGACGCGGAGAGGCAGGGTTAAGGGGATATGATTCCGGTTTCGTCGAGTCTCATAGCGTTGACGTTGCAGGGCCCCGATGACACACATGCGGGCTTCATCGACTCTCGTAGTGCGGACGTCGCAGGGCCCAGACCGCAGCTAGGGTGGGAATGGAGGTCCTTGGGGTCTGAAAGCCAACGACCTTCGAATAACTGGCGCTGCGTCACTGCGAACCGGTGCGGACTCTCGTAATGGTCGGGCTTCTCGATACCCCACTCCCGCAACTCGTAGGTCATGTCGGTGGTTAGTTTATCGAGCGGTCGCTTGAACCATTCGACTGCTATCTCTCACATTCGGCTGTAGAAGTCGGAACAGACATCGTCAAGGTCGATACTGATAATGGTTTCTTCGAGACTCACAGAAGCCCTTGTTCCATCATGTGGTGTCACCTCGGCTTCCCGGGTCGCCACGGACGGGAAATCGTCCCTCGAGGGCATCTCGGACGATCGCCTTCACCTCGTCCGAGAAATTCTTCCGCAGCACCCACTCGAGAAAGCTCCGGTTGCCCGACGCTAGGTCTACCAGGGAAGTGCCCGCCTGCGCCCCGAACGCCACCGTTGCAACGTCGTCCTGCCACAGCAGTTTTCCTTCCGCATCAATCCGATTCGGATCGATCGGATTGAGCCAAGCATGAAGCCCGTCGACTGTATTTGGTAAGTCGGGATAGGTTCTCATCTGCGCTGCCAGCACGGCCACCGTCGCCTCGACATCACTGCGAGCATCATGCGCCTGTCGTGTGGTCTGTCCATCTTCGACCCCGTAGAACCGTAACGCGTCGTCTAGCCCTCGCGGCTCCTTACGGATGAACAGCGTGTAGGCGTCTATGACACGCGCACGAACCATGGGGTCGTCGAATCCCGTGCGGGCGAACTCGGCTGCCAGCAACCGGCGGTCGAATCGTGCGACGTTGTAGCCGGTCAGGTCGCAATCAGATAGGAGTGCCGTCACCGTGGGCGCCAGCTGAGCGAACGTTGGGGCGGACACCACCATCGCGTCCGTGATCCCATGAATGTTCGTGACAACCGGAGGAATCGGTTGCTCAGGATTTACGAGCGACGACCACGTCGTGACGCTCCCGTCCGGAAAGATGCTCGCAGCCGCGATCTGGACGATACGGTCCTTGCTGGGCCAGATGCCGGTGGCTTCCAGGTCGACGCACACGAGAGGTCGAGAAAGGACGAGATGGGTGGCGAGCTCCTGGGCCAAGTGTTCTACGTTCATGGGTTCGTCGTGGACGACGTGGACAAGAATAGCGGAGGGCGAGTTCACACGTTTTACAAACTTGCCGCCTGATCGCCTCGGCAGCCGAGACACTGTATCCGGACTCGCTTGCCTTGCTGAGATTGCTGTCTATAATAATTGTTGGGTTGACGCTCGTGTGACCCTCCAATTCCTCACGCGCTTGTCGACTATACAACCGGTCCCTGGGTGAAATTCAAAGAAGTCCAACTTGATGAACAGCGCTGCCGCGACCACACCTGGTTGGCTGACGTCTTCCGAGAGAATTACGAGTTTTATGCGCACCCGTTTTGTACTGGACCTACTTGCCATCGTTGGCGCCGCGGCCCTGACCGTTGTGGCGCCAACAGTCGTGTCTGCTCAGGATGACCCCGGAGCCCAAGCGACGTCTAGCGCGCTAGGTCAGGCGGTCGAGACCCAAGCACCTGGTATCGCTGGACGTCCGACCACCACAGCCGTTCGGGTCGAGGAGGGGCCGGCGGTCGACGGCCGGTTGGACGATCCGGCCTGGCGTACGGCATCTCGAGTGACCCAGTTCATCCAGAAGCCGGGGCGGGCTGTCGAAGGGGCGCTCGCCTCTGAGCAGACGGAGGTCTACATCGCGTACACCGAGGACACGCTCTATTTCGGGATTCACGCCTACTACGCTGATCCGACTCAAATTCGTGCGAGTCGGGTCGACCGTGATCAGATCCAGCCCGATGACAAGCTCACCTTTTACATTGATCCGTTTTTTGACCTGCAGCGCGCATACGGTTTCTCCGTGAACCCGTATGGTGTGCAGCGCGATGGGGTGTGGACTGCCACCAGCGGCGGTGGCGGCGACGACTCCTGGAATGCCCTGTTTGAGACGGCGGGTAGGATTGTCGACGATGGCTGGACCGCCGAGGTGGCGATTCCTTTCAAGAGTCTTCGTTATCCAAGCCGGGGTGTCGGAGAGCCGCACCGCTGGGGACTCCAGATCGAGCGCGACATCGAGTTCAAGAACGAGGCGGTCACCTGGGCGCCGGTCTCGAGCAACGTGATGGGATTCATCACCCAGATGGGTGTGCTCGAGGGAATGACCGATCTCTCGACGAACCGCAACCTCGAGGTTTTACCGACGTTCACGGCGATTCAGTTCGGTACGCTCGATCGGACGTCGGGTCGTTTCGGCACAAACAGTGTGCAGGAGGCGGGGCTCAACGTGAAGTACGGCCTCACGCCAAATCTCACTCTCGATTTCACACTCAATCCCGACTTCTCGCAGATTGAATCGGACCGCCCGCAGATCGAGGTCAACCAACGTTTCCCTATCTTTTTTCCGGAGCTCAGGCCGTTCTTCCTCGAGGGGCAGGAGATCTACGACATCCCAGGTCCCGTGACGCTGGTGCATACACGCACGGTCGTGGATCCCCGGTTTGGTGCGAAGCTCTCCGGAAAGGCCGGGAGAACCACGTTCTCATTGCTCGTGGTTGACGATTCGGCACCGGGGAAGGTCGACGATCCCGCCGACCCAGCGTTCGAGCAATCAGCTCAGTCGGTGATTGCCCGGGCGAAGTTCGACCTGTATCCCCGGTCGTATCTGGGCGTGACCTTCAGCGATCGGGAGTTCGTCGACAGCTATAGCCGACTCGCCGGTGTCGATGGTGACTTCTGGTTCGGAGAGAACTATCGGTTTACATTCAGGGCGATCGGGTCGGACCGGCGCGATCTGGATAACGTGCGGCAGACAGGCCCACAGTGGAATTTTGCCTTCCGCAAGGAGGGGAGAAACCTCAGATACGAGGCGATCCACTTCCAGACCCATCCGGAGTTTGGGACGGACCTCGGTTTCGTCCGTCGGGTCGACCAGCGGCATCTGATGACGGACGCCTCATACACCTGGTGGCCGGGGACCTGGATTCTTAGCTGGGGGCCAAGGGTCAACTACATGCGGGGCCATCGCTATCATCAAGGCACTCTCGAGGATGAACAGGCCGGGGGTGGACTCAATTTTCAGTTCGCCCGCAGTGTCCGTGTCAGAGCCAGCGTCGACCGCATCATGGAGCGTTTTCGAGAGATCGATTTTCGGAAGACGCGTTACTCCGTCTCCGGCAGTGTCAACACGAGCCGCAAGGTCGCATTTGACGTGGGTTTCAACGGTGGCGACGAGGTCCGTTTTTCTGACAATCCCTTTCTGGGTCGCGCGACGGGACTCAATCTTGGCGTCACGCTCCGACCGACCTCGCGGCTGCAGTCCGAGGTCAGTCTCGACACGACTCGATTCAGGGACGTACGGACCGATAGCGAAGTGTTCGACATCAAGATTGTGCACGCGGTTACGACATACCAGTTCACCGACCGTCTGCTTGTTCGGAACATTTTAGACCACGACACGTTCGACAAAACACTGTTCGGAAGCATCCTCGCGACCTACCGCGTCAACGCTGGCACGGTTTTCTTCGTGGGATACGACGACGCCTATCGCCAGGGTGACCAGCTTGACCCTCTGGTCTTCCCGACAAGGCGCTATCAGCGCACGAACCGTGCGGTGTTCATGAAGCTGCAGTATCTCTTCCGTTATTAGCTCTCCGCCTCATCACGCCCTGGATTTTGGTGTCTGTTTGGCTTGACGACGGATATACTCGTGAGATCAGAATAGGAGGAGTGTGACGATGAGACGCCAGTGGATCCAAATCGCAGGTGTGATCGTTCTTGTGAGTGCCGTGGCGCTCGTGTCGTCCGTCCGAGCGCAGGTCCGCACATCCGACGCCACGGCGGAGGCTGGTTCGCCGCGAACTCCTTGGGGAGAACCAGACCTGCAGGGCATATGGGGCACCGAGGCTCTCGCGCCGCTCGAGCGACCGGTCGAGATCGGAGACCGGGAGTTTCTGACCGACGAGGAAATCGCAGCCCTCGAGAGCGAGCGAAGTCAGGATCTTGGTCGTGACGAACGGGCTGCCCCGGGGACCGAGACGGACGTCGCCGGAGCCTACAACAACGTCTGGCAGTGGAACGCCTACAAGACCACGAGTCGACGCACGTCGCTGATTGTGGATCCCACGAACGGAAGATTGCCACCGTTGACCGAGGGGGCGATCCAGAGAGCGGCCGCTCCGGAGCCATACAACACGGGGCGTATGAATCGAGCCGACGGCCCGGAAGACCGGAGTCTGACGGAGCGGTGTTTTGGGTCGACGCTGCCGAATCTCGGCGAGCGTGACTACTTTCAGATCGTGCAATCGCCTGGATACGTCACGGTCTATTACGAGCACGGTCAAGGCGGGGGTGGGAATCGCATCATCCCGGTGGACAACAGTGCGCATCTGCCCAGCCATCTCCGGCTCTGGCTTGGTGACGCACGCGGTCGATGGGATGGCGACACACTGATCGTCGACACCACGAACTTCACGGCCAAGACAAACTCCAGAGGTTCGCGCGAGAACCTGCACCTCGTCGAACGCTTCCGACGGGTCGATGCAAACACCCTCGACTTCGAAGTGACCGTCGAGGACCCAACGACGTGGACCCGACCGTGGACCGTGAGAAATACGTTTACGCGGAACGACGACCGGGAGAATCGGATCTTTGAATCGACGTGCCACGAAGGGAATGTGGGCTTGACCGGTGTGCTCGCCAATACCCGCGCAGCCGACAAGGCCTTTGCCGAGGGCCGAGGACCAGATCCAGCCACGATGCGCCTTGGGAGCCGGAGAGGCCGACGATAGCGGGCTACTGGCCGCGCATGAGTTCTTCGGCCTTGTTCACCATCTGCGAGGAGCCGATGAAGAGGGGCGTGCGCTGGTGCAGAGCCGTCGGGGTGATCTCGAGAATTCTGCGATGGCCATCAGAGGCTTTGCCGCCAGCTTGTTCGATGATGAGTGCCAGGGGATTGCACTCGTAGAGCAGACGCAGCTTCCCGTTGGGCGATTTGGCCGTCGACGGGTAAATGAAGATACCGCCTTTGAGAAGGTTGCGGTGGAAGTCGGCAACCAGCGAGCCGATGTATCGTGATGAGTACGGACGGCCGGTTGCGTCATCTTCGACTTGGCAATATCGGATGTATTGCTTGACGCCATCTGGAAAGCGCGCGTAGTTGCCCTCGTTGATCGAATACAGCGGTCCTTTTTCAGGGCACTTTATGTCGGGGTGAGAAAGACAGAACTCGCCGATACTCGGATCGAGCGTGAAGCCGTTCACCCCGCGCCGAGTCGTATACACGAGCATCGTGGACGACCCATAAATCACATAGCCTGCCGCCACCTGCTTCGTCCCCGTTTGGAGAAAGTCCTCAGCGACCGCCGGTCCATCTACGTGGGTTCTGCGATAGATGGAAAAGATGGTGCCGATCGACACATTGACATCAATGTTTGACGAGCCGTCGAGCGGGTCGACACAGACGACGTATTTCGCATTCTTTGACACCTTCGTCGTGATGGGGACAAGCTCGTCGTTTTCCTCGCTGGCGATGGCCGAGGTTTCACCACCTGAACTAAGGGCGGCAATGAATTGCTCGTTAGCATAGACGTCCAGCTTTTTCACCTGTTCGTCCTGAATGTTCGTGGTGCCGTGTTCGCCAAGGATGTCAACAAGGCCAGCCTTGTTGACTTCGCGGTTGACGACCTTGGACGCGATGCCGATGTCGCGTAGCAGGCGGGAGAGCTCGCCCTTGGCGTACGGGAAATCAGTCTGGCGTTCGATAATAAACTGACCCAGGGTCGTGAGTAGTCTCATCGCAGTGCGCCGGCGAGTATTTTAACCGACATTTCGAATTGACCCGGTCCGGTCTGAATCGAGACACTAACGAAACGGCCCGCGCAACCCCACCGTTAGCAACAACGCTCGACCCGGGATCATCTCCATGGCACGACGAAATGTCTCGCGACCGGCACGCGGATCTTCGGCAATCTCCGTCCTCGAGCCAAGCAAATTGAACACGTCGAGCACCAGTGATACGGCGTTCTGCCCCCTGGTGCGCCAGAGATACGACAAACGAGCGTCCGTTGTCATATGAAACGTGTGACGGGGTCCTGGGGTGCCCCGCTGTGTCGTCATCACGGCCACCGGTCCCTGGGGTAGAGCCTCGACGACGTCGATGGGCGCAAAGGGTTGACCATCGAGATATCGGGTCGCCGTCGACAGCCAGAGGCCACCCGCCAGCTTGCGACCAACGAGGAGGGTCGCACCGTAGGCACGGTCGGAGTCCGGGCGCCCACGCGCATTCACGCGGGCGTTCGGGTCGGCAGAGATCTCATCGATCGCGCCCGAGTCGTTACGATCGGCAAAGCTCCCGAACGGCGCATTGGTGACGGCGTGATATCCAGACCCTGACAGGTTCAGGAACCAGTTCGGAGTGGACTCCGTGTGCAGCTGGAATTCCACCCCAAGATAACGTGACGCCTCGGTATCGTTGACCAACACATAGGTCTCCTCGTCAGCTCTCGAGAGATCCTTGGCATACGCAGTGACTGGTTCGCCCTCGGCCGTGACGACGTCGACCGGTGTGTACAGCGAGGGATCGGAGAGACGGACGTCATAACGGTCGAACATCCACCGACCCACTCCCGCCACCATGGCGCGAAAGGGACCAAGCCGCAGGGTACGAATACCGAACGTGAAATGATTCTCAGTGGGTCTGGCCAGGCTGTCGCGCATCTCGTGATACGCCCCTCCGTGTCTTGCCAGAAGACGCCCCTCCTCACCAGGCTCAGGGACCAAGTCTCCGTCATCATTCCAGAGGTGGGTGGTCGACGCACCCTCTGGACTCAGGAACTCGCTGACGTCGCGCGTGAGGGCCAGCGGCTGGCGTCGAATCAGCGCGAAGCACTCGGCACCGCCGCAAGGCTTTCTCATGGCGGCCCCGACTGCGGGTGACAAGTAGCCAAGCTGTTGACCCTGCTTGGCTCCGGCCGCCGCGTAGTCCAGCGAGGTCACTAGCTGCAGCGTGACATCGCGGAGTTGAATGCCACGCTCTAGATCGACTCGGGCTTCGCGACCCCACAGCACGTGGCGAGGGTTCGAGGTTGCCAGCTCCAGTGACAGTGCGGCCGATTGTCCGCGAGTAGGCCCGCGGAGATACGAGATACCCCGACGCGACGGTGTGTGAACGTCGAGATTGATCCCGGCGTAGCCCCCCCGCATTCGGAGCTGCCAGCCCTCCCAGCCCCAGTCCGCACCGACGTCCAGTCGCCTACGGCGGAGGTCTTCGGCATCTCGTGGCCGCGCCAGGTGCATCCATGTGGATTCGAGATCGGTTACGAACGGCGTCGTCGCCCTGGCACGTTCATCATCACTGCGCGACGTGAGACCGACGAGAAGGGCCAGATTGGCGGCGGGGCGCGCCCAGGTGACATGGGCCGCCCAGGCCCGACTTGACGTATCAAGAGTGCGTGGTTCTTCCCATCGATACTGTGCACCTTCGTGGGAACGCTCACCGGTCTGACCAACGACGGTTGTGGTGATGAGCGTGCGGCCGTCATCGAACTGGTAACGAAGCGCGAACGTGCCCCGCTGGGCGCGATCGACAACGTTACTTCCATCGTTCGAACGCAGAGTAGGGTAGCGATGTTCATGTTCGACGAACGCCCCGACCAGACGAAGTCGAGCCGTTTCTCCAAGTTGCCATGCACGTTCCGCAAAGAGTTCTTCCACCGTGCGCAGACGGCGACGCTCGTCGGTCGCACCATACTCTGTGGCGGATCCCCGGTCGAAGAGGTCGCCCGGGATCCAAGCCCTCCCGCCGACGTCTTGTCCGGTCGCGCCGGTCAGTCGCCACCGGTCGGGGGCTTCGGCCTGGAAACTCATATCAACGCCGGGTCGGGCAGTCCAAAGTGATCGGTAGGCCACACCGTCCCACGCGCCGTATGGCAACTCGAACAGCGGTTCCCCGGGACGAGCGGGGTCGGTAATGTCTATCCCGTTCAGATGGAATCGAGTCTGTCTCCACGACCGCCCATGAGAGCTAAGCCGGACCGGGTCGAAGAAGGCCATGCCACCGTCGCCGACCTGCTGGCTGATCACGCGGTTGAACCAGACATCCATCGCCGCACCGAGGTGACGGCTCGAGGGTAGGCATGACAGTGAATCGCGGCCGACCTGGTCACCGGCGATCGGATCTATCTCTGGTCCGGGTGTGCTTTGTGCACACGCATGGGTCGTCTGGCCTGGCGGCGGTGCCGGGTCGTTCGACTGCGCGGCTACGCTCGACGCAAACAGCAACGTCCCAAGCAGAACGGAGACGGTTCGGAGGAACACGTGGGGATACGGCTGAACGAGATCGGCTAGCATGTGCCGTAACATACCTGTGGCGAGATGTCCGGGGTGGAGGGTCGCCTGTCCCTGATGTTCTGTCGGTTCGTCAGCAGCAATATGCGTTCGAATGTTTGGTTGACCGCCATCCTTGCCCCGTCGATTGTGGTTCTCACCGCGTCTTTTGCAGGTGCGCAAACAGAGTTGATTCAGACACCGCCAGACTGGGGAAGCCTATCAGAGGTACTGGACCGGACCCGGAACGTCGCCCACAATGGCCAACCGTCAGAGGACCAGGAAGCCTCTCGGTCGTTTCTACGCGATGTTGCGGGCGACTTCGTGCAGTTCTTCACCGCCCGCCAATCCCTCGTCATCCTCGGACTGGGCGTGGCGGGGAGTCTGAGCGTCTTGCCGCTCGATGACGATATTCAGCAGAGCCGCCTCGGTGCGCGGTTACCGGGGCAGGAAGGCGACACGCTTAGCAACGTCTTCATGGCCGGGAGCCACGTTGGCAGCACTCTTGTCCAGGTCGGCGGTTCGTTCGCGACCTATACGATAGGCCGCCTGGCCGGGAAACCGAATGTCACCGACCTCGGGCGCGACCTTATACGGGTACAGCTTCTAGCGGGAGGTGTGACCCGGCTTCTGAAGCACACTGTCCGGCGGGAACGCCCGGGTGGCAGCAGGAGCAGTCGGACCTCGTTTCCGTCGGGTCACACATCAAGTACGTTCGCCAGCGCGACAATGCTCAGTCGGAGGTTTGGGTGGAAGGTCGGGGTACCGATGTTCGGGCTGGCGTCGTATGTGGCGGCGTCACGAATCGTGGATAATAGCCACTTCTTGAGCGATGTGGTGTTCGGCGCCACGATCGGGGTGACTGCGGGTCAGGCGGTTACGTTCGGGTGGGGGGCGACGACAGTGCAGGTTTCTCCCATGGCCGTGCCACGTGGTATCGGTGTGCTGGTGTCACTCAATTGATATCGTCAGTCTGTTGCTGCTGCAAGGCGGTCCCATTCTTTAGTGAGTGCAACACGTCCATTGGATGACTGAGGGATAATAAATGCTACACAACATGTCCCGAGGCACTGTCCAGGTTGTTCTGATCGCGGGTTTTCTGGCCGGTTTGGTCGGAGTCACGTCAGCCTAGACACTGGTCGAACGGAGTGCCGAGGCTCGATTTCAACTCGATCTCCAGGTGCCTAACGCTGCGCTGGCGAAGTTCATACCACCAGGATGGACCCTGAACATCTCGACCCAGGGTAACGCCAAGGATGCGAACTTGCGGGCGATCTTCATCGACCGGCTGACGATCAATGATCCAGACGGTGCCCCGCTTGGTCAGACCGGGTCGAGCCGGCTCGTCTATCTTGCCGCGCCGGTCACGAATGCGGACGGCGAGAACGTGCAGCTGGTGATTGGCGGCTTGACGGACGCCCTTGAGGATGCGCCCGGACCGTTCGGCGTGTATCTTCCGGCGACGACGCATCAGATGGAGCGGTCGAGCACGAGCTACGGCGGTTCCGTCGAGGATTCCCAGGATTGGGTGTTCGAGGCGGCGACGGGTGAGCGGCTGGAGATGCACATCACATACGAGCGTGGCGTGGGCAACCGACGCGCGCCACGCGAGCTCAAATTCTATTCGGCGGCGAAGCCTGACTTTTATCAGATTTCCCAGCAGGAACAGGTGCTCGAAGTCCTCAGAAATGTCACGATGAATCCGCCCGACCGAGTGAAGACGTTCTCCTTCACCGGGGGAGGCGGAAGCTACGCGGCACTGTTCGATGGGACAGAACGGGTGCTGAGCTGGGACAACATCTCGTGGCTGAACCGCTCGGTCCTGCTGCCGTAGCTTGCCGCGATCCCCGACGCTCAGGTGACGTTGACAAGAGGCTGTGTGCTACATGACCTTCCAGATCGTGATTCGGGCCACCTGGTTCCGCCAGTCACGCAGATGTGGCAGTAGATCCCCAACGCCATGAAACCCTGAATGCACGACGACGACTCCTTCTCCGTTTCCGACTTGAGTCCCACCGCCCGGTCAACCGCACTCGCTGAAGGACGGTTCCGGGATCGAGCTGCACAGCTCGTCGTTCTGCTCTGTTCCAGCGTCGTAGGCATAGGCGTACACCACCTTCATCTCGCCCGCGTCAGGCAGCGTGGTCTCTAGCCCGGCGAAGGCGTCGTTGGTCGGAATCAGCATGGTGGCGAGGCTGAGCTGGTCGAAGCCGCCGCCTCCGCTGGTCTCAAAGGTGACTGAGGCGCCGCGGGTGAGGAGATCTGATGTGGAACCGACTTCGCGAACCGCCGCGGGCAGGCCGGTGAGTAACCCGGTCAAGCGGAGCGGGTTTCGCGTCGATGGCGTTGCCACCTATACTCACTTTCGCCGGTTCGTAGTGCAGGTCGATGAGGCCGAACCGATCCGCCTCTAACGAGCCGGACTGCCTCGTCATTGCGCCAGTGGGACGTCTTCTTCTTCTCTTTATCGTCGTTCCGGTCATCGAGCTCGTTCTACTGATCGAGATCGGGCAACTGGTCGGTACCCTGCCTACCATCGGGCTGATCGTGAGTACTGGCATTATCGGTGCGTCACTGGCCAGGCAGCAAGGCATCAGTACGCTGGCTCGGTTCAGAACGGATCTCGACGGCGGCCGGCTACCCGCTCAGGCGATCGTCGATGGCGTCTTAATCTTTGTGGCCGCGGTGCTGCTCCTAACCCCGGGCGTTCTGACCGATCTCTTCGGATTCTTCTGCCTGATTCCGGCCTGCCGCCGACTCTTGGCACGGACGTTGAAGCGGCGCTTCGAACACGCGGTGCGGGCTAGTACGATCAACGTCACTGCGGCATCCATGGCCGCCACGCATAGGTCACGGCCGGCGCCGATGAAGAACGTGACCCCGCGCTCTCCCGGTACTCGGTCCACAGAGCCCTGACCGGAGGGCTGACGGACTGAGCGTAGAATGAATCCCGATGTTTCGGCTGCATGAGGCGAACTATGGGTAGAGAGATTGAGCGTAAGTTCCTGGTGGATGGGACCGGATGGCGAACAGGCCGTGGGGTCGAATACCGCCAGGGTTATCTGAGCACGGTCAGAGAGCGGACGGTCCGCGTTCGTCGGGCGGGCGAGAAGGCGTATCTCACGGTCAAAGGTGCGAATGTCAGGGCGACGAGGTCCGAGTACGAATATGAGATTCCCCTGTCGGACGCGATCGAGATGTTAGAACAGTTGTGTTCACGACCACTCGTGGAGAAGCGGCGTTATCGTGTCGAGCACGCCGGTCTGACGTGGGAGATTGACGAGTTCTCCGGGGAGAACGCGGGTCTCGTGTTGGCAGAAGTCGAGCTGACCAGCGAACAGCTGGAGATTCAGCGGCCACCATGGGTAGGGAAGGAAGTGACTGACGATCCCCGCTACTTTAGCGCGAACCTGGTCGAGCACCCGTATCGGATGTGGTCTGACGCTTTAGGTGCAGCCGGCGCGGCAACGACCTGAACCAGCCGCAGTGAGGAGTGCATGAGTGAACGGTGACGGAAATCTCGCAGTGTTCTTCGGTTTCGAAAATATTGGCCTCGGGGTGAAGAGCTCCACCTTCGACCTGCTGATGAACAACTGCGATGAGTTCATTTTCTACGACGATTTGGCGCAGGAAGCGATCGATCTGGTCATCCAGACCACGGCGGGTATCTCTACCGAGCGCGGGGACCGAACCAAACTGTGGGGATCGATGGTGAAGTAGACACTCAAGCGCCGCCGCCCCGGGTTTAACGAATCGTTTTATGGGTTCAGCTCCTTCAACGACCTACTGGAGGAGGCTCAGTCTCGCGGTCAACTTGAGCTGGAGCTAGACGACTGGTCCGGCGGGTATCGCGTGGTCCGGGTGTCGGAAACGTAGGCCTCCGTCGCTGGCTGTTTACGTCTCTCGACTATCCTGGCAGCTCAAACAGAACGGCGCTTCAGGTCGGGCTTTCAATCGTCGGTAGCCGATCGATTCTTCACAGGAGCGACAGTATCCGTAGTTGCCCTTCTGATAGGCCTCCAGAGAGGCTCGTATTTGAAGCAGCTTCCCCTCTAAGGTTAACCGGCCAGCCTTGGTCATCTCCTGCTGCTGCATGGCATCCATGCGGGACAGGCGCCCGATGGGTGTGCTGAGCTCGACTGGCTTCGAGCCTTCCTTGGTGAGCCGTAGGTGGTTTTCGAGACGCAGACGATCGTCCAGGAGATCGTGATACAGCTCGTCACGCTCGTCTGGTGTGAGCTCTGCGATGACCATGACCGACACTACTGCGGGAGCGGACCCGCCTCGTAGAACCAGCGCAGGGCGCGTGGGTCCGTGCAGATTTGACCGCCGATGTTACGCAGGTGCTCCGAAATCGCCCGCGTTATCCCGTCATCCTGGGCTGCGCCCGTCTCACCCTTGCGAACCATGGCGCCCGGTCGGAGCACAGGGACGTCGGTCGCGGTACTGGCGTCGAACTTGACGCTGTTCTGTTTCATCCACGGAAACGACGTGTACTCGGCGATCGCGCGAAACTGTTCATCGTTTGGCCGAGCTCCGATGAAGTTCGAAATCCGGCGGATCGACCCCTCGTGGTCCCGCTTCATATTGGCGAAATGTAGAAAGAGTACGTTTGGCCTGTTGCGCAGCGGCCACCACGACTGTAGGAAGCCAAACAGTGCAGCGTGCATGCCTACGGCGTCGATGACCTCGTGGTAGAAGGCAGGGAAATCCGGCCGCGTCAGCGCTCCCTTTGGCGTCTGCCAGAGCTCGTACCACTCGTCGGTGTGCTGCTCGAGGAAAGGCTTGGCCGACACGAGTGCTTCCTCAGGGTTGCGGAACACCACAATGTATCGGACATGCTTGCCGCCACCGGGCTCAATATAAGGAAGCACAGGCGGCGCGGAGTGCGTTTTGAAAGCCCTGGGCCGGTTGAGATTCATCTTCCCGATCCGGTTGAAGAGCTCGTGTATCGGCATGCCGGGTCGCGTCAAGATCTCGATCCAGGGCACCTCCGCGTAAATGTCCTGGAAGTTCGGGTCACCACCGGCCAGCAGCTGGTAGACGATGTTCATCGTCCAGGTCGTGCCACTCTTGATCGGAACCGAGATGAGGATGTCTTGGTCCCGCCATTCGATCTGCTGCTGCATCTGTGGGGCGATCCACGGCGGAGGCCCGCCGTGCGAGGGTGCACTCATCCGATTCCTCCAATCGTTGTCGCGTGTCGATTATCCCCTTTTCGTCGCAGAGAAGAGTACGACGTCCTTTGCGAGTTTCGACTCGAACACTTCGACCTCCTGTGAGCTGACGTCGAGAGCTCGGGTAAATGCTCTCCGCCGATCGCCCCGCCAGTCCTTCTGGCGCCGAGCATGCTGATAGCAGACCAGCACATCACCGTCGGCCAGAACCTCGAATACTGAGTGAAGGTCGTCTGGGGTCACGTGCTCCGGACCGGCAACCTGCCCGGCCAGACCGGTATCCGGATCGAGGAACACGATGAGCGAGGTTCCACTCAGTGACGCGATCCGCCGACGGACTTTCTGGAAATACTCGGCGCGCTTTCGGAACGGGCTCTTGAAGATCTCGATTCGAATGCCAGACGGTTTGGCGAGTCGTTGGATAGTATCCAGGTCGCGAAAGTGCCGAATGACCGGAGCCGGGATATCGACGTGGCCTCGAGCCGAATGCAAGGATGGGCGGTCGTCGTCGGGGCGATAGCACGCGACATGAAGAATGGTGGAGCGGTCGTCACGTTGCGCGAGATGGATCAGTGCGCCCCACTTCACCAGGTCACGGTCGTCGCCGTACCACTGGTCCCGCATTCACTCTGCGCCGCCGACCGTCGCAGCAGCTCCTATATCGACATCAGGCGTCTTCTTGTTTGGCACGTTGTCCATTTTTTCTTCCGCCGACGTCATCTCGTCCACCGCGCGTCGAGCTGGTCGTCTCGACGCGAAAATAGATCGGACTCGGAGGGTCTGAAGCGTACGGTAATAGTAGACTGGAGGTTGTCCCCGCGCTAAGCAAGTCGTAACCCTCGTATTACAGAGAAGGAGTCGTCTCATGGAAGAGAGTCCGATTATCGAATTCCAACGTCTCGCCCGTTCGCAGCTTTCGAATATTTCGAAGCTTCCGCAGGGTAGGGTCACGGCGGTCATCGCCATCCTGGTGCTTGCTGTGACCGGGTTCAGCAGCCTCTATCAGGTTCAACCCGAGGAGGTTGGTGTCGTGCTGCGATTTGGTCGCTATGTCCGGACCTCGGAACCTGGTCTACGGGCGATGATTCCGTTCGTCGAGGAGGTGCGCAGGGTTCCGGTTCAGCGTCAGCTCAAGCAGGAGTTCGGGTTCCGAACGATCGAGTCCGGCGTCCGCACCGTCTACGCGGATAACGATTTTGAAGGTGAGGCGGCAATGCTGACCGGTGATCTGAACGTTGCGGTCGTTGAATGGATCGTCCAGTACCGGGTGTCCAACCCGTCCCTGTATCTGTTCAGGGTCCGCAATCTGGAGGATACGTTCCGCGCGATGACTGAGGCGGTCATGCGCGAGGTGGTTGGTGATCGAACGGTGACCGAAGTACTGACCGTGGGACGCCAGGAAATCGAGGCGCTGGTGGAAGAGCGTCTCCAGGCGCTCGTCAATCAATACGAGATGGGCGTGACCATAGACCAGGTGGTCTTGCAGGATGTGAACCCGCCAGACCCGGTGAAGCCCTCCTGGGATGAGGTTAATCAGGCCCAGCAGCAGCGCGACCGAATGATCAATGAGGCGCGCGGCGAATATAACCGCGTGATTCCAAGGGCTCGTGGCGAGGCCGAGCAAGCGGTGCTTCAGGCCGAGGGCTATGCGGTCGACCGCGTGAACCGATCACAGGGAAACGCGGTTCGATTCATGGCGATCTACGAGGAGTACCGGCGGGCCCCGGAAGTCACCCGCCGCCGGTTGTATCTCGAAACGATGCAGCGAGTTTTGCCGGCCGTCGGCCGGAAGCTGTTCATCGATGAGGACGCAACCGGGGTGCTGCCGCTCCTGTCGCTCGACGGAGTGGCGCCACGGCTGGCGCCAGCCAATGTGGCGTTGGCGGGAGGTGTCCAGTGAGTCGCGTCGTCACGATTCAGGTCGTCGTCGCCATCGGACTGCTCGTGGTCCTCGGCCAGACCGCCTATACGGTGAGCGAGACCGAGCAGGTGGTCATCACGCAGTTCGGTGAGCCGGTAGGTGACCCGGTGGTGACGCCTGGGCTACACTTCAAGATACCGTTCGTGCAGCGGACGAACGTCTTCGACAAGCGGTTCCTCGAATGGGACGGTAGTCCCAACCAGGTGCCAACCCGGGACAAGCGGTTCATCTGGGTCGATACGTATGCGCGATGGCGCATCACCGATCCCTTGCTGTTCTTCCAGCGACTGCGCGACGAGCGCGGTGCTCAGTCAAGGCTGGATGACATTCTCGATGGCGAGACACGGAATGCCGTGGCGCGTCACGACCTGATCGAACTCGTGCGGAGCACAAACCGAAACGCCGAGGACGTGCCGATCGAGTCCGAAGAAGAAGCGGTCATCCTGGAGACGATCGAGAAGGGCCGCCAGCGGATCACGCGTGAGATCCTGGAGACGGCGGCCGGTCGCACAGCCGACTTGGGTATCGAGCTTTTGGACCTGCGTCTGAAGCGAATCAACTATGTCGAGGAGGTGCAGCAGGATGTTTTCGCACGGATGATTGCGGAGCGCCAACGGATTGCTGAGCAGTTTCGTTCAGAGGGTCAAGGTGAATCGGCGCGAATTCACGGAGAGCGCGAGCGCGATCTCGCCCAGATCCAGTCCGAGGCATATCGCCAGTCCGAGGAGTTACGCGGCCAGGCCGACGCCGAGGCGAGCCGGATCTATGCCGATGCGTATAGCCGAGATGACGATTTCTATGCCTTCACCAAGTCGCTGGAAACCTATGAGCTGACGATGGACGCCTCGACGCTCTTCATCCTCGGGACCGACAATGAGTTACTTCGGTTCCTGGAGGGTTCGCAGTAGCGGTGGTCGTCGTCTCACGTTATTGTCGTCTTCATCACGAGAAAGGGAGCACACGTTTATGACTGTCAAGATTCGCCCGCTTTACGACCGCTTAATCGTCGACCGTATCGAGGATACGGAGCAGCAGATTGGCGGCATCATTATTCCGGATACGGCCAAGGAAAAACCCCAGCAAGGGAAGGTCATCGCCGCTGGTAAGGGCAAGGTCCTGGATGACGGCTCGATTGCCCCGCTTGATGTCAAGGCGGGCGACACCGTGCTGTTTGGGAAGTACTCCGGCCAGGAGATCAAGCTGGACGGGATCGAGTATCTCATCATGCGCGAGGACGACGTGCTCGGTATCACTGATGAGGGCAAGAAGAAGTAACCACCGTGGCCTCGGCCCCACGCAGACGCTCGTGGGTCACCTATGTGTAGGACACGAAATTGAATACGTGATTGGAGTTTCAGAATATGGCTAAGCAAATTGTGTACGAGAACAAATCGCGACGGATGATGAGCAGTGGAATCAACAAGCTTGCCGACGCGGTCAAGGTCACCCTCGGTCCGAAGGGTCGTAATGTGGTGCTGGAGAAGAAGTTTGGCTCCCCGACCATCACGAAGGACGGCGTGACCGTGGCTCGAGAGATCGAGCTTCCGGACACCTTCGAGAACATGGGCGCCCAGATGGTCCGCGAGGTCGCGAGCAAGACATCCGATATCGCAGGCGATGGCACCACGACTGCCACGGTACTGGCGCAGGCCATCTATCACGAGGGGGTCAAGAACGTCGTAGCCGGCGCGAATCCGATGGAGATCAAGCGCGGCATCGAGCGCGCGGTCGAGGTCGTGGTGGAGGGCCTGGAGAAGATGTCGGCCCCGGTCAGCGGTGACATGATTGCCCAGGTGGGCATGATCTCGGCCAACAGCGACCAGACAATCGGCACGATCATCGCCGAGGCGATGGACAAGGTCGGAAAGGACGGCGTCATCACGGTCGAAGAGGCCAAGACGCTCGAGACCTCTCTGGAGGTGGTCGAGGGGATGCAGTTCGACCGTGGCTATCTTTCGCCGTATTTCGTCACCGACCCTGAACGCATGGAGGTCGTCCTCGAGAACCCGGTCATCCTGATTCACGAAAAAAAGATCAGCTCGATGAAAGATCTCCTGCCGTTGCTGGAGCAGGTGGCGAAGCTGAGTCGTCCGCTCCTGATCGTCGCTGAGGACATCGAGGGCGAGGCCCTCGCGACACTGGTGGTCAACAAGTTGCGGGGCACGTTGAACGTCGCGGCCGTCAAGGCGCCGGGCTTTGGGGATCGTCGCAAGGCGATGCTCGAGGACGTCGCGGTCCTGACCGGCGGGAAGGCGATCACGGAAGACCTTGGCCTCAAGCTTGAAAACATCAAGGTCGACGATCTGGGCGGCGCGAAGAAGGTGACCATCAACAAGGACGACACCACGATCATCGAAGGTGGCGGCACGTCGGCGGCGATCGAAGGCCGGGTCAAGCAGATCCGTGTGCAGGTCGAGGATACGACGTCTGACTACGATCGCGAGAAGCTCCAGGAACGGCTTGCCAAGCTCGTTGGCGGCGTGGCCGTGATTAAAGTTGGTGCGGCGACCGAGACGGAAATGAAGGAGAAGAAGGCCCGTGTCGAGGATGCCATGCACGCCACAAAGGCGGCGGTCGAGGAAGGGATTGTGCCGGGCGGTGGCGTTGCCCTACTGCGGAGCGCCGAGGCGCTCGAGACGCTCACGGTGGATGGTGACCAGCAACTCGGGGTCAATATCATCCGTCGCGCCCTTGAAGAGCCGATGCGGTGGATCGCACAGAACGCAGGGACTGAAGGCGCGATCGTCATTCAGCGCGTGCGTGATGCCAAGAACCCTAGCGAGGGCTTCAACGCGCAGACCGAGACTTACGAAGATCTCGTCAAGGCTGGTGTGATCGACCCCAAGAAAGTCGTGCGGGCGGCGCTTCAGAACGCCGCCTCCATCGCGTCGCTGCTGTTGACGACTGAAGCTCTGATCAGCGAAATCCCAGAAGAGAAGCCCGCTCCAGCGGGAGGAGGCGCTCCGGGGATGGGAGGGATGCCCGGAGGCATGGGAGGCATGTACTGAGTTCCGGTCGAGAGCTGAGCACACAGGCATGACGTAGATGCGAGACGATATGGTAACGATCAACAAACGTACGGTCGTGACCTTCGGCGCCGGTGAGGGACCGAAGGGGCCGTGAGCGAAAGACGTCAGACCTGGTGCCGATGGCTCTTGAACAGAAACTCCAACTAAAGCTGTCTCAGAAGCTCATCCTGACACCGGCTCTGCAGCAGGCCATCAAGCTGCTGCCGATGACGACCATTGAACTCGTCGACCTCCTCAATCAGGAAGTTGTGGAGAACCCCCTGCTCGAGGAGGTGTCGGTCGAGGATCTCCGGCAAACGGATGCGGCGGCCCAGGTGGAGAAGGCCGATCCTGAACCTCAGCCTGTCGCGGACACCCAGGACACATGGGATGACGCCGACTATGCGTATTTCTTCGGGGACTATCTCGACTCTGGCTATCGGCCACGGGTCCAGCGTGAGGTCCAGGAGTTACCGCCGATCGAGAACACGCTCTCGACCGTTACCTCCCTGACCGACCACTTGAGCTGGCAGCTATCGGCGCTAGCGGACGACGAGGAGTTTCAGACTATCGGTACGGCGATCATCGGCAATCTGGATAGTCGTGGGTATCTGGTGGCCTCGATCGACGAACTCGCCACGATGGGTGGGTGGCCGGAGTCGCAGGTAGAGCGCGTCCTCGCCATCGTGCAGGAATTTGACCCGGTCGGTGTGGCGGCGCGCGACCTCCAGGAGTGTCTCCTCCTCCAGCTTCGACATCTGGGCCTGGAGGGGACTCCAAGCGAGGTGATCGTTCGAAATCACATCCGATTGCTCGAGAACCACCAGCTCACCGAACTGGCGCGGCAGCTGGATCTACCGGTCGACGATGTCACACACCACATCGACATCATCCGTCGTCTCGAACCGAACCCTGGAGCTCGGCATAATCCGTCTCCGTCACAATATGTCATTCCTGATGTGTACGTACAGAAGACCGAAGACGGATACGCGGTAGTGCTCAACGATGATGAACTGCCGCAACTCCGGATCAGTTCGGTCTATCGTCGGATGCTCGACAAGAAGAGCGAGCAATCGGCCGAGACGCGGTCGTATGTCAAAGACAAGTTTCGATCGGCGCTGTGGTTGATCCGGTCGATCGCTCAGCGGCAGAAGACCATCGACAAGGTCGCAACGAGCATCATCAGCTTTCAGAGGGAGTTTCTCGACCATGGGATCGAGTACCTACGCCCCCTCGTGCTCAAGGACGTCGCGAATGACATCGGCATGCACGAGTCGACGGTGAGCCGCGTCGTGAGTAACAAGTACATGCACACCCCGCAGGGGGTGTTCGAGATGAAGTACTTCTTCCACAGCGGTGTCCGCAGCTTGTCAGGGGACAGCGTGTCATCGGTGACGGTCAAACAGCGTATTCGGAAGCTCATCGAGCGAGAAGATGCTCAGCGCCCCTTGAGCGATTCGAAGATCGTGACCCTGCTTCTCGATGAGGGTGTGGTTCTGGCCCGGCGCACCATCTCGAAATATCGAGAAGAATGTCGAATTCCCACGTCGAGCCAGCGAAAGGTTGCGTATTGACACGCGCGTGACAGAGCCCAGCGTCGTGAACATGATCTGGTTGCTGTGGCCGGTGGTCGCAGCGGTTGTTGGGTGCTGCGTTTTCTCCCGAACGGGTCTCTCATTGCCGAAGTGCGTGGCCAGCGGGCTTCTCCTGGGCCTGCTCAATGCCTTCCTACTGTTTGCACCCGCCGGCGGGAGTGTAGGGGCGTCGTCCAGATGCTCGTACTGTCCTCACAAGGTGCTGGCCAATGTGCGTGTGTGCCAGCACTGTGGCGCCATACTGAGTTCCGGCTGGTAGCCCACGCCCCCTTGGGAGCACCCAGTGTTCTGTGCGGTCAGTTCGTCATCGCGTAGATGAGCACATTGATCCCGAGCGAGTACCCATCGGGTGCGAACGATTCGAAAAACCCCTGGTCCTCGCCTTCGCGCTCCCAGGCGTCCTGGATGTCTGTGTTGTGGGTCATCGCGACCATGATGCGGCCATTCTCGTCGAAGATTACCCGAAAGTGCGGCTCGGCGCTGTCTGCGCCGCGCTCCGACGTCCGTCCACCGGAACGACGCCAGAAGCCGATGTTCGCGATTTGAGGGATCTCCCAGACGTTGAAGATCGTTTGGAAGAGCTCGTGCTCGAGCGGAAGGTCGACGATGGGATATTGTCCTGGTGGCAGCACCTTGGCGATCTGGCTGGACCACTGATCCCACTCCCAGCTTCCCCAGAAGTCGTCGACCCACAGGAAGCCGCCCTTTACGAGATAGTCGCGCAGGTTCTCGACCTCGTTCGGCGCCAGAACCATCGACCCGACTGCCGAGGCGATGACGAACGGACAACCGAACAGGGTGTCGTCGGTGACGGGCACCACCCAGTGGATCGGCTCGTCGTCGGCGTCGAAGTGGACACCGGTCGTCGACATCTCCGACAGGCGGATCATGAAGTTGATGTCGGCGAAGGGGTAGTCGGTCGACCAACGCCCCATCCCGCGGCCGCGGTATTCGCTCGCATACATCAGTCGACAGAACGAGAACCCGTCGTCGTGTTGGTCCGCGGGCCGAATCCGAGCCGGGTAGCGTCCGCGGCCATAGCCGAATTCGAACTGCGCGAACGCGACGCTCGAGACGACGGCGAGGCCGACAGCGATTGCTGTACCCGCGATGGGCTGGCGCCTCATTTGTGCATTCTGACACACCTCATACATGGATGATGTCGTGGACCGACCATCCGCCATTGTCAGACGCCTGGCCTGATTCCCAGGTCTCGGTCGTCTGACTCCGGTAGAATTAGTGGAGGCGACGTCATGTCGATTCGACCAATCAAACAGGTTACCGCCGCCGTGCCGACCCTCGAGGGCGCTGGCGTTAAGCTCCGCCGTGCCTTTGGCTTCGGGGACACTGACGGGGCCGATCCGTTCTTGCTCTTTGACGACTTTCGCAACGAGGCCCCCGATGATTACCGGGCCGGGTTCCCCTGGCACCCGCATCGTGGGATCGAGACCATCACCTACGTCCTGGCTGGCAGCGTCGAACATGGCGACAGTCTGGGCAACCGAGGGCGTCTTGGGGCGGGTGACGTCCAGTGGATGACCGCCGGAAGCGGCATTTTGCACCAGGAAATGCCGCAGGGGGACGCGGCGGGCCGAATGCACGGGTTTCAGCTGTGGGCCAACCTCCCGTCGTTGCTGAAGATGACCCGGCCACGTTACCAAGATGTTGAAGCGAAGGACGTACCAGAGGTGGTGGACGATGATGGTACCCGTGTGAGGATCGTCGTGGGGGAATTCTGGGGAAAAACCGGCCCGGTGGACGGAGTGGCCGCCGACCCCCGCTACCTCGACGTCTCGGTTCCCCCAGGCGCCCGCCGGATGTTGCCGGTCGACCGTGCCCACCATGCGTTCGCCTACGTCTTCGAGGGCTCTGGGTCGTTCCGCGATGCGTCGCAGCCTCAGGCTGTGGCGACGGAACAGGTGACCGTCTCGGGGGAGGAGGTAGTCGACCCGGTCGGAAATCGCTCGCTGGTACTGTTCGACCGCGGCGATGAGATCGTGGTCCAAGCCGGTGACGATGGTGTCAGGTTTCTGCTCGTTTCCGGGAAGCCTCTCGATGAGCCGGTGGCGTGGCGGGGCCCGATCGTGATGAACACACACGAGGAGCTACAGCACGCCTACGCGGAGCTTCGGGACGGCTCCTTCATCAAGGCCCGCTAGGGCCGTCCGAGCCCGCGAGGTCGTGCCACCCGCTGAAACACCGAACCCAGTGTGAGCGTCTACCAGATACTGTTATCCGGCCGCCGCGCCACCTGTGAGAGGAGCCCCTAGATGCAGTGGAATCGCCGAGAGTTCATCATGACGTCAGCGTTCGGGGTCGTTGGCACGTCGTTGTCTGGAGTCCCGCTGTTTGGCCAGCAGCCCCCGCCGCCCACGGTGACGCCAGAGTTCACTGCGCTCCGTGGACACGTCGGTATCTTTACGGCTCGCGGAGGGACAATGGGATGGCTGATCACGCCCGATGGCGTGGTCGTTGTCGACAGCCAGTTTCCTGAGACAGCCCAGATGTTCCTGGACGGTCTGGCGGAGCGCACGTCGCGTAAGATTGACGTCCTTATCAACACCCACCATCACGGGGACCACACCGCCGGCAACCAGACGCTTCGGCCGGCGGTCGAGCGGATCGTCGCGCATGCGAATGTGCCAGGCTTGCAGCGGACGCAAGCTGCCGACCGGAACTCCGAGGCGGCCCAGGCCTATCCAGACACGACCTTCGAGGATAGCTGGAGTCTCGATGTGGGCGGAGAGCGGGTGTTGGTGAGGCACTATGGGCCAGGTCATACCGGCGGTGACAGCGCGATCTTCTTCGAGCGGGCAAACATCGTCCACATGGGCGACTTGATGTTCCATCAGCGACATCCGCGGGTCGACCGACCCGGTGGGGCCTCGATCCGGAACTGGATCGTTTTACTCGAGCACGTGGTCGCGGAGTTCAGCAACGACACGACATATATCTTCGGTCACGCAAAGCCGGGGATGCCGCTCACTGGAACCGGGGCTGATTTGCTCGCCTTTCGCGACTACTTCACCGCTCTGCTCGAGTACGTGCAGAGTGGGATCACGGCTGGAAAGTCGGCGGATGAGATCATACAGGTCGAACAGCTTCCAGGCTTTCCGGATTACTCGGGAGTACCGACCGGCACGGTTCAAATGGCACACGAGGAGCTCACCGCGAACTAATTCGGCCGCTATGCGTGCAGTCGGTATAATCAACCCGTCCGCGCGGATTGGCGTGGAGCCTACAACCTACAAAAGGACCATGTTGATGACGACGCGGCGTGTGATTTGGCTCTTGGTCCTGAGCGCGACACTGTCCGGTTGCGAGCAGCTGTCGCCAGAGATGCAGCTCATCCATGACGCGGCCGACGCGCTTGGTGGAGTGGAGGCCGTCCAGAGCGTCACGACGCTACGAATCGAGGGCAGTGGTTCGAGCTACCGGCTCGGTCAGGGTCGGACGCCAGACTCGGCTTTGCCGGAGAATGAAGTTCGGTCATACACCCTCGAAAAAGATCTGTCGACCCACCGGATGCGGACCGAGATCGCCCAGACCAACTTCGCAGGCCGGTTGGCGACCGCCGTCACCGCCATGGATAAGAACGTGGCCTACGACGTCGGGCAGGACGGGCCCCAACGTGCTAGCGCAGCCACGGCACGGGAACGTCACTCTGAGTTCTATCACCACCCGCTGACGGTACTCCAGGCGGCCCTGGCCGAGGGTGAGGCAGCGGCGACGTTGAGCGGCCTCCGGCAGGAGATGGGGCACGACGTGGTCGACGTCATGACCGCTGATGGTAGCGAGCTCACGCTACATCTCGATCCGAGGACGAAACAGGTGTCGATGATCAGCTCCACGGCCTACAACTCGAATCTCGGTGATGTCGTGACCGTCACGTCGTTCAGCGACTATGCCGAGGTGGCCGGGTTGATACTGCCGCAGGAGATTTCAAAGACCATCGAAGAGCTGCCGCAGAGCGAGTTCCGCGTGAGTCACATGGTCAACGTCGAGATCTCGGACCTAGCCGCTCCAGGGGGCGTTGCGTCGGCCCCGGAGCCTGAGCCCCGCGCCGCGAACGTGACGGACGAGGAGATTGCCGACGGCGTCTGGTTCCTGGCCGGACAGTCGCATCACAGCATCGTGGTCGAATTTCCGGAATACACCGTTCTGGTCGAGGCGCCGCAGAACGACACGAGGGCGCTCGCCGTTATTACTCGGGCCCGCGAGCTGGTGCCCGACAAGCCGCTTCGCTATCTCCTCAACACCCACCATCACTTCGATCACTCGGGTGGCGTTCGGGCGGCTGTGGCCGAGGGCCTGACGGTGATCACGCACGAGACCAACCAGGCGTTCTACGAGGATCTCGTGTCGCGCTCGCACGCGGCCGCCCCAGACCACCTCTCGCAGAATCACGCGGAGCTCGTGCTGGAGACCGTGGCGGGAGACGAGACGTTTGAGTTGAGTGATGGCGATCGGGTCGTGGAGCTCTTCCGCATGGGGGACAATCCTCACTGTGACGGCGTCTTGCTCGTGTATTTGCCAGCCGAGCGAATCTTGATCCAGGCCGACATGTACATCCCTGGAGTTGGAGGCCCGTTCGCAGAGAGCGCGGCCGTGTTGCTGCAGACCATCCGTGACCGCGAACTTCGGGTCAATCAGCTCGTGCCGATTCACGGCATGATCTTGACGCTGAGCGATCTGGAGGAGGGTGTTGCGGCGAACGAAGCTGGTGCGAACTGACGGCCAACAGAGTTGGCTCGACGGACATGACAGAATCGACCCATTGTGCTGCGGCGCATGAGTGATGGAAGGGGCGGCATGGAAAGGTTCGAGGGAGTGAGAGGAATGATGAGGTCGAAGAACATCCAGCGGGGAGATCGAGCGTGGCGACTCGGAGCACTCCTCATGGTGGCGTCGGTGTGCATGACGGTGGGGCCGTTCTTGCCCAGGGCGCACGCACAGTCGCCCCGAGTCGTTGACGATGGGGTGTACGCAGCAGGTCAGGCCGAAACCGGCCAGGCGCTGTATCTGGCACAGTGCGCAGTCTGTCACGGGCGATCGCTGGCCGGGGGGCTGGGACCACCGTTAACCGGAGATGGGTTCGTCGCGAGTTGGAGCCCGCAACCGTTGTCGGATCTCGTCGGAAAAATCCAGGGCACGATGCCAGAGGACGCCCCGGGGCAGCTGTCTCGGGAAGAGGTAGCGAGCCTCGTCGCCTACATGCTCCAGGTGGGCGGGTTTCCAGCGGGCTCCGACGAGCTGAGCGCTGACGCCGCGGAGCTGAGTCAGATCGCGTGGTCAAATGTGCCCGCCGACCCGGCTCCGATTGGACTGACTGGGCCGTCCGCACCACCGGTTGGAAATCTCGCAGAGGTAATGCGTGGCATCATGTTTCCGAGTTCGAACCTGTTGTTCAACGTCCAGGGCTACGACCCCGGCGCCGAGCAAGCGACCTTTCAGGCGCAGGACAACTTCTCATGGGTTGACTGGGGCGCAGGTATCTATTCCGGCTGGCAGATCGTCGACTACGCGGCGATCGCACTGGCTGAGGCTGCACCCCTCTTCTTGACGCCGGGACGAGTCTGCGAGAACGGTCAGCCGGTTCCCGTCGATCGTCTCGACTGGATTCAATATACCGCGGAGATGGTAGAGGCAGGCAAAGCCGCCTATCGCGCCTCGCAGACACGAGACCAAGCGGCCGTGAGCGAGGTCACCAACTTGATTGCGGAGGCGTGCTACAACTGTCACGAAGCGTATCGCGACAAGCCGGGTGGGAGCGTCGACGATCCCTCGAACAAGGCGGCCCGGTGCATCCCGTGAGCGAGGCCGTCAGCGCCTGACCCCGGCGTGCGCGCGTTCGTGCCGGTACGCCACCTTCGCAGCGGAGGGCTATGAGCCAGAGTTTCGTCGTGCAGGGGTCGAGCAGTCTGGTCTGCGCCGCGGTGATCTGCACGCTCCCGCTGGTGGTCAGTGGACAGGTTCGCCTCGGGCGAGACCCCGCGGTGAGCCGGCCTGTCGAGCAGACCGGTGAATTCGTCTTCACCCGGATCCGCTACGGCGGCTACCGATCGACGTGGAATCACGACTACCCCCGCGCCGATCTCAACCTGCCGCGTATTCTTTCCGACGTCACGACCATCGGCGTTCATCTCGGCGAAACCAACGTCTTCAGGCTCGATGACCCCGAGCTGTTCAAACACCCCATTGCTTACATTTCAGAACCAGGGTTCTGGAGTATGAGTGAGAGCGAGGTCCAGGGGTTGCGTGACTACTGGCTCAAGGGCGGCTTCGTCATTTTTGACGACTTCGAGGCCCGCCAGTGGGACAACTTCGCGCTCCAGGTTCGGCGGGCGTTGCCCGATCATCAGCTGATCGAGATCGACGTCACGCGGCCCATCTTTCAGGTGTTCTTCCAGATTCGGAAGCTCGATTTTCCGCACCCGCTCGTGCGAGTGAATCCCAGCTACTGGGGCATCTTCGAGGACAACGATCCCGCCAAGCGGATGATGGCGATCGTCAACTACAACAACGACGTCGCTGAATACTGGGAATGGTCAGACAATGACGGCTTCTTTCCGGTCGACTTCACGAACGACGCCTACAAGCTTGGTGTGAACTACATCGTGTACGGGATGACGCACTGAGGTGTTCCGATGACGGGTTATCGGCACACGCAGTGGGGCACGGTGCTGCTTGTCGTCTTTGGGCTCATCGCCACCCTGCTATTCTACTGTCTGACCGTGTTGAGCTCTCGCGACCGGTTCTCGCTGCGATTGGGTATCGGTCGCACTGCAACGAACAGCTACACGGAGGTCCAGATGAGAGTTCGACTTCTCACGTACGGAGTAATGGCTATCTTGACGGTTGCCGTCGCGAGTTGCACACCCGGCGGCGAGCCCAGCGCCGAGGCTGTCGCCGACGTCGCGCCGGCGGTCTCGGAGTACACGCCTCCGACCGTGACTCCGGAGTCGCACGACCTCACGAAGGCTGACATCGAACGCCTGATGGAGGAACTGTCGAATTGGGGGCGCTGGGGCCCTGACGACCAGCGTGGCGCAGCGAACCTGATCACGCCGGCGAAACGACTGGAGGCGGCGGCGCTTGTCACGGAGGGCTTGACCGTATCACTTGCGCATCGGCTCCTGACCGATGAAGCCGACGATGTGCCCAGACCGTTCGAGCATCGTATGCTGGTAGTTCCCAACCCGGCAGCTGAGCCGGGTTTCATGAGCTCGGTCAGCGACAACTACACGATCAGTTATCACGGCTATTCGCATAGCCATTTGGATGCCCTGTGTCACATCCTGCACAACGGCCAGATGTATAACGGGGTATCGCACGACACGATCACCGAGGACGGCTGCTCCAACGCGGCCATCGACAACTTGCAGAGTGGCATCGTCACCCGCGGCGTGCTGTTCGACATCCCGCGTCTCAAGGGTGTGCCGTATCTTGAGCCTGGAACACCGATCTACATGGAGGATCTCGAGGCGTGGGAGGAGACGGCGGGTGTGACGGTGCGCCCCGGCGACGCGATTTTCATTCGCACCGGCCGGTGGGCACGTCGCGCCGATGTTGGTGCCTGGGAGGTGTCGGGGTCGACGGCCGGACTGCACGCATCGACAATGCCATGGGTCAAGGCGCGGGATGTCTCCTTTCTCGGTAGTGACGTAGCGGCAGATGTCTCACCTTCACAGGTTGACGGTGTTCGTCTGCCGGTGCATATCCTGACTATCGTGGCGATGGGCGTGAACCTGTTCGACAACCAGGACCTCGAAGCCCTCGCCGAGGTCGCCGACGAGTTGAACCGGTGGGAATTTATGCTGGTCGCATCGCCGCTTGCTGTAGAAGGCGGTACGGGCTCTCCGTTGAATGCGTTGGCGATCTTCTGAATTGTGTGAGAGGGCTAGCCGTTGTGCGGATGTCGAGCCCCCGGTGCCCCGTCAGGTAGATCCGCTGAACGCGGCCTCAATTGGGGGTCCGTATGATCGACGCAGAAGAGCCCAAGTCCACGGGACGGCATGAGGCGGTGCACTGGCACGGCGTCGCCCCGGAGGAACCGGTCAGTGAGGAAGACTAGCTGGGGCGAGGAGGCCGAAAGTGGATAAAGGTCGAAGAACCTTCCTCACCCACGCCGTCCTGGCTTCGTCAGCGCTTGCCGCCTCGAAGACCGTCTCGACTCAGAGCCCAGAGGGATACCGTCGTATTGCGGTAGAGGAGACATTCACCATCCCGGAGGTACTCGATGCCATCCGGGATCTCGTCGAGCGCGATCCCGGTCGGGAGCCAGGTCTAACGGCGCCGCCGTATGTGGTCACCGATACGGTTCGGCTCCTGTATGACTTGGGCGAAGGCCGGATTGCCGCCATGGATTCGGCTCGAATCGACAAGTAAGTGCTATCGGTCTGGTCACCTGGCGTTCAAGTGTTCGACGCGGGACTTGGCACGGAGCTGGCGCGACTGGTCAACGATCGACTGGCGGAGGCGATCCGCCAACATCCTGACCGATTCGCCGGACTGGCCGCGGTGGCGACTCAAGACCCAGACAATGCGGCGCAGGAAATTAAACGGGCGGGTTCCGGTCTTGGCCTGAATGGCGTACTGATCAACTCACATACAAACGGTGAGTATCTCGACGATCGGAGGTATTGGCCGATTTTCGAGGCCGCGCAGGCTCTGGATACGCCGATCTATTTGCACCCGCGCACCCCACCGGCTCAGATGTACGATGCGTTCTGCGACTACTCCATGGACGGAGCGTTGTGGGGGTTCGCGGCGGAGACATCGCTCCATGCTGTACGCCTCCTGATGAGTGGCGTCTTCGACGAGTTTCCGGAACTGACGATCGTGCTGGGCCACATGGGCGAGGGACTTCCGTTTTGGCTGGACCGACTGGATCAGGTCTCCGCTCGACCGGGCATGCCGCAGCTCCGGCGTCGACCCAGCGAGTACTTTCGGAACAACTTCGCGATCACGACGAGCGCTATGTTCTGGGATCCCGTGCTGGTGTTTTTCCACTCCGTGCTGGGAGCCGACCGCATCATGTTTGCGATCGATTCGCCGTTTGCCACGAGCGAGCCGGCCACACGCTGGATGGACGCCGCCCCATTGTCGGATGCAGACAAGCGGAAGATCTATCAGGAGAAGGCGGAGGCATTCTTTTCCTTGTAGTCGCCAGAACCGTTGGCGCGGTGATTGTCCTCCTCGTGCATATCCGCTCCGCCAGATCCCGGCGGGTCATCGATGTATTGAGTCTTGAAAGAGTGATGCGGG
>Ga0310123_10000658_pt1 | contig 30338 bp, 32 predicted proteins | sample CB6_AW_1057_MG_FD_203505 | JGI IMG/M metagenome (GOLD analysis project Ga0310123, IMG submission 203505) | Marine microbial communities from Western Arctic Ocean, Canada - CB6_AW_1057 | ecosystem: Environmental > Aquatic > Marine > Oceanic | place: Canada: Western Arctic Ocean | collected... | reverse complement strand
GTAGTCACGTCAGGACGAAGGCGGGTGTTTCGCGGGCTACCATCACGCCCAGACATCACCATTCGGGAATTCGTGGACGTCCAAGGACTCGGGTTTCATGGTAATGCTGTATCCGGGCAGGGTCGGCAACTGATAACGGCTGTTCTTGATGACAACCTGATCATTGAAATGCTCGTGCAGATGATCGGAATACTCGAGCACCACATTCTCCAATGACGGCGCCACGGCAATGTAGTTGAAGGCCGCCAGGTGCTGCACGTAGTTGCACAGCCCGACACCGCCGGCATGCGGGCACACGGGAATGCCGAACTTCGCCGCCAGCAGCAACACCGCCAGAACCTCGTTGACGCCGCCCAGACGGCAACTGTCGATCTGACAGAAATTCATGGCGCCGGCCTGCATGAATTGCTTGAACATGATACGATTTTGCACCACTTCGCCGGTCGCCACGCCGATGGGCGCAATGGCCTTGGCGATAGCGGCATGGCCAAGGATGTCGTCCGGCGAGGTCGGCTCTTCGATCCACAGCGGCGCGAACGGCGCCAGGTACCGCATGTACTCGATGGCCTCGTCAACACTCCAGACCTGGTTGGCATCGAACATGAGTCTGCCGTTGTTGCCGATCACATCGCGGATGATGCCGGCGCGGCGAACATCATCATCGACGTCGCGCCCAACTTTCATCTTGAACCAGGACCAACCGGCGTCCAGATAGTTGCGGCATCGGGTACGGACCTCGTCGTCGCTATAACCGATCCAGCCGGCGCTCGAGGTGTAGGCCGGCAGCCCGATCTGTCGCAGCTCCGCTTCGCGTTCGGCACGGGTGTCGGCGTTGGCTGCAAGGATGTCCAGCGCCTCCTCCGGCGTCAGGGCATCGGTGATGTGGCGGAACTCGATACAGTCGACGATGGCTTCCGGCGTCATATCCGTCAGCAGCTTCCAAAGCGGTTTCTGCTCCGTCTTCGCATAGAGATCCCAGACGGCATTGACGATGCCGGCCACGGCCAGGTGAATGACGCCCTTTTCCGGGCCCAACCAACGCAGTTGACTCTCATTCGCCAGGCCAAACCAGAAGCCACGCAGGTCGCCGGTTATGGATTCGAGCATGCGACCCACGACCAGGTGTTTCAGCGCTTCGATGGCAGCGACACAGAGCTCGTTGCCGCGACCGAGGGTGAAGGTGATACCATGGCCCTCGAGCCTCTCGGTGTCGGTCGCCAGAGTCACGTAGGGGCACGAATAATCGGGATCTGCATGAATGGCGTCGGAGCCGTGCAGCCCCGCCGATGTCGGGAAGCGGATGTCGCGCACAGTGAGATTGGTGATCTGCATTTGAAAATGATAGTAAACTTAAAGTCGAAGTTGTTTCTTCCAGTCCGCGGATCACGCGGATCAACGCGGATCAACGCGGATCAACGCGGTTCAACGCGAATAATTCAGCACTGTCTGTCCGGCCCGGCTGCGCCGCAGGCGGCGGAAAATTTTGCGGCCGAATCGGCTGAAGTAGCATAGACATTCCTGTCTGTGCTGAGGCCACTCAGATTGCAAAGCTGATCTTGGAAACCTGCGTGGCCTCAGCAGAGACAAGAATGTCTATGCTACCTTATCAGCTATCGCTCTTGACGACGATGTTGCGAAGGGCGCCGATCCCGGAGATCTCGATTCTGACGTCGTCGCCCGGCTGCAGATAGGTACCGCTGGCGTTGCCGACGCCGGCAACGGTGCCGGTGCTGATGAGGTCGCCCGGCTGCAGCATGACCATGGCCGAGATGTATTCGATCACCCGCGCCACCGAAAAAATCATCTGCGCCGTACTGCTATGCTGCTTGCGTTCTCCGTTGACAAACGTACTGATTTCCAGCGTCTGCGGATCCGGAATCTCATCCCGCGTCACAATCCACGGACCTTGCGGCGCAAAGGTGTCAAACCATTTACCGTTGAGCCAATCGAACCATTTGTCCTGCGGCCGGCTGTCGGAGCGCTCCCAGATCTTGAGATTCCGCTCCGAGACGTCGTTCATGATCGTGTAGCCGGCAACGTATTGCAACGCCGCCGCAGCCTTAACGGCTTTCGCCGGCCGGCCGATGACAACCGCCAGTTCCCCCTCCCAGTCGATTGACTGCGCTACCGGTGGAATCCGGATGCTGTCGCCCGCACCGATCACGGTGGTCGCCGGCGGTTTCATGAAGACGCGCGGCGTCTCCTCGTCCTGTGGCACCAATGCCGCGCCGCCCTCGATGATGTGGTCTCGGTAGTTGCCGGCCAGGGCCAGAACCTTGCGCGGACACGGCACCGGCGCCTGCAACGTGACCGCGTTCAGCGCCCGAACCGTGTTGTCGTCCGCCACCGCCTCGCCGCCACCGGCGGCCGCCACGGCTTGCGCGGCCGCCGCCAGGCCCGCCTCCCCGGCCTCGAGCAAGCTGATCATATCGGCAAAAATTTGCGGTGCCGCCTCAACGGCAGCTGCTTCGCCGGCCGCCGCCAGATCGACAACAACGGAGTCATTGTTGATGACGACGCCGACACGGGTTTCGTTTCCTATTGTAAACGTAACGAGTTTCATGATGTGTGCCTCCTGAAAATCAGGTGTCGGACGGAATAGGCGGTGCGGGGTCACCGCATCACGACTCCCGTTGTTGACGTTTGCTCTCGAGTCTGGAGATGCCGTCATCCTTGACAGCCAATGTATATGCTGCACCTCTATCGAAAAATTTCCAACCGGGTTGACTCCAACTGAGTAATCGGCTAATTTAAACGTTTCGCCTACGATTTGGAAGCGCCTGCAGTTCCGGCGAAAAAAAATGTGAAAAACAGTTGGACATCATTCCTACGTTTAGCTATCTTATGTGTTTCGCTTTTTCCTTGGCGAATTATTCATGCACAGGATTCGGAAGCGCACAGGAATGGCGCCGGGGCCCTTGGGTCGAGCGTAGCGAATGTCGCCGCGGATGATGAAGTTCTGGCATTGCGGGCGCAACTGCTTTGGCTCGAACAACAGTTCGACAAATGCAACGACAAATATAGCGCCGTCTTCGTCGATCGTGACCGGTTACGCCGGGAATTGACGCAGTTGCAGATTCGCGCCGCGAATCTACTGATTAATAAAGATGATTTGGACGCCGTCGAAGCATTGGCGGTGGCGTTGAAGAACATGGGCGACCTGCAGGCCGTTCATGACCGTTTGTACCAACAGCTGCTCGAGTACAAAAGCCATTTGGATTCGGCGCTCGAGATACTGGATCCGGGCACGGAGACGCCCGTCGGCAATGTGCTCCGGTCGAAGCTCGACGAACTCTTTCGGGAATTGGAGGGCGCCGAGCGTTTCTTTCAACGATCGTCGCCGGCTGCACAGGGGAATGAGGCAGTCGCCCGGGAGTGCCGGGTACTGGATGTCAACGACGAACTGCAGATCGTGGTTCTTGATGTCGGGACGGGAAAAGGCGTGCGCCCCGGCATGCTCTGGGAGATCGAAGGCATCGGCGGCGTGGTTTGCCGCGCCCGTGTTATCGCAGCGAGGCCGTGGATTAGCGGCGCAATGGTGATTTCTGGACGGCTACGGCATATCGCCCCCAACAATGTCGCACGCATGGTGGGGAGGAGAGAGAGAAATGGAAAAACAGGCGATTACTAAGTATGTGCGTTTGTCCGCCTTTCGCGCCCGGGAGATCACCCGGTTGATTCAGGGAAAGGCGGTGAATGAAGCGATGGCCATCGTTAATTTCTGCCCGCGAAAATCGGCCCGACTGGTCGGCAAGACGTTGCGGTCCGCGACCGCCAATGCCGTCAACGATGAGCGCAATCCGGTTGCCCAGGAAGATTTGTTCGTCAAAGAAGCAACAGTCGGGGAAGGGCCGACGATGAAGCGCTTTATCCCCAAGGCACGGGGCATGGCCGGCCGGATTCGCCGACGCACAAGCCACATCAAGATTGTCGTCACGGATGAAGAATAAGGACCGGAATTTTGGGATTCACCATTAACCATCGATAAAATCTCATGGGCCAGAAAGTCAATCCAATCGGTTTTCGCATCAGTGTTACAAAGGACTGGCGCAGTCGCTGGTTCGCAAACAAGGTCAATTTCGGCGATATGCTTCATGAGGACTTGATGGTCCGGGACTTTGTAAAGAAGCAGCTGAGCCAGGCCGCCGTCACCCGTATTCAAATTGAACGCTTTGCGAACCGGGTACGCGTCACGGTGCATTCGGCGCGACCGGGGCTCGTATTCGGGCGCAAACGCGCGGAGTACGACAACCTGCGCGATGCCCTCGTTAAGAAGACGGGCGGCAAGGACGTTTATATCGACGTTGTCGAAGTCAAGAAACCGGAATTGGATGCGCAGCTGGTGGCTGAGAATATCGCGCTGCAGCTGGAGCGCCGAATCGGCTTTCGCCGGGCCATGAAGAAGTCGCTGCAAACGGCTATGGACATGGGTGCCCAGGGGATCAAGGTCCGTTGCGGCGGCCGTCTCGGGGGCTCCGAACTCGCCCGCACCGAGCAGTACAAAGAGGGGAAGACCCCGCTGCATACACTTAGGGCCAATGTGCAATATGGTTTCGCCGAGGCGCGAACGGCGGCCGGCAAAATCGGCGTGAAGACATGGATCTGTCTTCCCGATAATATGGAGGAAGAACAAGATGCCGCTGATGCCAAAACGGGTAAAGTACCGAAAGGTTCAGCGCGGAAGCCACGTGGACGCGGGCCTCGCCTACAAAAATAACAAGCTTGATTTCGGCGATTTCGGTTTGCAGGTGCTCGAGCGGAGCTGGATTACGAATCGCCAGATCGAAGCTGCCCGTGTCGCTGTGACGCGGCACATGAAACGTCGCGGTCAGATATGGATCCGCATGTTTCCGGATAAGCCGATATCCAAAAAGCCGCTCGAGACCCGCATGGGCAAAGGCAAAGGCAATCCGGAAATGTGGGTCGCCGTGGTCAAGCCCGGGCGCGTCATTATGGAAGTCAGCGGCTGCACGGAAACCGTCGCCCGCGAAGCATTCGCCCGCGCCACCAGTAAATTCGGGCTGCGCTGTCGCATGCTGATCCGCAGGCAGGCATGAACCTGATTGTATGGACTGAAGAATGAAAGCTGCCGAGATTCACGAACTGACGAACGAGGAGTTGCGTAAACAGTTGGAAGACACTCAGCGCGGACTCCTCAATTTACGCATACAGGCACAGACCGGCCAGCTCGAGAATACCGCGGCGATGCGCACACTGAGGCGAGAAATCGCTCGGCTACGGACCGAGAAAACCGCTCGCGACGCCACCGGGATAATGACAACCGAAGTATAGATAACCGAATACGCAAGCAGCTCCATGACACAAACCGAACAGAAACGCGCCCAGCGGAAAACACGGATAGGCATCGTCGTCAGCGACGTTCAGGATAAGACGATCGTTGTGCGGGTCGACCGAAAAACTGCGCACCGGCGCTACAAGAAGGTGCTCACTCGCACCAAGAAGTACCATGCTCATGATGAGACGAACAACGCCAAACTGGGGGACGCGGTTCGCATCATGGAGACGCGGCCGTTGAGCAAGCAGAAGCGCTGGCGGTTGCTGGAAGTCGTCCGGCGAACGAAGTGACGGGAGAACGGCACACTGGAATGTTGGCACACTGGAATGTTGGCACACTGGAATGTTGGCACACTGGAATGATGGCACACTGGAATTTGAGACTTACCAATCATTGTCCACCATTCCGACGTTCCAATACTCCAACGCTCCGCATCTGCTCATGATACAATCCGAAACAAGCCTTCATGTCTGCGATAACAGCGGCGCCAAACGGATCGTCGCCATCAGGGTGATCGGACAGCGGAAACGATACGCTGCCGTCGGCGACATTGTGACGGCCTCCGTCAAGGAAGCAACGCCCGACGGCGTCGTCAAGAAGGGCGAGGTGGTTCGCGCTGTCGTCGTCCGTACAAAGGCGGCGATCCGCAGAGCCGACGGCTCGTATCTTCGCTTCGATCACAATGCGGCGGTCATCATCGACGATCAGAAGAATCCGCGCGGCACACGGATCTCCGGTCCCGTCGCGCGCGAGTTGCGCGAACGGAACTTCATGAAGATCGTATCCCTGGCCCCGGAGGTGCTGTGATGAAAGTACGAATTAAGAAAGATGACACGGTCACCGTCATCTCCGGAGCGCATAAACGGAAGAGCGGCAAAGTAATGTCTGTCCTGCGCGCGAAAGACCAGGTTGTGGTCGAGGGCATAAATGTTCGCAAGAAAGCCTTGAAACGAAGCCAGGAGCATCCCCAGGGCGGATTTCTCGAGCGCGAATGCCCGATCCATATTTCTAATATCATGCTGCAAGAACGATATGATGAAAGGCATGGCGACGTCGATGAAGATTACGACGAGGTCGAGGAGACGGCAGCAGCGGAAGAGGCAGTCGCCCGTACAAACGCCGACGACGAGGACGTACAGGACGATACCGAAGAAGACCTCGAGACTGCTGAAGCGGTGGTGACCGAAACAGACGCCGGCGACGCGGACGTACAAGACGATACCGAAGAGGATGCCGACCATGAAGCCGAAGTCGCGACCGACGATCTAACCGAGCCCAGGGATCCGGAAACAGAAACAGCGGCTGCAGACAGGCCGATCGCCGAGGCCGCGGACGAGGCGGAGCTGAATGTAGCGCTGACAGGGCCGCCGGCCCACATCGCAGCGGACGAAACCCCGACCGCGGCGGCGGCCGAGCCACCCGCTGGAGGCGATGCCGCGGACGAGACCACCGAACCATACGACGAGTCCCGAAGAAGCAGGAAACGAAAAGAATGACGCCACTGCTGGAATCATATAGGGCCGACGTTTTGCCGCGCCTGATGGAACAACGCGGGTACGGCAATTTGCTTCAGGTGCCGCGTTTGCAGAAGATCACTGTCAGCACCGGAGTCAGTACGGAGAAGGACCGCGAGGTCTTTGACGAGGCCGTCCGTGTGCTCGGCGAAATCACGGGGCAGCGGCCGGTTATTGCCAAGGCACGACGGAGTGTCGCGGGATTCAAACTGCGTGAAGGCCAGAACGTCGGCGTCCATCTTACCTTGCGCGGCCACCGGATGTATGACTTTTTCTATCGGCTCGTAAATGTTGCCCTGCCCCGGGTTCGTGACTTTCGCGGTCTGCCCGCCAAGTCCTTCGATGGCTTCGGCAATTACAGCCTGGGGCTCGTGGACCAAACAGTTTTCACCGAGATAAATTTGGATAAAATGCGCAACACCATCGGCATGAATGTGACGATCGTTACCAGTGCACAGACCAACGAGGAAGGCTTCGATCTATTGTCCTTGCTCGGCATGCCGTTCGAAAAATAGGATCAGGATTTCGAATAAACAAGTTCCGAAATATCGGCGCATTCTTGATCATTTTATCACCATCCGTCAACCATCATCCAATAACCATTTACCATCTTTCATATGGCTCGGAAATCGTTAATTGCAAAGGCGCTTCGTAAGCCCAAGTTCACGGCCCGTACCTATAATCGCTGCCGCCGTTGCGGTCGTTCGCGGGCGTATATGCGAAAATTCCAGCTCTGCCGAATCTGTTTCCGGGAGTTGGCGTCGATCGGGCAGATTCCCGGCGTCAGTAAAGCCAGCTGGTAATGGACGGAGGTATTTCCCGTATGTACACTGATCCCATTGCCGACATGCTGACGCGAATCCGGAATGCCGGGTCAGCCCTGCATGAAGCCGTCACTATTCCGTTGTCAAAGCAGAAAGCGGCGATCGCCAAAGTTTTAAAGGAAGAGGGATACATCCAGGATTATGAGGAGGGAGAAGCAGACGGCCATCCGTCTCTCAACATTCAATTGAAGTATGTAGAACGTAAGCCGGTGATCGACGGAATTCAGCGAATAAGTAAGCCATCGTGCCGGGTTTATGTCGGTATCGCGTCGATACCGCGGGTGCGGGGCGGCCTCGGCATTGCCGTCATGTCCACGTCGGAAGGCGTCGTCTCGAACCGGGTCGCCAAGTCGCACAACATCGGCGGCGAAGTGCTCTGTTATGTATGGTAATTTCCCCTGATGCCGTTTTTCCATTACTCCAACACTCCATTATTCCAATCCTTACTATGTCACGAATCGGCAGTAAACCAATTCCGCTTGGCACCGGCGTCGACGTCAATATCAGCGAGCGCACGGTGACGGTCAAGGGCTTGAAGGGCACGCTGAACCATACCATTCCCGAGCTGATTGACGCCAAGATCGAGGGCGGCAACCTGTTGTTGACACGTGTCAACAACAGTCGGCGTGCCCGGTCTCTGCATGGGCTTAGCCGGACGCTCCTTGCCAACCTGGTGACCGGCGTTGTCAGCGGCTTTAAAAAGGAACTGCAGATCCAGGGCGTCGGCTACCGGGCGCAGGTGAAGGGAAAGACACTTGTCTTGAACCTCGGCTTTTCGCATCCCATTGAATTCCCGATTCCCGAAGAGATCCAGATCAGCGTCGCTGAGAACACGCGCATTACCGTCGAAGGAATCGACAAGCAACAGGTCGGGCAAGTTGCCGCTTCCATCCGCGGCTTCAGACCGCCCGAGCCCTATAAGGGCAAGGGTATTCGCTACTTCGGTGAATACGTCATGCAAAAGGAAGGCAAGAGCGTCTAAGTTTTTTCGCGGTTCCCGCGAAAAAAAAGGAAACACAGGCTCGCCGCCTATTCTGCGATCGAGTGAATCATGGCAAATTTTACGAGAAAAGAGATGCGCCGCCGGCGTCGTTGGCGAATCCGAAAAAAAATTTCGGGAACCCGGTCCGAACCGCGGATGGCGGTGTGTACGTCTGGCAAACACCTGTACGTTCAGTTTATCGATGACGAAAACGGGCATACGCTGGCATCGGCATCGACATTGGACTCACAGTTGCGAAATGACAATCTGAGCGCCAATGTGCACGGTGCCGAAATCATCGGACGGACAGCTGCCGAACGCGCTTTGGCGGCGGGAATAAAGAAGGTCGTTTTTGACCGTAGCGGCTTTAAGTATCACGGCCGGATCAAAGCAATCGCCGACAAGGCCCGCGAGGCCGGACTCGAATTTTAGTGTTCCGAAACCCAAGTAACTACAATCAATATGCAATTCGGCATTCTCTAAGGGGAACACAGGCGTGGCTGAAAACGTGGCAAACGAAACGAGCGAAACTAAATTCGAATTCGAGGATCGTGTGGTCAGCATCAAGCGCTGCAGCAAGGTCGTCAAAGGCGGCCGGAATTTCAGCTTCAGCGCACTGGTTGTTGTTGGCAATCGGCATGGGCAGGTCGGCATCGGGCTCGGTAAAGCGAATGAGGTCGTGGATGCGATTCGCAAGGGCGGCGAGCTTGCGCGCAAAGCGACCGTCGACGTTCCGCTGAGCGGCAACACGTTGCCGCATGCCGTCGAAGCCCGGCATCGCGGCGGCCGGATAATCATGCGCCCGGCGGCCCCCGGTACCGGCCTTATTGCCGGCGGCGGCATGCGGGCCGTCCTCGAACTTGCAGGTGTCAAAGATGTGCTGGCAAAATCCCTGGGTTCGAACAACGCCATCAACGTCGTCAAGGCGACCATGGTCGGCTTTGATGATCTGACCACCCGCAGGGAAGTCCTCGCCAAGCGCGGTCTCGAATCGCTCGGGTAACGGCAACCTTCCGCCTTTGACATGGCCAACGTCGCCAGGCCGGCGCCGGACGCTGAGGCACAAAAAATCGAAACATTCCGATTTCCATCATGTTAAAATTACACAATCTCTCCAACTCAGTGCCCCGGAAACCGCGTAAACGGGTCGGCCGCGGCAACGGCAATAATTGGGGACGTACGTGCGGGCGCGGCGAAAAGGGGCAGAAGTCCCGGTCCGGTTACTCGCACCGGTCGTACTTTGAAGGCGGCCAAATCCCCTTCTTTCGACGGATTCCCAAGAAAGGCTTCACGAGTCCAAACCGAAAAGTCTACGCTCTGGTCAACGTAAGAGATCTTGAAGCACGTTTCGAGAGCGGCGACACGGTTGACATTGAGACCGTCATCAACAAAGGCATGGTCGGCAAAATCGGCGCCGGGCTCAAGATTCTCGGTAATGGCGAAATCGCAAAGTCCCTGACGGTCAAAGCAAACTGTTACTCCGCCGCCGCACGCGAGAAAATCGAAACCGCCGGCGGCACGTGCGAGACGGTCTAATATGCTCTCCGCATTCGCCAATACCTTTAAGATTCCGGAACTTCGCAATCGAATTCTCTTTACGTTTGGTATTATTGCACTGTGTCGGGTAGCCGCCAACGTTCCCTGCCCGGGCATCGATCCGGTGCAACTCCAAAACCTGTTTGAACGGCTGGAGACGCAGCAGGGCGCCGGCGGCCTGATCAGCATGTTCAACATGTTCAGCGGCAGCGCGCTGCAACAGTTCGCCGTTGCCGCTCTCGGCATCATGCCGTATATCTCGGCGTCGATCATCATGCAGTTGATGTCGCCGGTTGTGCCGCAATTGGAGAAGCTGAAACGCGAGGGCGAAGCCGGCCAGCAGAAGATCATACAGTGGACCCGCTACCTGACCCTGGTGATCTGCATTGTCCAGGGATTCATGCTCGCCAAAGGCATGGAGAATCCGCAGGCCCTGCTCGGCAGTGACGTACCGGATGTGGTTGTCAATCCGGGCGTCCGCTTTCAATTGATGACGGTCGTCATCCTCACCTGCGGCACCATGATTCTCATGTGGCTGGGCGAGCAGATTACCGAGCGCGGAGTGGGCAATGGCGCCTCACTCATCATCACCGTCAACATCATCACTGGGTTGCCCGCCGCCCTCTTCGGCATGTGGACGCTGCTCAAGCAGCAGGGGACCGGCGACACGCAGTTCACCTTTATTCACGTGGTGATTCTGTTCGGTGTCTTTCTGCTCGTCACCGCCGGTACGGTCGCCCTTACCCAGGGAGTGCGTAAGATACCGATTCAATATGCCCGCACCACGGCGGGTCGCCGCGGCAGCGGCCAGAGTACGTTCCTGCCGTTGCGCGTCAACTTTGCCAACGTCATGCCGATCATTTTCGCCAGTGCGATCCTGATGTTTCCGCCAATGATTACCAACTCCGTCGCCTGGCTCAGCTTCCTGACGCCCTGGTTCACCTATGGCAACGTTCAATATATGATCGTATATGCCGTACTGATTATCGTCTTCTCGTTCTTCTGGGTCGCCAACCAGTTCAATCCGGTTCAAATCGCCGACGACCTCAAGCGGCACGGCGGTTACATACCCGGCATCCGGCCGGGGAAACCGACATCGGAGTTCCTCGATCGGTCCATGACACGCATCACCATGGCCGGCTCCACGTTTCTGGTCATACTCTCCCTGCTGCCGATGATCTTCAGCCGGCAGCTGAATCTGCCGCCGGTTGTCTCACAATTTTTTGGCGGTGCGACACTCTTGATTATCGTTGGTGTGACCCTCGATACCTTGCGGCAGATTGAATCCCACCTCTTGATGCACCATTACGACGGGTTCCTGCAGAGAGGCCAGATCCGCGGCCGCCGCATGGGCCGGGCGTACGGGGTGTAGAAAACCTCCCCGAATCCTGGGGGAGGCCAGAATGTCAACGCGTAATTTGAATTCCCGTCGTAGGCGCCAATCGTCCTTGTTGTCGTGCTCGAATGGATCGTCGATTACGAGGACGATTCTTGTTATCTCCGAAAAACATTCCTCATTCGTAACTACTTCAGGTGGAGGGTGGAGATCCGTCCAACGACTGTCACATGCTCACGGAGATCGCCTTTGTGAATATGGCGTTAGACTCTGAAACTCGGTCGCGACTCTCCACCATACACCCTCCACCTGAACTTTTATCCCCATCAACCATTCACCCCTCCCGCATCGCCTCCCGAATCCGCCAACTCGGCAACGCCTTCGGTGGTACGGAAATGCAGTTTCGCAACCTTGCCCAGTGCTTCCATGCCCCCGCGACAATAGATGTCGGCTGCGGTCACAGCCACCTGCGGATCCGACGCGCCTTTCGGAAGCCGCAGGTCATGCGGCTTTGCCAACGCTTCGAGCGCCCTGACGAACTCGGCACGAGCGATGATCGACGCGGCCGCAACGGCGATGTCCGACTCGGCCTTGGGTCGCTGCTCGAGCTTGATGCGCCGACCCAGATTCATCAGCGCCTTGCTCACCGTTGAACGTTTCCCGAACTGATCCGATAATGCCCACGGACAATCCGGCACCTTCTCCAAGACGTCCTCCAGGGCCCGCGCATGCCCCCATGCCAACATGTCATTCAGGTTGGCAAACTTGTCGTAAAGCTGATTATATCGCTCCGGACCGATTCGTACAATCGCGAAGTTCCCGTGGACCGTATCCTTCACACCCTGCGCCAACGTCCGAATCTTGCGATCGCTTTTGATTGTCTTCGAATCGCGAATACCCTGATCGAACAGTAGGGTTGCCGACTCCTCATCGACGTACACGGCGGCAATTACCAGCGGGCCGAAGTAGTCCCCCTTGCCGCTTTCGTCAATGCCCACATGGGAGCCGAACATCTGCGGGTTCTCGAGCCGTGCAATTTCCGTTTCGTAACCCATGCGCGCTTCGTGAAGGATCTCCGGTTCAACGATGAACTGGACCAAATCCGCGGTGCCCTTTCCCTGCACCACAAATTTCCCGGACTCGTAGGCGACGGCACTTGTCTTCTCCTTGCGTGCCCGCCATCGAGCGTAAGGGATGGCGTCCATCTCCCAATTCTGCTCGGTCAGAATGGCAGCCAGCTGCGCTGCCTGCTCAGCTGTTAATTCACATACGAAATTGGTCTTGGGCATGGGGAAGTGCGTGATTCGTGAAACGTGAAATAAGCATCAGTAGACAAACCGCCGGCACATAGCGTCGTGACCCGCAGTCACCGAATCTGTCCGACCTGCCGGATCCGCCCGCTCCTCACCCGACACCGGCAGGTTCACGCTCGAGCAGTTGGTCTGCGGACTCCGCAACCTTGCGAAAGGCCGCCGCATACTGCGCGATCGTCTCCGGACAATCTTGCTTGAACCACGGCACAAAATATGCCCGCTCCGGAATCGACTCGGCAACCGGAAGGGTTCCCGGACCTTGACGGACATCCCGCTGACCGAATGCGACCATGGTCGGAGCGCCTTGTCCAAAGATGTCCGCCACGTGAAAAATTGGATGCAGATGAAGCGGAAAGTTCACCCCGGGGGATAGGGTCGACATGCCCTCAGCGGCAACGGCTTCACAGAAGCGAGCGATCGGTAGCCCGCCTATTTCTTGCGGCCGATACAATCCGGCCGAGCAATACCAACCGCCCATCGTTGTGCCTGAATCCCGAGCCGGCCGCGTCGACTTGATGCCCGGCACGCCCTCGAGAAGATCCCAAAATCGGTTCATGGCGCGGTCGATCTCAGCCACTCGTTCGGGATAATACTTGAGCTGCACTCGCCCCATGGCCGAGCATGTTTGGTTCAGCCGATGTTTGTAGCCGCCGAGCGGTATGCCGGCGAAAGACTGCACATCCCCAATGTCAATGTCGCCGGGGGTCACGCGGCCAAGGCTAGGGTTGCCGGTGCGCTCGTAGAAACCGTAAGCGACGCAGCGCTTGTGCACCTCCGGATCATTCGTGACCATGATGCCGGCCTCACCGATTGCAAAGCTTTTACCGGACATCAGGCTCATTGCCGCGACGTGGCCGATTGAGCCGACCATTCGCCCCTTATAGAGAGCCCCATGCGCATGCGAAACGTCCTCGATGACTTTCACGTTGTGCTTCTCGGCAACGGCCATGATCGGGTCCATGTCGCATGGCCGGCCGTAAACATGGACGACCATGATCGCCTTGGTCCGCGGTCCGATGCGATGCTCGATATCACTCGGATCGATGCACAATGTGTCCGCATCGACGTCGGCGAAATTGACGGCCGCGCCGAGGGTCAGGGCCTGAGTGCAGCTCGCCCAATAGGTTATGCTCGGACAGATGACCTCGTCGCCGGCGCCGACGCCGCAGGCCCACATGGCACTACGCAGGCTTTCCGTGCCGTTACAATAGGCGACGGCAAACGTTCGCCCCATCCAGGCGGCGAATTCCTTCTCGAACTCGGCCGTCACAGCTGTGTCGCTCATTGAGCCGGAACGAATTACGTCGAGGACGGCCGCCTCATCTTCCTGCGTAACGATCGGCCATTTGAATATGTCGGGATTCGGTTCGGTGACCGCTTTGTCACCGCCAAAAATCGCAAGCCTTCGATCAGACATGATTGATTTCCTTTTAATCTATTCCATGAGCCCGCAGGCTCATGGAATAGATTAAATATTGATGCAGAATGGGACGTTTTCAATGATTTCGATCAAACGCTTATGGACATTCATCCCGGGCCGAGGACTGAAAAAACGTTCGCTAGCTGCAAGTTTTTCCGGGTCACCGCCGTATAGTTGGCAAACGCCGACCCCCGAAACGCCTATATTGTCTGTCTCGACTCACTGGCGCGGGCCATCCATGTCTTGACCAAATCAGATGCCGGCATCGGCACCATGCTTGCGACCGCAGAAAGGATCGCCGTGGCCGGTACTCCGGGGGGGGGTGAGTTAGTCAGCGACGAACAACTGTTCGAGTGATTCTGCTGTGGTGATGAGGCTGCATTTGAAACGCTAGTTCGGCGTTATCAAGGCCCATTGTTCGGCTTTCTCGTCCGTTACTTCGGCAATGCGCAGAACGCCGCGGAACCCTTTCATGATACGTTTGTGCGCGTATGATCAGAAAACAAGCCCTCTATACAAGCGACCGGCCGTTCAAGCCCTGGCTCTATCAGATTGCGATCAATCTGGCTAACGACAGATTTCGCGAGTTGAGGAAGGAAACGGAACGAACATCGGCGATGGATGGGCACGTCGCTGCCGCTGTCCCGTCGCCGTCCGAAACCGCCTCACACCGCGACTTCTGCTCTCCGAAACCATAGGCGTTCAGTGCGCGGTTTGAAATGCCGGAGATGTGGGAGGCCGCACTCGCGAAGACAGTCCCGCCTCGGCTCTGATCCCGTGGGCGACACGATGCCAGACTTGATAGAGTCGCCCGCGGGGACGCGGCGCCTCCCACGTTAAACCCCGTCCGCCAGTCCTACCGTACGGTAGGATTTCCCGCGGCCTTGACCCCGCCTCGACCTGACACCGGGACACACTTGACACTACGGGTCGCGAGGCTAGCCCCCCGGCACATTATCTGAAGTCTCAAGAACATGGGATTTAGGCTGGTGAAACACCGCTTTCGGGTGTACCTTTAGATTGTTGTTGTCCACGCAACGGCCGTTTCCGGCCATACAACCCGCCATGCCGAAATCCTGTTACAACGCCCGAAATACCGCCCACTTGCTGTTCCTGCTTTGCGGTGCTGTCCGTTCCGTCCCATGCGCAGCTTGTTCACGGATGTGACGCGGAATGTCGGCATCGGACCGCGCCGATGAGAACGACTATTTTGCCATCGCGGTCGATGCCGGCTGGAACCTGTTCGCATCGCCGCTGGATTCATTTGAACTTGATCTCAAGCAAGCTTTCGATGGTTTCCGGATCGGCCCGATCTGGGAATTGGCGGACGGATTCGTCGGTAATTTCGGCTTCGGACTGGGGCACGGCATCGCCTGCAAGACAGATTACTGGGCCGAATTTCGTGATGCGATAATCATTGGATTGTCGGGAAAACGGCCGGCAGACACATCCGTACCGCTACCGCAGGGGTGTAGCCTGATCGGCATCATCGACGAAATGGATCTATCGGCGAATACCACGGTTATCGGACAGGTCTGGCAATGGAATTCAGCTGCCGCCGCCATCGAACCGCCACCAGTACGGCTGGTCCCCGGCCGCGGATATTGGGAGCAGGCGGCCCGGAAAACGACGCTGACAGCGCGGTAGGCAACCAGAGTCACCTGTTCCGCCACGGCGAACGTGAGTCCCGTTGGGACGGGACAACGTCCCTCACGAGATCAGCTTTCTTCTTGACACGTTATCCGCCTGAGGCGGATTTCCGCTTCGCTCCAACGCGCTTCACGATTCCGCGAGATGCAAACACATGCGGGCGATCCCGTCACGCAGCGTGGCGGGCGGCGTCAACAGCGAACAGACCAGGTGCCCTTCTTCTTGAAATTCGAAAAAATGACCAGGATGAAACAGAACATCCTGATACCGGAGCAGCTCGAGCGCCCATTCTTCGTCCGTGCGAATTACGGGCAGTTTGAGGACAGCGGACCAGCCGCCTTCCACACGCAGCACGCGCACCGGTGCGTCATCGAGATCTTGATTCAACTGCGCCAGGTTCTCCCGGAGACGGGCGAGAATTAGATCCTGTGCGGCCTGGCGATATTCCAAGATCGTCGGCGTCGCCATTTGAATCGGCGTCGAGACAGACAGGAAAGTGTCGGCAATGACCTCGAGATTACGCAAGGCGTCCCGCCGTTCCGGGCCCGGACCGCTCACGGCAACCCAGGCGAGCTTCATCTGCGGCAGGCCGGTAATCTTCGATAAACCACTGAGGGTAAATGTCAATGCTGTGTCGCTGCCAATGGCCGTCGAAACAGCATCGCGAGCAACGCTTAACCGGTAATCCAGGAATACCTCATCGACGATGATTGCCAGCCCATGCGCTCGGCACAGCTCCATAAGCTTCTGCCGTTCCTTCTCTTTCAGGTACGATCCGGTCGGGTTATTAGGACTCACAATAACGACTGCCCGCGAACGTGGTGTCATGACCCGCCGCACGGATTCGAGATCGACGGCCCAGGCGCCGTCGTAAAGGAGGTCATAGGGCAACGGCTCGACGCTCTCCAAGGCCGCTAGGAATGTGAACAGCGGGTAGCTCGGCCTCGGGATGAGCACCTGGTCGCCAGGATTGGCAAGCAGGCGAAAGAGGTGTGCGTACGCTTCACTGGTACTGCATGTCAGCACGATTCGCCCAGGATCGAACTCGACACCTCGAGTTTGACGATAATAATCGCAAACGGCCTGGCGCGTCGTAATCAGACCCGCCGGGTCGGGCTCATATTGCAATGCGGCCGGTTGCGCAAGGGCATTTAAAATATCGACCGGCGGCGCGTCGAGGCCGACCGCAGTTGGATTGGAGACCGTGAGATCGAGAATCGGTGTGCCTGACTGCTTCTTCGCAGCCAGCAGCCGCGCCAATGGATTAATTCCCGTCCCCCAATTCAAGCGTCGTGAAAAGGGAATGGGCGCATGCGCGTGTGATTCGAGGTTGCGACCTGATTTTTTCGGATTAATCGCCATCTATCAACCCTGATAGTTTGTCTATGAAGACCTTCCACACAACTCAATTCGAGGGTGGACGTCGCCGGGCCGGGCGTGGACGCAAGCGCATGGTGTGGCTGGTGCGAGTCATGATCTGGCTGGTCGCAGTGATCGCGGCCGTCGCCATTGTGATCGCTTTCAAGTACGGTGCGCATCAGGTGTTTTTCCAGCAGAACCCGCACTTCACCCTCCAAAACGTCTCCATTGAGATCGTCAAAGGAGCTATCAGCGAACGCGAGGTGCGGGATAACATAGGTATCCTCCCGAAAATGGACAATATCTTTGATGTCGACCTCAATGAGCTTCGCCAGGCGCTTCTGCTCCACCCGTTGGTTCAGGAGGTCGAGATCCGGCGTCGGCTGCCGGACATGGTCCACTTGAAGGTCTACGGGCGGACTCCTGTGGCCCAGCTGATCAGATCAGGCGGTCGTTTGATCGACTCTGAGGGCATCGTTTTGCCGGCAAATGCGACAGCGGAGGCACGTGGCCTGCCGGTCATTACAGGCATACCGAGACCAAAATCCTACCAGATCGGTAAGCCGATCCAGGACAGCAACGTCTTGAGCGCATTGCGATTTCTAAAGCTCAAAAAAACATTGGAAAGGGGGCACCTGCTCGACGTCGATTTCATTCAGCTCGAACGCAACGAGCAGTTCCGCGTCAATCTTCACGGAAAAAGCAAGTACTATATTCGCGACGGGGCTGTGGTCGTCATTCCAACGCGCGACATCGAGCTCGGCCTGCGTAAGACCTTCACGATACTCGATGAGCAGATTGCGGCGCGGGAATTGACGGCGTTTATCGATGCCACCTACGATCGCGCGCCGGTGAAGTGAAGGGCAGCCCATCATCATTCCAACGTCGCAACACTCCAATACACCAAATACTCCACCTTATCCTACATTCCAATCAACGTCATTAGGAGGCAAAATCATGACTATGGGATTGATCGTCGGAATCGTCATTGCCACTGTAGTCGTAATACTGATCCTGTCCGCTGTCCGCATCTACAACCGTCTGGTGCAGCTGCGCAACCGCTTTAAGAACGCGTTCAGCCAGATTGATGTCCAGCTGAAGCGCCGCTACGACCTCATTCCAAACCTTGTCGAGACGGCGAAGGGCTACATGAAACACGAACGCGAGACGCTCGAGGCCGTCATTGCTGCACGTAATCAAGCTTCAGCGGCCGGGGAACGGGCCGCCGCCAATCCCGACGATGCAACTGCCATTCAAGGTCTGATGGGCGCCGAAAGCGCTCTGACCGGCGCCCTCGGCCGGCTGTTTGCAGTCGTCGAGGCATATCCGGACTTGAAGGCAAACGAGAACATGTCGCGTCTGATGGAAGAAATGACGTCAACGGAGAACAAGATCGCTTTCGCGCGCCAGTCCTATAACGATTCCGTCATGACCTACAACACCGCCCGGGAAACCTTTCCCAACGTCGTTTTCGCCAATACCCTCGGCTTCCGCGAGGCGCAGATGTTTGAGATCACTGTCGAAGCCGAACGCGAAGCTCCGAAAGTTGAATTCTGATCAGCCGTGGATTTTTTCGAACACCAGGATGTCGCCCGCCGAAAGTCGTCGATTCTTGTCGTCTATTTCTGTGTCGCCGTCATCCTGATCATTGCGGCGGTTTACCTGACGTTCATCCTGATCTTCGTTGGCTTCAAGGTGAAAAGCGGCAGCGCGATCCCGGTACAGGGATTGTGGCATCCCGATTGGTTTCTGTGGGTCACCTGCGGAACCTTAGGGCTTGTCATTGTCGGCAGTCTCTATAAGACCCTGGCGCTTCGCGGCGGCGGCGACAGTATCGCGGCCAGCCTCGGCGGCCGTCTTGTCAATTCGAATACCGAAGATCTCGACGAACGGAAACTGCTCAACATCGTCGAGGAGATGGCGATCGCGTCGGGAACGCCGGTGCCGCGTGTGTATCTGCTCGATGACGAACAGGGCATCAACGCCTTTGCCGCCGGATACGCTCCCGGCGACGCCGTTATCGGCGTGACCCGCGGCTGCATGCGAATACTGACACGCGACGAGTTACAAGGGGTTATCGCGCACGAATTCAGCCACATCATCAATGGTGATATGCGCCTGAACATCCGCCTCATCGCCATACTCCACGGCATACTGCTTATTGGAATCGCGGGTTTTGTGATCTTTCGAAGCTTTCTGTTTGCCGGCCACGGCTATCATCACCGGCGCAGTAGCCGGCGGCAGGGCGGCAGCGCGATGGCGATTATCCTGCTCGGGCTGGCATTGATCGTGATCGGGTACCTCGGTGTGTTTTTCGGCAAATTGATCAAGAGTGCGATGTCCCGGCAACGGGAGTATCTTGCCGACTCATCGGCCGTTCAGTTCACCCGAAACCCGGACGGAATCGCCGGCGCCTTGAGAAAAATCGGCGGCTTTGCGAAAACCTCACGTATCGACCATCCCAGGTGCGAAGAGGCAAGCCATATGTTCTTCGGCAATGCGTTGAAGGCTTCGTTCCTCAATGCCATGGCGACGCATCCGCCGCTGATCGAACGCATCCAGCGCATCGATCCCTCGTTTACGGGCACGATTCCCGAGGTCTCGGCGCCAACTGCCGACGACGCACGTGAAGACGTGTCCGGCTTGGCGGCACGGCCGCCGGCGGCCGTGCCCTCCGCGCATCTCGCTGCCGATCCGGCGGCCGACATGGACTTCACCCCCGACGAGGTCGTCGCGCAAATCGGTGCGCCGGGGCCCGAGCACCTGGCTTACGCCGAACAACTGCGCGCTGCAATCCCGCCGGAACTGACCGCCGTCGTCCACGAACCGTTCGGGGCACGAGCCGTCTTCTACTGCCTGCTGCTGAACACAGACTTGGAGACACGGGATCGCCAAATGCAGCGGCTTGCCGAACACGCGGATGCCGCCGTTTTCAAAGAGACGCGACGCATCGCCGCGATGATCGATGCAACCGGTCCGGAAATGCGCTTGCCACTGGTCGACCTATCGCTACCGGCGCTCAAGGGGCTGTCGCCGCAACAGTACGCGAGTTTTCGCGACAACGTCCATTACCTCATCGAGGCTGATGAGAAAATCAGCCTCTTCGAGTACACCATGCACAGCATTCTGATTCGCAATCTCGATAACTACTTCGAGGGCCGAAAGCCGCCGCGCCCGAAGTACCATGCGTTGCGTGCCGTGACCCGCGAGTGTCAGGTTCTTCTCTCCACCCTGGCGCGTGTCGGCAGCGATCAGGCCGATGAGATCGACCGCGCCTTCACCGCCGGCGTCCGGCATCTCGATATATCTGACACTCCCTTTGTCCTGGCGCCCGAGGCCGAATGCGGGCTCAGCGCAATCAATCAGGCGCTCGAAAAGCTGGCCCTCGTATCCTTCAAGCTGCGCAAGCAAGTCATTCTCGCGTGTGCCGCCTGCATCTGCAGCGACCGGCATGTGACCATTGAGGAGGCAGAGTTGCTACGAGCCGTCACGGACTCATTGGCGTGCCCGCTGGTGCCCTTTATTCCGGGGCGCGCTGATGAAACCGAAATCCGGACCGAACATTGAAACGAATCATATGCGTTTACAATCCAAAGTCGCGCGGCGGCTCATTCGCCCAGCTCTGGCAGGAGTTCACAAACCTTCTTGATGACGCCGAGGATATCGACTGCGATCTGCTCGAAGTCGCCGACGGCAATCTCGGCGACCGGCTCACCGGGCGATTGCTTGAAGATTCCGGCGACTATTCGACAGTCACCGGCGGCGACGGCACGCACTGCGCTTTGATCAATGCCCTGTTGCGGTTCCAGAAAAGTCATCCCGAGCGCCGGCCGATTTCATACCTACCGATTCCCTTCGGTACCGGTAACGACATTGCCAAATCCGTCGGCTTCAAACCGGGACGCGGATGTGTGCCCAGCGCGGTGCAAGCCATTCCCGGCGGCGGCGAGCACCGACGGGACCTGGGCCGATGGCGATCGTTGTACTTCGCCGATGCCTTCAGCATCGGGCTTGATGTCGCCATACTGGCAACTCACAATGCAATGGAGGCGGCACTCGGTCAGCGCGCCGCGGACTGTTCCGTTTATCGAGCAGCTACATGGTCTATGCGGCAGGCGCCATGAAAACAATCCTGCGCGGTCCAAAGTTAGAGGGCCAACTAACGGTCGATGGCGCGCCTTGGTTCAGCGGCCGCTTCAACAACCTTGTGATCAATAATACCCGCATTTACGGCGGCGAGTTCGATATCACGCCGGTTGCACTGACCAAAGATGGTCGATTGGATTCGGTTGTCTTTCGCAGTCGGAGGGATTATTTCTACAATTTCGCCCGGGCATATTGGCGACTGCCTGCATTTCTCAAGCCCAATCGCCGAACGCCCGGCCCGAATCAGTCGCATTACCGGCAGGCCCGATCGATTGTCATCAAGCTGACTGAACCGATACCGCTCCAGATCGATGGTGAGCTGTTCGCACCATCCGACAGTTTCAAGATCGGCATTGCCCCCAAGGCCGTGACGGTGAGAACTCCCGGTACCGAGTAACCGGCCGTCACGAATTGCACGTCACCGCGCAGGTACATGGCTTAGTTCGTTCGCGTCCTCGTCCTTCGTCCTCGTTTTCGAAACCGCCGCGCAATCGAGGACGGGGACGACACCATTCACCATTCCCAATTAACCATTCCCCATCGCCTCCATGTCCGACTCACGATTCATCATCGGCATCGACCTGGGCACGACCAATATCTCGGCCTATTACGTCGATACGAAGACCGCCGTTGATGAGGTCGTGAACTTCCCCATACCTCAGGTCGTCGCGGCGGGCGAGGTGGATGCGCTACCGCTGCTGCCTTCGTTCTGCTATCTCCCGGGCCCGAACGAACTGCCCAAGGGCGCCCTCAAGCTGCCCTGGGACCGGGCACCGGTGGTCACCGTCGGTAAATTCGCACGTGACCAGGGTGCCCTTGTCCCGTATCGTCTCATCGCCTCGGCAAAATCGTGGCTGGCCCACGCCGGCGTCGACCGGACCCGGCCAATCCTGCCGTGGGGCAGTGAGGTCGGCGATCAAGCCCGCTCGCCGGTGGCCGCCACGGCATTGTATCTGAGTCACATAAAAAATGCCTGGGATCAGACATTCAAACGTTTGAAAGGCCCGAACAGCCTGCCCTGCACGCTCGACAATCAGCAGGTCATCATCACCATTCCGGCGAGCTTCGACGAGACGGCGCGGGAGCTGACTATTGCGGCGGCATACGAAGCCGGCTACGGTGAATTTCTTCTGCTCGAAGAACCGCTCGCCGCGTTTTACGCCTGGCTGCAGAAGAACGGAAACGACTGGACCAGAAAAATCAAGGCCGATGAAAAGGTCCTGATCATCGACATCGGCGGCGGCACGACGGATTTCTCCATTGTCGAGATGGATGCCGAGGGTAAGCTCAATCGCTTTGCCGTCGGCGACCATCTGCTGCTCGGCGGCGACAATATCGACATCGCTTTGGCACGTATGCTCGAGGAGAAGTGGAATGTCAAACTGGGGCCGACGGACTGGGCGATGCTCTGCCAGCTTTGCCGCAAAGCCAAGGAAACGATCCTCGAGTCACGGCGGCAAACGGCCGACATCACCCTCCTGGAAAAGGGCAGCTCAATCCTGCAGAACATGCGCAAGGCGATCCTGCGGCGTGCGGACTTGCTGAACGTTCTCGAGAATGGTTTCTACCCGGACATCGGGACCGATGACCCGCCGATTCGCAAGGGCGCAGGCATCCGCGCCATGGGTCTCCCCTACGCCGCCGAGCCCGGTATTACGCGGCATCTCCTGCAGTTCCTGCGCTTCGCCGCCAGAGTCGCCGGGACCGCGGAGAACGGCGCTGCTGAGCAAACGCCGATCATTTTCCCCGAAAAAGTTCTGTTCAACGGCGGCAGCACCAAATCCGCGTATGTTCGCCAGCGAATTCTTTCGACCATTGCCGGCTGGTTCCCAAAGCGTGAGTTGCCCAAAGAGCTGCGCGGTGCCGACTCCACGCTTGCCGTTGCCATCGGCGCCGCCTATTACGGCCTCGTCCGCCGCGGCGCCGGCATTAAAGTTCGCAGCGGTATCGCTCGGTCGTACTACCTCGAAGCGCGTGACAGCGACGGCGCCACACACTTGGTGACGGTGATTCCCCGAGACACCGATGAAGGCGTCACCATACACGTGCCCGGAAATTATCTTCTGCATACCAATGAGAAGGTCGTCTTCAATCTCTTTTGCTGCGCCGCTCGTGTTCTCGACGACCCCGGCGATATCGTATCGGCGACGGCGGATCTGTCTCTCGTGGCCCCGCTCGTATCAGTCATAGAATATGAACAGGCGGAAGCCGAGACGGTCTCCGTCAATGTCGCCGCCCGTCTGACCGAGGTCGGGACCCTCGAGCTGGTTCTCGAAGCCGTCGACGACGACCACCAATGGCCGCTGCGCTTTGACTTGCGGCCCGTCGACGACACCGCGGCCCCGGAAACCGCCGCCGAAGCGGCCGTCGTCATTGACACTGTCCGTATGGACGCCGCCAAAGAGATGGTGCGCGAATGCTTCCATGGCCGCTGGTCCGATCTTCGCAAGATCAGCGCCGAACTCGAAGCGCATTTCGAAATCTCAAAACGGAACTGGCCGCTGCCGCTCCTCCGCGAATTGGCGGATGGCATTTTTGAACTCAAAGACAGCCGCTCGCGATCGCCCAAGCATGAGGCACGCTGGTTCAACCTCCTCGGCTATTGCCTGCGCCCGGGCTTCGGCGATCCGGGCGATAACCTGCGCCTGCGCGAAGTCTGGAAGCTCTGGTTTGAGGCCCGGGTTTTCCGCCTGCATCCGGAGGTCGCGGCGGAATGGTGGGTGTTCTGGCGCCGCGTTGCCTCCGGCCTCAAAGTCGGGCATCAAATCACCATCGCCCAGTCGCTCGAGAAAATCCTGTTCCCGGAAGGCGCGGTTCAGGTAAGTATTCGTCATGGCGAACGCGCTCGCCAGGAAATGTGGCGCTGCCTCGCCTCGCTCGAGATGCTGCCGGTAGGCATGAAAACCGCATGCGGCAACATGCTGCTGGGTTCGTCCGAGGAACGGCGGGATTTCGAATTCTGGGTGCTGGCTCGACTCGGCGCCCGCCAACTATTCCACGGCCCCGAAACCGCGGTCCTGCCGCCTGAGGTTGTGGCCAAGTGGGTCGAAATACTGGTCGATATCGGCGGTGACGTGCGCCCCGCTAAGATGCGGTTGTTCGCCATCGCCCGCCTAGCGATGATGACCGGTGACCGCCGATTCGACCTGCCGCACCACATCCTCAACCGGGCCCAGGCGTTTATGGCCGAACACAAATGTCCGCCACGCTGGATGGACGGGTTGCAGGCCCCCATTCACCTGACCATGGAAGAGCAGGCCAAAATCATCGGCGATTCCCTGCCCCCCGGTCTGATCCTGGTGGAAGAATGATCGACCACCCGCAAAGCGGGTGGTATTAGGACCCCCCCCTCCGAAGGGGGCGTTGACCTGTACCTGCATATAAAATCAAACATACTTCTTCAGCGCGCTGATGCTCTGGGCATAATAAGCGGTACCGAAGAGGTTGAGGTGGTTCAAGAGGTGGTAGAGCTGGTAGATATCCTCACGATAATCGGCGCCGGGGGGAAGCGGGTACGCCTCGTCGTAGGCACGGTAAAAAGCGCTGTCGAAACCGCCGAACAACTGCGTCATGCCCAGATCCGCTTCCCGGTGACCGTAGTATACCGCCGGGTCGATAAGGCATGGATGCCCTTCGGCGGTCGTCATGTAATTACCGCTCCAGAGATCCCCGTGCAGCAGGGACGGGGCCTCCTCACTACCCGCCAGAATATCGTCGATCCGGGTCTCGAGCCGCTGGAACAGCGTGCTGAGCTCAGGTGTCGCAATGCCGTTACGCTCGGCCAGGCGATATTGAAAGAGTAGACGACAGTTGAAATAGAACTCCGGCCAGCCGGCCGGATCGGTCAGTGACGGCGTGTTCCGCTGGTTTGTCGAACCGATGAAGTTGTCCTCGTAAAAGCCGAAGCTGTCGGCGTGATGTCCATGCAGACCGGCAAAGCGGCGGCCAAAGTCGGACATGAAACCGGCGCTCGGCATGCCGGTCCGGATGTGCTCGAGAACGATAAAGCCATCCTCGACGTGAATGACCTCCGGAACGGCGATGGCGCCCGGCTTTGCCAACTCACGCAGCCCGTTCGCTTCCGCGGGAAACACGCCGCGGCTGCCCCCGGCCGTCTTGACGAATACCGTGCGACCCGACGCTAAGGTGACGATCCCGGCATCGGCAATGCAACCACCGCCCACCAACGCGTAGCCGACCACTGCCTCACCCATGACATCCGACAGACGTTCTTTAACAGTGGCGCCGAGCATATCGAAACAAGGTGCGAGGGTTCAAAGGTGCTACGTGTTTTTGCAGTGTACGAAATTGCACCACCAGACCGCGTCGGTCGCGCAATTGCCGTAGGGACAGGGCTCGCCCCTGCCTGCACGACCCGTTCGACCTGCGAGGATGGGGTGCCGCCGGCCAGAATCGACCACCCGTCTGTCTCCGGTCCCGCCATTCGACACGGTTTGGTCGGCCCGCGGTTCGGGCGGCCGCGAGGGCCGCCCCTACAGCCTGTTCCCAACCGATGTTATCTGGTCGAGCCTGTTTCCCCAGCCTGATTATCCGGGCACCATCATGACAGAACGATTGAAATCAGCGGCCGTGTACTCGCGGTTCGCTGAAGTGATTGGCTCTCTCCTGTCCGCGTTGCCGAGCACGGACGTTCTGTATCGCGTAAGTATCGCCGGCTGGCGGATCGCAACGCGACTCACGTCGTCCTCGTCCTCGATTCCTGGTTGCTTCCTTTTACGTCCATAAGATCGCGCTAACGCGCTCCGAGAACGAGGATCGTCCCGACTCTTTCGCATCGGGACTGAGGACAAGGATCCGCCAGCCGGCGGACTGAAAGACGTCACTCGAGCAACCGCATTCGTTAAATTTTGCTTGACAGAACACGGATTGTCAGTCCATTCCCCATCAACCATCTTCCATGATTTCTTCCAGCAAGCCATCACAGCCATCCTCGAGGATATCGAGCACCTGCTCGAATCCCCAATCGCTGCCGTAATAAGGATCCGGGACCTGCGCGACCGTATGCCGGCAGCAGAAGTCCGTGAACTTATGGATCTTCCGGCGAAAGCGCCCGTCCGTGTCGAGGGCGGTGAGGTCCGACAGGTTCTTATCGTCCATGGCAATGATGTAATCGAAGTTGGCCAGGTCGCGGGGCGCGTCGATTTGTCGTGCCATGGATTCCAGGTCGTAGCCACGCCGTGCGGCATGCTTTCGCATGCGCGCGTCGGCCGGCTCGCCCACGTGCCACAGGCCGATCCCCGCCGAATCGCAGCTGACGCGGTCCGCGAGTCCCTGACGCGCGATCCGTTCATTCATGATCGCCTCGGCCGATGGCGATCGGCAGATGTTGCCAAGACAGATGAAGAGGATTGTTGCTTTCATCGACGCAATGTCTGGCGACCTGTACGATTAGAATATCTGATTCTAATCGCCCTCCACCATTCCTCCTAATACGCCACCAGTTCGCGGGCTTTGGCGACGATGCGCTCCGCGTTCGGAAAACAATGCTGTTCCAGCTCGGGACTGCAGGGAATAGCCTGTTCGGCAGCACCCAACCGCGTGAACGGCGCCTCCAGATTCTCGAATGCCCCCTCCATGACAACAGCCGCCAACTCGGATCCGACACCGCCGATGACAGGCGATTCCTCGATGCTGATGCCGCGTCCGGTCTTGGCAACGCTTTCGAGAACGACCGTCGTATCCATCGGCTTCACGGTGCGCAGATCGATTACCTCGGCGGCAATCTCCTCGGCGGCCAGCTGCTCGGCTGCCCGCAGCGCCGCCGAAACATGGCGCCCGTAACTGATCAGGCTGACGTCGGAACCTGAGCGGACAACGCAGGCACTGCCGATCGGCAGCGCTGTCAACGGCTCGGCTACCGGTCCCTTGCGCGCGTACAAGGCCTTGTGTTCGACGAAGACGACGGTCGTACCCAGATCATAGGCGCCGAGCAGAAGGGCGGCGGCATCCCCCGGATTCGACGGGCAACAGATGACCAGGTTGGGAACATTCAGCAGCAGGCCCTCGAAGCTTTGCGAATGCGTCGGTCCGTACGCCCGGCCCCCGCCAGCCGGCGTTCGAATGATCAGGGGTATCGAGAATTCATCACCGTAGATCTCCTGCCATTTAGCGGCAATGTTGATCAAACCGTCACAGGCCAGGAGCATGAAATCCATAAACATGATCTCGACGATCGGATGACTCCCCATCAACGCGGCACCCGTAGCGATGCTGACAATGCCTGCTTCGCTGATCGGCGTATCGATGACGCGATCCGGCCCGAATTCCTCGACAATGCCGGCCGAAATCTTGAACGCACCGCCATACACGCCGATGTCTTCCCCCATCAGGATGGACTCCGGATGCTCACGAAGGATCTGGTTAATGGCTTCGCGAATCGCCGCGGACATGGATAGTTCACGCATGGTTCTTCTCTAACGTTCGGAAATCAGTCATTCGTCCGTCTCCCGGGAAAACTGTTCAGCGGCCTCGAGTTCCTGCCCGATCTCCGCCTCCATAGCGGTGTCACGCGCATCGGTCCAGCCGTGTTGGTCCGTCAAAAGTTGCCGCAGGCGCGCGATCGGATCTTTGTTCTGCCATCTGGCCTCCTCGTCCCGCGAGCGATAGAGGCATTGATCCCCTCGCGAATGCCCGCCCAGACGGTACGTCTTCAACTCGATAAACACCGGCTCCGGCGCGGCGGTGATCCGCTCACGATGCCCCCGGACAACGTTAAACACCGCCAACAGATCGTTGCCGTCGACGATGTCACGCGTCATGGCGAAGGCAGCAGCGCGGTCCGCGGCATCCGCCACCGGCGACACGTCCCGATGCGCCGTCGACATGGCATACTCATTGTTCTCGCAAACGAATAGTACGGGCAGATGCCAGATCGCCGCCATGTTCAGACTCTCGTGAAAGATGCCTTCACCGGTCGCGCCCTCGCCGAAAAAAACCATGGCGACGCCGGGCTTTTTCTGAAGTTTCTTGTTGAGCGCCGCACCGACCGCCAGCGGAATGGTCCCGGCCGTTATCCCGTGGGTGCCCATGAAATTGAGAGAGCGAATCGCGATGTGCTGGCTACCGCCGCGACCGCCCGAATAGCCCCGCGGTCTGCCGAAGATCTCGGCCATTATGCGGCCCGGCTCCGCCCCACGTGCCAGCAGGTGGCCGTGCCCGCGATGGTTGCTGAAGAGCACATCCTCCGGCTCCAACGCCGTGCAGACGCCCACCGCACACGCCTCCTGCCCGATGCAAAGATGCGTCGTGCCGGCAACGATTCCCTGCAGAAACAGCTCGTTCAGCCGGAATTCAAAAGCGCGGATCAGGCGCATCGTTCGGTATGCCGCCTGAAGTCGTTCGGATGTCACTATCATACCCCAGTGAGGAGTGTAAGTGTTTCCACCATAGGCGGAAACACTGAATACTTAACACTGCATACTGCGCCCTGGCCACCGTATCGGCATCCCCGATCACCGTTCGCCATTGCGCCCGCCAACGACCGGATCACCGTCCACTGAAATATCCGAATACAGGGTGAACGGATTGCCCTCCGGATCGGCGAATGTGATGCATCGCTTTCCGGGAATCTCGACGATCGGCCGCACTTCCCGGATCTCCCAGGTGCGCAGCCGCTCGATCATCTTCTCGAAGTCGTCCACGGCATAGAGCCAGGCGACCTCACGTTTCGTATTGTTCGGCACAACGGTGTCACATTGCTCCAGAACCAGAATGCCGCCGCCAGGCAACGGGAACTCGACCCAAAAATGCTGTCAACGGCCGGATTGCCCAGCTGCAGCACGTCACGATAGAACGCCCGCTGCCGCGGTAATTCCAACACCTGAATCAGGACGCCGTACGGAACTTTGGATTTTTTTCACTTTGCTGATCATAGCAACGCGAGAGTTTGCAAGGGGTATAACTCGGCCGGTATATTACATCTTTTTCGAATGAATTGAAAATTCGGGGTGCAACTTTTCAGAGACGTCGCGCGTATAGCCTTATGAACCGTACGAAATATGAAAACCCGCTCGTCGACCGGTATGCCGGCAAGGAGATGAGCCGCATCTGGTCGCCACAGGCCAAATTCACCACATGGCGTCGGCTCTGGATCGCCCTAGCCGAGGCGGAAAAGGAACTCGGCCTCGACATTACGGACGAGCAGATTGCCCAGATGAAGGCCAATATCGACAACATCGACTTTGACTTAGCAGCAGCAAAAGAAAAAGAGCTGCGGCACGATGTCCAGAGCCATATCCATACCTTTGGCGAGGCGTGTCCGTTGGCCAGGCCGATCATTCATCTCGGCGCCACCAGCTGTTATATCACCGACAACACCGAATTGATCCAGATGAAGGACAGTGCCCAGCTGATCCGGCGCCAGCTCCTTGGGTTGATCGCGGCCTTGCGTGCGTTCGCCCACAAGCACAAAGACCTGCCGACGCTCGGCTTCACGCATTATCAACCGGCACAGTTGACGACTGTCGGAAAACGCGCGGCCTTATGGCTCCATGACTCCCTCATTGATTTCACCCATTTGCAACGTCTCATTGACGACCTGCCGTTTCGCGGCGCCAAAGGCACAACCGGCACGCAGGCCAGCTTTCTGGCCTTGTTCGACGGCGACCACGAAAAGGTGAAGCAGTTGGATCGAATGGTGACCCGGCGTATGGGCTTTCAACGAACCGTGCCCGTGAGCGGTCAGACGTACTCGCGGAAATACGACTTCATCGTTGTCAGCACTCTTTCCGGGATCGCGCAGTCCGCTCATAAGATGGCCGGGGATATCCGGCTGCTCATGAACCTGCGCGAGATGGACGAGCCATTCGAGGAGAATCAGGTCGGCTCCAGCGCCATGGCGTACAAACGCAACCCAATGCGCAGCGAACGCATCTGTGCCCTCGCCCGTTACCTGATCTCGCTTCCCGCGAATACGGCAAATACCCATGCGAATCAATGGCTG
>Ga0310123_10000657_pt1 | contig 30425 bp, 31 predicted proteins | sample CB6_AW_1057_MG_FD_203505 | JGI IMG/M metagenome (GOLD analysis project Ga0310123, IMG submission 203505) | Marine microbial communities from Western Arctic Ocean, Canada - CB6_AW_1057 | ecosystem: Environmental > Aquatic > Marine > Oceanic | place: Canada: Western Arctic Ocean | collected... | reverse complement strand
ATTGAAAAGCTCATCAGAAATATTCATAGCCGCTAAAATTGCAATTTTAGACGCATTTAATCCAGAAGGAACTGATCTCTGAACTTCAGCCATTTTTTTATCCACATAGGTTGCTACTTCTTTTATATATTTCTCTTCAGTCGTAGCTCTAATTGAATATTCCTGTCCAAAAATTCTAACCTTTACTAGTTTTGGTTCTTTCTTTTCCATAATTTTTCCTTTTATTGGTCTCTTAATTTAGCATTAAATTTCTTCAAAACAATATCTATAATCTCAGCAATAATAGAATTTACTTCATTATCTTCAAGTGTTTTCTTAGGGTTCTGAAAGTATAACTTGAACAGTACACTTTTTTCATTTTTTAGCTCTTTTGATTCAAACACATCTACAGGGACTACTTCCTTCAATAAAGATTGGTTAACATTCTTTATTGTAGTACATACTTGTGCTAATTCTATGCTGTTATCCATTATAAAATTTAAATCTCTGTTTACTATCGGATATAATACAATATCTTCTGCTTTAATATTATAATTAAAACATTTTTTAAAATTCTCTGTATTAATATCCATAATACATACATCTGTCCTGTATAAAATACCCATTTCCTTTAAAAATCCTTCATTTATAATACCTAGTGATCCAATCAAATTCTTCTGAGAATCTACTATGTTATAAAAAGTGTCACAATATGAATGTGATTCTTTGATAAATTTTATTTTTACCTTCAATAAATTGTTAAAAATATTCTCTGCTAATCCCTTTAATAAAAAGAAATTTCCTTCAATTGGATTAAAATGAACATTTGGCTCAGCAAAATCACCATGTACTAGACAAGAAAAAGCATTTTTTTGATCAATATCATCCAGGGTATCCCCTTTTTTCTCGAACACCGTTCCTTGCTCATAGAGTAATACATTTTTCGTACCATTCTTGTAATTAAAATCAAGTGTTTTGAGTAATCCTTGATGTAAGGAAGTTCGTAAAACATTCATTCTATCAGAGGAAGGATTCATAACAGAGATAGATTCTAATCCAAATTTTGCTATACTATCTCTTTCTTCAAGGGAATTATTATAACATTGTTGAAATCCAATAGATGATAAATATTTCTTTAAATTAGATAGAGGACGTTCTTCGTCTTCTGCATACTGCATTTGAGAGGAAAAACTATAAGATGAAGCAATATTATCATATCCATAACAACGCAATACTTCTTCAATTAAATCAGCTTCATTTACAAGGTCTCCTCTAAAGGAAGGAATCGTGCAAATCCACTTCTGTGTATCAATGCTTTTATTGGTCTTTTTTCCTGCTATTCTAGGAATAAATTCTTTTGGAAGGCTGTCAGGATGATTTTTCTTAAGCATGTTAGCTAATTCTGATAAGGTTTCTTTTGATCCAAACCTAATATCACGACGATAACTGCTTGCATTTTTCCTCGTAATTTCACCAATAGCTTGTAAATGATCCACGAGATTGCGCATAAAGGGTCTAAATTCTGTTCTTATTCTCATCGATTCTAGTTTATTAGGGTTTGAAAGAACATCTGCTACATTCATAGGAATAACGCTCTCTCCCCTGGTCTGACAGTCAATATGCAACCCAGAAAGAATATGTTTTACTTTCTTACTCGGAATATTAAATCCAGTATATTTCGATAGTTTTTTATGTGAAAGTGTTATCTTACGTGGTTTTAAATCAAAGGTACATTGATCTGTTACAATAGAACCTAGTTCTCCTCCAGCAATTTCTTCCATAAGCCTAACAATCATATAGAATGCATCCAGAGTAACATCTGGGTCTGCTCCTCGCTCGAATCTTCTAGAAGCTTCTGATAATAAATTTAATTTTTTTGATCCTTTTCTAACGACAATAGGATCAAAATAAGCACTCTCAATCAATACATTAGTTGTGGTATCTGAGACGGCACTATCTTTTCCACCGATAATTCCCGCTAAAGCAACAGTATTGACGGAATCGGTAATAACTAAGTGATCAGAATCTAATACATATGATTCATCATCAAGAGCAGCAAATTTTTCTCCTTTTTTTGCCCATTTTACTTCAATAGTTGGTTCAGATAATTTATCTAAATCAAATATATGGGTTGGATGTCCAATTTCAAGTAACATAAAATTTGAAATATCAACTAGATTATTAATGCTTTTTTGACCCGCTGACTTTAAATAATCCGATAACCATTGTGGTGAAGGCCCTACTTTTACATTATTAACAATTCCTGCAACATAACGGGTACAGCCACCTTTCTTATCTAAGATAACTTTTACCCTATCTTTTGAATCGGGAATTACTCTCTTTGCATTAAGTGGACTTTTAAGTTTTTTATTAAGTTTTGCTGCAAGTTCTCGAGCAATACCACGGTGACTTAATGCAAAAGCTTTATCGGGAGTAATATCAATATCAATTGCATCATACATTGGTCCTAAAATATCGGCAACATTAGTGCCACTCTCTATTCCTGAGTCTAATACCATAATTCCATCATGCTCTTCTGAGATTCGAAGCTCTCCCTCTGAACAAATCATTCCATTGCTTTCAATCCCCCGAATTTTTGCTTTGCCAATTTTGAAATTTCCCGGTAATACTGCACCAACTTTAGCAAAAACAATTTTTTGACCTGTAGCAACATTAGACGCACCACATACCACTTCATGGGTTGTCTTACCATCATTAACTATACAGAACTTCAATTTGTCTGCATTTGGGTGTTTTTTAGCTGATTCCACTTCTCCTACAACAATATTTTGAAGTACAGAAAAATCAGTTACAACTTCAGATTCAAATCCTAGCATTGTTAATAAATCAGCTAATTCAGATGCAGACTGTTTGAAGTTTACAAAACGCTTAAGCCATAGAAGAGACACTTTCATTAAAATTGCTCCAAAAATCGTTTATCGTTTTGATAAAATAGCCTAATATCTCTAATTCCATACTTAATCATTGCAATACGTTCTATCCCCATACCAAAGGCAAAGCCTTGATATTTTTCGCTGTCATATCCAACATTTTCTAAAACATTTGGGTTAACCATTCCGCATCCAAGAATTTCCATCCATTGGTTTAATTTATCGTTCCAAATATCAACTTCTGCGCTTGGTTCGGTAAACGGAAAATAACTTGGTCGGAAACGCATTTTTGTGTCTTTTCCAAACATCTCTTTTGCAAAATATTCTAAAGTTCCTTTCATCTCTGCAAATGAAGAGGATTCATTAATAACCAATCCTTCTACTTGATGAAATAAACAAAAACTTTTATAACTAACTGCTTCATTTCTAAATACTCTTCCACAACAAATATGTCGGAGAGGTGGATCTTGATTTTCCATCAAATGAATTTGGACATTAGACGTATGGGTACGTAACACTATATCTGAATCAATAAAAAAGGTATCTTGCATATCTCTTGCAGGATGATGTTTAGGTACATTTAACGCTTCAAAATTATGGTAATCATCATCAATTTCTGGACCATAAGCCACTGAAAATCCGATTGATTGAAAAATAGATTTTATTTCATCTGTAACATGTTCAAGAGGATGGAGGTTTCCTTTTGGCAATGCATATCCTGGTAATGAAAAATCTCTTTTATCCTCACTTCCCTGATCTAAACTGAGTACAGTTAGTTTTTCATTATAAGATGTTGTAAGGTCTGACTTGAGAACATTTAAGGTTTTTCCATATTTGGGTTTTTCTTTATTGCTAAGAGTACCAAATTGATTAAACAGATCAGTTAATTGTCCTCTTCTACCTAGATATTTAATACGAAGTTGTTCAAGATCTTCTGATGTTTTACAAGATTTTAAATCTGATTGAAAAGATGTCTTAACCTTCTTAATAGCTTTATCCATGGACACCTTTTATGTTATTTTTTCAGATATTTTACGAGGTCTTCAAAGACAGATGGATTATTAACAGCTAAATCTGCTAACACCTTTCTATCTAAATCAACGCCCTTCTCCTTTAATAGATGTACAAAATTCGAATATGACAATCCGTTCAGTCTTGCAGCCGCATTAATACGTATAATCCATAAACGTCTGAACTGACGTTTCTTTTGTCTACGATCTCTATATGCATACAATCCTGCTTTAGTTACTGCGTCTTTAGCAGTTTTATAATTGCGACTTCTTGCTCCAAAGTATCCTTTGGCTAATTTGACAGTCTTACGATGTCTTCTATGTCTTGGAACTGAACTATTAGATCTTGGCATTGTTAACCTATTTTCCCATCATTTTTATGACTTTCTTCTTGTCAGAAGGTGAAACAAGAGTTGATTTCTTTGCTGCGCGTTTTACATCCTTATCTCTACGGATTAACATATGCTTATGCCCTGCATGGTTGCGTTTAACTTTTCCGCTTCCTGTCAGTTTAAATCGTTTTGATACGCTTTTTCTTGTTTTCTGTTTTGGCACTAAAATACCCTTATTTAGGAGCTAATATTATAGATTTTTTTCTTCCCATCATAGGACTATCTTTCTCCATTTCTGCAACTTCGCTTAAATTTAACATAACTTTCTCTAAAAGTGCATCACCTAAATCTTGTCTGGACATTTCTCGACCACGATACATGATGCTTAATTTGAGCTTACAACCCTCATTTAGGAATTTTCTTCCCATTTTTAATTTATTTTCCAAATCATGATCTCCAATATTAGGCCTCATTCTTAACTCTTTTACTTTAATAATATGGTGATTTTTACGAGCCTGTTGTGCTTTTTTCTTTTCTTCATACTTGTATTTTCCAAAGTCCATTATTTTGCATACAGGTGGTTTTGCATTTGGTGAGATTTCGACTAAATCAAGATTAACTTCTTCTGCTAACCTTAATGCTTCGGGGACTTTGACAATCCCCACTTGATTTTTATTATTATCAATCAAACGAATTTCGTTTGCATAGATTTTTTCATTTACTCTTATTCTTTTGTTCTTAATTCGTAACACTCCTTTCATTAATTGCTTTTCTAATTCCATTGGAAAATTTATCCAATGAAAGCGTTTCTTGTTCTTTAACAAATCTTCTTCTAACTGTTACTACTTTACCATCAACTTCTTTTTCTCCAACAATTAGCATAATATTAATCTTTTGTAGTTCTGCATTTCTAATTTTAGCACCAATTTTTTCTGAACGATTGTCCACTTCAGCCCTTACTCCCTGTTTTCTTAATTCGCTACATACTTCATCAGCATAAGCGTTGTATTTATCAGAGACAGGTAAAATAATTACTTGTTTCGGTGCCAACCATAATGGGAAGTCTCCACCAAAATGCTCAATTAAAAATCCGATAAAACGTTCATGTGTTCCAAGTGGAGCTCTATGAATACATAATGGTGTTTTGGATGAACCATCACTATCAGTATAAGTCAAATTAAAACGTTCAGGAACTGCAAAATCAACCTGGTTGGTTGCAAGACTAAATTCTTTTCCAATTGCACTCCATACCTGCACATCAATTTTTGGACCATAAAATGCCGCATCTCCAACTGATTCAACAAATTTTAATCCAGCACCTTTTAGTACATTTCTAACATCTTCTTCTGTTTTTTTCCACAGCTTAGGATTATTAATATATTTTTTACCTAATCCTCTTGGATCATGAAGACCAAGTCGCATTTCATATTTTTCAATACCAAAAATTTTAAAGTATTCCATATATAGGTTACATACGCCAATAAACTCTTCTTTAAATTGATCCTCTGTACAATAAATATGTGCATCATTCATCTGCATACTTCTTACACGCATTAATCCAAAAAGTTCGCCTGATTTCTCATAACGATAACATGTTCCGTACTCTGCCAAACGATAAGGTAAATCTCGGTAACTCTTCGGAGTATTAGCATAAATCTTGTGATGATGAGGACAATTCATTGGTTTTATATAATAGTCTAGGCCATCTACATCCATTGCAGGATACATCCTCGAAGTGTAGTGTTCCAAATGACCAGATTTTTCATATAAGGCCCCTTTTGTTATGTGTGGTGTACGGACACGTTTGTATCCACTAGCATCTTCTTTTTCTTTTGCTAATGCTTCTAATTCATCAATAATAACTGCACCATTCGGAGTCCATAGCGGTAATCCAGGACCTACTTCTTCATCGTGGAAATATAAATCAAGTTTTTTTCCGATCTTACGATGATCACGTTTTTTTTGTTCTTCCAACATTGTTAAATATTTTGTTAAATCTTTTTCACTAGGAAAAGATGTTCCATAAACCCGTTGCAATGTCTTATTTTTTTCATCTCCTCTCCAGTAAGCCGCTGAAGAAGAAAGTAATTTAAAATGTTTTATGATGCCGGTTGAAGGAACATGTGGCCCCCTACAAAGATCAGTAAATTCCCCTTGTGAATAAACTTTTAATACTTCACTCTTTTCTAAGTCATTAATAATCTCAACTTTGTAAGACTCTTTCATCTTTTTAAATAGGCTTATTGCGTCTTTTCTTGACTTTACCTCGTGTGTAATTTCACAATTTTCTTTAGATATCTTATGCATTTCTTTTTCAATACTATTTAAATCTTCTTCAGAAAAAGGAGTTTCAACATCAAAATCATAGTAGAATTTGTTATCCAAATATGGACCAATTGTTACTTTGGTCTTAGGAAAAAGTCTTTTCACTGCTTGTGCCATTAAATGTGCAGTACTGTGCAACAGAACACTATGACCATCTTTGCTTTTTGCATCTAGAAATTGGATTGTTGCATCTTTAGCCAAAGGTTCATTTAAATCGGTTAACACATCATCAACCTTGCAGATAACAATATTTTTTGGTCCTCCCTTTACAGATTCTAAAATTTCTAAAGGAGTAATCCCGGTTGTATAAGACTCAGTAGAAGCGCCAATAATATTAATGGAAATGTTTTTCACTGTACGGATCTATCAAGTAACCACACACCTATTGAGAAAAAACCAACTAACATTCCAACACCACCACGGTGTCTTTTAATTAACTGCTTCTCTTCTTCGCTAAGGTATTCATTAGGTTTATTTAATTGTGAATGCATATATACTTCTTGCTGTTGATCATAAAATTTTGCTGAAAAACCATCTCGCCAATACAATCCTTCTTCACATGACATATCTTCTTCTGGGCAATATACAAGAAAGATAGACTCTGATTTTCCAGGTATTGGTCTGACCAATTTTGTACCAATCTTCATACGATGCAGTTCATCTTGTAAAGCCTCAAATTCTTCTACTGACCTACTGTCAAAATCAAAAGTCTGTAGTTCCGAAGAAACAGATTGATATATTGATTTTTTGTATAAACTTATCACATATGCTCTATTATCAAGTGGCAATATAATCTGAGCTGGAAAGGTTTTTGTATCTGTATACCAAGGAATTCCCCATACAAACAAATTATGTACAAGCGCATTTGAATAAATCACAACATCGGTATCAGTTATTCCAAGAGTGGTTCCAGTATTATGGTTTCCCGAAGAAAGAGTAGCATCATTGACTTGTAAGGTTTGAGCAAAAACGAATGAACAGCTAAAAAGCATGATAAAAAAATTCTTTAGGATTTGCATTTGAAAAAATTTAATACAGAACGAATCAAAAAGATATGAATTTATCATCTAAACAATAATGTTTCTTGTTCTTCAGCAAAACAATCCAACCATAGCTGAAAATATTCTTCTGCCCTTGATCTACCATGAACTGCAACCAACATAGATAAAATATCATAATCTTCATTTTCTAAATAAGGATTTGCGATATATAGAAAAGTATATGTTCCATCCTCATTCTGTTCATCTGGTGCTAAAAAAGTTAAGCTATTGTATACAGATAGATTAGCGCGTTGAATTGCTGGCATAATAATAGTTTTATTTAACATTTCAAATGCAGCACGTTTTTTGGGTGAAATCTTATTAAATGCAATCATAGAATGCCCATCAAAATGATAAATGCTGTTTCCATTTGTGGTTACACCATTGCTATCAGAGCTGTCTGCAACCTTATTACCAATAGAAACAGCACACCCATAGAATGTTAACAAAAGAGATAGTATGAATATTTTCTTCATCAATTAAAACAAGTACTGAAACTTAACAAATAATTGACGTTCTGACTCGGTTAAATTTGAGAACATACTATCTTCCGTAGAAAGAAGTTCATTAATTCCAAAGTATAATGCAGAAAATGCAGTTGGTTGATAGGTCAACAATGGTTCAATAAACCAACTATGAGAAAAATCACTATACTGTACCTTGGTTCTCAAAGAAAGTTTGGATGTAAAAGAATGTGTATACCATGAATTAATTAGAAAACCATCATAATAGTCCTTTGCATCCTCATACTGTGTTCCAATACCAGTACTGGCTTGATCTGAAATTTTATATTCAACATAACTCCAGATTCCATAGGCATCGGTTTGTTCTGGAGTATCTAAATATCGGATAATTGTATCACCACCAGCAATTCCTCCATGAATTTTTGTCTTGGCATTTAGTTTACCAGTAACACTAATATTCATATCAAACATATTATCAAATTGCACTCCGCTAAAGAGTTCATTCTCAGCCTCAATGTTAAACTGTATCTGATACCCGTTTAAGAAAACAAATTCATTTCCAAATTCAAATTCTTGTTTTTTAACATCACCATCATAGTTTGTTTTATAAACCATCTCAATTTTATGTCCTGATGCCAACAATCGTGGATGGTTATCATAGAAAATCTGTTTTCCTTTAGATAGTTTCATCCACTTTGTGGAATTATTTGTCTCAAATCCATTGCTGGTTCGAAATCCTGGGGAACGAAGACGCACGGTTAAACTTGTAACATCTGTTCTAGTCATTTTTGATAAACCAAACCCTAATGCATTTCCTGTAATTTCTTCTCCGTCAAATTTGGCGGTATGGTTATCAAATGTATAAGGATTATCATCAAATATCGTTGATAGAGAATCAGGTTCATTATGGATTGATGCAGTAACATGAAGAGTTAAATGTAAATTCTTCCCAGGATGATAATGAAAATCTATCCCTCCTGTAGTCATATCCCCACCTTCATCAAAGGTACGATTGGTAATAATTGCCCCAATGGAGCTTGCATTTTTTAACATATGTTTTATACGTAGAATATTAGACGTGCTTTCACCCATTTGTACAATAGTACTTGATTCTTCAAAAGGCAAAAGCAATGGAGAAGATTTATCTATAGCACTAATCACCCCATACGATGTTTTTCCAATCTTTCCTGTGTATTTTACTGCTACAGATGGATCATTAATGGTTCTTGAATAGAATAAATTAATATACCCACGTTCTGAGTGAAATTTAAATAATTCAGCTCCTTCGCTAAAAAAAGGCCTTCTTTCTTTAAAACGTAATGCATTTACTGTATTCACGTCATTTTTAATATCATCTGACTCGATTTGACTAAAATCTGGATTGATTGCAATCTCAAGTAAATCCACAGAAGAAACAGGATATTTAATAAATAAGGATGGTTCAACATTATCACTAGTTGAATCGTTGTTAAAATCCTCAGAATATCCAGCAACCAATGAAGGAATATATTCAATATTTCCAGCTCCTTGTTTTGGAGGTTCAATACCATTTAAAAAAGCCATTTGGCAGCTCTGGCATTCAATTCCTTGAATCTGTGATGCCCAAACAACTCTATGTTGTAACTCATCATCTGTTGTATACCCACGATTGAAATTGATTCTCCAATTTTGATTTTTTCCAACTGAATATCTCAAGCTTGAAAACGGAATAGCAAACTCTACGATATAACCATAGTCTGTAGTGCTTGTTTCGACATCAAAAATTAAATCTAAAGAAGTATCAAAACGAAATCCAGAACGCCCATCTATTTGCACACCAGATGGATTTGCTCCAATTCCATAAATAAGAGATTCGTCACCAAACAGATCTATGTCAATTGCAACCCAATCGTCACCATTTAGATTATCTCTCTTTGAAAGTGAAGTTCTAATTTTTTCTGGAGGTGTATATGCAATAAATGCTACATATAAATTTGAGTCGTCATACAATAATTTTACTTCTGTTTTAAATGCAGCTGGTTCTCCTTGAAAAACATTAGTATCAGTAAACCCTGTAGCAATTTGAGCAGATTGCCAAACCGACTCATTTAACTGTCCATCAAGCGTAATTGGAGTATCAATCTTGTTGATATTATATGATGGACGTGGAGTTAAATCCAAAAAACTTTGAGGATATAACAATCCAATAAATAAAACGTAAGATAAAAGCCGTTTTTGCACGGGATATAATATAAAGAAAATAGATAAAAAACAACAGCTGATGAGAAGAAATCTCAATAGAAGAATTTTACTCTAACATTCCAATAAAAATATTGGTTTGACGTGGATTTTCAGCGTTTCTATTCGAAGCAAAAACAAGCTCTCCATCTTTAGAAATAACTGGAAATGAATCAAAGGTATCATTATGTGTAAGACGTGTAAGTTTTAAAGTATAGATATTAATAATATAAAGCTCAAAGTTGCTTCCAAATGCATTATAATCTTCCCTCCAATCATCCATATTAGATGAGAAAATAATATGGCTTCCATCAGGATGCCAAGAAGGAGCCCAATTAGTAGCTCCATTACTGGTTAATCGTTTTTTATTAGATCCATCTCTTTTTGCAACATAAATATCCAATGGAACAGCGTCGATATAACGATTTTCTAAATTAAGAGACCATTGTTCTTTTTCTTCTTCATTTTGAGGATACCATGCACGCCAAACAATATTCTTTCCATTTGGAGAATAAAATGCACCCCCATCATACCCAAATTCAGTAGTAATACGTTTAACATTATTTCCATTATAGTCCATCTCATATAAATCAATATCTCCATTGCGCATAGAAGTGAAAATCACTTTCTTTTCTGTTGGATGAATTGTGGTCTCGGCATTATACCCTGGAACATTGGTTAGTTGTTTTAAATTATCTCCATCCCATCGATAAATTTCAAAATTTCTTAATGGCCAAATATATTTACGAGGATTTGGATGTTTATATATTTCTGGACACTCAACTCCATCATGCAAAGTAGAGGAAAAAAAGATAAATTCATCATTAAGCGAATAGTAGGCACAGGTAAATGCTCCATCTTGTATTGGAAATTCTTTAAGGTTGCTTCCATCAATACTCATTGTATAAAGCTTATCACATTCATTTCCGCTGCGTTTTGATTGAAAAATAAGCTGAGTAGCGTCGCTGGAGAAATAAGCTTCTCCATTATCTCCATCAAATGTCAATTGTTTTACATTTTTTAAGATAAAGTCCTTGTTTGTAGAAGCATATTTGTTATTTTTATCGACTTCTTCTAAAAGATTAATTACATCATTCTCCCATCGTGGAAACGGATCACTGGTAATCATATCTTGTTGACTATATACTACACTAATTAGCATTAAAGCTAACAGAACTTGTTTCATTAGAACTGAACCTGCAATACCATTTCTGAATCATTACGTAATACTTTAACTTCAGCTTCATCACCAGAACTCAGTTGGGATAATATCTTCATATAAGCATATATATCTTTTATAGGAGTACCACCAATATCTACAACAATATCCCCAGCAAGCATTCCTGCTTTTTCCCCTGGTCTATTGTCAATTACTGCATCAATCTTTAACCCATCTCCTTCATGTGCATAGTCAGGCATTACGCCTAAAGTAACCTTTATTTCGGAAACTGGCATACTCTGTTCTTCTAATTCAACTGGTTGAAAGACTAATTTTTCTGGTGTGTTTGCAAATTCTTCCATAATCGGATGAACTAAATCTGAAATAACCTTCATTCCCCGATAATTAACTTTATTAGAATCATCGGTGGGACCATGGTAATCTTCATGCAATCCGGTAAAAAAGAATAATACTGGTATATCTTTTAAATAAAAACTATAGTGATCTGAACGCTTAAAAATTCCTTTTCCTAATTCTGTGATATTTAAATTATTTTGCCATCTGTTTTCTACTTGATTTAAAAAAGGCTCAAGTTTTTTATCAAGACCTATTGCGGTTAACGTCCCTCCCAATTGAAGGTTTTTTTCATTATCCAACCTACCAACCATATCTAGATTTATCATTAATTGAACTTGTTGAAGATTAATAGTTGGATTATTAACAAAATGTTTTGAACCAAGCAACCCTAGTTCTTCCCCTCCAAATGCCATAAAAACTAATGTTCTTTTATGTGTATTGGATGCTGCAAATTTCTCAAACAACTCTAAAACCATAGAGGTTCCAGACGCATTATCATCTGCACCATTATGAATTTTATCTAACTTATTACTAACACTATCATAGTGCCCACCAATGACTATATACTCATCTTTTAATTTGTCATCGGTTCCAGGAAGAGTTGCGATGATATTATAGGTTAACACCTTATTTTTTTTGTTTCTTCTATCTTTATAAACATAATGTTCTTGAACTTCAACTACTCGTTCAGTTGGCAAGCCAGCAGTCGTAAAATGGTTTACAATATAATCTTTGGCAAGTTGATCCCCTTTAGTACCAGAACTCCTTCCTTCTAATTCATCAGAAGCCAAGTAAGTAATATGGTTTTGAAAATCATGAACACGAATATCATCATTCGTAGCTTTAATCTCAGGAATACTGGTTAAATAACCAATCAACAGAAGCAATATTAGTAATAATATTTTTTTCATATCAAGCCCCTTTTTTTAAACGATATTTAGAAAATGTAGACAATGATGATATAGCTAATAATTGAGATTAACAATAAAAGAATAGCAAGAAGATTAAAATATTTATCAATTATCCTTTTCACTGGTCTACCAAAGTACCATAACACAATTGTAATTCCATAGAAACGCAATCCTCTTCCAAGAATTGATGCTACAACAAAAGTAAGAAAATTGATATCAAATGCTCCTGCGCTAATTGAAAAAACCTTATAAGGGATAGGCGTAAATGCAGCAGTAAAAATTACTACAAAATTGTATGATTCATATTGTGTTTGAATATTATAAAATAATTCTTCAGTAAATCCTGGCATATAAGTAAAGAAAAAAGTGGCAATACTAGAAAATTCCATAGCCTCCGTCCACCATAAAAACGATCCTACAAAATATCCAAATATGCCTCCTAATACGGATCCTGCTGTACAAATGAATGCATAATAAAAAGCACGTTGTCTCAACCCTAATACTAATGCAATCAACAATGGATCAGCCGGAATAGGAAAAAAAGATGATTCTACAAAAGACACCGTAAATAAAGCAGGAACTGCATAAGGGCTATTTGCCCAAGAAAGCGCCCAATCATATAGTCTGCGAAGCCAACTCAATGCAATTTACCTTAATCGTAACATTTTCTTGGTTCGAATAAATTGTCCACCATATGGATTGGCCGGAGTATACATTTGACAGAAATATATTCCAGCACTTACTGAATCCCCATTATTATTAGTTCCATCCCATGTAACAGACTTATAACCTGCTGATTGTTCTTCCTCTACCAATGTCTTTACTAATTGTCCTCTAATATTAAATATGCGCAGCACAATTTGTTGTGTTTCAGGTACGTCATATTCAATCGTAGTCGAACTAGTAAAAGGATTAGGATAATTCTGACGTAAATCAAAGACATCAGGTACCAACGCCCTTGCATCAATCTTTAAATCGCCTATACTACCAGTATTTGCTGTCTTAAAAGATTGTCCATCAGTGGCAATTACGGACCATGAACCTTCTGATACATTTACCGTGTCTGTCTGAGCTGCTAAGTCTTTAATCGCCCATGTCGTAAATGTATCGTCAACCCATGTATTCATTGTTAAAAACTCTAAATCTTCATAACCAAGCATACGATATTGAATATTGTCTCCATCGACATCAATAGATGGATTCCACATAAATCGCAATGAATCTTGTTCATTTTCTGGGGTAATAAATAAATATTCTGTTGTTAAGAATGATCCAGAACCATCAATAATATTGAGTAAATATTCTCCCTGAGCAGTAAAAGAATTTGGAGCATCATTTATTCCTAATACCTCTACATTAAAAGACACCTTAACTGAATCAATGCCTCCATTTTCGACTCCACCATTATCTTTAACTGTAAGATAAATTATAGAGGATCCATTTGCATTGGCTTCTGGAATTAAATCAAGTGATCCTGTGGTGGATGGACTATTGTAATCCACAGTTAAATTAGAAAATAAATTTGTATCCGCTGCATAGGCTAAGATTTCAATATCTTGAGAATTTGTATCTCCACCATAAGAAATTCCTGTAAGAGAAGCTGCAGTAGATCCGTCTTCATTCATCTGAACATCTGAAATTGTATCAATGGTTGGTGGAGCATTAATGTATGTTAAAGGTCTAATTTTAAACTCTGAAGAAAAATTACTCTCAGTACCTTCTTGATTCACCGCAGATAATTTATAATAATAGATTTTGTTTGTATCTAAATTTTCATCCGAATAGGTTGCTGTCGGATACGCTAATTCTGCAATCAAATTTGAAGATGAAGGAGTAAATGCTGGTTCTTCAGCTCGATATACTCTAAAGCTTATTGATGAATCAATACCAATATTCCACGAAAAAGTAACCGTACCATCGGTTGGAATAGAATATGAAATACCTGTTGGTATAGAAGGTTGATTAATATTAAAAGTTGGACGCAAGACAAAAAGTCCTTCATCAATACTAGTAACTACTACATTTTTACTGTTAAAGTAAGGATAATTGCTCCAAGTACCATCGAAAGATGTATTATTATTAGATGGATATACATCAAAAAATGCTACTTCAGATGGATTAGAAATATCATCAATATCTAAAATGCGAAGTCCGCTTGTATAATGGGACATATATACATAATCACCAATAATATAATTATTATGATCAATAGAAGATGTCGGGCCAAAATATGTTGTTTCAATCTCCGGATTATCTAAATCTTGTAAATCCCATATTAAGGTTCGTGTATTATTAACAGCACCATTGCTTTCATCTAATTCATCATTTTGAATAAAGTATCGATGATCTTCTGTCAACCATCCCTGGTGTGTATAATAATCATCATATGAACCAAGACCAATGGTCTTTCCTCCACTAGAATCATCGCTCTTTGTACTTACATCCGCTACCCAGATGTTTGTTTCGTTTGATCCAACACAAATCTCTTTTCCAACATGTTCTGTATCAGGCCCATTGTAAACTACGCATTGAACATCATGTACATACCCTGTTCCACTTCTTCCAGTTGCAGGATCAGAAATACATGCTGCTTTTGCTGGAGCTACTGGATTACTAATATCAACAATATGTAATCCTCCTGGACCACATGTACTTGTACCTATTGCATAGGCAAAACCGGTATCTTCATTAATAAAAATATTGTGAGCATTCCCAAATTGAGCGTAGTGTGCTGTTTCGCTAAATTGTACTGGCGGACTACTTACATTACGGAGTTCGGTTAAGTCAAATACCTGCATTCCATGGCCTCCAGCTTCTGATACAATAAATGCATGATTTTGGTATACTTTAATATCTCTCCATGTTGAATTGTTTGTATGAGTTGGTAAACGGCCTATATAGACTGGATTTTCCGCATCAGTTATATCTACAAATGACGTTCCATTGCTTAATCCGACTAAGGCATATTCTCGTTGGTTGGTTGGGTCTATCCATCCCCAAATATCATTTAAATTAGAATTATTGGTTCCTCCAATTTCTGTTTTATCCATATATGCCATCAAATCAACTTCATTACATTCATACGATCCAGCAACTCCTCCTGTACATTCAATTTTATTCTTGATTGATACAATTTCTCCCTTTGTTGAAAGGCTCTGTATAGAATATCGATTTATATTAATATCGCTATATAAAACAAGTTCATCGGCATAATATGCATCGGTTATTAAAGCATTGTCTGTCAGGGTAATATTTCTCCCAAAATGATCCTCTTTTTTATAATCATTGTTTGTAATGGTTTCTCCAAGTTCAAATCGATTATTTTTTTGGTTCTTTCCATATAAATAAACTTGAGATTGGTTAAACGTGGTAATTGCTAATTGGTTATCAAATTCACTAATCTGATACCCGAAATAACTATTCTCTAATAAATCATCTGGTTGAATAGTATAAAAATTTGTCCAAGGATTTTCATCAGTTCTATTGGACGAATCAATGTAGGGATATGCAAACACTTTTCCTTTTCCATCATCTATTTCTAACGCACCTACATAAAGACTAGAATCTCCCACATATACAGATTGACCAAAGCGCATTTTTAAAGTATCGTATTCATGTTCTGTTGTGGGAATAGGAATTTTTGTTTCTTGTATGGTTCCATTTTTAAACTCGACCAAATACACAAAATCCTTTAACGAACCAATAAGGAGTTTGTTATTATTAAACGAAAGAGAAACCCCAAACCCAAATTGATTTGGTCCTATTTCATAACAACCAGCTACATTGCCTAATTCCCGTACATCAATGGTTTTAAATGGAGTATTTTGGTATGCAAATTCTTCGGTCTCAGGATTGAAATCGTAAATAAAAATATTTCCATCATTATAGAACGGAGAAGCAATTACAACATACTGATCATTTAATGCAACACTATACCCAAATTTTTGAGCAAATTTTTGAAAAACCCCTGAATAAGGATTCTCATAGGTTTTGACTAAAATCCAATCTCCTACATAATTCTTATGATATAAATATGCTGCTCCATGTCCGTTATTTGATCCAGGAGCTCCGATAAGCAAATAATCCTTATGGAGTGCTATACTAAATCCAAAATCATCTCCTACCATCGGATTAGGTGCAGTCAATTCTCCAGTTTTCTGTAATGAACCTATTCCACTATATAAATCATAGATATCTACTACTCTAGGAGTAAGCGTTGAAAAAGTTCTGGCAGTTACTAAAAAATCTTGCGATAAAGCAATTGGAATGGTTCTTCCCCTACTTAATAATTCTGAAGAATGACTTTTCCTTCCGGATGATGGAAAAAGAAATGAAAGTAAAAGAACCCCTATAAAAAGATATTTTAATTGTCTTATCATTATAATTATTCTCACAAAGTATAAGAAAAATTATAATCAATTAGAAGCTGTTTAATTCCCTTCTATCACCGTAGTTTCGCCACTTTCTAAATTAACATCTAAAAATAAGGATTTATCAAGCGCTGCAAAGAAACTTTGGAAAAATTCCATCGAATGTGTACTACCTGCATATTTTACTGCACCGCCCTGTTCTCTTGAAGCTTGGAAATTTATACGAATAGTACTAGAAACTGGATCTTCAGATTCTTGAGCAATATTAATGGTTGTTTTCAGGTTGTATACATTAGGTCCATCATTACTAGAACCACCGCCCCAACCACAGAACAAACAATCTCCACCACCATTATCTTCACCATCTCCATCCTTATCGCGATCTGCTGCCGCTAACAGTCCTAAGGTTAATACAACTCCTATTCCAATAGCAGCTTTTCCAATTTTACTCATTTCTTTTGATTCAGCTGAACCACTCCCTAAGGTTGTTTGTTTGGTAGCAGTAATGAGTCCGTAGTTGTCATTGAGTACATCAATAGTATACCCTAAATCTTGTAATACCCCAATTGACCCTTTCATAAGGGTATCAAAATCCACATCATACTGTTTTGTCTCAATAGCACGCTTTACTGCTGTTGTAGGAGGTGGAACAGAACTACCACAACTAACAACAAACAAATGACTCAATACAACCAAATGAAGTGCTATACGTCTGATCATTAGTATTTAGTGCTTTGGTATTTGAAACTATCAACAAGACCTTCAGAAGTAAATTTAATGGTCAATGTCAAATTTTTATTGCTTTTGCTACTACGACTTCCTGAAAATATTCCAAGAAACCTTCCACTAGGAATAGTGCCTGCACCAGCTGCAGAACCAGATTGTGATTCGCTACTAACTTTATCATATGTCCAGACCTCATATCCGTTATTGGCATTGGTAACAATGTTTGGAGAACCCAATAATGCAACAACACTAGCAGAACTCATACCAACTTCCAATTGGCTTTGAACTTTCCCTAGTGTAAAGTCATTGTTTGTTGCGGTTGCAGGAACACTGCATGAAAAAATAGAAAGACTTAATAACAAAACAATTCCAGCATGTTTCATTTTATAACTCCTATATTGTTTTTTAAGTAAACGCAAAATTTTAAACATTGTTCCTATTGGAAACAAGCTCCAATACTTCTTTTTGGTAAAGTTCCATTAATTTCTTGGTTGATTCCCCTACTAAACCATCTCCAATTGTATGATTATCAACTGAAATTACAGGAATAATATCACGATGAGAAGAAACAATAAAAGCTTCTTTGCATTGATATACTTCATCAAGCGATAAGTTTTTTTCTTCAAAACTAATTGATTCTCGTTGCATAATATCTAATAAAACCAATCGAGTTACACTTCGTAAAATTCTCCCATCTGCATTTGATGTTAATACAGTTCCATCATGATTAATTGCAAAAAATGAAAAAGTAGTTCCTTCAAGCACCATATTATTACTGGTATAAAGCGCTTCATCATAATCACTATCCCTAACCACTATGTTCTGTGCTAATGTCGCACCAACATAACTAAAAGATCCTTTTAGTTCTCCATGTGCTCGTTGATATTCAAATAGACCAAGAGCAATTCCTTTGGTATAAGATTCTGGTGGAAAGACCTTAATTAGAGTAACAATAACTGAGATATTAACTGCATTCTTTGAAGAAAGAGCAGATGAATCATCAGGTTTCCCCCCTGATAGTATAACCATTACATTGAATTCTTTATTGGTACAATCATTTTTGTCTAATGTTTCCATTACTAATTGTTTGATATCCTCATGTGATTGTTCTACAATCATTTGCATAGATTCTGCATTACTGAGCAATCTATCAATATGATGATCTAAAAAAAGTGGTTTACCACCATAAGCTGTTTTAAAAAATGTGAATACTTGATATCCGCGAACAATGGTTAAAAAATTATCAGAGAAATTAAGACTAATCTCATCTGTAGGTATAAACTGATTTTTAAAAAAAGAAATATAACTCATGTGGCACCTTTATCGTGTAAATACAAAAGTTGAATCTTCAGATAGCTTCGAATCCAATTTATAGTCCTCATAATTAAAATCTTTGATATCGGTATGATTATCTATCTTATTCTTAATAATATACTGCGTCATTAATCCTCTAGCTTTCTTTGCGTTAAATGAAATGAACTTTAATTCACCATTTCGATACTCTTTAAATACAATCGAAAGAATATTTCCTTTGAGTTTCGATAAATCAATTGCAGAAAAATATTCAATTGATGCACAGTTGACAATCACAGGAGATGGATATTGTTCCAGAATACTATTTAAATTATCTGTTATTGATTGTTTCCAAAAATCATATAGGTTCTTCCCTCTCGGATTTTGAAATGAAACTCCCATTTCTAATCGATAAGGCTGGATAAGATCAAGAGGTTTTAAAATTCCATATAATCCCGATAAAATTCGAAGATGATCTTGCGCAAAACCAAAATCTTTATTAGAAAATGTATTCGCTTGTAAACCAGAATATACTCCTCCATCAAACGCTAGAATTGCCTGTTTTGCATTGGAAGAATTAAATGGAAGGGACCAACGATCAAATCGTTCCCTATTTAGTTGGGCAAGCTTATCACTTATATCCATTAATTCTTTTAAATCACTTTCAGTAAAGTTTTTAGCTTTGTTAGCTAATATCTCAGCACTTTTGATAAACTCACATTGAGTATAATTATCAATCATATTTTGAGGTTCGAAATTCAATTTTTTGGAAGGAGATAATAAGGTAATCATTCTATTTCTTTTAAATTAGCCTTAATAACATCGTCTACTGGAATCGATTTTTGTTCTTCAAAATTAAACATCACAAATGTATGAATACTTTGGAAAACAGGGGTATCTTTTCCTTCTAAAAACAAAGCTTCATGTACATCATAACTTTTTGTACCCACTCTAGTAATACGAAAACCAATATCAAATTTAGCAGGATGGTGTGATTGTTCTATATACATAACCTGCATTGAGGCCAATAAACCTGCACTTGTACTATCAAGACCAAAAGTGGCTTCTTTTCCATACATATGTACTATAAAATCTTTATGTGTTGTTTCTAAAATACTTAAGTAAACCGTATGATTGATATGTCCTAACGTGTCTGAATCTCTCCATCTTGTTGACGCAGTCGTAAAAAAATCATAGTCTGATCGTGATAAGATTTTTTGCATTATGACAATTGTTCCTTATAAGATTCACAAATATTCCAAAGCTGGTCCCATTGATCTTTGTTATAGGACGCTTTTGATGATTTAATTTCTTTGCATTTGAAAAAATATTTTCCTGAAACATTGTGCATGTCATTCGATGTTGACAAATAAATACTGGAATCTGCTCCATCTTCAACTGTTCTAGCAAATAAATTGGATCCAAATTTAACAATACGTTTTATAACCGTACCTTCATTTCCTCCAATATTGGTGTTAACAAATCCTGGATGTAAGCAATTCACAGTTACTTTATTCTGGATCTGTGCTAAACGATAAGTAAACATAATATTCATGAGCTTTGAAACACAGTATGTACTCCACCATGAATGTTTTTTTTCTGAATTAATATTGTCAAAATCAATCGTTGCTCCAATATGAGCATTAGAAGCCACATTGACCACCCTAGACCCTTCAGAAGCTGATAACATATCCATTAGGTTGGTTGTAAGTACAAAATAGTTCATCTGATTGGTAGCAAAAGTTCTTTCTAATCCTTCGCTAGTAATTATTTTGTCTTTACTAGCTCCTCCTGCATTATTTAATAAAACATTAAGATGAGAATATTTGTTTCTTATATGATTAGAAAGAGAAGAAACTTCTTTTACCAAGCTTAAATCTGCTTGAAAGAAATCTAATTTATCATTACCGGTCTCAGAAACAATTGCTTCCATTGCCTTCTTTCCTTTTTCAGGATTTCTACCGACAAGACCAATACGATATCCTTGGCCCGCAATTGCTTTTGCAGCAGCCAACCCTATTCCATCGGTAGCACCAGTAATGACTATAATTTTACTATTCATAAACTCGCTTTGAACGAATCAATATTAATTATAAATTGGAATCGATGTTACAAATTTATGAACTGATTTTAATGCCTTGGATTATCTTGGGAGTTGTAATATTTTTTATTCTTCTTAAAATCTCCGCTCCTTATGGAAAATTCTCCAATACAAGTTGGGGGCCAAGAATTCCGAGTCAATTAGGATGGTTTGTAATGGAAATTATTTCTCCTATCGCGTTCGCATACTTCTTTCTTATAGGGGATACAGAAAAAAGCTTGGTTACATGGATATTTTTTCTTTGTTGGGTAGGCCATTATTTTAACCGAAGCTTTATTTACTCTTTTAGGCAACAAAATCCAGCAAGAATACCGCTTTTTTTTGTTTTTCTAGCAATTTTATTTAATACTATTAACGGATTTATTAATGGCTATTATCTAGGTTCGATAGAAACATATACGTTTGACTACAGTTTTAATTGGAATTTTATTTTAGGTGTTTTATTATTTTCTGTTGGAATGGTTATTAATATAAAGTCAGATAATATCCTTTTAAAATTAAAATCACAAGGAAACGGGTATCAAATTCCAAATGGTTTCCTTTACAAGTATGTTTCATCTCCCAATTATTTGGGAGAAATCCTTGAATGGACTGCATTTGCGCTAATGACATGGTCTTGGGCAGGACTATCCTTTATGATTTGGACAATGGCAAACCTAATACCAAGAGCTATTAAAGGACATCAATGGTATCATCAAACATTTGATGATTACCCAAAAAAACGAAAAATTATTTTTCCTTTCTTTTTTTAATAAAATATTGTTGAAGTAACGCTGATGCATCAGCTCCCAATATATTTCCTTTTATTATAGAAGGTGTTGTAAAATTTGAATTTCCACATACTTCAAATTTAGATCCACATGCTCCAAATTCTTTATCATAACATCCAAAATAAAGTTTTTCAATACGGCTATTAATAATAGCACCAGCACACATAGAACAAGGTTCTTTTGTGACATAAATTGAACACTCATTTAGACGCCAATCATCTAATGTAGAACAAGCTGCAGTAATTGCTATCATTTCAGCATGGGCTGTAGCATCATTTAGTGATTCACATTGATTGTGGCCTTGACCAATAATTTTATTATCGTGAATAATAACACATCCAATAGGAACTTCATCATCATTGAAAGCTTGAGATGCAAGTCGTAATGCACGTTGCATCCAATCTTTATGAGAAAGCGTATTGAATCGGGTCTCTACAGACATGAGTACGCCCGGAAGGACTTGAACCCACAACCTTCTGGTCCGTAGCCAGACGCTCTATCCAATTGAGCTACGGGCGCATATGTAAAATGAAAAGAACTTATGAACCAAAATCTATTTCTTCAACCTGGAAGATTTTCTTATCATTTTCTCCGCCACCATCAAATTGTACAAAAGCAAGAATATTTAAATCAGTTGCAGACCAAGTAACACCAGAATCATTTGGCCAAGTACTATCTAATGTCCAATCAATGTTTGTAGTTCTGGTTTCACCTGCATCGAGATTAAGAGATTCACCCCAAGTTGTAATTCCATCATTTGTTTCAGAATTAAGGAAATCTATGAAAGTTTGGTGAAATACTGTTTGTCCATTTGGGGCAGAATATTGAGAATCATCATGTGTCACAGCAACATAATATTTAAAACCAAGATTTCTTACATCGCCTGCAGCAGTCACTGTAATGGTACCAGTTAATTCATATCCATCTAATGCTACGTTCATTTGAACATTAAATGGAGAAATAGCGGTAGTAGTATCTACTTGTCTTGCATGTGTTCGCCATGTAGATGCTCCTGAACCAGAGTCGGTCATCCCTTGTGTAAAAGCATGAGGAACATACCCAACATTATAGTATCCTTCACGCGCAATCACTGGATTTTGATTCCAATCGTAATAAGGATCTCCAGCAGAAGGCCACCAAACATGATAACGCAATATAATCCATTGATCTGCAATATCGCTTACATACGTAGACGATGTAGGATCTAAATATCTGTTTAGAGTGTTATTCTGCGGCATACAAGGACCACAAGTTGTTGATGTAAATAATTCAGTCAAAATTTTAGTTGGTACTGGCTGTACTGTACCGCCTGTATTTCCACCAGTTTCTCCACCACCACCATCTGTGGTCGCAGTTACACTATCTCCTCCTCCGCTACAAGCAAAAAGAGCGAAAGCAATTATTCCCAAAAATATATTTTTAGTATTCATAACAAATCTCCTAAGGGTTCCCCCGTATTTTCCTGAATTTAGTTCAAATTAACACTGTAATCAATTCTTAGTCCATTTTCAAAAGGTTGGATATACCTACAAACTCCATTTGTACAATCTAATCCTCCTCTAATAGACCCATAGAAAACTTCCAAAATATTATCTGATTTAATTCTATATGTTAATGCTACTGAATTCCATGTATTTGAATCAGAACTTGATAAAGATTCATCGCTATTGGTTGATTCTGTAGCAAGTGTTAGCGACCACGGTGCATGATTAACCGTAAATCCTAAAAAAATATTTTTTTGATATTCATCAGATAGTAAAGAAACGAATGAAGTTTCATCGTTCACAGTTAATTCAAACCCTTTTTTAGCACGTTGTAATTCTAATTGTACTTCAATGTTCCATAAATCGTTCAAAGTAACATTTACCATCAATGGAAACGTAATTGCTTTATTCACTTCAAATGATTCTGAAGTGTTTGAATTAGCAAGGACAGCAAAGGTATCAGAAAAATAATCAAACCCTACTCGATAAGATAAAGTATGCGCTTTATTATACCCACTCAACTCAATAAACAATTCATCAAATGGATAGGAATCTTTATCGCTACTTGGAAATAAAGAATTACTATTTCCATTTGTGGTGGTTAAAGGTTCAGGTTCCCAATAACCAAATTCATTATGCCACCCTTTTGTAGAACTAGATTTTGTATAGTTCACTAATAAAGTTCGGTTCTCATCTATTGGCCCTATTAATTCTAATTCTAAACCAATTTCATCATTTAAATTTACCTGCTTCGAATTTCGACTTAATAACTTAAAACTATGCTGATAATAACCTGTTGGTGAACGCTGAACATCAAGCGCTTGTCCATAGTTGCTCAATATATTGTCTCGCATACTCGGATCTTTTATGTCTATTCGGTATCGCCTATAATTTGATGTTAATGCCCAATCTTTAATATAGTTTGTATTAGAAAGATAAATGCCATTTCCCTTATCAGTCTCTGAATCGCTATCAACTTTGTCAAGCTTGGATTTTTTGCTAATAAATGACAAAAAGAAATCACCATTGTCATAAGGTTTCTCAAAACGCATCCCACTCATAACACTAGATATTGGAGCTTCATCTTCTTCTGTAAATAATATGGAAAGACCCATGGTTGATCCTGGTAACTCAATACTGAAATCTGAACCATATAAGGTTTGTTTGAGAATATAATTTGGAACTCTTGGGTCATAACCACCAAGAAAAGTTGTACTTCTTCGAGGCTCTATTCCACCTGCAATTATACTTAATGCAATATAATCTTTCTCATATTCTATGTTTAATCCAACTGCTCCTGTATCAAAATCTAGATGTTGATAATCTACTTGGTTTAAAATAAGACCTCTTCCCCATGTTTGATAAAATTTTCCTAATTCAACAGATAAATTCCTATTGTAGTATCCAAATAAAAAATCAGCTAATCCTTTCTGTTTAAGACCAATTTCAGGAGGGTCGCCCAATTCTAAGTTAAATACAGCCTCAAGCCGATAATCAGAACGATTTAAGGTTATCCCAGTATTAAAATAGATTTCTTCGTACGTATAATTATTGTCACCATCGCCATAACGAATATTCAAATGGTTTGAATATTCAACTTGAGCAATTAAGCTAGTATAGAAAAAAACAAAAAAAATATATTTATTGATTAAATATCGCATCTAATTCTTTTTTGAATATGTGCTCATCTCCAGGAATAAAACCACGTTTTCGATAAACAATATTATTATTATCAACTATAAAAGATAAAGGAATAGGTTGGGCATTAAATCGTCTAGAGAGCTTCTGATTATAATCCATTACAATATGATAGATATCTCCTTTGAGATACTTCTTTGAATTCACAAAAGATTTTACTTTACTTACTTTTCCTGGATCATCTGTATTGATTAAGATTACAGATACTTTATCATCATATTCCTGAATGAGTTCACTTAAGACATCCATTTCTTTAATGCAAGGAATGCACCATGTAGCCCAAAAACTAACAAAACTAACATCACCAGTTAGTTCATGTAAATTGATGGTCTTATTGTTTAGTAAACGTACTTTTGCATCGGGAATCGTTGATTGTGCAAATACGATAGACAGGAGTAAGAATATAATACTATATTTTCTCAATCTAATTCCTTTAATCCAGCCACCAATCGTTTAATACACACCTCTTTTCCAAGCAAAACCATTGTATCAAAAATACCAGGACCGTAAGTAAACCCAGATAAAACAAATCGAACAGGTTGGATAAGTTTTCCTAGAGATAGATTATGTTGATTCATTAAATTCTCAAAAACAGATTCTAATGTTTTTTTATCCCAATTATTTTCAATGGTGAATGCATTTAATAAATCATCTACAATTTTTCTGGAGGAATCATTCCAAATTGTATTTTTGACATCTGTATTATAAGAAATTTGACTGCTAAAGAATACTTCTGAACTCTCAATTAAATCTATTAATGTTTTTGATCGTTCTTTTGTTAATTTTAAGACATTTTTTTTATAACTACTTGCCTGACCTGTAGCCCAATCTGGTTTTAATTTTTCAATCTCTGTGATAGTAGTATCGATACTAGCATTCGCCATATGTTGACCAGAAATCCACAATAACTTTTTCTCATCAAATATTGCAGATTTTTTTTGAACTTGTTCCAGATTAAATCCATCGATTAAACCATCAAGGTTAAAAATTTCCTGATTAGAATCTGGATTCCATCCTAACAAAGAAAGATAATTAAGAATCGCCTCTGGCATATATCCTTTATCACGATATTCTTGAACATTGGTTGCTGTATGTCGCTTACTTAATCGTTTCTTATCAGATCCTAAAATCATAGGTAAATGGGCAAATGTAGGCACATTGAATCCAAGTGCTTGATAAACAAGTATTTGTTTAGGTGTATTTGCTAAGTGATCATCTCCTCTAATAACATGGGTAATATTCATATCACAATCATCAATAGTGACTACGAAATTATAGGTAGGTAACCCATCTGATCTTGCGATGATGAAATCGTCTAAATCACTATTATTTACTTTAATCTTTCCATACACCAAATCATCAAACTCTGTGGTCCCTTCAGGGATCTTTAATCGCACAGTAAATGGTTTACCTTGATTCATTAATTCTTGTTGTTGTTCCGATGTGTAATCACGATAGGTTTTTGGAACATGAAACATTGCTTTCTTCTGTTCTGCCTCTGTCCGAAGTGTATCAAGTTCTTCTTTTGTTAAAAAACATCGATATGCTGTCCCATCATCCAGCATTGAACTGACAACAGATTGGTGGCGATCAAGATTAGAAGACTGGAAGACAATTTCATCATCCCATGATAATCCTAACCATTGTAATGCATCGGATATTTGATTAATATATTTTTTTTGAGAACGTTCTGTATCGGTATCTTCGATACGTAATAAAAATGTTCCCTTATGTTTTTTGGCATATAACCAATTAAAAAGAGCAGTTCTAGCCCCTCCAATATGCAAATATCCTGTTGGACTAGGAGCAAATCTGACGATAGGTTTGTTCATTGCGGAGGCGGTAGGATTCGAACCTACGAAGGACTTGCGCCCTTGCTGGTTTTCAAGACCAGTGCATTCAACCGCTCTGCCACGCCTCCTAGATTAAATTTAATTGAATGACTTGTTTATATATAGTAATTTTTTGCGTCGCAATATATTGGATAAAAAAATAAAGAGAAACAAATGAAAAAAATAATTTACCTACTGATTTTATGCACTGCTATTTCTGCACAAAGTTTAGATTTAAGAGAACAAAAACTAACCCCAAAAAAAGGAGTTATGCCTAAAAAACAAGGGCTTGTTCCAGATGATATTCCTGCAACAATTATCTTGGACAGAAGAAACAGTATTCTTAAATGGAAAGGCGGATTAAAGTTCGCTATCGAGAATCATTTAGGTACCTTAAAAATTAAACAAGGAAGAATTCTATTAACGAAAGATAAAAATTTCACAGGAGGAAGAATTGAAATCAATATGGCAACAATGACTAATACGGATCTAAGCGATCCTGGAAAAAAAGAACGTCTTATTGGTCATCTAAGATCTAAAGATTTCTTCGATATAGAACACTTCCCTACTGCATTACTAAGTATTAAATCATCCAAATTAATTGGAAAAACTAATGATGGATTATATAATGTTCAGATTACAGGAGACTTAACCATTAAATCTACTACAAAACCTATTACATTTAATGCAACAATCGACCTTGATTCAAAGGTAAAAAAAGCAACTGGAACTCTAATATTTAATAGAACAGATTTTGGTGTTCAATACCGAGCTGAAATGCATCTAGATAATCCTGATTCTTTTTGGAATCAACTACGTTCTGCTACAAATACAACCAAAGATAGAGTAATTCGTGATGAAATAGAGATTGAATTTGAAATGAATTCTCTACCAGGAATGCTAAGAAAATAACCATCAAATATTAAAAAACTATAAATGGCTAATATAATAATTGCTGCAATAGTCTTAATGGCTATTATTTCCATCATATTGGTATGGATTAATCTTCCAGGAACTTTTGTCTTTCTGTTATTAATTTTTTGTTTTGAGTTTTTTCTGAGGACAATTTTTGATTACTTTATTGGTTTCCCAGAAAATTTTCTTATGATTATGTTGATTATATTTGTTGTAGCGGAAGCTATTGAATTCCTATTAAATGCTATTATGGTAAAACTTTATGGCGGAAAAAATTCGTCAGCTTTTTTGTCAATTCTAGGTGCGATTGTTGGCGCCACGATAGGCAACTTGATATTGCCAATTATTGGTGCATTTCTTGGTCTAATTATAGGGGCATATCTGGTAACATATTATAATGAAAAAAGCTTGGGAGAAGATTCTGAAAAGGCAGCGCAAATTGCAAAAAGCACAACATGGAGTTATGTGCTTGCGAAATCGATGAAATCACTATTAATACTGATGTTTATGTTTTATCTAATTCTTAACTGAATTTATGATCCAATTAAACCTTTGAATATAAGGTAAGGGATAATTATATAGAGTATAACATCTCGAATGAGATAATAAAGAAATAAAGCTACCCCAACCTTCCATCCATATTGCCGAAAAAGGTCTTTCAATGCATACCATAAACCGTGTTTTCTTGTGTTAGATCGAAGCTCATTTAATGCTTTAAGCATGGCCTAATATACCCCATTTAATTTTGCAATTGCAATACCATATTGTTTAACCTTTTTATATAAATCAATTTTTACGTCATGTTTTATATTGTCACCGTGAGGAAAAGGAATTAGAAAAAATTCTGTTTTACATTCATAATCTTCTTCTAAAATTCTACCAATATATCCTGTATTCATGGGTATGCCTTTTTTATAAATTTTATCTCTGACTTTGTATTCTATAATTAATGCTATTTTAGGTTTATAGTAACAAATATTCTCAATCAACTTTTTCACATGATCATCAGTTGGTTTTACTTTCGCACCATCAGTTTTAACGATATCAGGGACTAAGTCTATAACTCCATATTGCCAATTATTATAATTTAATTTATTTGATCCAAAAACTTGTTCATCAGCTATTTCTTTGTCTACAATCTCGGATATTAATCCAGATTTATAGAGCTGATTCCAAAGAGATTGTTTAACTGAAAAATAATGCCCTTTTTTATTTGATTCTTCAGGAGGATTAAGAGCTATAAATAGTATATCGAGATTTTTTCTTATAAATGGTTTGAGATTTACTTTTTTATTCATAATGATTGCGGAGAGAGTGGGATTCGAACCCACGTTACGCTATTAACGTAAACACGCTTTCCAAGCGTGCGCTTTCAACCGCTCAGCCACCTCTCCAAAATTTAATTATTCTTTGGAGGATTCTTCAGCTTCTTCAGCTGAGTCTTCTTCAGGTACCGATTCTTCGGCTGGAGCTTCTTCTGTTGGTTCTTCAGATGGAGCTTCTTCTTGAGTTTCTTCAGCTGGAGTTTCCTCTTCTGGTTGTTCCTCTTTTAATTCTTCTTCTGCTGGTTCTTCTACTGGAGCTTCTTCAGCAGGTATTTCTTCTTGAACTTCTTCTACCGGAACTTCTTCTTGAGTTTCTTCAGCTGGAGTTTCCTCCTGAGCTTCTTCTGTAACCTGCTCTCCAAATGATAATATATTAGAAGATTCTTCTTCTTCACGTTTTAAAGCTTGATCAATATTCTCATTTTCTTCCAGGCGAATCATTCTAGACAAAAATTTGATATGTCCTGTTTTTTCAGAAAGAAAAGTTTTGATATATTTAGCAAATTTAAAATTCTTTTTGTCTTTTCCTAATTTGCTAATAAATGTTTGTTTTTTAGCCATAATTAATCTTTAATTTTTTCTTTTCTCTTATTTTGTACAGAACCCATACCCGCACCAATTGCAACACCTAAAGCGATACCTAAGCCTACATTATCCATAGCTACACCACATGCAACACCTACAGCAATACCAATTCCCATCCATTTACTTGAATTGCTTTCCCTTTCGGTAAATTTCTTTTTGTCTTTTCCTAATTTGCTAATAAATGTTTGTTTTTTAGCCATAATTAATCTTTAATTTTTTCTTTTCTCTTTTTTTGTATTTCAACCATACCCGCACCAATTGCAACACCTAAACATATACCTAATCCTACATTATCTATAAGTACACCAAATACAACACCAAATGCAACACAAATTCCCATCAAATTCTTTGGACACATCCAATATGGTGAATTAAATATTTTTTTCTTCATTTCTTATCATCATTCTTCAGTAAGAATTTCTAATTTATCATTAATGTCATTGATTCCTTCTCTAATTTTTCGCAATTCATCATTGTGTGGAGTTCCAAATAATATTGCAGCAATAATTAAAATACGAAACGCCTGCCAATAGGTAATTTCTTTTAATCCAAATACTTGAGGCACTGTCATATTCCACAACCAACGAAGTAGAGCACTAATCACTAAACAGACTAAGAAAATCATTGCAAGTACTGCTACG
>Ga0310123_10000653_pt1 | contig 30456 bp, 27 predicted proteins | sample CB6_AW_1057_MG_FD_203505 | JGI IMG/M metagenome (GOLD analysis project Ga0310123, IMG submission 203505) | Marine microbial communities from Western Arctic Ocean, Canada - CB6_AW_1057 | ecosystem: Environmental > Aquatic > Marine > Oceanic | place: Canada: Western Arctic Ocean | collected... | reverse complement strand
CTTGGTCTCGCTTTACGTACTGGTCGCGATCGCGCGCAAGAGGTTGGGCCTGGAGGCGAGTCTCTACCAAATTCTACAGATTCTCAGCGTTACCCTGTTCGAGAAAACGCCCATTCCACAGGCCTTGCAGCCGTCCGACTCCCACGAAAACTCACTCGATGACCCTAACTAGCTGATTCTATTTGACTTTTAACCGGACAGTAGTGATGAGGAATATGAGGGATAATACCAGTAAGAGGTCAATAAAGAAAAACACGTTGAAGGCTGCTGTAAAACCGCTAGCGAAGAAGCCCTCGTTCTATGGGCCACGAGCAAATCTCCGCAATGGCTGCGTTTCATTGGCTCGACGAAGATGTCAGTCCCGGAAGCGCCGTGGTACTGTCGTCTCTGGAGAGGGCACAGATATTCGTTGACTGGGCGTGGATGGGACCGTTACCGCGGCTGGGCGAGGGAAGGATTTAGGGAAAGCACTGGAAGGCTGCAGAGATGAAAAGGCCAACGATTGTACAGCGGAGCCCCCGACATCTCCAAGATTGCCGTGGCCAAGCAGGGTTTTTTCGACGGTGTTCACGGCACACTCTTGAGCAAAAGTCTTTCGGGTCTTTATTGGAGCTAAGGAGGCTTTAAGCGATGAAACTGATCCGCAGAGATTTCTTTCGGCGCCTATTCGTCAAGATGGCAGCATTGGGGCTGCTGGGAAAAACCGGGAAACTCTATTTCCTCGCCCACGCGCAGGAAAACGCCGGTGAGCTAGCTGACGGATGTAAATTTCTGAATGTCAGCCAAGCAAGAACTCTCGAGGCGATCGCTGACCAGATCATCCCAGCGGATGACTTCCCCGGCGGCAAAGACGCCGGTGTGCTCTACTTTATCGACAACGCCCTGACGGGCTGGCGGAGCGAGGATCGCTGGGACTATGTTGCGGGCCTCGAGGGGGTTGATGAATCGAGTCAGATCATGTTCGGTAACAAGTTCTCGGATTTGAAGTCTGATCAGCAGATCAAAGTCCTCGAAACCTTAGAACGCGGGGAGGCTCGAGGTGAGATCTGGAGGCGGTTTCAAGTCGCGGAAGGGCGAGAGGCGGGGAGCAGCAGCCAGCGCTTCTTCAACCTGGTCGTTCGCGACACGATGCGGGGATACTATGCCGACCCGAAGTACGGGGGCAACAAAGACAGCAAAAGTTGGACCATGATCGGTTACGTTGGCGCACCACGTCATTAAGGCTCCGCAAAATAAAAAGGACACGCCATGGAACAAAAAGTCGACGTAGTGATTGTAGGGGCGGGTGCCGCTGGCGGCATTGTAGGCAAAGAATTGGCTGAGGCGGGCATGGCCGTCGTCCAGCTCGACAAGGGCCGCTGGTTCACGCAGAGCGACGCTGTTCATGACGAGCTCAGCAGCGACAAGAACGTCCCTCGAACGATTACGAAATTGGAAGGTCTGGAAGAGAACCCGCGCAGTTTCCGTCGCGACGAAAATTCTCCGACACGGGTGGCGCCGATCGGGTGGAATGCCTTCGGTGTGGGCGGCGGTACGATGTGGTACGGTGCTGCGTCTTGGCGATTTCATGAAGAACATTTCCGCATGAGATCCACCTACGGGCGCCCGGAAGGAACCACCCTCGACGACTGGCCCCTCACCTACGATGACTTGGAGCCCCACTATGAAAAGGCGGAGTATGAATTGGGCGTCTCGGGCCTAGCAGGCGCTGATCCTTTCGGACCTCCCCGCAAGAAGCCCTATCCCGTTCCCCCTCTGCCGACAAATCCGCAGGGCGAACTTTTCGCCAAAGCAGCCCGGAAACTTGGACTGCACCCTTTCCCTCCCCCCTTTGCCATCATCACGGAAGACTACCAGGGGCGCACGGGGTGCATTCGCTGTCCTTTTTGTATTGGCTACGTTTGTGAGGTCGACGCCAAGTCCAGCACGGCGCTTACCGTAATCCCTATCGCCCAGTCAACCGGCAACTACACCTTGAAGACGAAGTGCGTAGTGGACCGGGTGGTGACGGACGATCGGGGCCGTGTTATCGGCGTGAGTTACTTCGATGAAAATGAGCAGCACAACTTTCAGCCGGCCCACATTGTTATCATCTCGGCCAACGCGGGAGAGAGCGCCCGTATCTTGCTAAATTCTCGAAGCCGGCAATGGCCGAATGGATTAGCGAACTCCAGTGATCAAGTCGGGCGTAATCTGATGACCCATATTGGAGCGAATTCTTTTGGGATTTTCGACTTCGACATCCCTCATGAATGGGGTCCGGGCCCTTCGATGGCTGTGAATGACTTCGCGGAAGGCGCACTGGGGGGCGGCCACATCTACAATTTCTACGTCCACCATCCGATCCGCTTCACCCGCAGCCGTCCGCCCGGAGCACCGCGTTGGGGCAAAGCGCACAAAGACTTCCAGCGCAAGTACTTTCAACGATTCATGCACATGAACTCCGACGTGGCAGACATGCCGGCGGAATTTAACCGGGTCGAGATTGACCCTCATCTTCGCGACGGCTGGGGAATCCCCGCACTTCGGATCACGCGCAGGTTCCTGCCCATCGATGTCGAGCACTCAAAATTCGTCTCCGCGCGGCAGCGAGAAATCTTGGAGGCTGCGGGAGCGATTGAGATCTGGAGTGCGCCCGCCGGTGGAGGCGGGTACCTGGGTCAACACCAGTGCGGCACGTGCAGGATGGGTAAGGATCCCAAGGCGTCGGTGCTGAACCGATATTGCCAAACCCACGACATAGACAATCTGTTCGTGATTGACACTTCGTGTTTCGTTTCGTTCCCTGGCCACAACCCCACGTTGACCGCACAAGCCATCGCTTATTGGTCCTCGGACTACATCAGGCGGGAGTGGAAGAGCGGCGCACTCCGCCGAGCCTAACCGGACCGCGCCGCCGCACGCCGAAACCGCAGCAGCGTCCGGAAGCATCTCCCCGCCTTTGCCTGGCAGAACTCCGCACTGAACACCTGCCCGCTGAAAGCCGGCAGGTTCGTGTGCAACTGAAAGTCGCCTGAAGCGTTACCTGGCGAACCAGCGCCCTCGCTCGAAGCTGACCGCCTGAAAGGCGGTGGGTTTAGACCTGGCGATTGAAATTAAACAAAAGGCGGACCAACAACGAAAGTCGCTGCGCCGTGGAGGTGGATGGAGTGTGGGGTTTCGTTGACGCTTCCCGATAAACTGTCCAACAGTGCGCGAAGCCACGCAACGGGATGTTTCACTATCGCTTCCGCACCACGGGCCGGCTCACTCACGGGAGATTATATCCCCGTTGATTTTGCGGAAAACCTGCGCAGCCTAAGAGCGCGTGCGGTGCTGGCGGCAACTCTGAGTCGAACTCGAAAACGCTCCTCGCGCCCATGGCCCGCCGCGCCCGACTGTCGTCGTCATTGAAACCGACCGCGACCAGAACGTTCCCGGCTACGAATCCTGATGGGACATCCCCCCTGCCGAGGTCTCCAAAGTTTATACTGTGAGATAAGTGCGGAAGGATTGGGGAGACCGCGCGCAAGAAGGAGCATGACTGCCTCTATGGATGTCGCCATCGTTGGTCGTATCGGCTACGACCTGTACTCCGACGAATCTCATGTTCCGCTCGCCAAGGCCACTCGGTTCTCCCGTTATCTCGGCGGATCCAGCGCCAACATGGCAGTTGGCCTCTCGCGGCTCGGCGCCCAAGTCGGCATCGCAGCGGCCGTGGGGACGGATGCGCTCAGCGATTTCCTGGTCGCCTGTCTCAAATCAGAGCATGTCGACACGCAGTACGTCAGGCGAGTTCCCGGCGCGCTTCCCTCGCTTTGTCTCACCGAGATCTCTCCGCCCGACAAGTTTCCGCAGGTTTTCTATCGCAACAATCCGGCAGACGTGCAGCTTGACCTCGACGAAAAAACGCTAGCCTACCTCGGCACCGGACGACTGTTCATTACTAACGGCACATCGCTGTGTGCATCTCCCTCGCGCGAGTCCACCTACCGGGCGATCGAAAGCGCGAAGGCTGCGGACAGCCAAGTCGTGCTGGATGTCGACTACCGGTCCATGTCATGGCGGAGGCCAGAAGATGCGGGCCTAGGTATCCGCCTGGCTCTCCCCATGGTGGATGTCCTCATTGGCAACGATCTCGAGCTCAAGCTCGTCGCTGGTGTCGACGACCTTGACGGAGCCGCGCGGGCGCTTCGACCGCGTGTTAAGATGCTCGTTTCGAAGTTAGGCGCAGAAGGCACGCGTGTGTGGACAGACGACGGTCCCGTGTTCATGCCGCCCTATGACGTCGATGTTTTATCCACAATCGGAGCCGGTGACGGCTTTGCTTCGGGATTTCTCTATGCGCTTCTCCAAGACAAGTCGATCGAAGAGTGCTTGCATTACGGCAACGCGGCGGCCGCGATTGTAGTCAGCCGCCAGAGCTGCTCCGAAGCCATGCCCACTCTCGAAGAAGTCGAAACGATGATCCGCGAGCAGTCGTGAGCACTCCATGGTTCTCACCGTCTCCAGCTTCCCGATCCACAACCTCACATCACCGTCATTCAAGTAAGGTAGAAATTGAACGATGCCAGACCAGAGATCACTCACAAACCACCTCATCCGCTCTGACCGCCAAGCCACGATCGCTCTCGACGTGACACCGCAGGCCGCCAATTGGAAGCACTTGAGCTTTCGTGTGAGCCGGCTCGGCGCGGGACAGGCGTATGAGTTCTCTTCCGGAAACACAGAAGTCGCGGTCGTCCCGCTGGAAGGCTCCTATTCCGTTTCCGTGGGAGATCATCGATTCGATGTCTCGCGCAAGGGTGTCTTCGAAGAGATGCCGCACATCCTGTATGTTCCGCCCGGGCACGACGTCCGCATTGAAGCCGTCACGGACTGTGAAGTCGCCACCGGAGCGGCCCCAGCGGAAGGCAAGTACCCGCTGCGCCTGATTCGCCCCGGCGAGATGAAGTGTGAGATACGGGGTGGCGGTGCGGCCCTGCGCCAAGTCAACCACGTGCTCGCACACCCGCTGCCTGCTGAGCGATTGATCGTGTTCGAAGTCTACGTACCGGGCGGCATTTGGTCAGGATGGCCGCCACACTGCCACGACGGCTTCCAGGAATCAGCCTATCTGGAAGAAACCTACTACTTCCGCGTCGATCCCGAGTATAGCTTCGCTTTCCATCGAAACTACCGCATTGACGAGGCCTTCGACGAAACCTTTGCCGTCGGAGACCGTGACCTAGTGCTCGTCACGAAAGGTTTCCACGCAACGGCGGCTGCACCCAACAGCAAGCTCTTCTTCCTCAATTACCTTGCCGGCGACCTGCTCGACGATGAGCGCGCTCGGCCGCCCCATGACGACCCCAAGTTCGCCTGGATCCGTCAGGACTGGGAAGCGAATCCGATGCCGTTGCCTATCTTCCAGGAGGGCGCCTAATAGTGGGAGCACCGTTTACTCCGGGCAAGATCCGCCGCATTCAATCCCTCGCCGACGACAAGGGTCGCTTCAAGATACTGGCAGTTGACCATCGCGACTCGATGAGCATGATGATCGACCCGGATGCGCCTGCAGCAGTACCGGCGTCCACGCTCACCGATATCAAACTCTCTGTCGTAAGCGGTGCCGGGACCATGCCTTCCGGGGTGCTCCTGGATCCCGTCTACAGTGCGGCACAGGCGATCGTATCGCAAGCCCTTCCGGGTCAGGTTGGATTCCTGTGCGCTCTCGAGGAGCAGGGTTATGAAGGCAGCTCCTCCGCCAGACAAACAACCCTGCTCGCCGACTGGAGCGTTGAGAAGGCTGTGAGGCTAGGAGCTTCCGGCATCAAATTGCTGATCTTCTATCACCCGGATGCGGGTGCAGCGACCGTTCGCCAAGACGAACTCGTCGTGGCGGTTGCTGAGAATTGCAGGAAGTATGACATTCCGTTGTTCCTCGAACCGCTTGGATACCCCCTCGACCCTGCTATCAAGGCGGATAGCGCCGAGTACGCACGAGACCGTCCGCGCGTCACGATCGAAACGGCGAGGCGATTGGGCACGCTTGGACCCGATGTTCTGAAGCTGCCGTTTCCGGTCGACGTACGCTATGAGCCATCCGAGGAGGTCTGGCGTCAAGCCGCCGAGGAACTGGCGGCAGCCTGTCAGACGCCTTGGGCGCTGCTGTCGTTCGGCGACCCGTTTGACATGTTCAAGGCTCAGCTTGAAGTGGCTTGCCGGGCCGGCTGCTCAGGGTTCATGGCGGGCCGCGCGGTTTGGCGAGAGGTAATTACGGCGGCGGAAAACGAACGCGCACAGGTGGTCGAGAAAGTGGCCCTGCCGAGGTTTCGGGCATTATGTGATGTCGCGGAACGGCACGCTAAACCGTGGTTTGCCGACCGCGCGCTTCCTTCCGTAGACGACACCTCGTATCGCAGCTACTAGACTGCGGTCGACTGGGACGAGTAAGATTTGTGTTTTCTGTGGCAGGATTTTTTTGATCATCGGTCTAGGTAACTTGTTTTCAACAGATTATATGGAATTTTTGAGAGTCGAACTTACGCGTCCCTTTTTGGTTCCGGCTGGTCCGGGTTAGGGTGGGGTCAATCGCCCGACTCGCAGACGCCGACAGCCCTAGCAAGATCCAGTTTTGGACAAGTCCGTCCGAGTTAGGAGTGTTTTGAAAATTCGTCTGGCCAATGCCCCCGTGAGTTGGGGAATCATGGAAATAGGGGGCAGGAGCCCTCCTCTGCCCTATGCCACCTTCCTGGATGAGCTAAAAAGTGCCGGTTATGTAGCAACAGAGTTGGGGCCATACGGCTATCTGCCGACCGAACCGGACGTAATCCGCCTGGAGTTGGGACGCCGCTCACTGTGTATGACGGGGGCGTTTGTACCGTTGCGACTGAAAGAACGCGGGGCTTCTCTCGATGAGGTCCGTGAAGTCGGGAAGCTGTTGAGTGCGCTGCACGTTCGCCACCTCATCTTGGCCGATCAGCTCTGGCCGGAACGCGAAGCCATTGCCGGCAGAGTCGAGGAAAACGGGCTAGGCTTGAGCGCCGGCGAATGGAGGATCGCCGCCGATAACTTGAAAGCCGCGTGTGACGTTGCGGCGGATCTTGGGCTGAGGCCTGTGTTTCACCACCACGTCGGCACCTACATCGAATCCCCGACCGAGATTGCCAGATTGCTGGACTCGACCGGCGTGTCGCTTTGCCTCGATACAGGCCACTACGTTTATGGAGGCGGAGATCCGCTCGAAGCGATCGAGATCTTCGGATCGCGGCTGGAATATCTGCATTTCAAGGACGTAGATTCTGACCGCTTGGCGCTTGTGCGCCGCGAAAAACGTGACTTCGGGGACGGCATTTCCGCAGGCGTATTTTGCCCCCTTGGAAGGGGCTGTGTCCGTTTTCCCGCGCTGCTCGAAAAACTGGGCGACTTACACTTCGATGGTTGGGTAGTGGTTGAGCAGGACGTGGATACGAGGAATGAAACAGCTCCCAAGCCGTTGGAAAGCGCCCGCGCCAGCCGCGAGTATTTGCGGAAGATCATGCAACCCAATTGACACAACGAGCCGAAGATGTTCACACCGCTTGAATTTATTAGGGGGAGAATGTGACCCGACGACTCACTATGGCGCAAGCCACCATCGAGTTTCTTAAGCAACCGTACGTCGTCGACCGGGACGGTCGGCAATCGCCGTTCTTCGCCGGGCTGCTTTGGGATCTTCGGTCACGGCAACGTGGCCGGCATCGGACAAGCCCTCCACCAGGATCCTGAGTTCCCCTACTACCTCTGCCGCAACGAGCAGGCGATGGTACATACCGCGACTGCGTTCGCCAAAATGAGCAACCGCATGCGGACGCTGGTGTGCACGTCATCGATCGGGCCCGGGAGGCGACCAACATGATCACGGGCGCGGCCGTGGCGACGATCAACCGTGTGCCCGTGCTGCTTCTCCCGGGAGACATCTTTGCGCGCCGCAATGTCGCGCCTGTTCTGCAGCAGTTGGAGTCCCCTTCGTCTCAAGACGTTTCCGTCAATGACTGTTTTCGGCCGGTCTCCCGCTACTGGGACCGGCTCCAACGCCCTGAGCAGATCATCACGTCGCTCCCGGAAGCGATGCGCGTCCTGACGAGCCAGGCGGACACCGGCGCGGTGACGCTTGGCATGCCACAGGATGTGCAGACCGAGGCGTTTGACTATCCCGAGAGCCTGTTCTAAAAGCGAATTTGGGTGATTCAATGTCCCCGAGGCGCCGCCGAGATTCTCGGTCGCGCCGTGGAGTGGATTCGCGGCGCCCAGCGCCCGATGATTGTGGCCGGCGGCGGCGTGATTTACGGTGAAGCGACTGATGCTCTTTCACGATTCGCTGCCCAAACCGGAAGTCCGGTGGCCGAGACCCAGGCGGGAAAAGGGGCTCTGTGCTACAACCACGGCCAAGCGCTGGGCGCAATGGGAGTCACCGGCACGCCGGGAGCTAATGTCATCGCCCGGGAAGCCGATCTGGTGATCGGCATCGGGACTCGCTACAGCGATTTCACGACCGCCTCAAAAACAGCCTTTCAGAATCCTGAGGTGCGGTTCGTGAACATCAATGTGGCGGAGTTCGACTCTTTCAAACATGGGGCGCTGCCCGTGGTGGCCGATGCCAAGGTGACGCTCAAAGAGCTGGCCGGAGCACTTCAGGGCTACCGTGTCAGCGAAGAATACCGGGAGCGAATTGACCGCTTCCGGCTCGAATGGGAAGAGGAAGTCGACCGCATTCACAACGTGCGCCACGGACCTCCCTTGAGCCAAGGAGAAGTGATCGGCGTGGTCAACAAAGCGTCACGTCCTCAGGATGTCGTAGTCTGCGCGGCCGGCAGTCTGCCGGGCGACTTGCACAAGCTGTGGCGCCCGCGCGATCCCAAGGGCTACCACCTCGAGTACGGCTACTCAACGATGGGTTACGAGATTGCGGGCGGACTGGGAATCAAAATGGCCGACCCGGAGCGCGAAATCTACGTGATGATCGGCGATGGTCTTACCTGATGATGGCGCAGGAAATTGCTACCTCGATTCAGGAGGGGTACAAACTGAACATCATCGTTCTCGACAACCATGGTTTCAGCAGCATCGGCGGGTTGGTGAACCCCAAAGGTGAGACAGTCAGTTAAGGGGGTAGTTGCCGTTCGCTGCAAAAGTATTGCACGGCAGGATTGATGTGATCCACTCTGAGAGTAGCTGAGCGGAGGATAGGGCGCTGCGGGGACGCAACCCGAGTGCCGACTCAGTTGCCGGAATGAGTGGAGGCGGCTTCGGCCGCCTCCGAACCCGAGCATTCTGACGATATCTATTCTAGCCCGAAAGCGCTTCCTTTCCCTTCAACGACTTAGCTTCGGGGGGCTCCTAGGTGTGGATTTTTCTGCCATCAACGTCCTATCCCTGTGTTCTGACTCAGGAGGTCTTGACCTCGGATTGCGGCTCGCGGTTCCAGTGGCTCGCGTCTGCTGCTACGTGGAGAGAGAGGTCTACTGCTGCGGAGGCTTCTGTTCCAAGGCGGCGACACGCTGCTGCTCTGGTCCCCTCTCAGCAAGGGTTTGGCGTCCAAAAGCGGCTGTGCCGTTCTCGAATAACTCCTTCTGCCGACGATAAAAGACCGTCGGCTCAGAGGAAACGCCGAAAGGGTTTAGGACAATCCTGTCCGATTTGTGGTATAATAAGAAATGACGACCCTGCGCTACTGTCCGTGCTGCCTGTTCGGACCCCTTTTCCCCAACAATTCGCTGGATCTCTACGAGCCTTGGATGCGTCAGGCCGATCGTTCGCTGCAGGTCGATCAGTTGCTCACTATCGTCTGCCCACGATAGGCACGCCGTTACTCCGTTGGGCTTGCTCGCCGCGCCCAATGTTATGTGGCAGGGTGCCCGGCAAGACCTGTCGCCTGGAATGGCGACACGGCACGCAAGAATGCATGCGCCACGTCAGCGCGGCGCGCCTCGTATGACGGGCTTCTCAGGCACTTCGCCTCGCCACGTCGTCAGAGATGCGGAGGCGGTTTGGCCTAGCCGGCGTGACTCCCTCTCCTGCAGTCGTCATGGCTCCGTGAATTGCTAAACTAACCTGCCATGACAGACGTGAAATCTCTATTCGACCTCAGCGGCAAGACCGCGCTTGTGACCGGAGGCTCGCGCGGTTTGGGCGCGGAAATTGCCGAGGGCTTGGCCGAGGCCGGAGCTTCCTTATTCCTGCTGGCACGGCGTGATCGGTGGCTCACTCCGACAGTCGAGGAATTTCAAAACCGGGGTTTTCACTGCGAAGGAACACTTTGTGATGTCACCGATCCCGAGCAGGTCCAAGGGGCAGTCGATAAGTGCATCGAGTCGTTCGGCGCGATCGATGTGCTGGTGAACAACGCAGGCATCACCTGGGGCGCCCGTGCCGAGGAAATGCCGATCGAGCGATGGCGCTCCGTCATCGATGTGAACCTCACCGGGGCTTGGCTTTTCTCGCAGAAGGCCGGTCGCCACATGCTCAGCCGCGAATCGGGAAACATCGTCACCATCGCCTCGATTTCGGGACTCAAGGGCGGCTCGATTCCCGAGGCCGGCATCGTCGGCTACGCCGCCAGCAAGGCAGGTGTCATGGGGATGACCCGCGAGCTGGCTAGCCAGTGGGGACAACACGGCATTCGCGTCAACGCAGTAGCGCCGGGATTCTTCCCGTCACGCATGACGGAAAAGCTGCTTGCCGAATATCAAGAGCGCTATGAAGCCAAAGTTCCCATGCGCCGCATTGGCAAACCCGGTGAACTCAAAGGAGTCGTGCTGTTCTTGGCCACAGCCGCATCCGGTTATGTCACCGGCCAAACGATCGTGGTCGACGGCGGCGTGACGATTTCCTGACGTGGATGAGCGGCGATCAAAGAGGGTCCGCGGGGGGTGGATGAGACGGAGACTCGACTGCGATGAAATGCCTGGACTTCCGTCCACGCCTTCCATGAGGAGGCTCGTCGTTGTCAAGCGATAGGCCGGAGCAGCTTTAGCTGATGGGATATTCGACCGGGCTTCCATCCGCACTTCTTAAGGATCTTCCCAGTCCCTTCACCGCGTTGGCTCGCCAGCGCGAGTCCCCTCGCTCGTGTGGCGCCGTTTCAGACGAGGTGCTCTATGAAGTTCGATCTGGCGACGCTGCCTCTCTGTCCCGGGCGAATACGGGCCTCACGGATAGGGCATAATCGGTTCTTATGCCTGCCGGGCCGCATGTGCTCTTCGGGGCTTTCGTAGCAGTGACGGCGCTTTTGGGGTGTTCGGGGGAAGTCGTGGTCCACCCGCCTCCACCCGAGCAGCGCTGGGTGTCGCCCTACCCGCCGGCGCTGGACTCCTGGGTTGCGATGGACCGGCCCGATGCGGAGCGCTACATCGTATCGGGTATTCGCGAGGTTCATGTGCAGGGCGAGCGCTGGGTCGGCCGCCTGCCCGAGCCGGTCGCGAACAAAGCCGGCGAAGTGACGCTGAAGGTGGCCGCCAATGACGAACCCTTTGGAGCCTTCACCTACACCGAAGCGGGTACGTATGAGATCAAGAAGCCCGTGGCCGCCCGAAGCCTCCCGTGGGACCGCAACACGGAAATTTCGCTTGAGATCGAACCCTCCAGGGACGCGAACTGGAAGCCCTTTGAGCTGGGCTTCTTGATCAAGAGCGTGGGATTCCGGCCGTAGTTTCCCGCGCCTCCGACTGATGCCGATCGAAGCTATTCGCACAGTGGCCAGCATTCTGTTTGGGGCGGGATTGACTTTGGGGTGCTCGCTGCTGCTAGGCCGGCTGATCATGGTGCGGCTCAAGGGCGTTGCCGAGACGCTCACAAGGCGCGAAAATCTTCTGTTCTCGCTCGCCATCGGTGCGGCGGCGCTGAGCAATTGGGTCTTCTTGCTGTGCGCGGCCGGGTTTGTCTACGACGCCGTGTTGTGGGGAACCGCGCTGGTGATCCTGCTTGCGTGGTGGCGGTGGCGACCAACACTTGCGCATCTCCCGAAGTTCCCCTCGGAACCTGGAGACCGCTTTTGGTTCCTGCTGTTGGGCGTCATAGCGGCTTTCTACGCCTATCTCTACCTGCCCAATGCACTCGCCGCCCGAAACCCGCGCCGACGGCTACACTTACCATCTTGGCCTTGTCGGCCGCTATTACCGGCATCATGGGTTTCCCGCGATCACGACCAATATCTACGCCTACCTTTCACAGGGGGCCGAAATGCTGTATCTGTTCGCGTACAGCTTCGGACGGCACTTGGCGGCAAAGATGGTGCACTTCGGTTTTTTCCTTGCGACCGTCGCGGGGATGTTGCTGTTTGCGCGGCGACACGGCGCATTGGCCGCCGGAGTGACAGCAGCCGTTCTATACGGGTGCTCGCCTGTTGTCGGGCCGACAGCCACCAGCAGCTACAACGACTGCGCGCTGGTGTTCTACCAGTTCCTGACGTTTTACGGCTTAGTGATCTGGTGGAAGCACCGTTCAGCGCAGTGGCTGACCATCGTGGGCGTGCTGGCGGGATTCTGCTTCGCAATCAAGTACACCGGCGGCCTGGCAATCCCAGTGGCTGTTGTGGTTGTCGCTTGGGGCGCCTGGAAGCAATCGCAAAGCCTCTGGAGACCGTTGCGCGCGGCGCTCATGGTTGCGGCCGTTTCCGCGCTGTTCGTGCTGCCTTGGACGCTGAAGAACGCCTGGATTGTCGGTAATCCTGTAGCCCCGTTCTACAACCGCGTCTTCCCGAACCCGAATGTAACGATCCAGTGGGAAGATGCCTATGTTGAATGGGCCAAACACTATTCCCATGAGCCACGGCCACGGACCGAAGAGCTGGCCGAGACTCCGCTCGAGTTAACGGTTCACGGCGGCAAACTCGGTGGCATGGTGGGACCGGTTTTTCTGCTGGCCCCGCTCGCGTTGCTCGCTTGGCGTCGCCCCGCGGTGAAGGCGCTGCTAGCCGCGGCTGTGATCTGCGCGCTGCCTTGGTGGGCGAATGTTGGAACGAGATTCCTCATCCCTTCCCTGGTCTTCGGCTCGCTAGCCATGGGAATGGCGCTCAGCGCGCTGCCCGGGCGCTGGTGCTATGGAGTGGGCTGCCTTGTTCTGGTGGGGCATAGCCTCAGTGGATGGCCGGATCTGCTGCTTCTCTGGCATTCAGGTCAGGTCTGGAGGCTAAACGAAATACCGTGGGCCGCGGCGCTACGCGTTGAACCCGAGCATGAGTACCTGCAAAGGCGCATTCCTTACTTCAAGGCCGCCCAGATTCTGGCGCGCGAAGCAGGCCCAGATGACCGCGTGCTGAGTCTCGAACCCCTCGCCGAAGCCTACTTTTCCGCTGACCTGCGGGTCTCCTACCAAGGAGCCCCGAATGAAGATCTCTATCGGGGAATACTGGCCGCCATTGAACCTGATCTTTGGCCGGCCCGTGAACTGTGCGTTCAGTGGAATGAACGGGTATTGACCGGATTCCGAGTAGTCCAGCGGAACGATCATCCGTCAAGTCATTGGATTCTCTCCGAGATTCAGTTCCATCGAAACGACGACTCCGTTGCCGCCAACACCGGCTGGAACGTTAGGGCAACACCCTTCCCATGGACGGCGGCTCGTATCTTCGACGACAACCCGCTGACCGCTTGGAATAGCGGGCAGCCGCTTCATAGCGGTATGTCCGTCGAGGTTTCGTTTCCTGAGGCTCTCACGATCAACCGTGCCGAACTGATCTACCCGTGGGGACAATACTATTCGGAGTTCGACTATTACGGGCGAACCGCCGACGGCGAGTGGGCGCTGCTCGAAGCCTGGTCTGACCTGCGTGTTCGGCCCATTTCGGTTCCGGAAATGAAAGCCTGGGCCGGTGAATCTCTGCGCCGCGCCGGAGTCGGTTTCCTGGTCATCAACACCGAGGGAGGAGGCCACAACGTCGTCTCTCCCCACATCGCCAAGGAACCGGCCGCCTGGGGGCTGGACGAAATTGGCCAAGATGGGCCGGTCCGCATTTATCGGGTCCAGGGAACGTAGCGGTTAAGCGAGTCCGGGAAGAAAGCGGTTGACAGGACGCCCTCCCATATGTTACAAGATGTAACGTTATGACTCGTAGCGGTTGGAACGACCTCAGCGCGCTCGAAGAGCTCGTCATGAGCTTCGTTTGGTCTAACGGTTCGGCCAGGGCGGGAGATGTTCGGACATCCCTTGCGGCCCGTCACCCGATGAAAGACTCCACCGTGCGGACGATCCTTCGGCGCTTGGAAGGCAAAGGGTACTTGACGCATTCCATGGAGGGTCGCACCTACCACTATCATCCCGTCGATCCCGCCGAAAACGTAGCTGCTAAAGCGGTTCGCGGAATCGTCGACCGATTCTGCGACGGCTCGATCGAGCAACTTCTTATTGGGATGGTCGACAACGACGTCATCGACCACAAGGAACTCGAGAGATTGGCCAAACGAATCGCGGCATCCCGCAACACTTGACATCACCCTGGAGGTAGGCCGGGTACAAGAAGTGATCGTCGTCGCGGGCAAGAGGCCGTCCGCCGGTTTAAAGCCCCGAGAAGGTGGATTTCGAGTCGGGGGCAACGTGCAAAACGCGAAACTTGTTCAGCACATACGACCGATCTACCCTGTGGATGCTGAGCGAGAGGGTATGGAAGGCACCGTGCTCTTTGAGGCGGTCATTAGTCAGGAGGGGGAACCAATCGGTCTGAAGGCAATCAACATAGTTGTCGACCAACGCTTGGTCTCGGCAGCGATAGAAGCGGTGCGACTGTGGCGCTACAAGCCCATGCTATTGAACGGCAAACCGATCGAAGTTGTTACGACAATCAGTGTCGTCTTTCGATTGCCGTAAAGCGCGAATTGCGGAGAACCACTGCGTCGCGGAGTGATCGAACTGCCGAAACAGGACGTCAAGCAGCGGGGACAACACGTACTGTCAGACGCTTGTCGAGCGCGGCGAATGCCGCTTCGAGCTGATCGAGGCGAGAGCGATGCCGTAGATCGAGCAGCCGGTCCACCTGAGGCATGTGCCAACCCAGGCGCCGAGCCAGCTCGGATTTTCTGACCGCGGCGTCTCGCATCGCTTGGTAGAGCGTGACCTTGGCTTCGCTGAGCGCGGGCAGCACAACAACTTTCTCGCCCTTCCTTGGGTGCGTGGGCTGAGGAATATCGCGCCTCTCCTCCATATAGAGAATCAGCGCGGTTTCGAGCGCATCCACGGCCCGCTTCAGGGCTTCTCCGTCGTCTTCTCCGAACGTGTGGGCTTCAGGGACGTCACGGAAACCCACCAACAGCGATCCGTTCGTGTCGCGCTTCAATTTGACGGGATATTTCACCATTGGGAGCGTCCCTGCTTGAGGCCCAAGTCCTTCTGGACGGATTCCACCAATCCTGTGCCAAGCTCCTTTTTCGAACCATGCATCGGAATGACAGAAGCGCGTCTGCCCCGACGGACGACGAGGTGTCCGCCTTTTCCAGAAGCAAACGTACAACCCTGCTTGGCGAGCCACCGTTTGAACTGGCTGCTCGTCACCGTCTCATTTTACAACAGATCTGTTGTGTTCATCCGTTGGTTTCGCTGCACTTCCGGAGACATGCTTCCATAAGTCCGGTGACAACGCATGGACAACGTCTCCCGCGAGTCGGCCTGAACGCATTGCGATGCGCCTGTCCGCATGTGGCGGAAGCGGCCGCGTAGTTGCAATTCAAATGGTGGAATAAGTGCAAATTCCACTTGCACGTTCGGCCACGTTGGGACGTATGTAATTAGTGGAGAACAAAATGCGCATTCGCTCGTTTGCTGCTTACGTTTTTCTTGCAACTGCTCTCGCAATTGCCACCCCCAGCCTGACGGCCGCTGATTTGACGGTCAGCAAGGTGGTTCTCTACAAACATGGGATCGGGTTCTTCGAGAGGTCAGGTTCGGTGCCCGCGGGCGACACGGCACAGCTCCAGTTCAAAGCCACCGAAATGGATGACGTGCTGAAGTCGCTTACTGTCGAGAAGCGCGGCGGCGGAGGCGTATCGGCAATTCGCTACGACTCGAGCGATCCGCTGTCGAAGCGGCTCCAGGTGTTTCCGTTTCGCATCGGAAACAAGATAACTCTGGCCGACATTCTCGACCAGTTCAAGGGAGCCCAGATAGAATTGCGCCTCAGCAGCGGAGCCGTGCGGGGCGCCATCGTCAGCTCGCGCTTGAGTCCTGCGACGGACCGCCAACCCGAGCGCATCGAGCTGATGCTGTTCACGGACAACGGCGAGTTGCAAACCGTTGACCCGACTGGGGCCGCCGGGCTGCGGTTTGTCGATTCGAAGCTGCAGGCTCAATTCCGGGATTACCTCGAAGTCATCGCGCGATCTCGCAGTCTGGACAAGCGTAGCGTCACCATCGAATCCAGCGGCGAATCCAGCGGCGAGGCCAGCCAAGTCGCCGTCAGCTACGTTGTCCCGACTCCGATTTGGAAGAGCAGCTATCGGCTGGTCTTCAGCGGCGACGAAGCGCTGCTCGAAGGCTGGGCCATCGTCGATAACACGACCGGCGAGGACTGGACCGGCGTGCAAATGTCGCTGGTCTCGGGCCTGCCGGTGTCGTTCATCAGCAAGCTTTATGAGCCGCGCTATTTGAGCCGTCCGGTGGTGCAACTCGCCCAGGACCGCGCTTGGCGGCCAACCGTGCACGGCGGAGTCATTGAAGGCGAAGAAGCGCAGCTTGCCCAGGCGGCCGGCCAAAGACGGCGGGACAACCGTTTGGCCGTGAACAAGCCCATGGGCGGGGTCATAGGTGAGATCATGGGCGGGCCCGCGAAGAAGGAACTCGCGGAAAGCGCAAGTCTGGGCCTAATGGCAGGTGATCGTTCTTACCGTCAAAGCGTCGCCGCTGGAGCGCCTGGGCTGATGGCAGGAGGCGGGTTCAAGCGCGATCAGATGGCATCGACGGTCGCGGCGGCCGCGGTGGGAGCGGAACTCGGTGAATTGTTCGAGTACAAGATCGAGGAGCCCGTAACGATTCGCAAGGGCGAGTCCGCCATGCTGCCTTTCTTGCGCGAACGTATCAAGGCCCGGCGGCTTTTGATCTACGACCATGCGAACGGCTCGCAGCACCCGCTCAACGCGGCGGAGCTGAATAACACCAGCGGCACCACGATGGACGGAGGCGCGATTACGGTCTACGACGCCGGCGCCTATGCCGGAGAAGCTCTGATGGAAACGATCAAGTCGGGCGACAAACGGCTGATCAGTTACGCGGTTGACTTGGGAACGCGGATTACAACGGCGTTCGACAGTTCCAACAAACTGCAGGGAGAGTTCCATTACCGGCGCGGCATCATGACGCTTCGCAGAGCGCTAAGGGAGACGAAGACCTTCACGATCCGCAACGTAGACTCGGACGCTAAGACCGTGATTATCGAGCACGCGGCACGGCCGAATTACGAATTGGTTGACATGAAGGCGATGAAAAAAACCGCCAACGACTACCGCTTCGAGGTCAATGTGGAAGGGGGAGGGACCACGAAGTTCCCGATCGTCGAGGAGAGAGTCTACTCCGAGCAGATCGGGATCACGAACCTCACTCCTGATCAATTGTTCTCCTACGTCGTCAACAAGCAACTCGACGAAGCCGGCCGCGAGAAGCTTCGCCAGATCGCTGACTTGAAGCGCCAGATCGCCGACAACGACAATCAGGTAACGCGTCTCAACCAGCAGATCAACGAGATGATTCAGGACCAGAGCCGCCTGCGCAGTAATATCTCCACCCTGCGGTCGGTCACGGGACAGCAACAGCGGGTCATGGAGTACGCGGACAAACTGGCGGCTCAAGAAGGACAACTGGTTTCGATGCGGGACCGCAAGACCGCGCTGCAACGTCAGACCGACGATCAGCGGCGCGAGCTGGCCACCCTGATCGAGTCACTGGAATTCTAGGCGATTTGCTCACGCTTGAGGGCTGACCGTTTGGCTGCTTGCTCGTCATGCCCGCGATGCCCAATATCAAAAACTTGCGTGATCGGTCACGTAAGAACGAAAAATACTTACACTCCATTTCCCAACACTTACATCCCACCTTCACCACTAAACGACCCGAAAAACCGAATTCCGCCTGCTGCAATGCGGGCGGAAAGTTGGCAAGAAAAGGCAAGCCTGTCGGCCCGCGGCCGTTCAAGGCCCTGCCCGACGCAGCGGCGCCGGGCAGCAATCCACCGGGCACTGATCGTGGCTGGGACCTAGGCTGCCCAGCGCTCGGCGATTCGCATTTTTCTCGATACGCTCGAGAACCAGTTCACGTATCATCCGAACGAACCCGGGATTATTTCCGGCTGTCGCCGAACGTGCCATGCGGAGTCCCAGTTGATCGCAAAGCTGTTTCGCCTCGGTATCGAGATCGTAGAGGACCTCCAGGTGGTCGGAAACGAATCCGATCGGTACGACCAGCACTTTGCCAGCACGCCCGGAGTCATGCAGGTTCCTGAGGCAGTCTCTGATATCGGGCTCCAGCCATGGTTGGGAGGGAGGGCCGCTGCGGCTCTGGTACACGAGCTTCCAACTCGTGTATCCCAATTGTTCAGCAACCAACCGGGAAGATTCCTCAAGCTGCTCAACATAGCGGCAATTGGCGGCCATGGACACGGGGATGCTGTGTGCGGTAAAGACCAGCTCGACCGGTTCCCCCGGCGAGTCGCCTTCCAGGGTCACCAAGGCAGCTCTTGCGTTCTCGGTAACCGGACCGATGAATCCCGGATGATTGTAGAATGCCCGAAGCTTGTCGACAACAGGCGCGTTGGGTCCGACATTTTCACGGGCGCGCGCGATGTTGCCGAGATACTGGCGGCAACTCGAGTAGGAGCTATAGGCCGAGGTGACGAACGCGAGTGCGTGCTTGACGCCGTCCCGCGCCATCTGACGCAACGTGTCCGTGAGTAACGGATTCCAGTTGCGATTTCCCCAATAGACCGGAATCCGCGGACCATTCTGCTTCAGCTCAGCATCGAGCGCCGAGATGAGGGCTCGGTTTTGGGCATTGATCGGACTCTTGCCACCGAAATGCTGGTAGTGCTCGGCGACCTCCAGCATGCGTTCGCGCGGTACGTTGCGCCTGCGCAGAACGTTTTCGAGAAACGGAATGACATCGTCAGGTCCCTCGGGTCCTCCGAAAGAAACAACCATAATCGCGTCGTAGACTGCCGGACTTTGCTCAGGCATAGCACTTGCCGTCAAGGTCTAAGACTAGGACGAATTGAGTTGCGGTGTCGAATCGCCCTGTGGAGAAGAAGTTGAGAAAAAGTGGAGAAGAAACCACACGAGAACCACTTTGAACCACTGGTTGCCAAGGGATTCGTCAGTCCTCGCTCAGGTGAGACCGCCGGCCGGGTCTGTCCTCTGCCTGGTTCAGGATGTCAACTCGGATGTCAACCGGATCGGGGTCAACACGCAACTACCGCAACGCGGCCCGCGTGGCGAGCGGCTTGGCGCCGGCCAACACGGCTGTCGCTGTTCCGTTCAGGGCTAGGACGGTAATCCGCAATCCGTCCTCGGTGCGGAATAAATACTTCTCGGTGTAGTCCTTGTCGGTGATGCCCTTGAGAACCATGAGAGGTTTGCCGAGACGCGCAATGATCTTCTCGACGTTGTCTCCCGCCGAAATTTCAAGTTCCGCCGAGGGGGAAGCTTCTTCAACGGACACGGAGTCCGGCCCGGTGGAAATGCCGGTGGAGTTTTTTGGAGCTGTCAGGACGCTGTAAGCGCTGGATCCCGAGCCCCGGCTCGAAGATGACTGAACCGGTGTCGCGGTTGGAGCTTCCGGCCGGGTTTCTTTCTCGGCGACCTCGGCCGAAGGCTTGGTCTCGGGTTGGGGCCGCGTGGACGCCCGGGAGCGGTCCGCCGAGCCAGCGCCCGAAACGGGCTGGTATGAACCGGGAGCGGAGGAACTATAACTGTACCCTTCGTCGCCGCCGGCTGGTTCGGAATTCCGCGGTGCTACTTCTCTCACGGCAGCGGCTTGGCCGCCGGCCGAGCGGCTACTCGAAGCGGGAACACCCGAGATGGTCACGCCGCTCGACATCTTCCTTTTACCCGAAGTGTCCGTGGCGCCGGACTTAGATCCCGTTTTCAACTTGATGACGGTAGGCTTGAGGTCGTCCTCGTCGAACTCGAGCTGGCGCCCGCGCGCGGCGGCACTCGGCGGCTGCTCAGCCTGTTTCGTCACGGACCCCAATTTGCTGAAAATACCGGCGGCTCCGGCTCCGCTAGCAACACCGGCCGCGCCCGCGCGGGCGACGTTGATACCGTAGTCGATCATCGCTTGTCCGTATAAGGAACTGGGCAGAATCGCCGAAACGGAAAACAGGAAGCTGCATTGCAGGATACGTGTCGGCAGAATACGTGTCATAGGATACACCCTCGTCTCGATCGATGGTATCAGAAGCGGCTGCCGGTGAACATTCAACGAAATACCTATAGCTGGCGCTCGTACCGGTCTAGAGTTCCTAGAACTTAAGTGGTATGTCGTCGCCGCGCCACGGCGTTATCAAAACATCCGCGTTGATTTGCGACTTTCCCGTTCCTCAGCTAGAGTGAACGGATGCTCCGCGAGTTTGATGTCGTCGGCGTTGGCCTCAACGCGACGGACACTGTGATCCTCGTTTCCCGCATGCCGCGCTATGGCGGCAAAGCTCCCTTTCACAACGAGATTACGAGCACGGGTGGACAAGTTGCCAGTGCTGTGGTGACTTGCCAGAAGCTGGGACTCCGTTCCAAATACATCGGGGCCGTTGGCGACGACGAACGCGGGCGCATTCAGTTGGCGAGTCTGCAAGAAAGCGGCGTGGACATCGAGCACGTGCAGATCCGAAAAGATTGCCCCAACCAATCCGCCTACATCATCATTGATCAAGCCACGGGGGAGCGGACCGTCTTTTGGAGCCGCGACGACTGCCTCAGAATTGATCCCGAGCAAATATCTCCCGAACAAATCACTTGCGGGCGGATGCTGCACATCGACGGCCATGACACGGCTGCGGTCGAGCACGCCGCCCGCATTGCAAGCGAGGCTGGCATCCCGGTGTCGGCCGACGTCGATACGATCTACCCCGGGTTTGACCGGGTGATGCCGTGCGTGGATTATCTGGTCGCCAGCACGGAGTTTCCCTCCAACTGGACCCGCGAGCCAGACCCTTTTCGGGCGCTCAAGATGCTCAAGGATGAATACGGAATGAATGTAGCGGCCATGACGCTGGGGGCGGACGGAGCGCTGGCTCTTGCCGACGATGGTTTTCACTACTCGCCTGCCTTTGTGGTGAACTGCGTGGATACGACCGGCGCGGGGGATGTTTTTCACGGAGCCCTTTGCTACGCCGTGCTGGAGCAGTACCCTCTGGACCGCGCGCTGGAGTTTTCCAACGCCATGGCAGCCCTGAACTGTAAGGCCATGGGCGCCCGCGGAGGCATTCAACGTCTGGAAGCCGTCCGGCAGCTCATCGCCGCGGGTGAGCGGCGCGTGAACAGAGAGTTCGAGAAAGGTTCTTCAGGCTAGCAGGCCGCAATGATCCCTCTTCGCGATGATGCACCTCGCTGGAGTTATCCAGGGGTCACTCTTGTCCTGATTTTGATCAATTGCGCAGTTTTCCTCTATGAGTCGGTGCTGCTGGCTCAATCAGCCCGTCTCGGCGAAATGTTCATCAACACCTACGGTGCCATCCCCGCCCGTGTGCTCGCGGCCGTGAATGGGGAGTATCCGCTGATCGAGGGGGTTGCACCGATATTTACTTCGATCTTTCTCCACGGCGGCTGGCTTCATCTGATCGGCAACATGTGGTTCCTTTGGGTTTTCGGCGACAACGTGGAAGATGAGTTGGGACACTTTCCCTACTTGGTTTTCTACATTGCCTGCGGCGTGATTGCGTCGCTGGCGCATATATTTTCCGGGCCGGATTCCGCCGTGCCTGTTGTGGGTGCAAGCGGGGCTATCGCGGGTGTCATGGGAGCCTACTTGATCCGTTTCCCGATGGCGCGGATTGTCACGCTGATACCGTTATTCCTGTTCTTCACCACGGTGGAAATACCGGCGTTCGTCATGCTGTTCTATTGGCTGGGGATTCAGTTGCTGAGCGGAACGATGACACTGGGTGAGGCGTCCACGGGAGGCGTTGCCTGGTGGGCCCACGTGGGCGGCTTTGCGGCGGGAGCCCTGCTGATCTGGTCGCGCCCCAGACGGCGGCGATACCGCAAGCTGTATTCCTAAATTGCAGGGTGCCGCGCTCGGTGCGCCGCAGTGTAGTTTTGGGGTGTCGTGGCGAATTGCTAGGGCGCGCTTCGTTGCAGGAGGACTCAGAGCTTTATGTGTATGTCAGCTATCGGCCGATTACTTTCGATAGGCGCTGTCGCCGCGCTCCTTGGCAGCGCGCAGACAACTGCCGAAAAACTCAATCGCCTTGTCGAGGAGGCCGCGACGGCGGGGTCCATCAAGACCGCTATTGGTGTTACGCGGCTCGAAACACAGATCCCGGCTCTGATCAGCGCGGATGACCTGGATTTGGGCACGCGCAAGACTCGCATTCTCTTGATCGGCGGATTGGACGGCTCGGACAGCTCGGTGCGGGCGGCCGTGGCGGCTCTGAAGTGGTTTGATACTGCCGAGCAAGCGGCTGCCTTGCGAGAAGCCTTCGCTGTTTCCGCGGTTCCGGTCGCCAACCCCGACGCTTGGGCGAGGGGCGCCGGACCTGGGAATGCTTCGGGCGGAGACCCGACGCGAGGGTATCCTCCACCGGGTGATGCCTACCAGAGTGAAACGAATCCGGAGGCGGAATATCTGTGGCGCTGGATCGGTATGCATGCGCCGGATCTGGTTGTCGATGTGCGTTCGGGCTCGGAGACGGCGTGGCTGATTCCCGAAGGCGCGAACCTGAAAGGCATAGCGAGCGTCCTGCGCCCAAGCCGGCCGTTTCCCGCTTTCGATGAGCTGGTTCCCCAGCTCGTCAAACAAGCGCCCAGCGCGACTGGAACGGTGCCGGCGATTCAGGTCAAAGCCGCGCGCGGTGACGCGGGATTTTTGCACACGCTTCTGGCAGGGCTGAAGAAAGTTGACTTCGCGAACCCGTCACCTGCTCGCGAAGAGCTGCAACGGAGACTCGATCGCACGCCAATTGAAGTCGCCGAGCAGTTGGCGGTTCACTACGGGCATCAACTGGACAACGTGGTGTATATTCCGGCCGTTGCGCTGATCGGGCGCATTCGGCTGTGGGAGCTGACCAAGAATCCCAAGCACCTGAACGATGTCAGAGCGATTGTGGCTCCTTACTTCAACGGTGACAAGCCGGCACTGCCGGAGAAACCGAGCGGCAGCCACCTTTCCGGACATCTCGTGTTCGGAGAGCTGGCCCGCGTGACCGCCGAAGAACGCTATACCGAGCTGGCGCGGGCTTCCGCCGATTTGGGTTTCGATGAACGCGGGCAGCCCAAAGAGTCCATGCCCCTGCATAACGAGATGAGCGATTCCGTGTTCATGGGCGGCCCCATCCTGGCTCAAACGGGAGCGTTGACAGGTGACGAGAAGTACTTTGACATGCTGTTGCGGCACGTCAAGTTCATCAGAAAACTCGATCTGCGGCCGGACGGCCTCTACCGCAATTCTCCCCTCAGCGATGCGGCTTGGGGACGCGGCAACGGCTTTCCGGCGCTGGGGTTGGCACTGAGCTTGAGCTACTTGCCGCGCACTCACTCTGCCCGCGAAGAACTAATTCAGGCTCATATCGCTCACCTCGATGCCCTGCTGCCGCACCAGGATCCAACCGGCGCTTGGCATCAGGTAATCGATTTCCCGGGCAGCTATCGGGAGCTGACGTCCACCTGCATGATCACGTTCTCGATGATTCGGGGCATTCGTCTCGGCTGGCTGGATCGAAGCAAGTACGAGCAGGCCATCGAGCGTGCTTGGTATACCATTCGCACCCGCGTTGCCGCCAACGGCGAGTTAGTTGATGTTTGTACCGGCACGGGCAAGCAAACAAGCCTGCGCCGCTATCTCGATCGGAAGGCCATTCTTGGAAAAGACGATCGGGGCGGAGCGATGGCGCTACTCGTGGCGACCGAGATGGCGGCGTGGGAGAGGGAGTAGGAGAGGACGACCCCGCGCTTAGGCGTGGGGCTCCGAGGCGCGGGCTCGCGACTTTGCGCGCGCGGTTTGCCTACGGCTGTCCGAACGGCAGTTGTTCGGGGTCCTCCGGAACGGTCCACAAATAAATCCTGCCCTCGGCGAGATCGACCTGCTTTTCAGGCGGCCAGTCCGGGATGTCAAAAGTGTAGGAGACAATGCGGGTGCCGGGCTTCAGCTCCCGCAAAAGCTTGGGGCGAAGTTTATAGTTCAGCGTCTGCAGGAGGTAGAGCGCGACGACCGTCGCATCGGCGATGTCAGCCTCGAAAAGATCCTCGTTGCGAAAACTAACGCGGTGGGTTACGCCAGCCTTGCGGGCGTTCTTCCATGACTGCTTGATCCTATCGGAGTCGATGTCGATTCCGACGCCGCGTGCGCCGAACTCCTTTGCCGCGGTGATCACGACCCGGCCGTCACCGCAACCGAGGTCGTAGACGACGTCGCCGGGCTGAACCTCGGCCAGCTTGAGCATCTCCCGAACGGCCTTTCGCGGAGTCGGTATGAAGCTGACGTCCGGGTGGCGCGGCGGGCTTTCTTGTGCCAATAGGGGTGAAAGAGTCAGCCCTAACAACAGCAAGAGGAACCAGGATGAATTCGTTCGTCTCAAGACGGTTGCTTCACTTCTATTGTGGCTCTATCAGCACTTTCACGGCACTGGCGCGGGGAGGATTGCCTCAAGTCGTACAATTAGGAACGTCCTGGTATGCAGACTGAGCCCTTCACCAAACCGCGCCCCGGCCCCGGCGTGCTGCTAACAATGGCTGCTTTCATCGTGTTGGTGGCAGGCATGAAGGCCGCCCAGGCCATCCTCGTGCTGTTTTTGGTCGCGGCGTTTCTGGCCCTGATTTGCGGTCCTCCCATGTTCTGGTTGCAGCGGCGGCGTGTCCCGTCTGTTCTGGCTTTGCTGATCGTGGTCGCGGTGATCTGCGGGATCGGCGTCGGTGTCGGGGCGCTGCTCGGGAATTCGTTCAAGGATTTTACCGCGGCGCTGCCGACCTATCAGGCGCGCTTGCAGGAGAGAACCGAGGCACTCATCGCTTGGACGGATGAGTTTGGAATCGCTCTTCCCGCCAACATACTCAGCGATGTCGTCAATCCCGGACAAATCATGCAGCTTGTCGGTCGAGTGGTTTCGGAGATCGGCGGCTTGGTCACGAACAGTTTCTTGATCGCCCTGACGGTGATTTTCATTCTTCTGGAGGCGTCGAGTTTTCCGGCTAAGCTTCGCGCGGCGTTTGGGGATGCCCATGGAGCGTTCGACAAATTCGACCAAGTGGCGGCCAATGTCAATCGCTACCTCGCGATCAAAACGGCCGTCAGTCTGGCCACCGGCGTGATAATCGCTGTGTGGCTGGCGGTCGTTGGCGTGGATTTCCCGTTGCTTTGGGGTTTGCTCGCGTTTCTGCTGAACTACGTACCCAACATTGGTTCGATCATCGCGGCGGTCCCGGCGGTGCTTCTGGCCGTGATCCAATTGGGCCCAGGCCCGGCGGGTCTTGCGGCGCTTGGCTACTTCGTGACGAATTTCGTGATGGGCAATCTGATCGAGCCTCGTTTCATGGGACGCGGGTTGGGTTTGTCGCCGCTGGTAGTGTTTCTGTCGTTGGTGTTTTGGGGTTGGGTTTTCGGAGGCGTTGGGATGTTACTGTCTGTGCCTTTGAGCATGACGGTGAAGATTGCTTTAGAAAGCAGCGATGAAACGCGCTGGATCGCGGTTCTATTGGGATCGGAGGCGGCGGCCGAGGCGGCTCCCGCGGCGAAACCCGCTGGTGCCCCGGCGACGGCCGAGAAGTAGGGCGCCTTTCGGTCGGGGGAGGGGCGTCCGTGAAGGGTTTTTCCTCGATGGAGGCGCTGAGAAAAGCCGCGGGTCTCTTCGAGCCCGGTGCTGCGGGCTCGAAAGCGGGGTAGCGTTGGAGGCCGCAGCCTCGGCCGAAGCGCTGAGTTCCAGTCGCTGCGAGGAGGCCTGGCGGGGCTGGTTTAACGGCGGTTTGGCCGGAGCCGGTTTGGGTGCTATACTGAAAAAACCTCGCAGAACACTTTCTGTTTGTTCCCCCGTTTGGGAAGGATTCACTGATTCAGTAGAGTGTGTATCCGCTGCCGCGGATGATTGAGGATACAGTTGTGCCAAAACAAAAGTCTCATCGTGGCGCCGCCAAGCGCTTTAAACTGACGGGCACCGGGAAGGTGAAGCGGGGGCATTCCCTGATGAATCACATTCTGACGAAGAAGACGACGAAGCGCAAACGGCATCTACGCAAGAGCGCTCTCGTCAGTCCCGCCATGGCGAAAGCCATCAAGGCGATGATATCCGTCTAGTCCTTTTTTTCAGTTGTGCGGGCAGCGCCAAACGCACGTGCCTGACTCGCCTTCCGGGACTTGAGCTGGATTTCAAATCACAGTAGGAGGAAACCGTGCCCAGAGTAAAACGCGGCTCCAACCGCCGCCAAAAACGTAAGAAGATCCTTTCCCGCGCCAAGGGCTACTTCCAGGCAAAAAGCAAGCTTTACCGCTACGCCAGGGAAGCCGTCGACCGCAGTGAGAAGTTCGCCTACATCGGCCGGCGGCTGAAGAAGCGTGATTTTCGCTCGCTTTGGATTACTCGCATCGGCGCCGCCGCGGAACAGCACAGTCTTTCCTATAGCCGCTTCATTTACGGTTTGAAGCTGGCGGAAATTGACTTGAACCGCAAGATGCTGTCGGAGATGGCTGTCAGCGATGCGGATAGTTTCGGAAAGCTCGTAGAGCTGGCGAAGGCGGCGATAGAGGCGCCGCCCAAAACGACGCAAGCGGCTGCGAGCAGCGAAACTCCGAAGGCGGCTCCCGAGCCTGCGCCGACCCCGGGAAGCGAATCACCGGCAGAGGTGGAAGCGGCTGCGCCCGAGCCCCCTGCTGAAGAGCCCAAAGCGGCTCCCAAGAAACCGCGGGCCCGCAAGAAACCGGCGGCCGCGGACGAGTCATCCGAGAGTAAAGCGGACGCGCAACCGGCTAAGAAACCCGCCAAGAAGCGTGCACCGGCTAAGAAGAAATCCGCTGCTTCCAAGGACGATGCAACGGACACGTAGAGCGGCGGCGCATTGCGTATAAGGGCTGGCAGCATGGTCCGCGTGCCAGCCGACCCGGCAGAGTGCGGGCTTTGCAGGAAGATGCGGTGGGGATGAACAATAGGACCGCTCCCTCGCGGTCACGGCTCTGAAACCTTACAACTCTGAAATGTCTTTTGAAGAGAAGACTTCGCACTCTTTGGACGAGCTGCTTGCGGAGGGCGGTTCGGCGGAGGATCTCTATTCCGAACTGCGGGCTTCTTTCGATCTCGATAAAAACAACGCTTCATCGGACGAAGAACTCAAGCAATTGCGGGACCGCTGGCTGGGCCGCAAGAACGGCCTGCTTTCCGCCGCGAATGACAATTGGCTCAAGGCTGCATCGCGCGGGCGGAAACCGCAAGTCGGCCGCCTGCAGAATGAGGCCAAGCGCTATATCGAGAGTGCTCTCGCGAATGCCAAGAATCAACTGGCCAGCGCTCAGAAAACGCACCAGCACATCGACATCACGCTGCCCGGTCCGCCGCGCGAGATCGGCGCTCGTCACCCGGTTCGTCTGGTGAACGAGGAGATTTGGTCCATCTTTCGCGGTCTGGGGTACTCGATTGCCGAAGGGCCCGAGATCGAGACGTTCTACAACAACTTCGAGGCGCTGAATTTTTCGGAAGATCATCCGGCCGTCGACGAGATGGACACCATCTTCATCGAAGACCGTACGGTGCTGCGCACTCATACGTCTCCGAATCAGATCCGCATCATGAAGGATCGGCAGCCGCCGCTTCGCTATCTCGTCCCGGGCAAGGTCTATCGCCACGACACTCCGGATTCCACTCATACCCCGATGTTTCACCAGATCGAGGGCTTCGCGGTGGACGAGAACATCACGTTCACCGACTTGAAAGGGACTCTCGACTATTTTTCGAAGCAGTTCTTCGGTCCCGATACGAAGACACGGTTCCGGCCGAGCTTTTTTCCTTTCACCGAACCCAGTGCGGAGGTGGACGTCTCGTGCCCGTTTTGCTCTGGCGACGGCTGCCGAACTTGTAAGGACACCGGCTTCATCGAGGTCCTTGGCTGCGGCATGATCGACCCGGAAGTGTTCCGGCATGTGGGCTATGATCCAGAGCGCTATTCCGGTTTCGCGTTCGGTTTCGGCATCGACCGCTTCGCGATGCTGAAGTACCACATTGATGACATTCAGTTGCTGTTTCAGGGGGATGTGCGGTTTCTCCGCCAGTTTCGGTAATGCAGGTCCTGCTCAGTTGGCTGCAAGATTTCGTCGAGCTCCCGGAGTATCCCGAGGAGATCGCCGAGACCTTGACGATGGCCGGCATGGCGGTCGACGCGGTCCATCAGCAAGACGGCGAGACCGTCTTTGAGCTGGATATCACCGCCAACCGCTCCGATGCGCTGAATCACTTCGGTATTGCCAGAGAGCTGAGCGCAATCTACCGCCGGCCGATGAAGACGCCGGCGGTTGAAGTTTCAGAAAGCGACGAGCCAGCTTCCTCACGGGCCTCGATTGAGATCGCCGATGCCGATCTATGTGCGCGCTATTCGGGGCGAGTATTGCTCGATGTTGCGGTAAAGCCCTCGCCCGACTGGATGCGCAAACGGCTGGAGCTTTGCGGCGTTCGCAGTATCAACAACATTGCGGATCTGACGAACTACGTGCTGCTAGAGTTGGGGCATCCGACACACGCGTTTGACCTGGACTTGCTTGCTGAGTCCAAGATCATCGTGCGGCTGGCGCGGGACGGCGAGCAGCTTCAAACGCTCGACGGGCTGGACCGCAAACTGTCCTCTGAACATCTTGTGATTGCGGACGCTTCTCGTCCCGTGGCGCTGGCCGGTGTGATGGGCGGAGCTAAGACAGAAATCTCCGAGGCGACCCGCAACGTTTTGCTGGAAGCGGCCTGGTTCCAGCCAAGCCTGATTCGGCGCACGGCACGGCACTTTGGCATGCATACGGAAGCCTCGCACCGTTTCGAGCGCGGCGCTGATGTCGGCGCCACCGTATGGGCGGCCGATCGCATCGCGCATCTTTTCGGACAGGTGGGGTTTGGCACTCTGCTGCGGGGAGTCATCGACACCTACCCTGGGGCGGCTGAGCGCGGAAACATCCACCTGAGGGCCGCGCGGATCGGCCGCTTGCTGGGCGCTGAAGTGCCGGACGAAGAAGTGTTGAAGATCCTCGAGGCTCTCGGTTTTGTCGCCGAGCCGGCCGATGGCGGGTGGAAAGTGACTCCACCGTCTCATCGTCTCGACGTGGATCGCGAGATCGACTTGATCGAGGAGGTTGCGCGCATTCACGGTTACCATAAGTTCCCGATGACGCTGCCGCCGGCGTTCGGCGGCACCGAGGAACCGCCGTACGCCCGCGAGGAAGCCGAGGTCCGCTCGGCGCTGCGGTCGCTGGGATATGACGAGACGATCAGCTACTCGTTTATTTCCGAGGAAGACGCGAGCCGCTTTGGGTCCTGGGAGCCGGTCGCGATTCGCAACCCGGTTTCCGAGCCCTGGTCGGTCATGCGGAACACGGCTGTGCCGTCCATGTTGAAGGCACTGGAGCGGAATCTCAATCGCAGTGAGCCGGACGTGCGGCTGATGGAAATCGGCCGCCTCTATCGTGCGGGCGGTGATCCCTATCGGGAACCCCCCGTTCTAGCGATGGGCGCGACCGGGATGGTGCGCCGTGCTTCGCTAGGAGACGCAGGAGCGCCATTTGACTTCTTCGCGCTGAAGTCGGATATTCTGACCCTATTGTCTGGTTTCGACATCCAGGAAGTTTCCTTTGATGCCAGGGAGATTCCCGCCTTCTACGCCGCGGGCAACTCAGCGCGACTGCTGCTGAACGGCCAGGCTGCGGGAACGCTTGGCGAACTCGATCTCAAGCTGGCGGAGGCCCGTAAGATTCGCCAACCCGTCTACCTCGCGGAGATCTTTTTGGATCCGCTCTGGCAGGCGGGTCTGAAGAGCCTCAAATACCAGAAGTTGCCCAACGTGCCGGCCGTCCATCGTGACTTGTCGCTGTTTGTCCCGGAGGGCGTCAGTTTCGCCGAAATCCGCGCCACGGTTGGACAGCAAGACGACCTCAGGGGCCTCGAGCCGATCGAGATCTTCCGCAGTAAGCAAGTGCCGGAGGGTTGCTACAGCCTCCTGCTTCGCGCCATCTGGCAGAAAGACAGCGAAAGCATGACCGACGAGGAAGTGAACCGGTACGCTGGTCACATCGTCGCCAGCCTCTCGAAGGCCTTTGGAATCCAGCAGCGCGGCTGAGCCGGAAAATTAAGCCCGGAGTTCCAGTGACGGGTCCTAGCTG
>Ga0310123_10000651_pt1 | contig 30566 bp, 22 predicted proteins | sample CB6_AW_1057_MG_FD_203505 | JGI IMG/M metagenome (GOLD analysis project Ga0310123, IMG submission 203505) | Marine microbial communities from Western Arctic Ocean, Canada - CB6_AW_1057 | ecosystem: Environmental > Aquatic > Marine > Oceanic | place: Canada: Western Arctic Ocean | collected... | reverse complement strand
AGCCCCAGGGACTGGCTCCGCAGCCCCGCCCCTGGCGGAGCGAAGGTGCCTGTCCCGCTGCCCCTAACCTCGAGATCCCAAACCAACGTCCTAAAACGCCGATCTAAGAATCGACTCCAGATCCTCGCGGCTCGCCTCCCGGGTGTTGACCCGCAGAATTCTCACCAGGCCCGACGCAATCTCAGCAAACCCCGGCAGTTGATCCTCGCTCACACCCACATCCCGCAGCCGCTCGGGGATCCCCACATCGGCCTTCAGCCGCGCCACCGCCGACACCGAGGCAGCGGCCGCTTCCTCCTCGCTCAAACCCTCCGTCTCCTCACCCAGCAACGCCGCCACCAGGGCGAATGTCTCGGGGTCGGCCGATCGGTTGAAGTCCATCACGTAGGGCAGCAACAACCCGTTGCCTCGGCCGTGAGACGTCTTGACGGCCGATCCGAGAGGGTATTCCAGGGCGTGTACGGCGGCGACTCCGCTGTTGGAGAAGCCGATTCCGGCCAGCAAAGCCGCCAGGGACATCCCCTCGCGAGCCTCGATGTCCTCGCCATCCTCGACCGCTCGACGCAGGTACAGGGCCACCAGCTCGATCGCCTTGCCCGCCGTCAGGTCGGTCAACACGAAACGGCCCTGGTACACCGATCGCTCGCCCTCGGGCAACGGAAAACTCTCGTTGTCCACCGCCGTGAAAGCCTCGATCGCATGAGTCAACGCGTCGATGCCGCTGTCGGCGGTGACGTGAGTCGGGCAACTGACGCTCAGGCGGGGGTCGACGACCGAGAGACGTGGTCTGAGGAACTCGCTGAGCACCGCCACCTTGATCCCTCGATCCGGATCACTCAAGACGCTCGCCGCAGTCACCTCCGAACCGGTCCCCGCGGTCGTCGGCACGCAGGCCAGGGGAAACACCGGACCGGGTACAACGCAGTCTCCGAGATAATCTCTGGGGTGTCCCCCGTGAGCCAGCAGGCAGGCGGTCACCTTGGCCAGGTCCATGTTGCTGCCTCCGCCCAGGCCCAGCAGCCAGCCAGCACCCTCGGCACCGGCCGCCTCGGCACACGTCAGCGCCAGGTCCATCGCCGGTTCGGGACAGCCTCCGTCAAAAACCGACGACTCGATCCCCGCGGTACTCAAGGCCCCCGTCACCCGCTCGCAGACTCCCGCCTCGACCAACGTCCTGTCGGTCACCACCAGCACGCGACTCGGTTCAGCCGACAATTCGCGCAGATGATCTCCGAGTGAGTCGACGGCATCGAGACCGAAGACGATCCGGCCGGCGGTGTGAAATGTCCATGTGGTCCGCATCGTCGGGGGGTTCCCTGGGGCCAGTTGCGAGGTCATGTGCGAGGTCGGTTGCTCTGCCGCGAGAGGCGAATCATGATCGCCACACCGGCCGCCCCTGTCCACTCTCGACGCGATTGTCGCGGCTGGCGCTGGCCGAGGACTTCGACGCGTCATACGATAGACGACGTGGCGGGATGTCCGGTTGGCCTGTTGCCCGCTCGATCAGCTCCCGCCCCCCAGAACATCAAGCAGAGAGACCCGATCATGAAACGCCTGGACCTGAGCGCGTTGGCCTGTGGGATTGTCATGGCACTGCTGCTGGCCGGTTGCGGTGACGACGGAGGCGGTACCGACGACGGCGCTGGCGCAGCGCCACCTCCCCCCCCGACTTCCGCCGCCGCTCCCGCCGACGGGACAACCGATGCGGACGGTCCCGGAACCGACGCGCCCACGCCCAAGACGATTCCCGAGTCCGACAAGAGTACCTCGGCGGAGAAGCCTGGCGCCGAAGACAAGAAGAAGCAGATCCCCGAGACGGGCAAGAAACCGGCCGCGAAGACCGACGGCAAGAAGCCCGCCGACACCAAGAAGAAGACTGACGGCAAGAAGCCGACCGACGCCAAGAAGAAGACCGGCGGCAAGAAGTCGGCCGGCGGCAAGAAGAAGACCGACGGCAAGGGGGCAGGAAAGGGCACCGCAAAGGGCGGCAGCCCCGAAGCAGCCACCGTTGATTCTCAGATGAGAGATCTGCTGGGCCTGGCCAACAAGGGCGAATTCGGCAAGTCACTGGCCTTGATCAAAGTCGTGCTGGCCCGCAAGGACCTTGCGAACATCGAAAAACAGAAGCACCGCGCGATCGTCTTCTTCGCCGCACAGATCGCCCAGGCACAGGGCCGCAAGCTGGCCACCGACGAGGATACTCCCGGTGCCCATGCCGCCTTCATCACCTCGGCCAAGCACTTCCGGCACCTCCAGAAAGACTTCAAACCGCTGTTCCCCCAGGAATCCGGCTTCGGAGGAACGGTCTTCTACAACGAAGCGTGTGCCTTGGCCGCGAAGGACCAGAAGGCCGCACAGGCCTCACTGACCGAAGCCGTCGGACTGGGCTTCAAAGACTTCAAGCTGATGAAGACCGACAAGGACCTCGAACCGCTTCGCAAGAACAAGGGGTTTGAAGAGTTCATCGCCAAGCAGGAAGTCGCAGCCGCCAAGAAGGCCGACGCGGCGATCGGCAAGGAACTGGCCGGCCACAAGCCGTTCCCGTTTGACTTCACGCTGCCCGACCTCGACGGCAAACCGCTGGCACTGGCCAAACTGCAGGGCAAGGTCGTGATCGTGGACGTCTGGGGGACCTGGTGCCCGCCCTGCCGAGCCGAAGTGCCTCACTTCGTCGAACTGCAAAAGACCTACGGAAAACAGGGACTGCAGATCGTCGGGATCAACTACGAACGTGGCGCCGACCCGATCCCAGGAATCAAGTCGTTCGCCAAGGAATACGGGATCAACTACCCGCTGGTGATCGGCGATGACGCGACCCAGAACAAGATTCCCGAATTCCAGGCCTTCCCGACCACGCTGTTCATCGACCGCAGCGGTGAAGTCAGACTCGTCGCCGTCGGTGCACGGCCTCTCGAATACCTCGAAGCCGTCGTCAAGAAGCTGCTGGCCGAACCAGCTCCCGCCGGTGCCAAGAAACCGGCCACCAAGAAACCGGCCACCAAGAAACCGGCCACCAAGAAACCGGCCACCAAGAAACCAGCCACCAAGAAACCAGCCACCAAGAAACCAGCCACCAAGAAACCGGCCACCAAGAAACCGGCCGTCAAGAAGAAGTAAGCCTCTGACGGTGGTGCGACTCCAGTTGCGGAGCCGGCGTCAAGACTGGTACTTCACCGCGGTTCGGCGTTGGACTATAATCAGGTCGTCCTCTTCGACACCGGCTCCGGCCGGTCCCACCACGGATCTCCCGCCAACCGCCTCCACCATCCGCTCTTCAAGGCCCTCCCGGATGGCTCGTTTCGTTCCCCAACGAACGCGTGTCGCGCTTTCGTCGTCGCTGTGCGCCTGTAGCCCTGCTGCGGTGTTGGCTGCGGTGTCGGCTGCGGTGTTGGCTGCGGTGCTTTGCGGATGTTACGACGCCGAGATCGGTTCCTACCAGGTCCCCAAGCCCGAGCAGGTCTACGCCGACAACCACGAGGAGGGACCCGACGGGATGCTGGCGGCGATGATCCCCCGCGACTCGAAGAACCAGGCCTGGTTCTTCAAGGTCGCCGGTCTCAAGGGCCCCGTCGCCGCACAGCAGGATGCATTTGGCAAGTTCCTGGAATCGGTCCATTTCGACACCAACAGTGACGAGCCGAAGTGGATCTTGCCCGACGGCTGGCAGCAGACCGGTGGCACCTCATCAAGTGGCATGCGATTCGCCACCCTGGTGCTGGGCAAGGATTCTGATTCGCTGGAGCTGAGTGTCACTCGATTGCCTTTGCCGGCGGACAATTTCGAGGCCTACCTGCTGCAGAACGTCAATCGCTGGAGAAAGCAACTCCGGCTCAACGACCTCACCACCTCGCAACTCGCCTCGCAAACCACGTCGATGGAGCTGGGAGACGAGCGGGCGATCGTGGTCAACCGCATGGTCGGTCACCTGGGCAGCGGCGGGCCGATGATGGGTCCGTTTTCCGGAGGTGGTTCGCGACAACCGCCGCGACCAGGTCCCGGCACAGGTCCCGGCGCAGGTCCCTCTCGGCCCCCGATCGTCACGCCTCGCCTGAGCTACAAGAATCCGGACTCGTGGCGGCCTGGTGAACTCGAGGTCACTCGCAGCGGCATCACGATCCGCCGGCAGGCCGCATTCGAGTTCGGCGAGGGGGGCGAGTCGGGTGAAGTCACCGTGACGGCCTTGCCGACCAGCCCCCGCTTCCTGCTCTTGAACGTCAACCGCTGGAGACAGCAGGTGGCCCTGCAGGCCGTCGACACAGACAACCTCGATGATCTCTTCGAACCCATCACCCTCGGATCGATCAACGGCCGATACCTCGAACTGGTCGGCCCCAGCGACACGATATTGGGTACGATTGTCGAGTCAGGCGGCCTGACCTGGTTCTTCAAGCTCGCGGCTCCCAACCGCCTGGCCGATCGCAGCCGCGAAGACTTCAGGTCGTTTGTCAATTCATCACGATTCGAAGCGTCGGGAGCTTCCGATGGAGAATAAACCCCTGCCGAGTGACCACGCGCTGGAATCGGGCCAGGCGATCCCGACCCCCGACGACGTGTCAGCGCCGTCCCTGGGTCCGACCGTGGTCGCCATTCTCCGGCCGATCGCATCGCTGAAGATCGCCGTCTCGCTGTTTGCCATGGCGATCTTCCTGGTACTGGCCGGCACGCTGGCCCAGGTGCACAAGGACATCTGGGAGGTCGTCCGGGATTACTTCCGGACCCCGGTGGCCTGGATCGAATGGCGGGTCTTCTTCCCCAAGTCGTTCCTGATGGGCAGCTGGCTTGAAGGCATGACCGACATCGAGGAGGGGAAGGGGTTCCCGTTCCCTGGCGGCTGGCTGATTGGCGGTGCGATGACCATCAACCTGCTGGCCGCTCACGCGATCCGCTTCAAGATCCAGGCCAAGGGGCGTCGCCTGTCGTCGGGCCTGGCGGTGATCGGGATCGGTGCGGCTCTGACCGCCGCGGTGATCATGTGGGGCTCGATGCAAAGCGGCCAGGAAAACCAGCTGCTGCAGGAATGGCCCTCGCTGAGAATTCTCTGGCAACTGGCCCAGGGCCTGGTCGCCGGAGGCATACTGCTGTGCGGGTGCGTGATGGTCTTTCGCCGCCGCGCCGGAGTGGTGCTGCTGCACGTGGGCGTGCTGCTGATCATGTACAACGAACTGCTCGTGGGCGTCTCGGCCATCGAAGGGCAGATGAGCATCCGCGAGGGCGACACGGTCGATTTTGAACACGACATCCGGGCCATCGAACTGGCCGTCGTCGACACCTCGCCCAAGGACCACAACCAGGTCACCGTGGTGCCGCTGACCGAGGAAGGCGTCGCGACCCAGTTCCTGGATCGCGGTGACACGGACCGGGTCATCGAGCACCCCGACCTGCCGTTCACCGTCGAGATCGAAAAGCACCTGAAGAACTCGATGCCGCCTCACAACCGCCCGAAACCCGACACGCGCTTCGAGGGTGCCGGACGGTTCGTCGAAATCGATGAGGCACGCGCAGGGACCGGGACCGATGTTGGTGGAGAAATCGATATCTCTACGGTCGAAGCCGTGCTGCGGGACGGCAACAAGAAGATCGGGCGATACCTCTTCAGCCAACACCTGAAGCCCCAGTCGATCGAAGTCGACGGCAAGAGCTACGAGGTCACGCTGCGGTTCAAGCGAACCTACGTGCCCTATTCTCTGCACCTCGCCGACGTGCGGTTCGACAAGTACATCGGCACCCAGACCGCCAGCAACTACTCATCGGATATCCGCCTGGTCGCGTTCGACGGCTCGGTCGACCGCAAGGTCCACATCTGGATGAACAACCCGCTGCGGTTCGACGGCAAGACCTTCTACCAGTCGAACGTCAACCGGGGCGAGGATGGAGTCGAGCAGACCGGGCTGCAGGTGGTGACCAACACCGGCTGGATGATCCCCTACGTCGCCTGCATGATCGTCGGCATCGGGATGTTCTACCAGTTCAGCCTCGCCGTGATCCGCTTCCAGAATCGGCGCAACCGGGGAGTCATCTCGACCCCGCCGGTTGACTCGCCTCCCAAGGCACCCGCGGTCGCCGAATTGGCCGCGGCCCAGGCTGCTTTAGCCTCGCCACCCGATCCACCCGATCCGCCCGATCCGCCCGATCCGGCCGAACCGGCCGAACCGGATGCCTTCTCACCCGCGCTGCCGCCTCAATCACCCCCCTGGTACCAGCAGGCTCGCAACCTCGTTCCGCTCTCGGTGCTCCTGCTCGCAGCCTTCTCGATCCTCTCGGCCGCCCGCCCACCCAGCGCCGGCCCCGACCTGCCCGACATCCACGCCTTCGGCAAACTTCCGGTCGCCTTCGAAGGCCGGGTCAAGCCCTTCGATACGCTCGCCCGAAACAGCCTGCGGGTCATCTCGGGTCGCAACACCTACCGCGACGAGAACGGACGAACCCAGCCGGCCATCCGCTGGCTGCTCGACGAAATCACTCAATCGGCCGATTCGGGCGAGCACAAGGTGTTCCGGATCGAAAGTCTCGATGTGCTCGCCGTTCTCGGACTCGAACGCCGCAAGGGATTTCGCTTCTCCTTCAGCGAATTCGAAGAGCACGTGCACCCGCGGCCCGGCCAGACCAGCGAATACCGCACCCAGCTTACCAAGGCGATGGAGACGCCTCCCGATGAGATGACGCAGTACCAGAGAAAGCTCCGCGAACTGCACAACCGGCTGCAGCACTACCTGTCACTGCGTGCCGCCCACTCGCTGCTGGAACCCGGTACCGATGTCACGCTCGAGAGAATCTCGAGCATCCTGCGGCTGAGGTCCCTGACGACCGAGGGTGCCAACCTGCCGCTGGCAGTGCCCTCGACCGAGCACCAGTGGCAGACCCTGGCACTGGAATCGCTGCGAGCGTGGTCCCGCGAGGCGGCCGCCGAGTGGAAGGTCGATTCGCCGAGTGCTCTGGCCACGGAGCTGGTCCGCCGCTTCGGAGACTCTCGCGATCCGACGTTTGAGAACATTGTCGAGGAGCGGGCGCTGGACACGATCGTGATCCAGGCCCAGAGACAGGGACTGCCGGGGACGCCGGCCGAGCTGCGGATGTCGATCCGGACCCAGATGGCCCAGCTGAGCGACATGGAACGCGAACGGCTGATCGGCCGGATCCGACAGCAGGAACTCGACCAACTCGCACAGAAGGTCGCCGCCGTCATTGTGCCCATCGTCGGACCGAAGGGACTTGCGACAGAAACCCCCGTCGGCTGCCAGCGACTCTCGACAATCCTCGCCGCCTGGGAAACCGGTGAGAACGCGACATTCGACCTGGAGGTCAAGAGTCTGGGCGAGTCCTACCTCGCGACGGCTCCCGAGGACTACCAGGGATGGAAGTCCCGGCTCGAGCACCACTTCAACAACTTCGAACCCTTTTACCTCTCGATCATCTTCTACGTGACGGTGTTCCTGCTGGTGGCACTCAGCTGGCTGATCAAGCCCGAGTGGTTCAACCGCGCCGCGGTGTGGCTGGTCTACTTGACATTTGCCCTGCACACCTACGGGCTGGTCTCGCGGATCATCATTTCCGGACGCCCGCCGGTCACCAATCTCTACTCGTCGGCGGTCTTCATCGGCTGGGCGGCGGTCCTGGCGGGGATCATCATCGAGCGGGTCTACCGGATGGGGATCGGCAACGTGATCGCCTCGGCCGCCGGCTTCGCCACCCTGCTGATCGCTCAGAACCTCGCCGGCGACGGCGACACCTTCACCGTACTGGTCGCCGTGCTCGACACCCAGTTCTGGCTCGCGACTCACGTGGTCTGCATCACCGAGGGTTACACCAGTACCTACGTGGCCGGTCTGTTGGGGATCGTCTACATCCTGCGAGGCGTCTGCACCCCGTCATTCTCGGATTCCCTCGGCAAGAACCTGGCTCGAGCGATCTACGGCACCACCTGCACGGCGATGTTCTTCAGCTTTGTCGGCACGGTGCTGGGCGGCCTGTGGGCCGATGACAGCTGGGGCCGCTTCTGGGGCTGGGACCCCAAGGAGAACGGTGCGCTGATCATCGTGCTCTGGAACGCGCTGGTCCTGCACGCTCGCTGGGACGGCATGATCAAGGACCGCGGCCTGGCCGTGCTCGCCGTGCTGGGCAACATCACGGTCAGCTGGAGCTGGTGGGGTGTCAACGAACTGGGCGTCGGGCTGCACAGCTACGGGTTCACCGAGGGCGTGATGCTGGCCCTGGGCCTGTTCTGCGTCACCCAGCTGGCGATCGCCGCGATCGGCTGCCTGCCCCGCAGACTCTGGTGGAGCCACGTGGCGGCGATGAACCGGGAGGACGGGGGATCCGACACGACGTCGGCTGCCTAGGTCCGGTACTTCTTCCGCTTGGCCTTCCGCGCCTTGGCACTGGCGGGGCGGCGACCGTGGTTGGCCTTCTTCAGCTTGCGGGTCGTCTTGGCCATGTTCGGGGATCCGTGAGTCAGCCGGGTGAGAGAGTGGCCGGGGCAAAGGACTCCCTGGCACAGCGACAATTGTAGAAGAGACCCTCGGGTGGAGGAAAGGCTGACAACTAGCGGACTCGCACCCGACCGAGATACTTCAGGAATGCCCGGTCCAACTGATCCCAGTCGTCGCCAAACGCCGCCTCAAAATCCGACTGCCGCGTTTCGGGTGTGTCCCACCGCAAGAGCGGCTTGGCAGAGATCGTCTTGAGGTAGGCGGAGAACTGCTTGCGGTGGGTCCTGAGCAGGAAGTAGTTCAAGGCCCACGCCTCGGCGTACGCGTCGGCGGCCGATTTGCCGTCCCGCAACCGCCGGTCGCTGCGGATCAACGCCTTCAGCGAACCGGCCTGGCGGCGACGACGCACGAAGTCCGAAAACCGGGCCAGCCGCGGCAGGTTGACCTTGCCGACAGTCCGCCAACCCGATCGGCTCCGCAGGTCCGGGGTCTCGAAGAACACCGCCATCCCCTCGACCAACCACAACGGGTTGTCCGAGAGCCGGCGGTTCATGCCACAGTTGTAGGCTACCTGGTGAGCCGCCTCGTGAACCACCGTCGCGATGGCCCGGGGAGCCGTCGCCAGCCGACGCTGGATCTCGACCGGTGTCGCTGCAGGGGCCTGGCCGGGAATCCGGGCCATGTCGTACAGCACGATCCGGTTGGTCATGATCGAGTAGTACCCGGTCACGGTGGTGGGGTCGAGCTTCGCGTCGACGGTGACGAACTTCGAAAACTGGGACCGGTCCTTGAGCACGATCGCCACCAACGGGAATTCGGGGTCGGCCAGCTTCACGCCGCGACCCTTCCAGTAAGACACAAACGCCGTCCGCAACCTCTCGAAGAGTGTCCCCACCCAGCGAGTAAACCTCGGGTCCGCCGACGAGACGATCGTGTAGTGACGCGTGCTGACGGTGTAGAATCCCCGAGCCACCTTCTTGTCGAGCTCGGCGGCCAACCGCTTGCCCAATGCCGCGGGCTCCTCGGGACGAAACGCCGCACCGCGGGACTCACGCCGACCCAACGCCTCGGATGTCACGGTCCACAAGCGGCCGTCCCGTTCCTGCACCAGCAGGCCTCCGTCGACCGCCTTGACCAGAACCCGACCGCTGATGGTGCGAGACGTCCCCTCGTCATCGAAAGTGATCGTCTCCAGTACCCCCTCGGCCGGTTGGCTCGAGACCTGGGCGTGGCACACCGGACCCAGAACCAGGACGCTCACGAAACTCAACAGCATCACGCGCATCGACTCGCTCCCGCTTCGGTTCTCAAAGTCTAGCACGAGTTCGATGGCCCGGATGCTCCACATTCGCCCACCAACCCCTTACGATCCTCACCCATGAGCACTCCCGAACCGGAATCGACCCAGCCAGCAGGTCAGCGGCCCGGCAACCGGCTGTCCGAGGAAACCAGCCCGTACCTGCTGCAACATGTCCACAACCCCGTGGACTGGTACCCGTGGGGCAAGGAGGCGGTTTCGCGGGCCGCAGAACTCGATCGGCCGATCTTCCTCTCGGTCGGCTACAGCGCCTGCCACTGGTGCCACGTGATGGAGCGTGAGAGTTTCGAGGACGAGGGGATTGCCGGGCTGCTCAACGCTTCGTTTGTCGCGATCAAGGTCGACCGCGAGGAACGACCCGATATCGACCAGGTCTACATGAACGCCGTCCAGCTGCTGACACGCCGCGGCGGATGGCCGATGTCGGTGTTCATGACGCCCGACGGACGACCGTTCTTTGGCGGAACCTACTGGCCACCGGCCGCGGCGATGGGCATGCCGGGCTTTGCCGACATCCTCGGGCACGTCGCCGAGGCCTGGACGACCCGCCGCGATGAACTCGAACGGGCCGCAGCTGAACTGACCCAGGCGGTGCGGCAGGTCGGCCGGGTCGCTGGGGCCGACCAGGCCCCCGACGGTTCCGATCACGACACGCAGCAGCACAGCCTCGACGCCACCGTGCTCGACCAGGTTCGCCAGGCACTGCTCGCCCACGGCGACCGGGAACACGGAGGCTTCGGAGCGGCTCCCAAGTTTCCTCACTCGATGGACATCCGACTGCTCTTGAAATGCCACTCGAGATTCGGTGACCAGGACTGCCTCGATCTGGCCCGCCTCACGCTCGACCGCATGGCCGGCGGAGGACTCTACGATCAACTCGGCGGCGGATTCCATCGCTACTCGACCGACGCCGTCTGGCTGGTGCCTCACTTCGAAAAAATGCTCTACGACAACGCGCTGCTGGTCCCCGGTTACCTCGAGGCGTACGAGGCAACCGGAGAACCACGGTACGGCGAGATCGTCCGTGAGACTCTCGACTGGGTGCTCAGGGAAATGACCTCCCCCGAAGGTGGCTTCTACGCCACACAGGATGCAGACAGCGAGGGCGAGGAAGGAAAGTTCTTTGTCTGGAGCGAGGCCCAGGTCAAAGAAACACTGGTTGCGAGCGAGGGCCAGGCGGCGGCGGATGCGTTTTGTGACTTCTACCAGGTGACACCGCAGGGGAACTGGGAAGGAGCGACGATCCTGAATCGACCCACGCCGCTGGCCGAAGCGGCCCGCAGGCTGGGACTCTCCGAAGAGGAACTGGCCCAGACCCTCGAACGTTGCCGCGTGAGTCTGCTGGAAGTCCGCGGCCAACGGATCGCTCCGGATCGTGATGACAAGATCCTGGTGGCCTGGAACGGGATGATGATCACCGCGATGGCCCACGCCGCTCGAGTCCTCGCAGAGCCCCGCTACCGGCAGGCGGCCGAGGCGGCTGCGCGGGACATCTGGCACCGCGTCCGAGACCCCCACGGACGGCTGGGACACTCGACCAAGGACAACCAACCCCGCTTCCCCGCATTCCTCGACGATGTCACCTGCCTGCTCGATGGACTCTGTGAACTCGCCGCAGACGACCAGGCAGACGAATTCCTTGGGTGGGCGGTCGAGCTTGCCGAGCAGTTGCTCGAGCATTTTGGTGGCATCGAGACTGATTCGGACGAGGTCCCTGGTGGGTTCTTCTTTACCCCCGACGACGGCGAGAAGCTGATTGCCCGCTACAAGCACACTCGCGACAACGCCACACCGTCAGGAAACGGGATGGCGGCCACGGCGCTGTTGAAGCTGGCCCGATTGACGGGTGAGGACCGCTGGCAGGATGCCGCCATCGACTGCCTGACACTGATGTCATCGCAATGGTCCCGCGAACCTCTCGCCAGCGGACAGGCCCTGCTGTCGCTCGATGACTGGCTCGGATCCGACAGCACCCCGGCTCAATAACCCGCCCGACCTCGACCCGGCCGGCCAGGCCCCCACCGCATGCCCCAGTCGTTGACCGAATTCGCCGAGTGGCTCGACGGACAGGACCACACCTGGCCGGTGCCTCCCCCGGTCAAACCTGTGCAGGCCACTCCGTTTGCCAAGCCGATCGAGGGGATCGCGGCGGTGACCTGGAGCGTCTACGGGACGGTGCTGCGGATCAGCGACGGCTGCCTGCACCTGGACCATCCCCAGCAATTCAGGATGCAGGTGGCCCTGGAGAAGACGATCAAGGCCTTCAACATGTGGCAAAGCATGAGCCGCAAGTCGGGAGCGCCCTGGGAATACCTCTACGACCAGTACCGTGACTGCCTGGCGATCAAGCAGATGGCCGGCACCGGCCGCACCGGTGACCTGATCCAGGTCAGTGCCCCCGAACTCTGGCAGGTTCTGATCGAGAGACTGGTGCAGAACGAGTACGAGATTGACGAGGCGTTTTACGGGGACGCCGGGCAGTTTGCCCAGAAGGTGGCGTTGTTCTTTCACCAGGCACTGCAGGGAGTCGAACCGGCCGCCGATGCGGCACGGGTGCTGACCGAAATCGGAGGGTCCCATTGCCGCCAGACCCTGCTGGCCGACGCTCAACCCTTCACGCTGGTGCAGTTGTTGCGAGCCCTCAGTCGCGACGCTACACTACCGCCTCTCGGGGAATTGCTCGACGCCGACGCCATCACGCTCTCGTGCCAGGTCGGACTCCGCAAGCCCTCCCCCTCACTCTACCGCGGCTGCCTGGACCGGTTGGCCGAGAAGGGAATCGAGCCGTCCGAGGTGCTGCATGTCGGCAGCCGGCTGCGAAATGACCTCGCCGTCGCCAAGCGACTCGGAATGAAGACCGCTCTGTATGCCGGGGACAGTTCGAGCTTCGAGGCGAGCAAGGATGAGATCCGGGACCCCGAACTGCGGCCCGATCGACTGCTGACCGAACTCACCCAGGTCCTCAACGTGCTCGGCATCGACTAGCCCACTCCCCGCTTCCCACTCCCCAACGCACACACCATGCCCCCTCCCTCACTCTTCCCACTCGACTCGCTCGACTTCGATCACCCCGAATTTGATCTCGACGAGATCCGCAAGGTGAATCCGCAGCGGCACGAGATGGAACAACTGACCGCCGTGCTGCAGGTCGACCAGGACGCACACGGATTGGTCGGCTACAAGGACATCAGCGAAGACGAGTTCTGGATCACCGGGCACATGCCAGGCTTCCCGCTGATGCCCGGGGTGGTGATGTGCGAGTGTGCCGCTCAACTGGCCGGGTTCTATGCCCGGAAGTACGACATCCTGGGAGGCGACTACGTGGGGTTCGGGGGAATGAACGACGTGAAGTTTCGATTCCCCGTCTTCCCCGGTGATCGACTGGTACTGATGGCCACGGTGACCAAGGTCCGGCCGCAACGCCGCGCCGAGTTCGACTTCCAGGGATTCGTCGGCGACCGGATGGTCTTTTGTGGCTGCATGTTCGGTGTCCCCATCAGCCGTGACCAGAAGATCGACTGAACCCCGGTGGCTGAAGCCGTGAGACTCGAGGCGGGAGTCCCGATGAGACCGGCTCCGACACAAGACCTCACTCCCTGGTTCCTCACGCTCGAGGACCTCGGCGATGCACTCGATTGGTCCGACTTCTTCGGGAACTCACAACCCGTTGAACTCGATGTCGGCTGCGGTCGAGGCCTGTTCCTGTTCAACTCCGCCGTGGCACACCCCCGCAAGAATTACTGCGGGCTGGAGATCGACTACCGCGAGGGGCGGCGGACGGCGCGACGACTGAAGAAACGCAGCATGGACAACGCACGAGTCCTCGGTGGCGACGCACGCCTGGCACTCGAAAAACTCATCCCACACAACTCGGTTTCCGCCGTACATGTCTACTTCCCCGACCCCTGGTGGAAACGCAAACACCGACGACGACGTATCTTCACCGATACCTTCCTCGAACTGCTCGCCAACGTGCTCATCGAAGGCGGAGAACTTCACTCGGCCTCCGACGTCGGGGAGTACTTTCAGACCATCCGCTCACTCGTCCAACACCACGGATCGTTCCACGAACAGGAACTGCCCGAACTCGCCTCACCACAACACGACATGGATTACCTGACCAGCTACGAGCGAAAAGGACGCCGAAAAGGGTCCGACATCCACCGAGGACGATGGAGGTTCGAGTCCGACTGAATCGCGACCGGCATGGCCGACTTGCCAGCAACAGGGGACCAGCGTCACACTGGTGACTTCTGGCAAGCTGTACTGATTGACACCAAGTGACGGGAATCGATGGACATGACACCCCCAGCCAACGGCACGTCGTTCTGGCCAGTCGTACTGTGCAGCGTGATGGCATTGGTCGCGGCCGATTCGGTGGTTCCCGATGCCCCGGCTTTCGCACAGGACGCCAAGCAGGCCTTTGTCGACGCCAAGTCGGCAGGCCCCGACTTCAGGCTGCAGGGTGAATACGTCGGCTGGGTGCTGACCGGGTCGCAGGACTTCCGTCCGATCGGCCTGCAGGTGATGGCCCTGGGTGGCGGGAAGTTCGAGGCGGTCGAATACTCTGGAGGTCTGCCGGGTGCCGGGGCCAAGGGCAAGGCGAGGTTTCGGGTCGCCGGAGCCCGTCGAGGCAACTCGGCCCGATTCCTGCACGGCCCGCTGCAGATCGACGTCGCCAACGACAAGGCGGTGTTCTTCCTGAAGTCCTATGACGGTGTGATCGCCGAGTTAGACCGGGTCCACCGGGTCAGCACGACAATGGGGTCGCGACCTCCCGAGGGGGCCATCTCGCTGTTCAATGGCAAGGCGACCGAGTTGTTCAAGTCGGCGAAGGTGACCGAGTCGGGGTTGATGATGGAGGGCACCGAGACTCGCGATGCCTACACCAGCTTCGGGTTGCACCTCGAGTTCCGACTACCGTTCATGCCGTACGCTCGAGGCCAGGGACGAGCCAACAGCGGGGTCTACCTGCAGAGTCGTTACGAGGTTCAGATCCTGGATTCGTTCGGGCTGGCCGGCAAGAACAACGAGTGCGGCGGTCTGTACCACTACGTCGAGCCGTCCACCAACATGTGCCTGCCTCCGTTGAGCTGGCAGACCTACGACATCGAATTGACCGCCGCGGCTTTTGACACCGCGGGCAAGAAGACTCGCAACGCCCGCCTGACCGTGCAACACAACGGCGTCCTGGTTCACGACGATGTCGAAGTCGAACGCAAGACGGGTGCTGGCAAGCCCGAGGGTGCCCTGGCGTTGCCGACCAAGTTCCAGAATCACGGCAACCCGGTCCGCTTCCGCAACATCTGGCTGGTCGACCGTTCGCCCAGGCCCCAGGCAGTCACCGCCAGGTGATCCGCCTCCCGCGGCGGCCGGCAAACCCCTGTTGACCCCTTCGGCGACCGCGCATAGATTACGCGCCTCGAGCATTCGCTCGATCCGGATTCCCGGAGATCCCCTCTTGGCTTGGCTCCTCTCAAAGGTCCGGCACGTCTTGACCGGAACATCCCGCATGGTCCCCGATTGCCTGCTGTCACGCGCTGCGCTGCACCAGATTCTGCTGGAACATCGCCTGGCCCCCGGCGACCGAGTCCTCGATGCCACCACCGACGGTGGATTCACCGAGGTTCTTGAATTCCTGGGTATGAATGTCCAGGAGTGCAACGAGGCTCGCGGGACGCAGCCGTCGATCCGACCCCGGCTGGTGATCGCCTGTGCCGAGGACCGATCGTCACTCGAGTTGTCTCGAGCAACCGCGTTGTGGCTGAGCCGGCTGTGTCCGGGCGGCACGCTGCTGCTGATTGATCCGCCTCGACCCGATGTCCTCTCGTCGTTTCCCGGAACCTGCCGCCGCTTCCGGTCCGAGGGCCGCACGCTGGCGACCCTGACCATCTCGTCTCTGGTAAGAGCCCCGAGCGAGTGGGACGCGTTTGCCGTTCCCACCGCCGCAAAAGTCACCGCGCCGGCTGCCTAGGCCGCCTGCTGTGGGGCTGCGGTTTGAGAAGAGCGGGGGGCGACAATTGAGTCGTTCGCTATCGGCCCGATAGAATCAGCAACTGAGATTCGCGCCGTTTTGCTTCCGGATTCCCCCGCGGTCAAGTCGCATGAACTGGTTGCTGCTGTGTCGGATGCTCGGCCTGCTGGGCGTCCTGGTCGGAGGTTCGATGATCTTCAGCCTGCCGTGGGCGTTCCCGGCCTGTGGCGAGACGTCGACGTTTGAAAGCGACGGGTTCTACGGGCTGCTGGCCTCGATCGGCTGCAGCCTGACCATCGGCGTCACGCTGTACGGGATCGGCCGCAGTGCCCGAGATGCCTCGATGCTCCGCAAGGAAGCCCTGGCCATCGTCGGGCTGGGCTGGCTGCTCGCCGGGATCCTCGGAGCACTCCCGTTCCTGTTCTCCGGCACCGAGACCACCACCCGGGGACCGGGTGACACTGCCATCGTGGTCCCCGTCGGCCTCTCCGACTCGCTGTTCGAATCGATCTCGGGATTCACCACCACCGGGGCCAGCGTGCTGACTCATCTCGAAGCCGACGGCGACCCGACCACTCCCGATGTCCCCCGTTGCATCCTGTTCTGGCGCAGCTTCACTCACTGGCTCGGCGGCATGGGCATCATCGTGCTGTTCGTGGCAATCCTGCGTCGACTCGGAGGCGGCGGTAAGGCGTTGCTGCGGGGCGAGGTGCCCGGCCCGATGTCCGAGACCGTCCGGCCGCGTGTTCAGCAGGCGGCGATGGTCATGTGGGCCATCTACGTCGCGATCAGCGTGCTGTTGGCGGTGGTGCTGACCGTCGAGGGCATGAGCGTCTTTGATGCACTCTGCCACACCTTCGGCACAATGGCCACCGGCGGCTTCAGCACCCGAAACGCCAGCGTGGGTGCCTTTGCCAGCGGCTGGATCGACTGGACCATCATCCTCTTCATGGTCCTGGCCGGCACCAACTTCTCGCTGTACCACCTCGCACTCTCGCGACATCAACTCTGGCGGACCTTCCGCAAAGACACCGAGTTCCGCGTCTACCTCGCACTGTTGTGCTCCGCAACACTCCTGTTGACCGCATCGGTTTACTCCAACACCGACAGCGGTTCGCTGTATGGATCGCTTCGCGTGGCCGCCTTCCAGGCCACCGCGATCATGACCACCACCGGCTTCGCCACCGCCGACTTCGACCAGTGGAGCGACGCATCCAAGGGCCTGCTGCTGATGCTGATGTTCATCGGCGGCTGTGCCGGATCGACCGGCGGCGGACTGAAAGTCGTCCGCTTCATCCTGTTTGCCAAGATCGTTCGCCTGGAAATCGAACAGGCGTTTCGGCCCAACATCGTGCGTCCGCTGAGACTCGCCGGAGTGGCAATCGACAAGGCCCAGCGGCACCAGGTGGTCGTCTACTTCTGCCTGGTGCTGCTGATCTTCCTGGTCAGCTGGATGCTGCTCCTGGTGATCCAGCCCGAGACTGCCTGGCAGGGCCACGAATCGGATCGGCTGATCGACACCGCCAGCGCCGTCGCCGCTACGCTCAATAACATCGGTCCCGGCCTGGGAGTCTTCGGGCCAACACACAACTACGCCTTCCTGACCCCCCAGTCGAAAATCCTGCTCTCGGTCCTGATGCTGCTCGGTCGACTCGAACTCTTCGCCATCCTCGTGCTCTTCGTGCCGTCGTTCTGGAGATCTCGCTGATCCGGCCGACCGAACAGGACACTCTCTGCCGGAATTCTCTACCGGAATTCTCTACGGGAACACTCCACCGGGGTCCGTCTTGACGCTGTCGGCCCGGCCCGCCTAAGGTGCTCGCCGTCGGGGCCAGGACTCCCCGATGCAATCCCCCGCAGGGACGCAACGGATGAGAGTGTTCTTTTCAGTCGGTGAACCCAGTGGCGACGAACATGCCGCTGCGTTGATCGGGGAGCTGCGTGCGAGGTGCCCGGAACTGGTGGCGACCGGATTCGGCGGCCCGAAAATGCGGCCGCTGATGGAAGCATCCGGAGGCGAACTGGTGCACCCGCTGACCGAACTGGCGGTGATGGGGTTCACCAGGGTCGTGCCGATGCTCGGCAAATTCTACCGACTGGTCAAGCAGGCCGAGGCGATCTTCAGCAGCAATCCGCCCGACGCGGTCGTGCTGGTCGACTTCCCCGGATTCAACTGGTGGATCGCCCGCAAGGCCCACGCAAAGGGCATCCCGGTCTTCTACTACCTGCCCCCCCAGCTGTGGGCCTGGGCTCCGTGGCGGATCAAGAAGGTCCGCCGCTTTGTCGACCACGTCCTCTGCGGACTGCCATTCGAATACGACTGGTACACCAGCCGAGGCGTGTCGGCCGAATACGTCGGACACCCGTTCTTCGACGAGGTGTCCCAGAGGAGCCTGGATACCGAATTCCTGGCGTCGTGCCGCAGCACACCGGGACCGGTGGTGGCACTGCTGCCGGGTTCGCGGACCCATGAGGTCTCGTTCAACTGGCCGGTGATGCAGAAAGTCATCTCTCAACTCGACAAAAAACACCCCACCACCCGATTCCTCGTCGCCAACTACAGGCCCTCACACAGGCGGCACTGCGAGGCCCGGCACCTGGCCGAAGGAAGCGGGCGGGTCGAATTCCACCTGGGACGAACCTCCGAAATCATCGAAGCCGCCGACTGCTGCCTGATGGTCTCCGGCTCGGTCAGCCTCGAAGTCCTCGCCCGACGAACCCCCTCGGCGGTGGTCTACCGAGCCACACGCCTGATGGAATTCCTGACTCGCCGGCTGGTCTCGTGCCAGCACATCTCGCTGCCCAACCTGCTGGTTGATGACGAGCTGTTGCCCGAGTTCCCATTCTCGGGACCGATCGAACCGTGGATCGACCCGATCGTCAACACGCTCGATGACTGGCTCTCGAACCCCGCTTCGCTGGTTTCGATGACCGAGCGGATGGAGAGTCTGTACGCATCGATCGGAGCCGCCGGAGCCAGCGGCCGTACGGCCGAGGCGATTCTCGATCGGCTGCCGACTCGCCGATTGACCCAAGCTGCCTAGCCCGCCGGCGGTGGGTTGAAAAACAACTGAAGCCCGGGGTCAGACCCCGTCCGGGCAGTTGGTCTCGCTGTCCACCGGCAGCTAGAATCGCTCCTCGCACCGACCACAGCACACCAGGAGCCTCAGACATGTCCACCGACACAATCCGCATCGGCATTGTCGGAGCCGGAGCCAACACGCGGCTGCGGCACGTCCCCGGGTTTCGGGCCAACGAGGGGGTCGAGTTGGTCGGTGTGGTCAATCGGTCGCGTGAGTCGTCCGAGCGGGCTGCGGCCGAGTTCGAGATTCCTCGGGTCTTTGACAGCTGGCAGGAACTGGTCGCCGACGATGAGGTCGACGCGGTGATGATCGGCACCTGGCCGAACATGCACTGCGAGGTGACCTGCAGCGCGCTGGAAGCGGGCAAGCACGTGATGACCGAAGCCCGCATGGCCCGCAGTGCCGACGAAGCCCGCCAGATGCTCGCCTGCTCGCAGGCACACCCCGACCTGGTCACACAGATCGTACCCAGCCCCTTCGGCTTCTTCTGCACCGACTACGTCCGCCGCCTGATCGATGACGGGTTCCTGGGCAAGTTGCGTGAACTGGTGGTGATCGGAGCCGACGACGGGTTCCAGGACACCCAGGCCCCACTGCACTGGCGACAGGACCGCGAGATCAGCGGGTTCAATGTCCTGGCGATGGGGATCCTGCACGAGGCGGCCATGAGATGGACGCCGGACGCGAGCCGGGTGTTTGCCCAGATGACAACATTCGGACCCGACCGCCCCGACGGACCGGCCACGATCCCCGACAGCGTGCAGCTGATGACCGAAATCGAAGGCGGGGCCCGCGGACTGTATCACCTCAGCGGAATCAACCTCTTCGGACCCGGCTACCACCTGCACCTCTACGGCAGCGATGGCACGATCCGCGTCGACCTCGGCAAGGGGACCCTGATGATCGGCCGGGTCGGTGACGAGTCGCTCCACGAACCACAGATCCCCGAGGAAGAGCAGGGGGACTGGCGGGTCGAGGACGAGTTCATCGGAGCGATCCGGGGCACCGAATCGATCCGCCTGACCGACTTCAGCACCGGAGTGAAGTACATGGAATTCACCGAAGCGGTCACACGCAGCGCCGATTCGAATCAACCGGTCAAGCTGCCGCTGGTCGACTAGCTCGCCAAAGCCGCGGGGGCCTGACCCCTCGTTGTACTACACAAGTTGGACCCGTCGTCCCAAGACCCCGGGGTTTCCACCCTGGGCTAGGCACGGCCGGCCCGCCTTCGGCGGGGCTAGGGGGGTCTGGTGGAGAGGACGGTTGGGGACGGGGGCGGCGCGTTGTGAACCCAGGGTGGAAACCCTGGGGTCAAAAGGTACACCCCCAGGTCACTCGTCAAACAGCCCGGCTCCCAATGCGTCGGCGGCCAGCGAGTGGGCTCGTTCGTTGGGGTGAGCGTCGTAACGGTTGACGGTCAGGCCTTCCGAGACGTGAGGCTCGAGCGTCTCGAGCAGGTCCAGCACATCCACCCCGCTCCGGCTACCCCACTCTGACCACCGCACATGCACGTCGCGGAACGGGTAGTCCGGACCGAGGTTGTGCAGAAACGGGAAGACCACCACCTCGAGCTTCGCTCCATGAGCCCGGCACAGGCCGTTGACCTGGTCGAGCTTCCGCTGCATCTCCTGCCACGGCTCGCCGTCGTAGTACTCGCGGACAAACTGGTAGTAGTCGCGGAAGTCAGACACGGTGAACTGACGCAGGCGGAAGTACATCAGGTTGAAGAAGTAGGTGTGCTTCCAGAGAAAGAAGCGAGGTGCATGCTGCTGCAGATCGACGTAGTAGGTCTTGTGCCGCGGATGAAACGTCTCGATGTCGTTCAGGCACACCACGTAAACGACCCGGTCCACCGGCAGCCTGGCGGCAAACATCTCCTCGAGCAGCTTCTCGACCCAGTGCAGGTCGACGCCGGCATTCGAGAGATTGGTGACGCTGTAACGGCCGGGGTGATCGGCTTCGAGCGACCCGGCCAACAGGTTGCTGAACCGATCGCCGATCCGCTTCACGCCGTGACCGAATGTGAAGCTGTCTCCCACCACCACCACGTGCTCGTGATCCTCACCCACGCGGCTGCTGGGCAGGTCGTGGTCGTCGCGGTACAGGATCCCCAGCCCGCCTCCCAGCCTCAGCGGCCGCTCGTCAGGCTCCACATGCATCGCGAACCACTTCTTCGAGACGTTGGTCATGCTGAAGCTGTCGGTCGTGTCGTAGACCAGAGCGAAGTACAACTCGACACCCGTCAACCCGACCAGCACCATCCAAAAAGACAGGCCCGCGTGGATCCACTTCCTGCGTCCCGCCGAAACACGTCGTCGCAGCTTCACCAGCACCACCACGGCCACCAACACGGCCGCCAGCCAGGCCAGCATGCCGTAGAAGTACCCGTCGGGCAGGAACAGGATCGAATCTAACACCAGGTCACACCCATCACGCTCATGATACAAAACACCTTCAGACGTCGGTCTCGTCCCAAGCTAGCTCGAACCGCCGCCGACCGACAAGACACACTCCGAGGCACAACAGCAGCGACACGCCACTGAGAGCGGCGCCCCAGATCAGCGACATCGGCCGATAGACCCAGGCCACCTGGTGCGACCCCGCCGGCACGTCCACACCGCGGTACATTCCCTCGACCCGCACCGTTTCGGCCGCCTGGCCATCCACGCTGACTTCCCAGCCGGGATAGTCCAGGTCGGTCAACACCACCCGTCCCCCCTCGGTCGACTCGACCGTCGCCGTCACCCGGTTGGCCGTGTATTCGGTGATCTCCGCCGTGGAGGTCTCGCTGCCAGGCAGCCAGCTCAGTCGACCCCGCGAGTCAGTCATGCTGTACAGGAAGAAGTCCATCCGCCTGTCTCCTCCGTCATAGGCCACCTGCAGAAACGGGTCAGCGGTGTACCGTTCGATCTGCCGCACGGGCCAGACCGAGACATCAAGCGGTCGGCGGGTCAGGAGATGAGTCACCCCGGCCCGCTTCAACCAGGCGACCTGTTCGCCAGTCGGCCGGCCCAGCAGGGACAACTCTCCCGGCATCATCAGCGCCCCGTCGAAGTACTCGGCGGGTCCCAGCCCGAGGTAGACGGGGGTCGAGGCGACTCGCAGCAGGGTGGGCAGGTTCTGGTAATCGCAGAACAGCCGCACCGGCCGCCCACCGGGGCCCTGCAGCCGCTGCAGCCGGCCCGCCACAGGGCTGTGCTCGAGTCGATCGATCAGTGGAGTCTCGAGAAACGAGGCGTAGGTCTGCTTGCGCGACACCTCCCACAGGTCCCACGTCAACAACGGAAAGAACACCGTCGCCAGCAACACGACCAGGCCGCCACGGCAAAGCAGCAGCGGGCGAGTCACCAGCCACTGCCAGCTCACACCGGCCAGGACCGCCGCCGACAGTGCGGTCACGATGCCGTATCGGCCCGGACCGGTGAAGAAACCGAAGCCCGGCAGGTGACGCGTGACCGAGAGGTGCCATGCCGGTGTGTACAGCAAGGCCGCCGATCCCAGCACCAGCCACAGCACCAGCCGTGGATCACTCCGGCGACCGATGCACCAGCCCACCAGGCCCAACACCAGCAAGCCGACCGTCGGCAAACCGAAATACAGGTGCGCCTCGACCTGGTTCGTATCCGCAGGACCCGCCTCGTACTGAGACACCCGGTCCACCCCCGCCTCGTACCAACGCCAGGGCATCACCACCTGGCTCCAGTACGCAAACGGCATGTGACCGTATCCCGGCTCGTACTTTCGGCCCACCACGTCCTCTCGCTGGCTGCTCTGCTTCAACTCCCACGTCGGCAACAACTGCACCGCCGCCAAACCGAACGCCAGCACCAGGCTCGCCGCCGCCGATACCAGCAGACGCCTGTTCACCAACGCCCGACGGTTCGGCAATCCGCGATCGGCCCAGAACAGACGCGATGGGATGTAGGCGAGCAGGACCAGCTGAGTCACAAAGGCGAGATGGAAATGGCCGGCCAGCATCTGCAATGCCAGGATCAACGACAGCAGCAACAGGTCCAGGCCGCGTGGCCGAGATACAAATCGTTCCGAAACCCACAACGCCGCCGGCAACCACGTGCCGCCCAGGATCGCCCACTCGAGCACGATCCGAGGCGGGAACCAGCCGTAGACATACACCAGGCCCACCAGCAGACCCGACACGTCTCCCAGGCCCAACTGCCTGGCGTATCGCCAGGTGAACAGGAAGGCCAACACGTAATGCAGCAGTTGCACCGAGGTGTATGCCGCGCTGACACCCAGCACCCCGTACAGCAGGTGGAACGGATAGAACAGCCCCGTCTGGCTCTCGCCCACAACCGGGTACCCGTGCCCGACCCGGTTGTTCCATAAAGGCAATTCGCCCCGCTCGAGGTGCTCGGCCAGGTACGCCTTCTGAGGAAAGAAGTAGGTGTAGATGTCGCCACCCACCAGGCCGCCGCCGTTGTAAAGCGGCCACCAGAAGATCAGCGACAGTCCCACCGCAACCGCCCAGGCCAGCAACCAGCTGCGCAGCGTCACCGGCCCGGCACAAAGGACCGGTCTCACAGTCGGTCGAGATTCAGGAACGTCGGTCACTGGGATCGGCACACCGCCATCGGAATCGAAATCTCCTGATACAGAACGAAATGAGCCGCGCTAACGGACCAGGTAGATCGGACTCGACCACGCCATCTGGCCGTCCTCCTGCACCACGTGGACGTACAGGGGGTTGTCGCCGGGATGGAGTTGATCGGCACCGGGCCGCAGCGAGAACGACATCCTGCGGGGACCTCCGCCAGACGGCAGCCGAGAGACACTCAACCGCTGACCCAGCCCGCCCAGGTGCCAGTGTCGTCCACGAGGACCCAGCACGGCCAGGTCGACGCGAAAGCGACCATGAGGAGTCTCGATCGTCATCCGGCCCCTGCGTGGATGGGCCAGCGTCGTGATCACTCCCGCCACGCCACCGGTCGTGATCGACTCCCAGGCCAGCTCGTTCTTCCCCATCCGCCGACAGCTCTTCTCGATGTTGTGAAAGTTGATCGGTTCGAAATCGCTGATGAGATTGCCGGGCACGGCCACGCAGCCGTCCCAGGTCACCTGCCGCCCGCGTCCGCGTACGGTCGCCCCCTGCCACAGCAGCTTGACACGATCGCCCAGGTCGTCGGTTCCATAGGGCCGCTGCACCCCGATCACCTCGGTCCCGTTGCGGAACTCGATCCGCTCGATCGGCGCCGTCCCGTGTACGTCGACCACGAAGGTCGGCACGTCACCCGCGGCGTCCGCTTCGATCACCGATCCCATCCGCATCCCATCGTCGGTCTTCACGTCGAGCACGATGCGGGCGCCGGTGGTGCCGTAGACACGCCGCTGGCGATAGGCCTCCCAGACACTCTCGCGATCCAGCCTCTCGGCCAACACGCAGGTCAACCCGCCGTAGCTGCCAAATGTGCTCGCGCCCGGCCAGCTGGCTCCGGGACGACCCTTGTGCCCGTCGGAATTGGCGACGATCGCCACGCGGTAACCCAACTCGAAGGCGTCCTCGAGCATCCACTCGAAAGTGCCCCACGCCGAATGCACCTCGACGGCCCGCTCGAGCCCCTCGCGATGCCGCCCAAGATCGGCGTAACGGCCTCCGACATGAGCGATCAGCATCGGGTCAGGCCGTGTCCCCTCGAGCCGGTCAAACAGCTCCTCAACCGAATCAGCCGTCGGCTCTCGCGATTCACCCGCCTCCACCAACGCCCGACTGCTGCGGAAGATCGACCCGCCTTCCTCGCAGAAGACCACGTTGCGGTCGCCGCCCAGCCCCGTGTTGCCACTCCACTCCCAGCCGGGAAACGTCACGAAACGACCCGGCTGATTCATCGCCGAGGTCGTCTGCTGCAGGTGCTGCCAGAACTCGTCGGTGATCTGAAAGTCGTTGCCCTGGTGCGAGGCGATGTCGATGAAGGCTCGATCACGAGCGAACCGGAAGTACTCCTCGATGCTCCCGGTCCCAATCGTCTCCTCGCTCTGACCGTGCAGGTCCGCCCAGTAGCGACAGAACCGATCCCCGGCACCAACCACCACCGGGTTCGTCTCTGACTCAAGACCCGTCTTCTCGTCCCGCACATCGACCGCGAAGCAGCCCGGTTCGGAAAAACCGGGGTGGTCGATCCGCCTCGAGCGGCCAACCGGGTTGCCCCAGCAGTCCTCGAGCCGCCAACGGATGGCGAACCGCCGACGCGGGCCAACCTGCGACGGGGCCACGGCGACCAGGCGAACCGGCTCGCCGGCCACAATCCGAAACACCGGTTGCTGATCCAGGGCCTGGTACACGTAGGTCGCGTACCGGTCGACCAGTACCCGCAGCTCGTGACTCTTCTCGGCAAATGTCTGAACCCGCCAGCCGGGTCCGCCCCCCGAGATGTCTCCCAGCGTGATCGTGATCGTATCACCCTGCCGCAGGTATCCCTGCAGCACCTTCAGGTACAGCGTCTTACCCCAGGGCCGCACGTTGTCCTTCACGTCCCATCGCAGAGCCAGGTGCGCTCCGTTGGACGCCACCGCGGTGGTGTAGTTTGCCGCGGTGGGGTCGTCGAATTGAGGCGTACCGCAGTCGGTGGCGAACCTCATCACCACCTTCAGGCTGCCGGTGTCGTCGATGCCGGCCGTCCCGGCCGTATAGGTCAAACGGCACGTCTGAAAGCTGCCGGCCGGGATCTTGCCCCGCAGGCTGCAGGCGACGCGACCAGCATCTTCGCTGGGTTGGCTCATGGTCTGGCTCATGGTCTGGCTCGGCGGCGAAGCACGATGTAATAAAGCGTTCCGTCGTCGTCGGTGACCAGGCGAAGCACCTCCCACGACCCGGCATCCTCCTTCAACTCGAACACGTCATCCACCGACCTGATCGCGGTGTAGGGGTGCTGGACATCGATCACGATGTAGTAGTCCTGGCCGGCGACCGGCTGGGTCAACTCCTTGTCGCTCTTGCGGGGGTAGTCGCTGTAGTCGTAAGAGCGTGCGTGGTGAGTGAAACGGGGGTGGACGAAGTCGGTCGAGAAGACTCGTGCCGAAGTCGGGACCAGCGACTCGACCTCGGCAAATAACTCGGCCCGACGAGTCGACCTCAACAGGGTCGGACCATGGTGATCAGAGTGAGCATCCCAGAAGGCCAGGCCCAGCGGACCGGCACTGAAGAAGATCCCGCAGGCGGTCGCCGCCGACAGCACAAACCAGCCACCTCGAGTTGACCACGCACCACCACGCTCGACCAGGCGACCCAATCCTCCGGCCGCCGACCAGTACAGGATCGGTACCAGCGGAGCGTGGAAGTGATGGAAGGGAACAACCGCCTGGCCGGATGACTCGCCGGCTGAGAACTCCAGCAGGCACAACATCGCGAACACCGGCAGACCCACCAGCAATCTCCCGACCGCGGCCAGCGGCAACAGGCCCAACGGCAACAACAACGCCAGGGCGTAAAACACCGTCCGCGGGCTGAACCACTTCTGCAGCAACAGGCCCGGGCGGTCAATCGATGTGCCAAGAATCTCGCCGGGGGTCCCGCCCAGTTCTCCGAAGTACTGAGCGTAGTGAGGGACGTCGCCGCGGAAGGCCGGGATCACCAGCAGCAGGACCAGGCCCAGCCAGGCCACGCTGCCCACGCCGATGCCGATCGCACAGGCCAACTGAGTGCGGGCCGGCGACGATCCCCGACCCCGCTTCCGCCACGCGGCAAGGGCCCAGAAGACCGCCAGCGGTGCGACCACCAGGCAATAATCCTCCTTGGCCAACAGCACCACCAGCAACAGCACGATGGCCGTCCGGTGGCGTCCCGACTCGAACCGCTCGATGGCCCACAACAACAACGGCACACCCAGACTGATCGGTCGAAATGTCTTGCCGTCGATCGCGATGTCCAGGAAGTGCACCGGGAAGGCGAGCAGGTAGGACACCGACAACGCCAGGGCCAAACCGTCGGATCGTGTCTCCCTGCGAGCCAGACGCAGCACCGCCAACGCCCCGGCCGCCAACCCCGCCGACTCGCACAACTCGAGCATCCGATGAGACGGCCAGATCCAGTGCAGCGGACTCAGCAGCAGATGCACCACCTGGGGATGCTCGCCCAGGAACAGGCGGCCGTCGTCCAGATAACTGCGGAAGCCCTTGCCGTGCCAGGTGTTCCACAGGTGCTCCTCGTACATCGCCGAGTCACCATGAGGAACCAGCAGGTTGTTGTAACGGGCCCAGTTGATCGCCGTGGCACACACCGTGTAGAGAGCCACGGCAGACAGGGCCAGCCACCAGGTCTTGCGGCTTGGGGAGGTGTTCGATTCGAGCGACCCGCCGGGGAGAGGCCGGAATGTCACCAGCCAGGCCGAGAACCAGCCGGCCCACGCCGTTGCCTCAAACAGCGAAACCGTCCGGATTGCCAACTCACCAAACCACTCCAGACCCGTCAGTACCTCGGCCACACGCAGCAACTCCCAGGCACCCGGCAACAACCACCAGGCCCAACCCCGCAACGCCCAACCGCGTGCTTCGACCAGGACGCCTCGACCCGTCCTCCGCGATACCACCAGCGAACCGATCGAAAGCGACAGCACCGAAACCGATGCCAGGATGACAAGCAGAGGCAGGTACCCCACCTCTCGCCGGACGACTCCCGATTCGGCATCCACCAGGCCGCCCAGGTGACCGGCCGCCTCGCTCCACGTGACCGTGCTGAACCACTGCGAGGCCAGCGTGCGGTCAACCAGGACCGACTGCAGGAACATCGCCTGCACCGCCACGCCGATGATCAGCACCAGCCAGGCCAGCGGCCACGACGACAACACGCTGCGCCTGAAGGACGATGTTGGCATGGGAGGAAGCGAAAGGGGAGAGTTGAGAGGAGAGAGTCGGGCAGGAGTCGGGCGCGGGGGGGCGGGCGGATATTAGGGGGTCCGGGCCGGTGCGGCCATGCGAATTGGGCCCTGCTGATCTTACGACCGGCGCGGACGAGGTGGTTGATGAGACGGGGTCCGAGGGAGCGATTCCGGCTATAATCCGGCCGATGCAGCACCCCTATGGCGACATCCCCGAACTGACCAACCTCGAGGCCGGTCGCGGCATCGTCAGGATCCCCGTCGAACAGGACGTGCCGTTTACTCCTCGTGTCAGGGCCCTGGTCGATACGCCCGAGTTTCAAAGGCTCAGGCAGATCTCTCAGCTGGGACTCGTCTCCCGGGTCTACCCCGGTGCCACTCATACCCGGTTCGAACACGCACTCGGGGTCTTTCACAACGCGCTGCGGTATGTCTGGCAGCTGGGACGCGATGCGAGGTTCTGCGAGATCGTCGATCGACACACCGCCGAAGTCCTGCTCGCCTCGGCCTTGCTGCACGACCTGGGTCACTGGCCGTACTGCCACCCGATCGAGGACATGAAACTGCCCGGCCTGCCGCCTCACGAAGCGTTCGCGGCCGAGTTTCTTGCCCCGGGGAGTCCTCTGGCCGACGTGCTGCAACGGGACTGGGGCATCGAGCCCGACGAGGTGCTCGACGTGCTGGTCACTCGCACCGACAGTCCCGCCCTGCGACTGGTCCGCTCGATCCTCTCGGGACCCATCGACATCGACAAGATGGACTACCTGGGCCGCGACAGCCTGCACTGTGGCGTCCCCTACGGCCGCCACTTCGACCGCAACCGCCTGATGAGTTCCCTGGTCACCAACGCCGCCGGCGACGGACTGGCGATCTCGACCAAGGGCCGTACCGCGGCCGAACTGATGGTCTTTGCCCGCTACGTGATGTTCAGCGAGGTCTACTGGCACCACGCGGTCCGTAGTGCCACCAGCATGTTCGCCAGGGCCTTCTTCCACCTGCACGAGGAACTGGATCTCGAGACGTTCTTTCGCAAGAGCGAAACCGAGACGATCGACGAGCTGCGGCGCCGCGGAGGAGATGGGCCGTGCGGAGACCTGCTCGAAGGCGTCTTCGGAACGCATCGAGCACTCTACAAACGGGTCGCGGAGTTCAGCTTCACCGACGCCCCGGAACTCTACCAGCGGCTGGCACGCAAACCCTACGACTGGCTGGTTGCCTTTGGAGAGGTGCTGGCCGAGGAGGCCGGGGAGATGCTGGGGACTTCGATCGAGCCCACACAACTGCTCGTCGATGCGCCACCGCCGCACCGCGAGGTGGAATTTGATGTCGAAATCTACTCGGCCAAAACCGACTCGTATCGGTCGCTTCGAGACGCCTCGCCTGTGATCGACGCGCTGGCTCGGACCCAGTTCGACGAATACGTCAAGCGCGTCCGACTGTTTGCACACCCCAGCCTGGCCCGCTCACTGACCGATTCGGGACGATTCGAGGAGTGCCTCGAGCGGGCATTGGGTCGAGTCGGAGACGGCTAAGGCGGCCTCGAGCGATAACTGGCACGCCCGACAAGGGTCTGCTATCCTGCGCTGCTCGCCGTGACCGCCCACGCGGAATCCGGAAGAACTCTCCATGAGCACCGCCACACTCCGATCCCAACCGCAGGCGATTCCCGGCGCCGAAACGCAGGCCGAACGGATCGTGATCGCCGTCTGGCCCTCGATCGCCGCAACTCGAGCCGGACGAATGATCGGGGCCCTGATCGAGGCAGCGCCCCAGGTGAGACTGCCGCTGCTGAAATTCAACCTCGCCCTGATGCCCTCGCTGCTGTTGGCACCCTTGGCCGCGTTGCTCTACCTCGATGCCAAGCTCAGAGGCCGACGCTACACCGTCACCAGCAAGAGAGTGCTGATCCAGGGATCGCTGAGCCGCAGGCTGTTTGAGGAAATCCCGCTCGAGAGCATCGCCGAGGTGGCCGTGGCTCCCTACCAGAGCGGACAGGAGTTCTACCAGTCGGCCGATGTCGTGCTGCAGGGCGACTCGGGACAGGAACTGCTGAGGATGGAAGCCGTCACGCGACCGGGAGTCTTCAGGAAGAATATCCTCGAAAGCCGCGACGCCCTGGTGCAGGTCCAGCAAGCACTCGCCACCATCGAAGCCCGAGACGAAGGCTGAGCCCACGCCGAGGAATCCGGCAGGAACGCTCAGTCCTCGATCCCCAGCCGATAACGAATCTGCTCGAACTGCTCGGCAAACGTGTCGGTCGAACTGTGGACGTGCTCGGCCTCGGTGATGAACTTGATGTCCTCGCTGCACATCACACCGTGACCGTCAAAGACACGCTCGAACATGTCCAGGTCCTGGCCATAGAGAGTGAAGATCTTGTGCTCGTCGAACTGCACCTCCATCGGGATCCGCGGGTTCAACACCGCCACCCCCGTGCAGCCGTCGTCGATGAACATGTCCTCGAAGTCGTACAGCACGCTCTTGAGAATCGGTAACTCGATGCTCTCGCGGTAATAGTCCTCGTGACCATCGCCCTGCGTGTGATGACTCGTCTCCAGCACCACGTCGACATCGGCACCCAAGGGGTCCAGCAGGTCGACGAACAGGTCGATGATCTGCTCACGCGATGCCGATGCCATCAGCACCGGAATCGCAATCCCCGTCTCACCGTCACTGTAGGTGTCGTGACGGTAGCCGGTCCGAGGCACAACCTGCAGATCGTAGGACGGACGAACCGCCTCGGTCAGCTCGAAATTGCCATAACGGGCAATCTTCAAATGAGTCTCCAACTGGTCGTCGGAGAGCTCGGAAAAACTGCTCGCCGGGCGCTCAGGTGCCGATTCCCGGGTCTTGGCAGACATGAATTTCTTCAGGAAGTCCATCGGTCCCTGCTCCCTGGCAGGCCGAGACGACCATGGGCCGACCCGGACAAGAAAG
>Ga0310123_10000650_pt1 | contig 30610 bp, 29 predicted proteins | sample CB6_AW_1057_MG_FD_203505 | JGI IMG/M metagenome (GOLD analysis project Ga0310123, IMG submission 203505) | Marine microbial communities from Western Arctic Ocean, Canada - CB6_AW_1057 | ecosystem: Environmental > Aquatic > Marine > Oceanic | place: Canada: Western Arctic Ocean | collected... | reverse complement strand
TCGCCACGGGGGAGGGGATCTTCCTCGACGCGGAACTGTCCGGCCGCTTCCAGGAGTACCTGCGCATCGAGGATCCACCGCGTGCACGCTGGGACGAGGTGGGAGAGGTCTCGGAGGATCCTGCGGCATGGACGCGCCACCTCGAGCGTATCCTCGCCCTTCCGGAGCTGGACCTGCCGGCGCTACGCGCGCGCGCCTTCCACGTCGCGCTCGATTGCGTGCATGGAGCGGGCGGGCTGGTCATGCCCGAGCTGCTCGAGCGGCTCGGCTGCCGGGTGAGCGCGATCGGAACCACGGCCGACGGTCGCTTTCCGCCCGACCCCGAGCCCACCGCGGCGAATCTGCGCGGGCTCGGGGAGTTGGTGAGGGAGAGCGGTGCGGAGCTAGGCTTAGCCGTCGACCCCGACGTGGACCGGCTCGCGCTGGTGGACGAGTGGGGCGAGGCCGTCGGGGAGGACCTGACGCTGGCCCTGGCCTCCGCGGTGGTTCTGCGCCGCACGCCGGGGCCGGTCGTGACCAACCTCTCTACCAGCCGGGTGGTCGAGGACGTCGCCGCCGCCTACGGCAGCACGGTGATCCGGGCGCCCGTCGGCGAGGTCAACGTGGCACGTCGGATGCAATCTTCCAATTCTGTAGTTGGAGGAGAGGGAAACGGGGGGGTGATCCATCCGCGGCTCCAGCACACGCGGGACGCACCCCTCGCGGCGGCGCTGGTGCTCCAGCACCTGGTGGACGAGGGATCGTCCCTCTCCGGCGCCGTCTCGCGCTGGCCCACGTACACGATCGTGAAAGAGAAGCTCTCGTTTCCGAGGGAGGTGCTCGCGGGTGCGTATCGAGTCCTCACCGAGGCGCTCGACGCCGACGAGACCGATACCAGCGATGGGCTGTGGCTCGCGTGGCCCAGGCGGCGGGCCTGGCTGCACGTTCGGCCCTCCGGGACCGAGCCGGTGGTCCGCCTGATCGCGGAGGCGCCGGACGCGTCCGCCGCGCGCGCGCTGGTGAAGTCCGCGGCCGAACGGCTCGAAGGACTCATATAAGAGGGTAGGAGAGCGGGCCCGCAGCACGGCAGGGCACGCCGTGGCTATTCGAGGAGGTGCAGGGAGCGAATGTGCGGAATCGTGGGATACGTGGGTCGACGGGAGACCGGTCCGATCCTGGTGGAGGGGCTCCGCCGGCTCGAGTACCGCGGATACGACTCCGCCGGGGTAGCCATCCTGAACGGGGATGGGCTGCGGACCATCAAGCAGCCCGGCAAGATCGCGGAGCTGGTGAGCGTGCTGGACCGGGACTACCCGGTCGGCACGTGTGGCATCGCCCACACGCGCTGGGCGACGCACGGCGCGCCCAACCTGGTCAACGCCCACCCCCACCTGAGCGCGGAGCAGGACATCGCGCTCGTCCACAACGGGATCATCGAGAACGCCGACGCGCTGCGGCGGAAGCTGACGGGGCTGGGCTACCCGTTCCTCTCCGAGACCGACACCGAGGTCGTGGTCCACCTGATCGACCACGCGTACCGGAAGGGAGCCAAGAGCCTTGAGGACGCGGTCGCCACCGCGCTGCGGGAGGTCGAGGGCGCGTACGGGATCGCTGTCATCTCGGCCCGGGACGCGGACAAGATCGTGGTCGCCCGCAACGGCAGCCCGCTGTTGCTCGGCATCGGCAAGGACGGCGAGTACCTGGTCGCTTCCGACGTGGCCGCCGTGATCGCGCACACGCGCGAGGTGGTCTATCTCGACGACGGGGACTACGCCGTGCTCGATCGCAACGGCTACCGCACCTATCACCTCCAGCGCGGGGCCGTGTCGCGCGACGTGCACGAGGTGACCTGGGATCTGGGCGCGATCGAGAAGAGCGGCTTCGAGCACTTCATGCTGAAGGAGATCTTCGAGCAGCCGAGCAGTCTGCGCGACGTGATGCGTGGGCGGCTGCTCGAGGAGGAGGGGAACGCCAAGCTGGGCGGGATCACCCTCAGCGACGAGGATCTGCTCAAGGTCAGGCGCATCGTGATCACCGCCTGCGGCACGAGCTGGCACGCCGGGCTGATCGGCGAATACATGCTCGAGGAGCTGGCGCGCATCCCGGTCGAGGTGGAGTACGCCTCCGAGCTGCGCTACCGGCACGCGGTGCTCGAGTCCGACACCATGCTCATGACGATCAGTCAGTCCGGCGAGACCGCCGACACGCTGGCGGCCCTGCGCGAGCTGAAGCAGCGCGGGATCCGCACCATGGGCGTGGTGAACGCGGTCGGCTCCTCGGTCGCGCGCGAGACGGATTTAGGCATGTACCTGCACGCCGGACCCGAGATCGGGGTGGCGTCGACCAAGGCGTTCACCAGCCAGATCGTCGCGCTGGCCCTCTTCACGCTGTACCTGGGGCGGCGCCGCGGGATGTCGATCGGGCAGGGCCGTGAGGTGGTGCACGCGCTCCGGCAGCTCCCGGAGCAGGTCGAGCACATCCTGGAGCTGAACGAGGTGTTCCGGGAGCTCGCGCAGGAGTACAAGGACTCGCGCAACTTCCTCTATCTGGGCCGGGGCTACCAGTTCCCCGTTGCGCTCGAGGGCGCGCTCAAGCTCAAGGAGGTGAGCTACATCCACGCGGAGGGCTATCCCGCCGCGGAGATGAAGCACGGTCCGATCGCGCTGATCGACGAGAACATGCCGGTCGTCGTGCTCGCCCCGAAAGATCCGGTCTACGGCAAGGTCGTATCGAATATAGAGGAGGTGAAGGCGCGGAACGGCCGTATCATCGGCGTGGTGAGCGACTCCGGCGCCGAGCTGATCGGCAGGGTCGACCACATGATCAAGGTGCCGCAGACGCTGCCCTTCCTCCAGGCGGTGCTCACCACGATCCCGCTCCAGCTGCTCGCGTACCACATCGCCGTGCTGCGAGGGTGCGACGTGGATCAGCCGCGTAACCTCGCCAAGAGCGTGACGGTCGAGTAGCCATTCGGCTGCTGCCCCTCCGATCCGGGACCGCATGCGCGTCGTACTCCAGCGCGTGAGCCGCGCCCGCGTGACCGTCGACGGCCGCGTCACCGGCGAGATCGGCCGCGGGCTCCTGCTCCTAGTGGGGTTCACCGCGGCTGACAGCGAGGACGCCCTCGCCTGGATGGCCGAAAAGGTGCGCGGCCTCCGCATCTTCCCCGACGACGCCGGCAAGATGAACCGCTCGCTCGACGAGGTGGGGGGCGGGGTGCTGGTGGTGAGCCAGTTCACGCTCTACGGCGACACGCGCAAGGGGCGGCGGCCGAGCTTCGTGGATGCGGCGCCGCCCGAGCGCGCGATCCCGCTCTACGAGCGCTTCGTCGCACTGCTCTGTGCCGGCGCGCCGGGCCCGGTGGCGACCGGTGAGTTTGGCGCGATGATGGACGTCGAGCTGGTGAACGACGGACCGGTCACGCTGATGCTGGAGCGATAGGCGCCGTGGCCGCGCCTACCCCCACGCCCGGCCTGGTGCTCGCGTCCGCCTCGCCTCGCCGCACCGCGCTCCTCACCATGCTCGGGCTCTCCCACGAGGTGATGCCGGCGGAGGTGGACGAGGGTCTCCTCGCCGATGAGGACGCCCCGGGGCATGTGGAGCGGCTGGCGCGCGCGAAGGCGGCCGCCGGGTCGGCGCGGCGGCCGGAGGCGCTCGTGCTCGGTTCCGACACGGTCGTGGTGCTGGACGGAGAGCTGCTCGGGAAGCCCGCCTGCCGGCAGGACGCGGTCGCCACGCTGATGCGGCTTTCCGGGCGCGAGCACGTGGTCTTTACGGGGCTGGCGCTCGCCGTGCCCGGGGGGGGCCTGCACGCTGCGGTCTCGAGCACGCGCGTGCGCTTCCGCGCCTTCGACGAAGTGGTCGCGCGCCGCTACGTCGCCACCAGCGAGCCGTTGGACAAGGCCGGTTCGTACGGGATCCAGGGACTCGGCGCCGCGCTCGTGGATGGGATCGAGGGCGACTACTTTACGGTCGTGGGCTTTCCCATTCCGGCGCTGATGCGCCTGCTTGAGGCGGCGGGGTTCAGGTACGACTTCGGCAGCCTGGAGCGCCTTCCCGGCCGCTGAGGTTCGCCGGATCTGACAGCGGGTCTTTCGCGCGCTCGGGTTGCGCATCCGCCGCACCCGCGCAGCTTGCAGGGCCATGAGCACACCCGCCGTGCTGGCGATCGACCAGGGGACGACCGGCTCCACCTGCTTCGTGATCGGTGCGGATGGCCGTGTGCTGGGGCGGGGCTACTCGGAGTTCACGCAGCACTTTCCCCGTCCCGGCTGGGTCGAGCACGACGCCGTCGAGATCTGGGAGGTGACCCGGCGGGTGGCGCGCGAGGCGCTCGCGCAGGCCCGTGCGGTGGACGCCGATGTGCGCGCCATCGGCATCACGAACCAGCGCGAGACCGTGGTCGTGTGGGACCGCGAGACGCTCGCTCCGGTCCACCCCGCGATCGTCTGGCAGGACCGCCGCACCGCGCCGATCTGTCGCGAGCTCAAGCAGGCCGGGAAGGAGCCGGACGTGCGCGCCCGCACCGGGCTCGTGCTCGATCCCTACTTCTCCGGGACCAAGCTCACCTGGCTGCTGCGCGAGCACCCGGGGCTCCGGCGGCGGGCTGAGGCGGGAGAGCTCGCCGCGGGCACGATCGACAGCTGGCTGATCGCGCGCCTCACGGACGGGGCGGTGCACGCCACTGACCACACCAACGCCTCGCGCACGCTCCTGTACGGCTTACGTAGCCGCACCTGGGAGCCTGAACTGCTCGACCTGCTCGAGGTGCCGCGGGCTCTTCTGCCCGAGGTGCGGAGGAGCGCGGGCGACTTCGGCATCGCGGCGGGGGAGGCGCTGGGGATCGAGGTGCCGGTGGCCGGCGTGGCCGGTGACCAGCAGGCCGCGCTCTTCGGGCAGGGGTGCACCCGGACCGGACTCGCCAAGAACACGTACGGGACCGGCGCCTTCCTGCTCCTGTTCACGGGTGAGGAGCTGGTCACGAGCGCGCACGGGTTGCTCACCACGGCCGCATGCGACGAGACCGGAGGACCCGCGTTCGCGCTCGAGGGCTCCGTCTTCATCGCGGGCGCCGCGGTGCAGTGGCTCCGGGACGGCCTGCGCCTGATCGAGCACGCCGCGGAATCCGAGGCGCTGGCCCGGAGCGTGACGGATACCGACGGCGTCTACTTCGTGCCCGCCTTGGTCGGGCTGGGCGCCCCGCACTGGGTCCCGGAAGCGCGCGGGAGCGTGTTCGGGCTCACGCGTGGCACGGGGCGCGAGCACCTGGTACGGGCGGCGCTCGAGGCGATGGCCTACAGCACGGTCGACGTGCTGCGCGCGCAGGAAGCCGACTCGGGAGTGGCTGCGACCGAGCTGCGCGTGGACGGTGGCGCTACCACCAACGAATTCCTGATGGAGTTCCAGGCGGACCTGCTGGGCATCCCGGTGCGCAGGCCCCGAATGGTCGAGACGACCGCACTGGGTTCGGCGGGGCTGGCCGGGCTCGCGGCGGGCGTGTGGCGGAGTGCCTCCGAGTTCCAAGGCGCCACCGGGACGCCCACCACCTTCGCCCCGCGCATGGACGCGGCCAAGCGGGAACGGCTGCTGGCCGGGTGGAGCCGCGCGGTGCGCGCGACCAAGCGCTGGGCGGACGACGCCCCTTGAGCGGGACGGGCGACCGAGCGCCTCGGGAGCGTCCCCACCGGGTGGGGGTGATCGGCGCCGGGACCGCGCCCCCCGAGCTTAACCGCACCGCCTACGAGCTCGGTCGCGCGCTCGCCGAGAGGGGTGCTGTGGTGATCACCGGCGGGCTCGGAGGGGTCATGGCCGCGGCGGCGCGGGGCTGCCGTCACGGTGGAGGGATGAGCGTGGGGCTGTTGCCGGGCCGAGAGCCGGAAGACGGAAACGACTGGACGGATCTCCCCCTGGCGACCAGTATGGGCGAGGGGCGCAACGTCTTGGTGGTCCGGGCCGCAGAGGCGGTCGTGGCGGTCGGCGGTGAGTGGGGGACGCTCTCGGAGATCGCGCTGGCGCGCAAGATCGTCCGGCCGGTGATCCTGTTGGGCGAGCCCCCGGTCTCTGGGATGGCCCTTCCGAGTGCCGACGGCCCGGCCGCCGCGGCCGCGCGCAACGGGCGCACTCCGGATGGTTGACGAATCCCGCTGCAAGAACGGAACTTCCGGGGCGTGATAGACTAGCACGAAATGGTGAATTGCATCCTCCCGGCGGTGCCGCCCCATGCATCCGCATGGGGCCCCGGCCGGCCGGGGCTGGACTCTGGATCGCAGCGTGGAGGATCGATGCCCAAGAACGGTCGCTTCCTGGTGGGGCTGGTGGGCGTCGCCCTGGTTGTCAGCTATCTGATCTGGACCGGGGTGAGCGAGACGATGGTGTACTACCTCACCCCCATGGAGCTGGTCACGAAGGTGACGGCGGACCCGACCTTCCACGACGTGGGAGTGAAGGTGGGCGGCCGGGTGGTGCCGGGGAGCTACGAGAAGCGAGCCACCGGGCACAGCTTCGTCGTCCACGACGTCGAGGACGAGTCGGTCACCTTCAGGGTCGAGTACGCCGGGGATCTGCCCGACACCTTCACGGACAGCCCGGCGATGGTCGTCGACGCGGTGGTCGAGGGGCGCTTCCGCGAGGATGCCGTCTTCGAGGCCACGACCGTGCTTACCAAGTGTGGTAGCCGCTACGAGGCGACTCCGGAGGGGCTCGCCGCCGGGTGAACGTCTTAGGCGAGCTGGCCCTCTGGACCGCCCTCCCGGTCGCGCTCTGGGGGGCGGTCCTCGCTTTTGTCGCCGGTGCCCGCCAGCGCGGCGACCTCCAGCTCTCGGCCGAGCGTAGCATCTACGCGGTCTTCTTCCTGACCGTCCTCGCTTCGCTCGGCATCATCGACGCCTTCCTCAACGACCGCTTCGAGTACCTGTACGTCGCCAGCTACTCGAACCGCTCGCTGGACACCTTCTACAAGGTCGCAGGGCTCTGGTCCGGGCAGCGCGGCTCGCTGCTCTTCTGGCTGCTCTTCCTGATGCTCTTCTCGAGTATCGCGGTCTGGTCGAACCGGCGGCAGAACCGCGAGTTCATGCCGTACGTGGTCGGCGTGCTCGCCTCGATCGCATCGTTCTTCCTGATCATCCTGTTGTTCGCGGACGTCAATCCGTACGCGAAACTCGGCTTCACCCCGGCGGACGGGCAGGGGCTAAACCCGCAGCTCCAGAACTACTGGATGACGATCCATCCGCCGACGCTGTATCTCGGCTTCACCGCTTTCACGATCCCGTTCGCGTTCGCGATCGCGGCGCTGCTCTCCGGCCGGCTCGACTCGCGCTGGATCGCACTCACGCGGCGGTGGACGCTGCTCTCCTGGTTCTTCCTTGCGAACGGGATCGTGTTCGGGATGCGGTGGGCGTACGAGGAACTGGGGTGGGGCGGGTGGTGGTTCTGGGATCCGGTCGAGAACGCGTCGCTGCTGCCGTGGCTGTCCGCGACCGCCCTCCTGCACTCGATCCAGATCCAGGAGAATCGCGGGATGCTCAAGGTGTGGAACATGAGTCTCGTGATCCTCACCTTCCTGCTCACGATCTTCGCGACCTTCCTGACGCGCTCCGGGCTAATCGAGTCGGTGCACTCGTTCGCCCAGGAGCTCAGGATCGCCTACATCTTCCTCGGCTTCATGTCGGCCATCATCGGCGTCGGCGTGGTGCTGATCCTCTGGCGACTGCCCAAGCTGCGGAGTGAGAACCAGATCGAGTCGTTCCTCTCCCGCGAAGCGGCGTTCCTCTTCAACAATCTGATGCTTCTGGCGGTGTTGTTCGCGGTCTGGTGGGGGACGATGCTGCCGCTCTTCTCGGAGGGGTTCGGCGGCGAGAAGATCACGGTCGGTCCGCCCTTCTTCAACGCGGTCAACATCCCGTTCGGCCTGGTGCTGCTCGCGCTCACCGGGATCGGCCCGGTGATCGCCTGGCGGCGCGCATCCAAGCAGAACCTGAAGAAGAACTTCACGCTGCCGGTGGCGGTGGGCGTGGCGGTGCTGGCGGCACTCTGGCTGGCCGGAGCGCGCCACGGCGCCGCGCTGGCCACCTTCGGGATCGCCGCGTTCGTGATGACCGTGATCGTGGTGGAGTTCTTCAAGGGGACGAGGGCGCGCGTCCGGATCGAGCAGGAGCGTTGGCCGTTCGCGTTTCTGCACCTGGTGGCGCGCAATCGCCGCCGCTGGGGCGGCTACATCGTGCACGCCGGCGTGGTCATCATGTTCGCCGGCTTCGCGGGCAACGCCTTCAAGGCCGAGATCCGCCAGACGCTCGATCCCGGCGAGACCGCCGAGATGCCCTCGCCGCTGGGCCACAGCTATACGCTCACCTACGAGGGTCTGAGCACCACGCTGGCCGGTGCCGCGCCCGTACGGAACGTGCGCTGGCAGGTGGAGGCGCTGCTCCGGGTCGAGAAGGAGGGCAGGCCGGCGGGCACGCTCACCACCGCGCGTCGCGCGCTCATCGCCCAGGAGGACATGCCGACGACCGAGGTCGCCATGCGCTCCTCGTTCCTCGAGGACCTGTACGTGATCCTCTCGGACGTTCCCGATCTGCGCGGCGCGCTCGCGAACGACCCGAACGCCCAGACCGTCACGTTCACCTTCATGGTGAACCCGCTGGTCGGATGGATCTGGTACGGCGGGATGATCATCGCGCTGGGCGGCTTGATCGGGCTCTGGCCGGACGGAGTCGCCACACGCGCGCGCACGCCCGTCCGCGCTCCCGCCCGGGCAGGCGGCCCTGTCCTCGCCGGCGCCGACTGATCCCACCACCAGGTCCATGACCGTCATCGCCGGCGCTGTCCTGCTCGTCGCGGCGGTGGTGTTCTTCCTGCTCCACCCGATTCTGTCGGGGCGCCACGCCTCGCTGCACCGGGAGCGGGACGAGCCCACCGAGGCCGAATCGCGCCGCCGTGTCACCCTGCTCGCGTTGCGCGACGTCGAATACGACTACGCGACCGGCAAGCTGGGCGAGGAGGACTACCAAGCGCTCAAGCGCGAGCTCGCGGCCGAGGCGCTGGTCGCGCTGACCGATGCGGAGGGCGAGTCGTCCGCGAGCAGGCAGGACGTGCCCTGGCTCGAGCGGGAGATCGTGCGGCTGCGCGGAGGGCTCGCGGCGGGCACGACCTGCGCGGCCTGCGGAAGCGCCAACGAGCCGGGCAGCCGCTTCTGCGCCTACTGCGGGATCCCGCTCGACACGCCCGGCTCCGGCTCGGCTCCCGACGGCTCGGCTCCGCGTCCGGAGCCCGCGTGACTGCGGCGGGATCCGTGCCTCAGGCGGCCATGCTCGAGGCCCGGGGGTTGGTCCGCGAGTTCGGCGGGCTCGCCGCGGTGGACGGCATCGACATCACGCTGCCCCCGGGCGGGTTCCTCGTGGTCTTCGGGCCCAATGGCGCCGGGAAGACTTCGTTGCTCAAGCTGCTCGCGGGATCGCTCCGCCCCACCTGCGGTGAGGTGCGGGTCGCGGGGGAGACGCTCGTACCGGGAAGCCCCGCGGGGCGCGAGCGGATCGGCGTCCTCTCGCACCAGACGTTCCTCTACGAGCAGCTCACCGCGCGCGAGAACCTGCGGTTCTACGCCACCCTGTACGGGCTGGCGGACGGCCAGGCGCGCGCGGTCGAGCGGCTGCGCGAGGTCGGGCTGCTGGAGCGGGCTGACGACCGCGTGAAGACCTTCTCGCGCGGCATGCGCCAGCGGTTGGGGCTTGCGCGCACCCTGCTCCACGATCCCGACCTGGTGCTGCTCGACGAACCGTACACCGGGCTCGACGCGCACGCCTCGGCGGTGCTCCGGCGCGTGCTCGAGGCCCTGCGCGACGGCCGCCGCACCGTCGTCCTCGTCACGCACAACCTCGCCCAGGGGCTCGAGCTCGCCGACCGGGCCGCGATCCAGGTGCGGGGGCGGTTCGCATGGGAGGGCGCCGCCGGCGCCATGCCACTCCGCGACTTCGACGCCTTCTACCAGGAGACGGTCGAGCGCGTCGAAACGGGCGTGCCCACCCCCTCGGGGGCCGGGGCGCGATGATCTACCTCCGGCAGCTCTGGGCGATCGCCTGGAAGGATCTCCTGATCGAGCTGCGGAGCCGCGAGCGGGTCGGCTCGATGGCCGGCTTCACCGCGCTGGTCGGGGTGCTCTTCAACTTCGCGATCGACTGGACGGCGGTGCGCCCCGACGAGATCGCCTCCGCCCTCATCTGGGTCACGGTCATCTTCGGGGGCACGCTCGGGCTGGGGCGCACCTTCGAGCTCGAGGCCCAGGACGAGGCGTTCCAGGGAGTGCTCCTCACCCCCGCCCCGCGCGATGCGCTCTTCCTCGGCAAGGTGCTCTCCAACTACGTGATGGTGCTGGTGGTGACGCTGCTCGTGCTCGGGCTGTTCGGGCTCTTCTTCGCGCTGGACTGGGGGGACCACCCGATCGTGCTGGTGGGCACGCTCGCCCTCGGCGGGCTCGGTTTCGTGGCGGTGGGGACGCTCTTCAGCGCGGTCTCCTCCGGGACGGCGATCGGGCAGACGCTGCTCCCCGTCCTCCTCTTCCCCCTGCTGGTGCCCGTGGTTATCTACGGGACCAGCGCGACCGGACGGCTGCTGGTCGGACGGCCGCTGGACGAAGTCGAGGGAAACCTGCGCATCCTGGGGGCGTTCGCGCTGGTCGCGCTGGCCGTGGGGGCGACCCTCTTCCGCTACGTGGTGGAGGACTAGATCGATGGAGATCGCGGTGGAGCGCGGCCGGAAGCGGCGCCCGGTGGGGAGCGGGATCCGATGGACCTCGGTGGTCACGACGCTGTTCGGAATCGCCCTCATCGTGCTGCTGCATTGGATGGTGTTCTTCTGGGTGAACACCGAGGCCACGATGGGGATCGTGCAGCGGATCTTCTACGTGCACGTGCCCGCGATGTGGGTGGCGTTCCTCGCCTTCGGGATCGCGGCGCTGAGCAGCGCCGTGTATCTCTGGCTCCGCGACGAGCGCCTTGACATGGCCGCAGTAGCGGCCTGCGAGGGGGGCATGCTCTTCACGACGGTCGGGCTGATCACCGGCTCGCTGTGGGGAAAGATTGCCTGGGGGACCTACTGGGAGTGGGATCCCAGGCTGACCCTCACCCTGCTGCTCTGGTTCATCTACCTTGGCTACTTCATGGTGCGGGCGGCGACGGAAAACCCGGAGCGCGGCCGCCGGCTCTCGGCGGTGATCGCGATCGTCGGTGCGCTGGACATCCCGCTCATCCACGTGAGCGTGCTCTGGTTCCGCTCGCTGCACCCCCAGCCGGTCGTGCTCGACACGCGGCAGCCCATGAACCTCGACTCGGACATGCTGCTCACCCTCATGATCGGACTGCTCGCGTTCACCGTGCTTTTCCTGGGGGTGATAGGCTTCCGCTACGGCCTCGAGCGGAGCCGCCGGACTCTCGACATCCGCCTCGCGCGGAGGACGGCGTGAGCTGCGCCCGCTGCGCACCCGCCTTCGGCGGCTCGCCGCCAGCCCTTCGGCTGGCACGCGGGCTCGCCGCTCCGTCCGGCGTGGACCGTTCAGCCTCCTCGGTCGCGCAGGCGCCGGCTGTGAACCGGGCTCGACGCTTGCGCCTCGCCCTCGCGACGGTGTCGCTCCTGGCTCCGGTCCTGACGTCGGTGCTGGCTCCGGGCGCGGCCGCGGCCCAGGCCACCGAGCTGGGGCGGCAGGCGCTCGGCCGGCCATACTGGCACGTCTTCATCGCTTATGCGCTCGTATGGCTCCTGATCGGCGGGTGGGTGGTCTCGATCGCGCGGTGTCTCACCCGGGTCGAGAGGCGTCTGGACAGCTAATGACGCCGGTCCCGGAGGCGGCGCGGTGAGCGGATCCACCGCCGCGGAGCCGCTCGTGGACCTCCGGAGCGACACCGTCACCCGTCCCACCCCCGCCATGCGGCGGGCGATCGCCTCCGCCGAGGTCGGCGACGACGCCCTGGGGGACGACCCTACCACCAGGAGGCTGGAGGAGCGGATCGCCGAGCTGCTCGGGAAGGAGCGCGCGCTCTTCTTCCCGACTGGGCTCATGGCCAACCAGACCGCGCTGGCCGTGCTGGGTCGCTGGGGTGGGGAGGTCGTAGTCGAGGCGGGTGCCCACGTGCTCAATTACGAGGACGGCGCGGCCGCCGCGCTCTCGGGTCTCCAACTCCGCGCGGTTCACGCTCCCGATGGCCTTCTCACCGCCGATCTCGTGCGCGACGCGATCCACCCCGTCTCCCGCTATGCGCCGCGCACGTGCGCGGTCACGGTGGAGAACACGCACCTGGTCTCGGGCGGGCGCGCCATGCCCCTGGAGGTTGCGGCGGGGATCGCGGCGGTCGCCCGCGAGCGCGAAGTGCGTGTGCATCTGGATGGGGCGCGCCTCTGGAACGCGTGCGCGGTGACCGGGCACGAACCGGCCACGTATGCTGGCCACGCCGATACGGTCATGGTCGCCCTCTCGAAGGCCCTCGGATGTCCGGTGGGCTCCGTGCTCGCAGGCCCCTCCGATCTGATGGAGGAGGCCTGGCGGGTGCGGCGCAGGCTGGGCGGGGCCATGCGCCAATCCGGCATCCTGGCCGCTGCCGGTCTGTACGCCCTTGATCACCATCGAGAGGAGATCCTCCAGGATCACCGGCGCGCCCGGCGGCTGGCGGAGGGGGTGGCCGCGCTCTCGGGCCTCCGAGTCGTGCCCCCGGAAACAAACGTTGTTTTGATCGATCTGGAGGAGGAGCGAACGGCTGAACTATATGTGTTTCTGGAGATACAGAGAATTTTGTTGTTGAAATTCGGGATCGGTCGGCTGCGCGCAGTGACGCATCGGGACGTGGACGACGCCGGGATCGACCGCGCGGTGGGGTGCTTTCGGGACTGGTCGGCTGCCCAGGCGCGAGGATAACAAAAAAATGGCATGATTCTTTCGGGACCGGCGTGCGAGCACCACCCGGACCCGCGCCAGACCGCTAGGGGAGGTGTCGTGATCGAATCCCTCGAAGCGGAGGCGCTCGCGGCTGAGCTCGTTCTCATCCATGCCCGTGACGGGGTGCGGGAGGTCGGGACTGGAAGAGAAGATAGGGGTGTCCCACGCCCGCATTCCACACGCCTGGAGCTGAGGCTACCCTCGCCGCCGGACCCGGGGACGCCCGGCTGCTACGAGTGCGACGAGAAGGTTTCGCTTTATCTTCGGGTATTATAGCTTGGTCCCGCGAGGGGACCCCCTGAGCTCCAGCCAACCCTACGGAGAGCGCCGATGGCGACGGTGGTAATGAGCGATCCCAAGATGGACGCCAGGATGGACGCGAAGACGGCCGACCAGAAGCAGAAGGCGCTGACCACCGCGATCAGCCTGATCGAGCGCTCGTACGGCAAGGGCGCGATCATGCGGATGGGCACGGACGGCATGAAGATCCGCGTAGAGGCGATCTCCACGGGCGCGCTCAACCTGGACGCCGCGACCGGGATCGGCGGGATCCCGCGGGGACGGATGACCGAAATCTACGGCCCGGAGTCGTCCGGAAAGACCACCGTCTGCCTCCACGTGATCGCCAATGCCCAGAAGAAGGGCGGCATCGCGGCGTTCATCGACGCGGAGCACGCGCTCGACGTGGGCTACGCGCGCAAGCTCGGCGTGGACGTCGACAACCTGCTGGTCTCCCAGCCGGATACGGGGGAGCAGGCGCTCGAGATCGCCGAGGTGCTGATCCGGAGCAACGCCGTGGACGTGGTGGTGATCGACTCGGTGGCCGCGCTCGTGCCCCGGGCCGAGATCGAGGGGGAGATGGGAGACTCCCACATGGGGCTCCAGGCCCGGCTCATGAGCCAGGCGCTCCGGAAGCTGACCGGGGCAGTCAGCCGGTCCAATACCGCGGTTATCTTCACCAACCAGCTCCGCGAGAAGGTCGGTGTCATATTCGGCAATCCCGAGACCACCTCGGGGGGGCGGGCGCTCAAGTTCTACGCGTCCTGTCGGATGGACATCCGCCGCATCGGCGCGATCAAGGACGGCCAGGACGTGGTCGGCAATCGCACGCGCGTGAAGGTCGTGAAGAACAAGGTGGCTCCTCCCTTCAAGCAGGCCGAGTTCGACATCCTCTACAACGAGGGGATCAGCCACACGAGCCTGCTCATCGACCTGGGCGCGGAGCTGCGCGTGGTGGACAAGTCCGGCGCCTGGTATTCGTACGGCGATCTCCGGCTGGGGCAGGGGAAGGAGAACGCCCGCCAGTTCCTGATCGAGAATCCGGACGTGGCGGAGGAGATCGACGCTCGCATCCGGACGGCCCTCGAGCTCCCGGGGGCGCTGGCTTCCGGCGCCGCCGAGGGAGGAGGGGGCGGGGAGGGCGACTGAAGCCGCCTCTCTCCGCTATGGGGCCGGTCCACGAGGGCGGCCCCCTCCCGTTTTCTGGCCGGAGGCGTATGGTGTGAAGGGGCAGCCTGTTAGCTTGAAAGGCTCGAGCTTCTACCGTACCCGGATCCGGCACCATGAAGGCTGACGACATCCGCAGGCGCTTCCTCGAGTTCTTCCGCGAGCGCGGGCACGCGGTCCGTTCCAGCTTGTCCCTGGTCCCGGCCGACGACCCCACCCTGCTCTTCACGAATGCGGGGATGGTGCAGTTCAAGCGGGTCTTCCTGGGCCAGGAGAAGACCGACTTCACGCGCGCGGCCACCTCTCAGAAGTGCGTGCGCGCGGGCGGGAAGCACAACGACCTGGAGGAGGTGGGAAAGACCGCCCGGCACCACACGTTCTTCGAGATGCTGGGCAACTTCTCCTTCGGGGACTACTTCAAGCGCGACGCGATCCGGTTTGCCTGGGACCTGCTGGTAGGCGAGCTGAGGCTGGATCCCGACCGACTGTACGTGACCGTCCACCACTCCGACGACGAGGCGGCTGCGCTCTGGCGGGAGGAGGGCGGGGTGGACGAGCGCCGGATCCACCGGCTCGGAGACCAGGACAACTTCTGGCAGATGGCGGACACCGGTCCCTGCGGTCCGTGCTCCGAGATCCATTACGACCTGCGTCCCGAGGGCGAGCGGGGCGGGGCGCTGCCGTCGACGGCGGAATTCGTCGCGCTGGGCGAGCGCGGGCAAGTGCTCGAGCTGTGGAACCTAGTCTTCATGCAGTTCGACCGGGACGAGCAGGGGACCCTGCATCCCCTTCCCGCGCCCTCGATCGATACGGGCGCGGGGCTGGAGCGGCTCGCGGCGGTCCTCCAGGGGGTGGATTCGAACTTCCACATCGACCTCTTCCGTCCGCTGCTCGATCGGGTAGCGGAGCGCATCGGGCGCCCGTACCGAGCGGAGGCCCCCGAGGGAGTGAGCTACCGGGTGCTCGCGGACCACGCGCGCGCCGTGGCGTTCCTGCTCGCCGACGGGGTCTTCCCGGCGAACGAGGGACGGGGATACGTGCTCCGCCGAATCCTCCGCCGTGCGGTGCGTCACGCCTGGCTGCTGGGCCGGCGGGAGCCGACGCTCGTGGACGTGGTCGCGGCCGTGATCGACACGATGGGCGGCGTCTATCCCGAGCTGAGGGACCGGCGCGACCACCTGGAGCGGACGACCCGGGGAGAGGAGGAGCGCTTCCTCGCCACCATCGAGGGCGGCATGGCGCTCTTCGACCAGATCGTACCGGTGCGCGTCGAGGGGGCGGAGGGGACGTCGACGATCAGCGGCGCCGACGTGTTCCGGCTCTACGACACGCACGGGTTCCCGCTCGACCTCACCGAGCTGATGGCGCGCGAGCGCGGCTGCGCGTTGGACGTGCTGGGCTTCGAGGAGGCGCTCGCGGCGCAGCGCGCGCGGAGTCGGGCGGACCGCGCGCGCACCGCGCGGGAGGTCACGGGCGGAGAGGGGCTCGAGGGGTGGACCGTGCACGAGAGCGGCGCCGAGCAGCACTTCGTGGGTTACGAAACCCGCAGCGACCAGACCGACCTGCTCGCCTGGCGCGTGCACGGCGACCGCGCCTCGGTCGTGCTCCGGGAGAACCCCTTCTACCTCGAGGGCGGCGGCCAGATCTCGGACTGCGGCGAGGTCGTGGGCTCCGGGTGGACGCTCCAGGTGGAGGGGGCACGCCGGGTCGATGGCTGGACGGCGGTGAGTGGCTCGTTCACGGGAGCGCTCCCCGCGGCCGGTGCGGTCGCGGTCCGGGCGACCGTGGCGCCCGTGCGGCACGACACCGAGCGCAACCACACGGCGACCCACCTGCTCCACGCGGCGCTCCGCGCCGTGCTGGGGCCGCACGTCGTGCAGCGCGGCTCGCTGGTCGCCCCCGACCGGCTGCGCTTCGACTTCGCGCACGGCGCCCCGCTGAACGAGGAGGAGAAGCGCGAGGTTGAGCGCCGGGTGAACGAGGCGATCTGGGCTGATCTTCTGGTGCGCATCGAGCACATGGCGCACGCCGAAGCGGTTGGGAGAGGGGCGATGGCGCTGTTCGGGGAGAAGTACGGCGACGTCGTGAGGACCGTCCAGATCCCGCAGGTGAGCATGGAGCTGTGCGGCGGCACGCACGTCCGCCACACGGGCGAGATCGGGCTCTTCAAGATCCTTTCGGAGAGTGGCGTGGCTGCCGGCGTGCGCCGCATAGAGGCGGTGACCGGTCCCGGGGCGTTTCGCCACTTCCAGCAGGTCGAGGAGCGGGCCGCCGAGGCGGCGGCCGTGCTGCGCGCGGCGCCCGAGCACCTGGTGCAGCGGGCGCAGCAGCTGCACCAGGAGCGCACCGCGCTCGAGCGCGACCTGGAGGAACTGCGCAGGAGCGGCGGGGGTGTCGGGGAGACGCCCGTGCACGAGGCGACGGTGGACGCCGGCGGGGGACCGTTCAGCTATCGCGCGGTCCGGCTCCGCGTGCGTGGCCCGGACGACGCACGCGCCTGGGGCGACGGGTTCCTCGGATCGGGGCTGAGCGGAGTCGCCGTGGTCGCCGCGGAATCATCGGACGGCAAGCACAGCCTGTTCTCGTTCGTGACCGACGACCTGATCCGGCGCGGCATCCGCGCTGACCACCTGATCCGGGAGCTGGCCGGCCGCGTCGGCAGCAAGGGCGGGGGACGGGCACACATGGCGCAGGCCGGTGTGGCGGATCCGACCGCGCTCGAAGACGCGCTTGTGTCGGGGGAGGGGGTGGTACGGAGACTGGCCGAGGCGAGCGCCGCGTGAGGCCGACCGTCGCGCGCTCCGGTGCCGGCCGCACCCGGTCGTGACCGACCTGCGCACCTGGCTGGCGGCTCGCACGCCGCAGCCGCCGGAAGCGCTGATGCTGCCGGTCCCCGAAGGAGCGGGGAGCGTCACGGAGCAGCTCGTGGAGGGCGGGCTGGACGCGCTCGAGCGCGCGCTCGTGGAGGAGGGCGAGCGGAGCGGAGCCTTCGAGCTGCTCGCCGCGGACGCGCTGCTCACGTATGCATGCGAGAGCGCCGCGGCCGCCGCCGATCCGGAGCACGAGCTGCTACGCATCCTGGAGCGGATGGCGCGGCGGGGCGCATGAAGCAGGAGGACCCGCTCGCGATCGGCGATCTCCACTCCCATCTCGTCCCTGGGGTGGACGACGGTGCACGTACCCTCGAGGACGCCCTCCAGGGTGTCGAGTGGATGGTGGGGGCTGGAATCCGCAAGATCATCACGACCCCCCACCTTGACGGCAGCCTCACACACGACGGCGCGGCGTTTACGAGCCGGATGCAGGACGTCGACCGCGGCTGGGCACTCGTGGAGGCGGCAGTCGCGGAGCGCTTTCCCGAGGTCGACTTCCGGCGCGGGCACGAGCTGATGCTGGACGTTCCCGATCCGGACCTGAGGGATCCCCGCATCCGGCTGGGCGGCTCCTCCTTCGTGCTGCTCGAGTGGCCCCGGCTCCAGCTCCCGCCGGGGACCGCGGAAGTGCTCGCGCGGCTGCGCTTGGCAGGGATCCGACCGATCATCGCGCACCCGGAGCGCTACGTCGGATTCGACCGTGACCTGGAGCTGGTCGATCAGTGGCGCAGCGCGGGGGCGTTTCTCCAGATCAACTACGGCTCCCTCGTCGGCCGCTACGGTCCCGAGGCCCGGACGCTGGCGTTCCGGCTGCTGCGCCGCGGATGGGCAGACTATCTGTCCACGGACTTCCACGGCCGCGCCCACCTGAAACTTTACCGCCGTGAGGCGGTCAGGAAGCTGGTCGAGCTGGAGGGTGACGAGCAGCTTTCGCTGCTATCGGTGACCAATCCCCAGCGCGTCTTCCGCGACGAGGATCCGCTCCCGGTGCCGCCGCTGCTTGCCCATCCCACCTTGTGGTCGCGGGTGCGCGAGGCGCTCGGCCTGGAGCGGGACTGAGATGACGGATCGAAGCGCGGGGGCCAAGGCCCAGCTGCGCGAGCTCGCTCGGCTCGCGGAGGCGGTGGCCGAGTCCCCGCTGGCGGCCGAGCTGGAGGAAGTGGCGGCTCTCGTGGTGGAGGCCCTGCGTGCCGGGCGCACGCTCTTCTTCTGCGGCAACGGCGGCTCCGCCGCCGCCGCGCAGCACCTAGCAGCCGAATACGTGGTCTGCTTCCGCCGCGACCGCCGGCCCCTCGCCGCGCTCGCGCTCACCACGGACAGCTCGGTGCTCACCGCCGGCGGAAACGACCTCGGGTTCGCGCGCGTGTTCGCGCGCCAGATCGAGGCGCTCGGCCGGCCGGGCGACGTGCTCTTCCTGCACTCGACGAGCGGAGCGTCTGAGAACCTCCTGGTGGCCGCGGAGGCCGCACGCGCGCGCGGACTCGTCACCGTCGCGCTGCTGGCCAAGGGGGGAGGGCGCCTGTGGGCGCTGGTGGACCGGGGGCTGGTCGTCCCCACCGACGCCACCACGCACGCGCAGGAGCTGCACCTCGCGATGGGACACGTCGTGTGCGAGCTGGTGGACCGCGCCCTGGCGGACGCGGGGGATGCCTGAGCGCAACCCCCCATGAGCGACCGCGAGCAGCTCCCGCAGGACGCGGCCGGGGTGCTCGAGGCGAGCCGCGCGCGCGAGAAGGCGCAAGCCCTCTACTACCGCGTGCTCGCCGCCCAGGCGTCGGTTGCGGGGAATGTGTCCGCGACCGAGCGGCTGAGCGAGCTGCACGCGGACGAGCAGCACCATCTCTCGCGCCTCACGGCGCGGCTGCTCGAGCTGGGGCACGCCCCGCGGGACCTGTCGGCGATCCCCGCTCCGGCGGGCGAGCTCGACGGCTGGGAGGCTGGCACCCGCGAGCGGGAGGCCGACGAGGTGCGCTGGTACGAGCGGCTCGTCGGGCTCGCTCTCGACGAGGCCACCGTGGCCGTGCTGCAGGAGATCCTCGAGGCCGAGCGGCACCACGCGCGCGAGCTGGGCGGGAAATGGATGTCCGCGTGAGTGCAGGCGGGCGGCGCGTGATCCGGCGCCACCCAGCCGCGCCACCCGCGGTGCTCTGGATCACGCGCACCCTCGAGGAGGCCGGCTTCGAGACCTGGGCCGTCGGTGGGGCCGTGCGCGATGCTCTCCTCGGGGTCGATTCGGTGGACTGGGACTTCACCACCCGCGCGCGGCCAGAACAGGTGCGCCGCGCCTTCCGACGGACCGTTCCCATCGGGATCGAGCACGGCACGGTGGGCGTGCTCGCACGCGACGGGACGATGTACGAGGTGACGACCTTCCGGCGCGATGTCGAGACGCGCGGTCGCCACGCCACGGTCGAGTTCACCGACCGCCTCGAGGAGGACCTCGCCCGGCGCGACTTCACGATCAATGCGGTGGCGTGGCACCCGCTCCGGGACGAGCTGCACGACCCGTTCGGGGGCGTCGAGGACCTGGAGCGCGGCGTGCTCCGGACGGTTGGTCGCCCCGCGGACCGCTTCGCGGAAGACTACCTCCGCGTGCAGCGCGCGCTTCGCTTCGCGGGACGCTTCGAGCTGACCGTGGATCCGCCGACCTGGACCGCGCTGTGCAGGGCGACGGACCAACTCGGGATCCTCTCCCCCGAGCGCATCCGCGAGGAGCTGATCAAGGTGCTCGCCCTCGACCCCCGCCCCGGGGGGGCGCTCTCGCTGTATGCGGCCTCGGGCGTGCTCGCGGCGCTCCTGCCCGAACTCGAGCCGCTGATCAGGCGGCGCACGCGTGCCGCTCCGGTGGACGACTGGACGTACGCGCTGCTCGCGGGCGAGGCGCTTCCCGAGCGCCGGCCCCTGCTGCGGCTGGTGGCGCTCCTGCAGGCGGCCGGCGCGCGGGCGGCGGCGCAGTTGCTGGTGCGGCTGCGCTTCTCGAACGCGCAGGCCGACGCGGTCGCGGCGCTGGTCGCGGCCGGAACCGGTCCGCCGAGCCCGCGTGCGCGCCCAGCGGAGCTCCGCCGCTGGCTGGCGCGGGTCGGTCCCCAGCGCCTCACCGACCTCGCGCGCATCTGGTGCGCGCAGGAGCGCGTGGAGCGCTCGCTCGGCGTCGGCGTACCGGTGGATGCGGCGGGGAGCTGGCGGGCGCTCCGGCACGAGCTCCGCCGCCGCCCTGCGCTCGCGCTGGTCGATCTCGCGGTGACCGGGAACGACCTGATCCGCTCGGGGCTCAAGCCGGGACCGCGCTTCGGCCGCATCCTGGACGGGTTGCTCGACCGCGTGCTCGAGGATCCGGCGCTCAATTGCCGCGAGACGCTCCTCGAGCTGGCATCCATCCTGGCAGGGGACGCCGAGCGCCCGCGGCCGGGGAGCTGAGCGTGAGCGAGGAGCTCGAGCTGTTCGATGGGGCGCGCGAGGGCGCCCCGGAGCGGCGGCCAGCTCCCGTCGATCCGGGCGCCCCGCTGGCGGCGCGCATGCGCCCGCGCACGCTCGACGAGTTTCGCGGACAGGAGCAGCTGCTCGGAGCGGGCCGGCCGCTCCGCCTCATGATCGAGGCGGGTGCCCCGACCAGCATGATCCTGTGGGGTCCGCCCGGAAGCGGGAAGACGACGCTTGGGCGCCTGATCGCGGAGGCCGCGGCCGCCACCTTCGTCGCGTTCAGCGCGGTGACCGAGGGGATCCCGCGCGTGCGCGAGATCATCGCCGAGGCGCGGCGCCGGCTGGATGCGACCGGCCGGCGCACGATTCTCTTTTGCGACGAGATCCATCGCTTCAACAAGGCCCAGCAGGACGCGTTTCTCCCCCACGTGGAGGAGGGGACGGTCGTGCTGATCGGGGCCACCACCGAGAATCCGAGCTTTGAGATCGTGCGGCCGCTCCTGTCGCGCGCGCCCGTGCGGGTGCTGGAGCCGCTCGAACCAGCCGACGTGCGCGCGATCCTCGAGGCTGCGCTGCGCGATCCGGGGCGTGGGCTGGGGACGCTCCGACTCACCTGGGACGACGATGCCCTCGATCTGCTCGCGGACGCGGCCGACGGCGATGCCCGGCGCGCGCTCGGGGCGCTTGAGGCTACCGCCGCGCTGGTGGGAGCGGGTGGGCACGTCGACCGCACCGCCGCGCGCGAGGGACTCCAGCACCGATTCGCCGTCTACGACAAGGGCGGGGAGGAGCACTACAACCTGATCTCCGCGCTGCACAAGTCGGTGCGCGGCAGCGACCCGGATGGCGCGCTGTACTGGCTCGCCCGCATGCTCGAGGGGGGCGAGGATCCGCTCTACATCGCGCGCCGCTTGGTACGCATGGCGGCGGAGGACATCGGCCTGGCCGATCCGGCGGCGCTCCGCGTCGCGCTCGCGGCGCGCGACGCGTTCCACTTCCTGGGCACCCCAGAGGGGGAGCTGGCGCTTGCCGAGGCGGCGGTCTACCTGGCGACCGCACCCAAGTCCAACCGGCTGTATCTCGCCTGGGGGGCCGCGCTCGGCCGGGCCCGCGAGACGACCGGGGAGCCGGTGCCCCTGCACATCCGGAACGCCCCGACGCCGCTCATGAAAGAGCTCGGCTACGGGAAGGGGTATCGCTACGACCCGGACGAGGAGCACGGTGTCGCGGATCAGAGCTACCTCCCGGAGCGGCTCGCGGGAGAGCGGTTCTACGAGCCGGGCCCGCAGGGTTTCGAGCCGCGCCTGCGGGAGCGGCTCCAGTGGTGGGCCGAGCAGCGCCGCGTGGCACGCCCGGGTGGTTCTGGCGGAGGCGCTCCAGGCGCGGCCGGTCCGGGCGAGGCCCCGAGGAGCAGCGGCTTCTCCGAGGGGTAGATCCAACCGGATCCCGAGCAACCCGTGAGGCCACGATTCCCAGCCAGTTGATCGACACCCGCCCGCCAGTGGACCGCGCGCTGCTGGTGGGTGCGCCCACCAAGGACGTGCCGGTCGTGCTCGCCGGGGAGCACCTGAACGAGCTGGGTCGTCTCACCGAAACCGCCGGTGGTTGCGTCGTCGGGGTGATTCGACAGCGGCTCGAGGCCCCGTACCCGCGCTACTACCTGGGGGAGGGAAAGGCGCACGAGCTGCACGACACGGTCGCGCACGCCCGGGCGGACCTGGTGATCTTCGACGAGGAGCTCTCGCCCGCCCAGGGAAAGAACCTCGAGGACCTGGTGGGCGTTCGCGTGCTCGATCGCTCGGAGCTGATTCTCGACATCTTCGCGACGCGCGCCCGCTCGCGGGAGGCGCGCATGCAGGTGGAGCTCGCCCAGCTCGAGTACCTACTGCCACGCCTCAAGCGGATGTGGAGCCATCTCTCACGTATCCGGGGCGGGATCGGACTGCGGGGCCCCGGTGAGACCCAGCTCGAGACCGACCGCCGGCGGATCGGGGAGAAGATCGCCGACCTCAAGCGGAAGCTCCGCGACGTGGCGCGCGCGCGGGCGGTCCAGCGGAGCGGCCGGGCCGGCCAGTTCCGCGCCGCGTTGGTCGGATATACGAACGCGGGGAAGTCGTCGCTCCTGCGCGCGCTCTCCGGCGATCGCGAGCTGTTCGTCGAGGATCGCCTCTTCGCCACCCTCGACTCCGCCATCCGCACGGTTGAGCTGGGGGACAGCTACGTGGCGCTCGTCACCGATACGGTGGGGTTCATCCGCAAGCTGCCGCATCACCTGGTCGCGTCCTTCCGTTCGACGCTCGAGGAGGCCCGAGAGGCGGACCTGCTGCTGCACGTGATCGACGCCTCCCATCCGGGCTGGCAGGAGCAGTTCGAGATCGTGGAGGAGGTGCTTGCCGAGCTCAACCTCGACGAGCCCCCGCAGGTGCTCCTGTTCAACAAGGTGGACCGCCTCACGCACGAGGAGGAGCGCGTGCTGCACGAGCGGGTGCGCGCCTTCGAGGCGCGCCCCGCGGTGTTCGTGTCGGCCCTCGAGCCCGCGTCGCTGGCCGCGCTGCGCGCGACGCTGAAGGCGCGCATGCGCCAGCGTCTCCCGCGCGTGCACCTGGAGATCTCCTCCGGCGACGGCAAGCTCCTGGCCATGCTGTACCGGGAGGGCGAGGTGCTCGAGCGGCTCGATCAGGGCGCGTGCATCGACATCACCGTGCGAATCACCGATCGCATGCTCCGGCAACTCCGGCTCCGCGCGGGCATCCGCATCCTGGAGGTGGCGTGAGCTGCGGCCGCTGCGCAGCCGCCTTCGGCGGTCCAGCGTGGAGCTTCTTGCCTCCTCCCTCAACGCGGGCGCCGGCCGTGAGACGCGGGCCGCGACCGGACGCGCAGCTGCGGGCCGGGCGCTGATGGTGGACCGCGTCGTGTTCGTGGGTCCCGGCCGTACCGGGCTCGCGCTCGGCTACGCCATGCACCAGGCTGGAGCCCTCGACTCGCTCACCTACTACGGCCGCCGCCCCGAGCGGCCCGCGCACCCCCTCTTCATCGAGGGACATGCGCGCTACTGCTTCGGGCTCGAGCGGCCGGCCCCGGACACCACCGCGGTGTTCCTCACCGTTCCCGACGACGTGCTGCCGACCATGGCCCACGCGCTCTCCGGGCAGGGAGCCGCGCCCGAGGGATGCGCCGCGTTCCACTGCTCCGGGACGCTCTCCACCGACGTACTCGCGCCGTTGCACGCGCTCGGCTATCACGTCGGTTCGCTCCACCCGCTCCAGGCCCTCGGCCACCCGGTGTCCAGCGCCGAGCGGCTGGTCGGCTCCTGGTTCGCGATCTCCGGCGAGCCGGAGGCCGCCGCGGTCGCGCGGCGGCTGGTGGCGGAGCTGGACGGCACGCCGCTCACGATTCCGGTGTCGCGGCGCCCCCTCTACCACGCGTCCGCCGTGGTCGTCTCCAACTACCTCCCCGTGCTGCTGGCCATGGCCGCGCGGCTGCTCGTGCACGCTGGCGTGCGGGAGGAGGATGCGGTGCCGGCGCTGATCCCGCTCGTGCGGGGGACGATCGAGAACATCGCGGAGCTGGGGCTCGCGACCGCGCTCACCGGACCGATCGCGCGCGGCGACGCCGAGACCGTGCGGCTCCACCTGCGCGCGCTGCCGGAACGGGAGGCCAGCCTGTACACCGCGCTGGGCCGTGAGGCGGTCGACCTGGCGGAGGCGCGGGGACTTGCGGCCGACTCGGTGGCGATGCTCCGGGAGCTCTTCGACGCGGGTGCGGAGGCATGCCTGTGAGGCCGATGCGGCTCTACGTCAACATCGATCACGTGGCTACCATCCGTCAGGCGCGGTGCACCGACGAGCCGGATCCGGTGCGCGCTGCCGTGCTGGTCGAGCTGGCCGGGGCGGATGGCCTCACCGTGCACCTGCGCGAGGACCGCCGGCACATCCAGGACCGCGACGTCCGGCTGCTCGCGGCGACGGTGCGCACGGTGCTCAACTTCGAGCTCGCGGCGAGCGGCGAGATCGTGGCCATCGCCTTGGAGCTCGCACCCTTCCAGGCCACGCTCGTGCCGGAGAAGCGAGCCGAGATCACGACCGAAGGGGGGCTCGACTTAACCGCGCCAGCCGGGCGGAGGACGATTGAGGACGCGCTCGGGAGGCTGCACGCCGCGGGCACCCGCACCTCGCTCTTCATCGATCCTGACGAGGCCGCGGTCCGCGCCTGCGCCGAGCTGGGCGCGGACGCGGTCGAGCTGCACACCGGCGAGTATGCGGACGCCCGCGGACCGGCGCGCGCCGCGCAGCTTGAGCGGCTGGCGCGCGCGGCGGTGCTCGCGCGCGAGGTCGGCCTGGCGGTGCACGCCGGGCATGGGCTTACCTACGAGAACGTGACACCCGTCGCCGCGCTTCCGGAGCTGGAGGAGCTCAGCATCGGCCACTCGATCGTCGCCCGCGCGGTCCTGGTGGGGATGGAGCGTGCGGTGCGCGAGATGATCGGAATCCTGGGCCGGGCGCGGGCGCATTGAGGCTCGACGCGAAGGCCACCATCGGGATCGGCGTCACCGCGTTCCTGCTCTGGTTCATCCTCAGAGACGTTCCCTTCGTGGAGGTGTGGGCGAACCTGCGGGATGCCCATTGGGGGCTCCTGCTCGCGTCGGTCGCCGTGGCCACCGCCGGGTTCCTCATCCGGGCCCTGCGCTGGCAGGTCCTCCTTGCCCCGATTCTCCCGAAGAGCTCCCTACGAAACCGGTTCGCCGCGGTGAACATCGGCTTCATGGCGAACAACCTGATCCCGGCTCGCGTGGGCGAGTTCGCGCGCGCCTACGCGCTCGCACGGGTCGAGCCGGTGCGCGTGAGCGCCGTGTTCGGGTCGCTCGTGGTCGAGCGCGTCTTGGACGGCCTGGTGCTGCTCGGCATCCTGCTGGGCGCGATGGCGAGCCCTGGCTTTCCGAAGATCGCCACCTTCCAGGAGGGGCCGCTCGCGAGCGCGCTGGACGCGATCCTGATCGGGATGTTCGGCCTGACGCTCGTGCTCGGAGGCCTACTCGTCTTCCCGCGAGCCACCGTGCGCATCGTCGAGCGCCTGGCGCGGCGGTTGCCGGCCGGATTCGCGCGCCCGATCGTGGACGCGCTCGAGGCGTTTCTCGGCAGCCTGGCGGTGCTCCGGAGTCCACGGCTCTTCGTCCTGGCTGTGCTCTGGAGCGTGGGCTTCTGGCTGTGGCACGGACTCTCCTTCTGGCTGGGCATGCTGGCCTTCGACATCGACGCCGGCCTGGTCGCGGCCTACTTCACCGAAGCGGTCGTGGGGTTCGCGGTCGCGATCCCGGCGGCGCCCGGCTTCTTCGGCACCTTCCACGCGGGGGCCGGGTGGGCGCTCTCCGTCTTCGGCGTGCCCGATGCTCGCGCGCTCGCCTTTGCCTTCGGCTACCACCTGGGCGGGTTCATCCCGGTCACCGTGATCGGGCTCTACTACGCGGGGCGGATCGGACTGAGCCTGGGAGACGTGGGCGCGAGCGGGAAGCGCGTGGAGGAGGCCGTGGAACAGGAGCGTCCGGCCTGAGCGCTCGGGCCGCGGGGCGGCGGGTGGTGCGCGTGCTTGCCCCGGCCAAGGTCAACCTCCTGCTCCGGGTGGGGGCGCGACGCGCGGACGGCTACCACGAGCTGGACACTCTCTTCCAGGCGATCGACCTGGCGGACGAGCTCGAGGTCGCGGCGGTGCCGGGTGCGGGCATGGCATTGGAGGTCGAGGGGGAGGCGGGTCCCGACGCCGACAACCTCGCGCTCCGCGCGGCGCGAGCCTTTTTGTCCGCCGCCGGGATGGGTCCGCAGGCGCAGGGAGTGCGGCTGCGCCTGGTCAAGCGGGTCCCGGTCGGAGCGGGGCTCGGGGGAGGCTCCTCGGACGCCGCCGCGGCGCTCCGTGCGCTCGATCACCTCTTTCCTGGCGTCCTCGACGGGGAGCGGCTCGCGCGGATCGCCGAGGGGCTCGGCTCGGACGTCCCCTTCTTCCTGGGCAGCTCGCCCCTCGCGCGCGGCCGCTGCCGGGGTGAGCGGCTCGAACCGCTCCCGCCGCTTCCGGTAGCGGCGGGCGTGGTCGTCATGCCTCCGGCGAGAGTATCTACCACGGCAGCGTATGCCGCGCTGGACCGGTGGCGCGGGGAGGGAGGCGGGCCCGCGGGCGGGGGGGAGCCAATCACGCCGGATGGGTGGAGTGCGCTCGGCGCCGCCGTGAACGACTTCGAGGAGGTGATCGCGGCGGAACTGCCGGCGGTCGCGCGGGCGCTCGCGGCCCTGCGGCGGACCGATCCCCTGCTGGCGCTCCTCTCAGGGAGTGGAGCCGCCTGCTTCGCCATCCACGCCAGCGCCGGCCGGGCGGAGCGCGCGGCGGCCAGCGCCGAGATGGCGGAGGTCGGGCGTGCGTGCCGCTTCCGTACCCTGTCCGCGTGGCCGGGGGTGGCCGAAGTCCAGCCTTGAGCGGCCGCCCCACGGAGGGCGACATTTCTGGTAGCCCCCTGGTGTAATGGCAGCACAAGAGCCTTTGGAGCTTTAGGTCCGGGTTCGAATCCCGGGGGGGCTACTGCAAGTGGGACAACAACTTACAGTCGTTGCCCCCATCTTGATTTTCCGGGACCGTAACAGAAATCGTAACAGTCCACGGGCGTAGAAAAGCTACACTGCCGCCTTCGACAGCTTGTCCCTCCAGTCCTCCACCCGGAACGCGACGTACTCGCGGCGCGGCCCCCCGTGGTGGAGGTGGACGTGGCCATACTTCCGCTCGATCATCGCGGAGCTTGAGTGGCCCAGCTCGCGCGCGACCTGATAGGGGCTAACGGGGTGTCCACCGTCCAGCGTGGCGAGCTGCCCCGCGGTGTAGGTGTGCCTGCAAGTTTGGAATTGCAGGAACCCGGGCTCAAAGCCCGCGCGCTCCGCAATACGGTACTCTGTACCCCAATTCGACGAGGCAATTTGGGAAGGGTAATTTGACTTCTCAACGGAGGGTCGTCGGATGGAGACACATCGTCGTGGATCGGATGGTCGGCGGTTCTTTTCAACGCAGTTCAAGCAGGAGTAGATCGCTCGGGTTACTCGCCAGGAACTGACGCTTTCGGAGTTGGCGCGTGAGTTGGCGGTCCAGCCGTCGGTTGTCCGCCGTTGGCAACATCTGAGCGCGAAAGGGAGCTCGGCCGCGGTTGCTTCGAACCAGGAGGTCGTGCCGGTCAGTGAGCTGCGGGCTGCGCAGCAGCGCATTCGGGAGCTCGAGAGGGCGCTGGGAAAGAAGACCATGGAGGTCGAGATCCCCGAGGCCGCCCGGGACGAGGTAAAAAAAGACCCCGCTTCTACGGCGTGTCCAAGCGGTGACGGGACGGAAGATGACCCCGATCTGTCGGACCTTAGGGATCAGCCGTGCCTGCGCCTACCGGGAGAGCATGGGGCAGGCCGGCCAGGTATGCGCGGGGGGAGGACCGCGTGGTCACGGCTCAGATCCGGACCGTGATCCGCACGCGAGCGTCGTATGGGGCGCGCCGCGTCCAGGCGCTCGTCAATCGTGCGGTCGAGACGTCGTACAACCTCAAACGCATCCAGCGCGTCATGGACTTGAACGGCTGGAAGCTCCCGCGGGCCACCCAGCGGCGCACCGGCCGTGCGCACCGGGGGATGATCCAGCGTGCCGTGTCGAATGAGCGTTGGTGCAGCGACGTGCTCGAGATCGCGTGCTGGAGCGGTGAGATCGTCCAGGTGGGCTTCGCTCTGGACTGTCACGACCGCGAAGCGCTCGCCCACGTTGCGGTGCCCCGGGATTTCCGGGCTTCTGATATCCGGGAACTCATGCAGCGAGCGGTTGCCGCGCGCTTCGGCACCGGCGCGCGGCCAGACGCTCCGATTCAGTGGCTCAGCGACCACGGGAGCATCTATACCGCGCTCGACACGATCATCACCGCGGAGCGGCTGCACCTGGTCCCGATCACGACTCCAGCCTCTAGCCCGGAGTCCAACGGCATGTCGGAGGCGTTCGTGAACACGATGCGCCGCGATTACTTCGCAGGCGCGGATCTCTCGTCGTCGGCCGTGGTGCTCGACCAGATCCCCGCGTGGTTTGCAGATTACAATGCCGTCGCGCCGCACTCGGCGCTCAGCTATCAATCACCCCAGCAGTACCGCTCCACCATGCTCGTGGCAGGTCCCAAATAGCTAACCCGAACTGCCTCACGAAACGGGGTACAGAGCAAGCCACGATATCGTGGCAATTCCACAGCGGTTCCTAGCCGTCCACGATACCGTGGGAATTCCAATTGGCTCCCAGATAGGGATGGTTGTGTGCGACAAGTCCCGAGCGTATCATTCCAAACTCCAGAATACTCACCCTCGCACGCGGAGGACTCCCGTGAAGCGTTTGGCCCTCCCCCTCTTGTTCGTGTTGGGATCGTTAGCGCCCGTCGGCGCCCGTGCGCAGGCGGCAGATGCCCCTCGGGTCCTCCCCATCCACGACTCGGTATGGCTCGAGGAGCTCACGTGGCTTGAGGTACGGGACCTGATGGCTCAAGGGAAGCGTACCGTCATCATTCCTACCGGAGGAGTCGAGCAGAACGGCCCCTACCTCGTCACGGGAAAGCACAACATCGTGCTTAGCGTCTCTATGGAGGCAGTCGCGCGAAAGCTCGGGAACGCGCTCATCGCCCCCATTGTTCCCTTCGTGCCGGAGGGGGACTTCTACCCGAAGGAACCGACAGGCTGGATGCAGTATCCCGGGGTGGTGAGCGTGACGCAACAGACGTTCCGTGCGCTACTCACGGACATCGCCCGCAGCATGAAGACGCACGGCTTCGACAGCGTAGTCCTTCTGGGAGACAGCGGCGGCAACCAGACTGGGCTGGAGGCGGTCGCCGAGACGCTATCCAAGGAGTGGGCCGGGACGGGTACGACGATCGCCTTCATACCCGAATACTACGACAATAACCGGGTGAGCGCGTGGCTGGAGCAGCAGGGTATTCACGAGGTCCGGGACGACGAAATCCACGACCACCTCCAATACACCTACACAATGATGCTCGTGGACCCGCAGTCTGTGAGGGCCCATGTGCGCAGGGGGGCTGGACTCTTGAGGACAAATGGTGTCGATCTGAAGTCCATCCGTGAGTCCCAGGAGATCGGGCGGCGATTGGTAGACTTCCAGAGCGACTACACAGTCGATGCCATTCGTCGTCGGCTGGGCGGGCACGTGAGCACCGGGATACAGTAAGCCAGAGCTTCTGATACGAGACCCCAATCACCCCCAGGCGGCGCACCGTTCGGCCCAGGAACGGTGCGCCGCCTGTTGTGTGCCAGGCATCCTCTGGAATATATCCCATCACCTTCTCCAGGATCTCCATAGGACCCTTCGGGGGGTCTCCGGCGCTAGACAACTCCAAATCTGTATGCGTTCTGAGGCCCGCGAGCAGCCTACCTGAGTCCAATGGTAGGGAGGAGCATCTACGCGGCCTGAGACGGTCTGAGACTGGTGGAGGAGTGCTTCTGTGGCGGGCTGCCTTATCGCACGACTACCGAGCGCACCGTTGTTTCGAAAGCGAAGGGATGGGGCCACTGCTGCCCGACTGCCGGCTGACGTGCCCCCAGGTACGGTACCACTTCCTATGTTTGGACCTGCCCCGATTCCGTGGACGGGTGAGTGATGAGGTATTCAAGCTCTCCCTATCCCCGGGGAGAGGAAAGCTTCCCCCGCGGAGCGGGGGAGTAGAGCATTCGGACGCGCGCGATCGCCGCTTATATGTCCGTATACGCAATCGGCTGACCAGGATTCGGCCGGCGACGCCGCTAAGTGAGCGGCTCGACGCTCGAAGTTGACCGGCGACTGGTAGCCGAGCGCGGAGTGGCGCCGCCGCGGATTGTACCAGCCCTCGATGAAGCCGAACACCGCCAGTCGCGCCTCGGCCTGGGTGCGGAAGCGGCACTGCTCCAGCTGCTTGACCTTCCGACGCAGCTGCCGGAGCTCAGTC
>Ga0310123_10000649_pt1 | contig 30616 bp, 23 predicted proteins | sample CB6_AW_1057_MG_FD_203505 | JGI IMG/M metagenome (GOLD analysis project Ga0310123, IMG submission 203505) | Marine microbial communities from Western Arctic Ocean, Canada - CB6_AW_1057 | ecosystem: Environmental > Aquatic > Marine > Oceanic | place: Canada: Western Arctic Ocean | collected... | reverse complement strand
GCTCTTCCGATCTCTTGGGAGCGAATCCTATGATCGTCCGGCGGGGAATCGAGAAGGCAGTCGATGCTGCGCTCGAGTTTCTGAGGACGATGGCCAAGCCAGTGACCAACAAGGATGAGATTGCCCAGGTTGGTGCCATTTCTGCCAACAACGATCCGTCAGTCGGCCAACTGATCGCCGATGCCATGGAAAGCGTCGGGCGTGACGGCGTAATTACGGTCGAAGAGGGCAAGAGCAGCGAGACCACGTTGAACCTGGCCGAAGGGATGCAGTTCGACAAAGGCTATATTTCACCTTATTTTGTGTCCAGTCCAGAAGACATGAAAGCCGTCTATGAAGACTGTTACATCCTAATCCATGAGAAGAAGATCTCGAGTTTGCGTGAATTAGTTCCAATCTTGGAGCAGGTTTCGCAGACGGGCAAGCCGCTGTTGGTAATTGCTGAGGATGTCGACGGAGAAGCGTTGACGGCCTTAGTCGTTAACAAGCTGCGCGGGGTTCTGAACACGGTGGCGGTCAAGGCGCCCGGTTTTGGTGATCGCCGTAAAGCCATGTTGGGTGACATCGCCACTGTGACTGGTGGGACGCTTTTGTCCGAAGACTTGGGGATCAAACTCGATACTGTCAAGCTAAGCCATCTGGGACGTGCTAAGAAGGTTGAAGTCGACAAGGACTCTTGTACGTTAATTGAAGGCACGGGTGACAAGAAGGAAATTCAAGCTCGCGTTCAACAAATTCGGACTCAGATCGAAAACACTGACAGTGACTATGATCGCGAAAAGTTCCAGGAGCGGCTGGCCAAGTTGACAGGCGGAGTTGCCATTATTTCTGTGGGCGCCGCGACTGAGTCCGAAATGAAGCAGACCAAGGCCCGTATGGAAGACGCTTTGCATGCCACTCGAGCCTCTGTGGAAGAAGGCATCCTGCCGGGTGGCGGAGTTCCTTTGCTGCGTGCGATTGATGCTGTCCAGAAAGTCAAAGCCCGTGGCGACGAAAAGATTGGCATTGCGATCATCACTCGTGCCTTGGAAGCCCCTATCCGACAACTGGCTGAAAATTGCGGCGAAGACGGTTCAGTGATTGCCGACGAAGTTCGTCAGAAGTCGACGAATATCGGATACGATGCCAATACGGGTGAGTTTGTTGACATGTACAAGCAGGGTATCATCGATCCAGCGAAGGTCGTCACCAGTGCCCTGTCGAATGCGGCATCGATTGCCGGTCTGATGTTGACTACCGAAGTGTTGGTGACCAGCACCGATGAACAGGAAGGTGGTCAGAAGGGCAGAGTGGAAGGCAGCATTCGGTAACAGCCTACATTAATAAACTGAAAGCAAGTGCAAAGCAGGCCACCCTCGTCGGTGGCCCGCTTTGTATTGACGCGAGCGGCTGTCAGTTCAATAATTCGCGCCGGTTGAATCTTTGAGATCATGGTGACGATGGCCTCAGAACGCGACTATTATGACGTGCTTGGTGTGTCGCGGGACGCTTCTGCCGACGACATCAAGAAAGCGTACAAAAAGGCGGCGATTGCCAATCATCCTGACCGTAATCCAGGCGATACGGCGGCAGTCGAACGTTTTAAAGAGGCTGCTGAAGCATTCGAAGTTCTGAATAACCCCGACAAGCGGACGGCTTACAACCGATTTGGGCACGCGGGTGTCTCGGGGGCAAACGGCCGTGCCGGCTTCTCCGATGTCGCTGACATTTTCGATGTGTTTGGAGATCTGTTCGAAGGTTTCGGCTTCGGACGTCAGCGCCAGAGCGGGCGACGTGTGTATCGCGGCGAAAATCTGCGAATGACTCTGACGATCGATCTCTTGGACGCTGCCAAAGGTTGTACACGCACATTGGACATTCAGCGACATGAGATCTGTGAAACGTGCAGTGGATCGGGCGCCCGTTCCGGTTCGTCTCCGGAACAGTGCGATTACTGCGGCGGACAGGGTCAGGTTGTCCAGTCACAAGGGTTCTTCCGCATTCAAACTACGTGTCCGGCTTGTCGTGGCGCAGGAACCATCGTTCGCGACAAATGCCCTGCCTGTAAGGGCTCCACGCAAACTGACAAGAAGGTCAAGCTTGAAGTCAAAGTGCCTGCAGGAATTGACACGGGAATGCAACTTTGCCTGCGCGGCGAAGGAGAACCGGGCAGCGGTGGCGGGCCGCGCGGTGAACTGTACGTCGACATTCGCGTAAACGAACATCCTCTGTTCGAACGCGAGGGACAACACCTGATCTGCCAAGTGCCAATCACTTACACTCAGGCTGCACTGGGGGCTAAATTGGATGTTCCCGTGTTGGAAGGTCGCCACAAACAATCCATTCCGCCAGGAACTCAATCTGGTGACTTGTCTCGCATTCGGGGCGGTGGGATGCCGGATCCTCATAGCGGGCAGCCGGGCGACTTGCTAATCCAGGTGAAGGTCGATGTGCCCAAGAAGATAACCGAGACGCAGGAGGAGTTGTTGCGCGAACTTGCGAAGCTGGAACAGGCCAACGTCAGCAATGACCGGAAGTCATTTCTCAAGCAGCTTCGGGACTGGTTCACTCCGGACGACGAGGACTTATGAAAAATTCCGATACACAAGACGAACAGGTCACTCGAAAAAAAACGATGGCGGCTGAGGGTGTCGAACAGGAACCGTCCGCGCAGCCAGCGGACAGACAGGCTGCCGACAAGTCATCGAAAGTAGACGCCGCGGAAGAAACCCAATCCGAGCCGGTGTCCATTGACGAGCAACTGCAGTCGGCCACCGTCGAGCGAGATGCCTTCTTTGACCAATTAAAGCGGGCACAGGCGGAATTGGACAACTACCGCAAACGAGTCCAAAAGGAGTCCGAACAAGTGCGCTTGTACCAAACCATGCCGTTGATTCGTGACCTATTGCCCGGTTTGGACAACCTAATTCGCGCCATCCAGGCGGCCGAAAAGTCGGACAATGGGGACGAATTGGTGCAGGGCGTCCATATTGTCGCCAAGCAGTTCGACGAAATTTTGTCCAAACACTCGGTCGAGTTGATCGACGCCGTGGGTCAGCCGTTCAATCCCAATTTTCACGAAGCGGTCCAGCAACTGGCATCAGGCGACTGTCCGCCGATGACCGTGCTGCAGGAGGTCGAGCGTGGATATGTTTTGCACGACCGAGTCATCCGGCCCACAAAAGTCATTGTTTCCTGCACCTTGCCGGAAGTTGAACGAGCAGCCACGGAAACAAAAGAATCAGAAGTGGATGTTGATTCTGACGCCAGCTCGTAAGTATTTGCAAAGTGTCTGATCCACATCCTGGTAACGCGGAGAATACAAATGCCGACCTATGATTACCTGTGTGGGTATTGCGACCATAAGTGGGAGTTGTTCCAGCCGATCAAGGCGAAACCGGTTCGCAAGTGTCCCGGATGTGGCAAGTTGAAAGCCAAACGGGTGATCGGTCCTGGTGCCGGATTTATTTTCAAAGGATCGGGGTTCTATCAAACGGACTACCGCAGCAAGTCCTATAAAGAAGGAGCAGAGGCCGAACGGACGGCCCGCAAAAAATCCGAAGAATCGGGTTCGTCCGGCAGTAAGTCAGAATCGAATTCGAGCTCGAAGAGCGACAAATCCAGTCCGGCCGAATGATCGAAACGAATCGTCGAATAACTCTATCTCTTGGTCGACAACTGATTGCGTTGACCAGAGCACGCCGGTGGTATCAAAACAGGATCCGCACCATGTATTCATTCGATCCACGTGATCTCAAGCAATGATCCGATTACCAACGTGTCCCGTCTGCAAAAAGCTCCTCGTACTAGATGCTCAGGAGCAATTAAACACCTTTCCGTTTTGCAGTGAACGTTGCCGACAAATTGACTTCTTCCGTTGGAGCGACGGCAAGCATGCCATCATTGAACCTTTAGATCCCCATGCGCCTGATCAAGCAGCGGGGCCGACTGACGATTGTTAAACTATTTTTTTGTGAAGCAGATAGCTCAAGCTGCTCAGAAAATTTTCATCGCGTCAACCAGCTCTATTACGGGATCCTACTGTTGACTCTGCCGTCGTCGCATCCTATGGCTCTGAGTGCAGTCGACGGTCAGTTCACCTCCAGAGAGGTCCCGGAATAGAATTCCTTCGCAAGGCGATCAGGCCGGTAATTTGAGTTGCCGCTGCCTGGTCCGCGAATCGTCTTGCTTTTTCAGATCCAGTTTTTTCGATTCGTGCTCTAACGGGTCCTGGTCTGAAGCACCGGGCACAATCGGACAAACGGTCGTCGGAACGGAACGCCACATGTCTTACGGCACTTGAAGAGGCACACAACGCGGGACCAGACGTGTGTATGTGAAGGAAACTTTCTTGGGAACACACTTTGCGATTCGCTGCGTTACGGTGTAGGGAATCTGTTTCGTCGCACAATACGGAACAAGGCGAGTTTTTGTTTCCACCAGCGTCTTGCACATTCTTATCGGCACTTTACGAATTCGCTCCTCACGCACCCAACGGCAAGTTTGCACGGGAACTTTTCTTTCTACCTTCTTAGTCACCCAGCGACACGTCCGAACGGGGATCTTGTCGACAATTTCTTCTCGCACCCAGCGACACTTGCGAACTGGTACCTGCTTGACCACCGTTTTAGGGACATAGCGACATACCGTCACTGGGTAGCTCTTTCGCACGACCTGAGGTACGTATGTCGTGCATGGAATCTGTTTTTCAACAATGTTGGGACACCAAACATAGCGTGAAGTCGTGCAGTCCGGGCTTGGCACCATGCATATGCGGGACCGCCCGCAATCGTCGGTAAGCAATTTCGGTACCGGCAGTCCCGGACGCTGAACTTGCTGCAGAACCCATTGGCCGCAGTCTTGACGGACAGTGCGATGAGTCGTAACCGGTTTCATGGCAACGTAACATCGCTCTCGAGTGACCGTTTCGGTGACGGGTTTCAATACTGTATGGCGGCATTCGCGTTGGGATGTTTCGATCACTAGTTTCAGCACTGTGCGGCGGCATTCCCGTTCGGCCGTTTCCCATACCGGCTTTTGAACGGTGTACGAGCAATCACGCTCAGAAGTTTCCCACACCGGCTTGAGGACAGTGTATTTCTCCTCGCGGACACTGGTCTCGACAACCGGGCGGCGGACCTTGTATTCGACTTCACGGTACAGAGTTTCTCGGACAGTTCTATAACATGTGAGTTCCCGGTTTTCGAAGACCGTTTCGTAGACGGTCTTGTTACAGGTGTACTCTTGTGGCTCGTACACAGTGTCATACATGGTTCGATAGCACATTTGCCGATCGAGTCCGCAGTTTCTGTAGCCAACGGCTGGCTGACAGGCCGCCGTCGGGCAGCAGAAAGACCTTCCGGAACCGCAATATCTACCCGCCTGGACCGATCCGGAGGTCGCGATCATAAATGTGGCAACGATCCCTGTTAGTAACAATCTCATCAGGTTGTCCTCTCAACAGATGTGTATGTCAATGACGCCAGTCGTGAACACTAAAACACCGGCACAGATTTGAACCGGCAGGTCACTAAAGTTGCCCTTTCGTTACTGACTTCATTATTGGCAGAGTCGCCAATAAGATGCAAAATGATAATGGGCCAGAAATCCCGGAAAACTAGACTTCGGCCGGGTTGTTCGGATTGTCATTCAAGAACAGAATATAGATTTCTGGAAGAATAAGCGAAAGTTTGCGTTTTTGACAAAATAGAAAAAGAGGAGGGGGTCCATGGCCGCTACAATCGATACAGAGCGGATGTTTTTTCGTCCGGATTCTGCAGCTTTAGTCGGAACAGATTAGTTTCTCCAAGACTTTCCGAGCCTGCCCGCGAACTCCGAGGAGAGAATGATTCTTAGAGATCGGGTCGATGAGGTTGATCAATTCGGTCCGCTGATCAGCATTGAGTCGGTCCGTTAAGTCGATGACAGCCTTTAAAGTATTCTTTAACACAATCTGTCGCTCGAACTCTTGCACCTTGGTGTTTTTGTCTCGTTCCCGTGCTGTTTCCCCGTGAATGCTTGCGGAATCAACTGGTTTCAGAGCATCACGAAGAACAGTTTTGAACACCGGAAATCCTGCTGAGGATCCTTGCCGAGCTAGCGCCATGGCGGCGTTCATTTGAGTTGCCTTGTCTGCGTCGATCAGTAAGGAAACGAGTCGTTCCTTGGCCGCTTGAGTCGCAAACAGACCTAGGCAGAATGCTGCCAACTGCCGCACGGCCGGTTCCTCGTCGGCCGATACGTCAATCAATTCGTTCACAAGTTCAGGACGAACAACTTGCTCGTATCGCTCGGCCGCTCGCCCCGCAATTCGGGCGATCGACGCGATTGCACTCTTTCGAATTTTCTGCTGAAGGTCACGCACTTCCTGATCCTCTGGATTATCACTGCGTGGCTCAGGTCGGATGTGCATGGTCCGTTCGAGTGCAGGAAAAGCCTTGTCCGGCAAATCAACCCATCCCAAGGCGCTGGCCAAGAACTCTTGTTGGGCTAAGTGATCCTTACCTTTCGAGATCTTCTGTACTTTTTCAATCAGCAGAGACGCCAACGCATCGGCGATTTGAGGGTTCCGCGACAGTTGCTGACCTTTGTCGCCCAGCTTCGCATCTGCAATTAACATGTACGTCAGGTTCCACTTAGCTCGGCCGCTGACATGCGGATTCTGGCTGCCAAGATCCTGCAGTGTCATGCCGATGTCCTGAGGACTGGCGGTGAGTTTCCCGAACAGCAGCCATAGGCAGACCACGGCAAACACAATCAATCCGGGGATCAAGAACAATTGAACGATAAACCGGGCCGAAGGCGGTTCGACTTCTGGCAGTTCTTCCGGACGCAGTCGTTGGTCGCTGGGAATCGAAGCGGATTCGTTTTCATTGTCAGGAATGTCAAGCATAGATCAACAGCCTTAAAACAGTTCACATTGAGGTGTATGCATTGTAGCCATCTCGTTCCGCGAGCCGAAGCTAGCGACACATGTCCATGATCACAAAAATATTCTGGAATCGCTCGTGCTAGTGCGAATCGTCAGTCCGCAGTTCACGTTGTTGAAGATGTCATTTGTTCCGTTCCATATTATGCATGTGTTGCACTGGGCGAAACTGGTTCCCTGCCAGAATTGCAGAACTATGATACTTTCTTATGATATGGTTAACATGGAACGCGCTGGAGTTGCGAATGGAAGTTCGCGAGACGGACTTAGCTGATGTCTACCTAGTTGAACCGCACGTGTTCGATGACTCACGTGGATTCTTCATGGAGACGTACCATAAAGAACGCTATGCCGCAGCGGGAATCAAATGCCAGTTCGTTCAGGACAATTATTCGCGATCGTGTCGTGGATCGATCCGTGGCTTGCACTATCAGATTCGGCATCCGCAGGGAAAACTGGTTCAAGTTGTGCGTGGAGAAATTTTCGATGTGGTTGTTGACTTGCGGCGCAACTCACCCAGATTTGGTAGATGGGTCGGCGTCAATCTGAGTGAATCGAATCGCTGTCAGCTGTATGTCCCACCCGGTTTTGCTCACGGATTCTGTGTGCTCAGCGATGTCGCTGACTTCTTTTACAAGTGCTCGGACCTGTATTATCCGGAACACGACCGGACGCTGTTGTGGAACGATACAGACGTCAACATCGACTGGCCGCTGGACCGCGACCCGATCCTTTCTGAAAAGGACCGCCAAGGCGTGCCGCTCATCGAGGCGGAATGCTACGATTGAGACTACCAACATGTGGCGGCCCCGATCAGCACTTACGACGGGACCGTTGCCGGCCGACACAGCCGCAAGCAAGAAATGATCCTTGAAGGCATCGTCACCAGCTTGAATGAATTCGATCAGGTCAACGTTGCCCCGATGGGTCCGTTTGTCGACGAAGCAATGACGACGATGCGGCTTCAACCATTTAAGACGTCCCAGACGTACCAAAATCTCAAACGCTCCCGCGAGGGCGTTTTTCATGTTGTCGATGACGTGCTGTTGTTAGCCCGGTCAGCGATCGGCCAATTGACGTCAACTCCCGAGATGTTTCCAGCCGATAAGGTTGGAGGCGTCGTCCTAAAGTCTGCGTGTCGATGGTATGAGTTCGAAATCACAGAATTCGATGACAGCCAGGATCGAGCGAACTTATTGGCACGCGTCATTCACTTCGGTCGGCTGCGTGATTTTTTCGGTTTCAACCGTGCCAAGCACGCCGTTGTGGAAGCGGCGATTTTGGCAACGCGTGTGCATTTGCTAACTGATACAGATATTCTGCAACAACTCACATCACTGAAGACTCCGGTTAAAAAAACGGCTGGGCCGAGCGAATTGGAAGCGTTTGAACTCTTAGAGCGGTATGTCGGGGAGTACTTCAAACGAAAATGATGGCCGATCGGAATCATGATCGAGTGACCGAGCCGGTGCCGGCAACGTCGAAAACTGGTACCTTGGCGTTATGTCGCGAAAAATCCGAATAGCGACTGGTGCTCGACTGCATTTAGGCCTCTTGGCTAATCAGCCCACTTCCGGGCCGAGTTTTGGTGGGGCTGGTTTGATGGTGAAATCTCCTGGATTCACTGTTTCAGTGCAAAATGCCGATTGCACGACTATTATCGCAACGGATGAAGCGTGCCGGCGTCGAGTTGCAGCATTTGTGGCCAAGCACATCTCTCACTTTGCGCCAGACGGTCTACCAGAACCGTTTCAAATGTCAGTTTCAGAATCAATTCCCGCTCACGTCGGATTAGGTTCGGGAACGCAACTGGGAATGGCGATTGCGAAAGCATTGGCTCTTTGGTCTCGTGAGGAAATGGTTGACTCGACCATTCTTGCCCGCCGTGTCGGACGAGGCCGCCGATCAGCTTTGGGTATTCACGGGTTCACTCACGGTGGATTTCTTGTGGACGGTGGCAAAGTCCACGATGACCAAATTGGATCGATGGTCGCTCGAGCTGATTTTCCAGAGGATTGGCGGTTTGTGCTTGTTACACCTGGCGACTCGGTCGGAATTTCCGGCGAAGCGGAAACCAATGCATTTGTCCGCCTCGATCCGATGCCTCGATCCACAGCCGACCGCTTGTGTCAGATTGTATTGATGGATCTACTGCCGTCAGTGCTCGCTGAGAATTTCTACGATTTCTCCGAAGCGTTGTTCGTGTTGGGGCGGACTGTCGGTGAGTATTTTGCGCCGGTCCAAGGCGGAATTTATGCCGATCGGCGAATGGAACAGCTTAGCAAGCATCTGCGTTCACAGGGATTGCGCGGCGTCGGGCAAACGTCGTGGGGACCGACCTTATACGTCCTTTGTCGAGACGAGGCGACCGCACAGACGCTAGTAAACGATTTGCAAGTGGAGTCGGAGTGGAGCAACTGCCAATTTCGCGTCAGTGCGCCGATGAACAGGGGGGGGACTATATCGGTTTCTGCGCCATCGACTGACACAACTCGCGACACGCTCCGGTGACCAGGGACATGGGTCTCCCCAGTATGCTGGTTGCTTACCAACAGCCTAGCATGAGCGAAAGGCGTAACAGACAACGCGAATAGGACGACACAATCTGCAACGCAATATTTCCACCATCTAGGGTAAGCGTTCACTTGCAGCTTCGACCTGACTTAGATTTTCAACGAATTCGTGAGCTGCTCATCCGAATGCGCTTGTGGCGATATCTGCGGGAACAAGATTGACACGATCGCCTGGTTCATTTTGTCAGACTCTAAGAAGCAACTGTTCACGGAAGTGCAGTAGCGACAATCGATAACCTCGCACTGACAATTGTTGAATGCGTTCCCTAGTCAGCCAAGTACAAAACACGGTTGCTATTGTTCCAGTTGTGCCATTTGGAGCCTGATCCCATGTCAGCCCACAGTCATTGAATCTTTTGTGAGATGGAGCGCATCAGTATGGCTCAAACGAAAACATCGGGGACATTTCGCCTTGTTGTTATACACATCCAGGTGTAATTCGCGTTAGTAACGCCTTATTGGGGTTTAACTGGGTTTTGGTCCAGGCCTATCGGCCTGGACTTTTGGGTGCATTAGACAGATACAAAGCCCCAACGTGTTTAACAACGAGGGTGGTTGTTAAAGGAGGATAAGCAGAAAACAGCCACATGAACCGGCCGAATGTGCGTCCAGATTCTGGAACGTGACCGCTTCGCGGATTAGAATGCACGAAGTAGAAGGCCGACATAAATTCGAGTGCAAGGTCTTCTTTGGACTGACGCGCAAGACGCGGTTTACTAATCTGGATTTAAGTACGACGGATGAGCACAGACAGTCGCATTCAGGAAAAACATCCGAAACAGCCTCGGTCGATTACCTTCGAACATCGCGCCTTGTTTGTGACTGTCTTGCTAGTGATCCTCTATTTGTTTACAGAAGCAGTTTCCCTTAGTGGTCTATGGTTGACCGGCGGGCTTCCTCTCAAACGACATAAGCAGACCCGATTGCAACTTTCCCGAGGTGTGGAATCGCCAACTCAACGCCTCATGCCAGAGCACGAAGTTCTGCATCCTTATCTTGGCTTTGTGACGGACCCTAACCTGGTCCCAGGCGTTAATGAATTTGGATTTTCAAACACAGGTTCCATCTGCTCCAAACGGTCCAGCGACTCATTCATCATTGGGATCCTTGGCGGCTCAGTGGCGGAGCAGTTTTGTACAGACGAAGCAGATAGCCTTCAGAAAATTATCCAGGAGCATATGCCGTACCGGGATGTGCGGCTGGTCTGCATGGCGCAGGCGGGATATAAACAGCCGCAGCAGCTAATAACACTTGCCTACTTTCTTGCGCTGGGTGCCGAGTTTGATGTCGTTATCAACATCGACGGTTTCAATGAAGTGGCGTTGCCCCTCCTGGATGTCGTCGAGACGAATCAGAACACTAACACGTTCTACGCCTATCCGCGACGGTGGCATTTTCGTGTGGCTGACGTTTTCGATCCTAAGCTAGTTTCCGTCGTTGCCCGAATTCGGACGATTCGCGAAACTCGAAGGTCCTGGGCACGCCTGTTTAATAGTCCGGTCGTTGGCGATTTACCAACTACCAACTTAGTCTGGCTGTGCCGAGAGCGCTGGCTGTCCGCACAAATTGACGCCGACCAGCTAACACTCTTAAAGACCAAAACAGATGATCCCAGATATTGCGAAACCGGTCCGATCCGGAAATTCCAGCCGGAAGAACAGTTGCTATGTAAGGCCGTCGAATTGTGGCGGCGGTGTTCCTTGCAAATTGCGAATCTCTGCCGTGCTAACGATGTCCGGTATCACCACGTTCTTCAACCGAACCTTCACGTCGACGGGTCGAAACCGATGGGCAATGAGGAACGCGAAACCACACGTGTGTCGAATGAAGGTTTTGTCTACCGTCGGGCAGTGCAGAAAGGTTACCCTCTGCTGATCCAGGCCGGGCAGGAGCTTGCCAAGAGCGGAGTGTCATTTCATGACCTGACCATGGTTTACAGCCAGATCCACCAACCAATCTATATCGACTGTTGCTGTCACTACAATACTTTTGGCAACATGATTCTCAGCAGGGCCATTGCAGAGAAGCTAATCCCGGACATTTCGCCGTAGCAGTGGATGGCCGTTTCCACCTTCTGGATCCTTTTCAGCGGGCGATCGGCGCGGTAAAGTATTAGAATATCAGCAGGCTGGGTCATCGAAGGTTGGGTTAAGGAATCAAGCTGGGCGGGGCGCTCGTTTTTGGGTTGGGCGATGGAGATCTTGTGATGTCGACAGACCGTCACCAAATAGGACACAGTGACATGGTTTCACGGCGAGATTTTCTTCGCGTCGGTGGTTTAAGTGTGGTTGGGTTATCGGTCGCCGAACAGGCGGCGTTGGCTCGGTCCATCAACACGGCGGGGCGCCGCAGTTGTATTTTGATTTTGATGACAGGCGGTCCCAGTCAGTTCGAGACATTCGATCCCAAACCTGACGCTCCGGCAGAAATTCGAGGACCGCTGCGGGCGATTTCGACCATGGTTCCCGGTATCTTCGTTAGCGAAACGTTGCCGCGAATCGCCGAACGGATGAATAAACTGGCGGTCATAAGATCATTGTATCACCACGCCGCTCCGATTCATGAGACGGGTCTGCAGTTATTGCAAACTGGTCGCCTTTCAAATCGTGGTCGCAAGTATCCAAGCTTCGGTTCGATGACAGCTCGTGTCTTAGGTCCGCGAGAGAATACGACGCCCTATGTTGTTCTGCCGCGGTTGTTGCAAGACACTGGAGTGAACGCGCACCGTGGTCAACAGGCTGGTTTTCTGGGTCGTCAATACGACCCAGCGCTCTTGGAAAGCAGCAATGGCGCCGGTTTGACAAGACCTCCCAAACACCTGAGAGGGATCGCATTTGAAAACGAGCTCGTATCAGTACGCCGAGCGTATGGTGACAATCGGTTTGGAAAATTATGCTGGCAGGCCAGGAAGTTGATCGAACTCGGCGTGCGCACAGTGACCGTAAATCTATTCGATACTCTGGTCAATCAGGTAACTTGGGACTGTCACGCCAACGCTCCAGGAGCTCCCGCCACGTTATACGATTATAGGGACGTGTTGTGCCCGCAGTTCGACCGTGCCTATTCCGCACTGATCGATGACCTTCAACAGCGAGGTCTTCTGGACGACACGCTAGTGGTCGCGACCGGCGAGTTCGGCCGCACGCCCCGACTGAACGAAAATGGCGGCCGCGATCATTGGCCAGCCGTCTGGTCAGCCTTGGTAGCCGGTGGTGGTGTACGCGGCGGTCAGGCAATCGGAGCTAGCGACTCGCACGGTACGTCACCGGCAGACCGACCAATTGAACTGGCCGAGCTGACAGCAACGGTTTACCAAGGGCTGGGCCTGGACCTAAAAACCCTCATCACAACCGATGAAGGAACCGAATTGCCGTTAGTCGATTGTGATCCGATTGACGAGTTATTCAGTTAAATCTAAAGCAATCGGTCAGTCGCCGAGTCGTGATATAGCGTGGTTTCGGGTTAGCCAGTCAGGCGTCCGTGCGCTTTGTATGTCGATTACCACGCAATGCTCCTGGACTTTTTCCGCCGACCGGTCGACGTAGTGAGAGATTTCTTCGACGTTGAGCCCCACCTGATTTCGGGACTCAATCGTTCGACAAGAGCTATTTTTCAGAGCTGGTCTGGCCGTCGACGTTGGGAAGGCAAGTAGGTTCTGTCAATTTTGAACGCTGGCGAATCTTGGCCAAAAGGTTCCCCAATCGCTTAATCTCTTGTTGCGCGGCGGAAACGAGTTGATCCAGAAGTTCAATCCTTGTCTGCATGCAGCCTTCGACTTTACGGGTTTGATCTTGCAGTCGGACTTCCGCTTTGTGGATCAGAGCCACTTCGGATTGTTAAGATTTTTACGTTTCGTCGCAAATTTCCGACACAACGTTGTGCTGGCTTGAGTGTCTCCCCCGAATTGCAGTGCGACGCAGTACGAATGCGACAACCAATAATGACAATTCCAAAAGAATCGTTTGTAAACCACCCAAGGTTCACAGTCCTGTGGCATCAGAAATGAACGGCCAGCGGAAAAAGGAATTAATGGTGGTGATCATGTTCGTCGGGAAGATCGTAGTCGGTGAAACGATCGGAGTATTATTGATCGGGGATTTCGTGAGTTGTGGGGGGCTGATTCTGTTGAAAGCTATTCTCGACAGCCCGGTAAACCTCGCGCAGTGTGATTCCGTGAGCTATTGCAATTCGTGCACAATTGTCGAATTCAGGCGTAAAGACATGGTTGTCGCTGCGACGCCAACCGATTTTTCCTTGAATGGTTCCCCAAGGCGTTTCCACGGAATGCTCTTGTCGGGCTCGTTTGGAGCGGTCTATTCGATGGCGCCGGATTCCGAACGTGGCGGTTTCATCGAACAGAATCGATTCTAATACGTCCACATTTTCAGGTTTGCAAATCACTGATAAGATCACACCAGGACGATCTTTCTTCATTTGAATAGGCGTGGTGAATACGTCCAACGCTCCAGCATGCAGCAGTCTGTGTTTGGTGTAACCAACAATCTCAGCGGAGACATCGTCCAAATTCGTTTCCAACACTAACACCTGATCCGACTCGGCCGACACGGTCACTGTTCCGACGAAGATTCGTAACACGTTAGGTCGTTGGGGAAAATCGCGAGTTCCCGCGCCGTAACCGATTTCTATGGTCGTCATTTCGGGCAACGGGCCGAAGCGGTCGACTATTGTCTTCACGATCGCGGCGCCGGTCGGAGTTGTTAGCTCGGAGTCGATCGGGACATCGACCAGCGGGATGCCCTTCAACAGTTCGGCAGTTCCCGGAGCCGGCAGAGTACAGATGCCGTGATCAATCTTGACTTGCCCATAGCCGGTTGGAATTGGGCTGCAGATTACTTCGTCTGCTTCTAAGAGGTCAAAACCGACCGCCGCACCGACGATGTCAACAATCGAATCGATTGCGCCGATTTCGTGAAAGTGCACTTTGTCGATGGTTGAGCCATGTACTTTGGCTTCCGCCGTGGCTAACGCCGAAAATATGCGTTTCGCAAGAACCTTTTGCGCCGGCGAGATGGCATCGGCTTGATCGATGAGCTCCACGATGTCTTCCAGTTGCCGATGTGCATGCTGTTCTGGATGTTGTACTTGAACGTACGTCGCGCGAAAACCTCCTTTGATTACCGTTTCAGTCAGCAAACGGACACCGGAAAGTTTCAACGAATTAATCCCAGCACGGATGTCCGCTTCATTGACCCCGGCGTCGATCAACGCAGCCAAAGTCATGTCGCCGCTGATTCCAGACGAACAATCGAGGTATGCAATCCGCACAGTTGATTTTTCTCCAGGAAGGCTTTGACGTTAATGCAGCACGACGTCCAGATTCCAAATTCTAATTCTGGTACGCAATGCGACAAAGGTCAATCAGTCGTAGTAATTGCTAATGACGCTATTTCTCGAAGTTAGACAGTTGAATCAGAAAAGGCGGCCTAGAAGCGGCTAATGTTTCCAGCGCCCGATGCGTTTAAGAATTTTCCAGACGATCGTCATAGTCGCCACGGCCGTGCAATAGAAAGCAAACCAGTGGAGCTTACGCTAGGAAACAAGTTTGATTAACCAACGGAGCGAGAATAGACCGACGAGGAACGATGTAAATATTCCGACGCAGAATGGAACCATAGAATACGCGTTGTTTGCCGGATAAATGACAATTTTCAATACAGATCCGGCAATGACTGGAATGGCGATGAGAAACGAAAAGGTTGTGGCCGCATCATGGCGCAGGCCGGTGAGCAATCCGCTGGCGATGGTGCTGCCCGAACGCGAATACCCGGCATTAGTACCGCTTCCTGAAAGACTTCAATCGTGAACGCGCCACGCAGAGACAGTTCGTCTAGGCTACACTGAGCTCGCTCCCACTTTCAAGCGGTTAACAGAAGTCCTGCTGTCACAAACAAGCAGCAGTCGGGATTGACGCCAGCACAATTGACAAAAAACCTCGGCTGGTGGATCAATTGTGACAGCTCTGCTCGGTAAATGACTAAGATCGACACCAATGTTCCGAAGTGCAATGCTACGTTCAGTTGCAACTTCGATTCAGTGAGGTTGGTGCCAAAGAACCGTTCCAGTAGTTCTCCGCAGATAACGATGTGTTCGGACGAACTAATCGGCAGAAATTCGGCAATGCCCTGAAAAATACCAAGAAGGACGGCCTGGAAGATTTCCATTTTAGGCGTCAAAGAACTCGGTTGGAACGAGTTGGGATGAATCAATAATGTGTACGGAATTGTATCCGGAGGCCGATGGCAGATCGACATTCATGCAGGAAGCACTGAATGACTCTCCGATTCAGATTCGATCTAGCGTGTCAGCCCAGCGGCCTATTTCGCGGACTTGTTCGACAGGAGGGTACGTGTGGAAATGCTTCTTGATGGTCGTGAGGCTTGTCGGGAATTTCATCTGTCTTAATACGGTGGCCGTCCGTTGGAACAAGGGGTACAGGTTGTCGTTGTCGCCGCACACCAAATGGAACTGCAGTTGGTAGTCAGGATGGTTTTCAGGTAGGCGTCCTCGAAGCGGTTGTGCGGCGACGGCTACGCCTCGGATCAACTTGCGATGCTTGAAAGCCAGGTGATAGGCAAACCGGCCGCCGGAAGAGAACCCGTGCACAAAGATACGAGTGGTATCGATCGAATAATTCTGTAGAAACTGTTCGATCATATCTTTGATGAACTTATCCTCATCCAGGGTCCAGCCGCCGATCTGCGCCGCCTTGGGTGCTAAGATAATGATGCCGCGTTGTTCGCAAATGGGGTTCCACTGTTTGTATAAAGCAGCCTCCATCGTGTCATCATTCGGATGGATCCAGACCATCAATGTGTACTGGTAATCCGCGTTGTAATTGTCTGGGACGTAAGCCCAGAAGCTGTGCTGATAGGCTGGTACGTCTTGAGTAAAACGACCGATCTTGAGTCGGCTGCTTTCGTCGTTATTTATGCGCGGAATTATGGCAGAGTTCAATTTGCCGGGAACCGAATTAGGAATGTTTGCAAGTTTGACTTGTACAGTCGTTGCGGCGTCCGCGCGAAGAAAGACGAGTGTCGCGGGCTGCTTCGGTCGCAGCCGGTGGACGAGGTCGGCCAGCATTCCCGCATCGGTGACTTCCGAGTTGTTGAAACGGACAATACGGTCGCGGGTCTTTAAACCGGCTTTGGCGGCAGGGCTGTCGGGATACAGATACCGCACTCCGACTCCAGGTTTTCCTAGACGGTTGCCTTTTTCACGGATCGGCAAGATGCCCAGAAATGCGGACTCGTATGCCTGCAATTGGGCGACGAGCGTCATTTTTGTCTTAACGGTTTTGTTACGGCGTGTCACCGTGACCGAGATCGTGTCGCCTGCCAGCTTATTGCCAACGGCGTGCCGCACTTGAACTTGACGGACTACGTTGCGACCATCAATGTCAACGATAATGTCTCCCGTTTTCAGCCCCGCCTTTTGAGCTGGCGAGCCGTAACGGACGCGGTCGATCTTCGGCTCGGCTCCGTACAAATCATGACCTTTGAATGTGACTCCCATCAAGCCAGGATTCAAATCCTGGCCCGCTTTTAAACGCTCCAGGGTTGCGAGAATGTCTTCCAGAGGAATGGCAAATCCGATACCCGAGTCGTACCATTCGACACCGGCTGATTCATTAGTTCCGCGCTGCGACAACGGAACCAAGACGCCCATCACCCGCCCCTGAATATCGACTAGCGGGCCGCCATAATTTACGGGTGACACTTTGGCATCGGTTTGGACGGCCTTCCCCCAATTCCGATTTAGTGCGCTGACGATTCCCACCGATACGCTGGGATGCAGGCTTTCATAGGTCCGGCCCAGGGCAAGCGCCCACTGGCCGACTCGGAACGATTTTTTGGGTGCGGCCTGAGCGGGAATTAAATTTTCAGCGTCGATCTTCAAAAGAGTTAGCATTCGTGATCGATCGGTTGCGACGACGTTGGCGGCAAACCGGCGACCATCGGGCAATGTGACCAAAACGGATGCCGGCTTCGAGATGAAGTTGAATGCGCTGGAAATAATATAGCCGTCCTTCGACACGGCAAGGCCGGTTGTCGGACCGGTCCCCGTCAGCACTCGACTGACATGGTCCAATCCGCCGACCGTTTGAATGCGCACAATCGACTGACTGACCAGCGCCACAGCCTGTTTGAACGCTTGCTCCTCTAGCTCCTCGAGCTCGGCATCAGAAATCTGTGCATTCAGGGCTGTGGAAAACATCAGCGAAAGCAACCAGCATGTTAGTGTCAATCGAAGAATGAGCTGATGCATCCCAATATGTTCCGAATTCGATGTGACTCGTTTGACTCCGAAATGACGTTCGGTAGGTATTGCCTACGCTATTTCTTAACATTCATTTTGATCTGGACCAATTGGTTGGCTCGGCGAACGATAAGTCGCAGAGCATCGCCTGATTCCAATCGACCAAGTGCCACTTTCAGAGTTCGGCAGGATTGGATCAGTTCATCGTTGACAAAAAGTACTAAATCATCGGATCGCAGTCCCGCGCGTGCAGCCTGCGAATTCGGCAGAACGGAATCAACGTAGGCTGGTGTCCGGTATAATACGTCGGGTACCATGACCAGGCCGAAGTCCAGCGGATGGTAGCGGACTGGTATTTCAGTTTCGTCCGGTTTTTTCTTATGGGCAACAAAGTTGCCGTTGGTGATTTGTTTGATTGCTTCCTTCAATTCACCAATGGGGATCGCGTAGTTGACCCAGGTGTTGCTGCGGGCGTTCCGCAGTTCCTTTCCGATCATGGCCAGAAGTTGCCCGTCTTGAGTTGTCAGCACGCCGCCGGCTGCTCCCGAGTTGTTGGTTATCGCGTCAACGACATAAATCGGACCGTCATACGGAATCTCGAAAGTACCTCGTCGAGTGGAAAGATTGGTCCGGGCCGCGATCACGCCGTGCAGCACCGAAACCGGTTCATCACCGGTTGCCACGTTGAACATATTGCTGAATGCCAAAATGCGAGTCCCCGGCCCTACGGAGGCTGTTTGCTCGATGTCGAAGTACGATAATTCCACGTTTTCGGCTTGTAGTTTCAACACGGCCAAGTCGAGTTGCGGTTTCGCCCCGAGTACTCGTGCCTGGAATCGCCGGCCGTCGTTCAGCACCACGGTAATTGAGTCCGCATCCAGTACATGACTCCAAACTGTAGCAATATGCCCTTTGGGGGAAACCAGAAAACCGGTGCCGTAAGCATGCAATCCGCGGATCCCGCCTGCTCCGAAGATCTTGACCATTCGAGGTTGTATCATCCGAATCGTTTGCCGCGACGTTTGTATCGATGCCACCGAAGGTAACATTGCCAAGCAAACAGCCATTGGCAGGCACGATGTTCGGTATGTTGTCATCCGGTCATTGGTCATTACGATCTGTCCGGCTGGATTTTGGTGGAGCCACAGCGAGATTGACCGTTTCTAAGTCGAAACTCGCAAACTTCCGATTGGCGCAACGGACAATCAGCTGTTGGGGCAGTTTCCGACCATCGAAAGTTTGGGAACCCGCGAACCGGATTTCACATTCGTCGATATCTGACTCCAAACGCGTATCGAATCCAACGAACATTTTCCGTTTTCGACTGAAATACCAGCGGGATTCGACTCCGGTCAGCAACGTGACTATCACGTCGACTTTCTCGCCGTGGCCATCTAGCGGTTCGCTGCCGAGGTAATAGAATTCGGTGAAGACGGCATCGCCTCGTGTCAAGAAAAGTTTCAGGTGATACAACGCTAACAGCAGACCTCCAGAGCGTTCTGGTTCATCCGTAAAATTGCTTCCGTCTAAGGGTTGAAAATAGACGTCATCGCCAATTTCCAGGCCGAGGCCTTTGTCAGCGAGCGTGAATTCGAATTTGTAACCGGCCTGAATCGTGCCGCTGAAACTCCAAATTCCGATACGCTGCGAAAAGTCACCGAGTTCTTTCAGGGCTGTGAGTGTCCTCTGTTGTTCCAAAGTGTTGAAATAATAGTTGGCAAATCCTTCTTTTTTGACGTACAGGTGCTTGTGGTTTTCCGGTAGATTTGATGCAGCGGGAAAAAATCTGTTGGGTTGTTTTCGATCTGGATCCTTGCCGTTTGGATTTTTATTACTGGGTTTCTTGCGATCAGGATCTTCCGGCTTCGGTATAGTGCGAGAGCGCCGACGTTGGGGAGTCATTTCAGAGCTTCGATGCAGCCCTCGCAATCGCACATAGATTTTTTCTTTCTTGCCTTCGTTACGATATACCAGCGGCAGTTTTCGGTACTTCGGATAGATCGCTAAAATATTCTTGAATTGATTAACGCTGCGGATCGAGCGACCTGCAAATGAGACAATTTCGTCGTCGACTCGAAGTCCGCGACGGTAGACTTCCGATTGCTCTAGGATGTTGTCGACGACGACCAGACCTTCCACATTTTCTGTAACGGTGGCACCTAAGGTTGCGTGGTCGACGATGCGACCGCCACGTAGGCAGTCCATGAAATGTTTGATTTGATTGATCGAGATTGCATAGCCCGCGCCGGAATTTACTCGGCCACGCTTTTCAAACGATCCTCGGCCGTTGATTCCAATTAATTCGCCAGCCTCGTTGAACAGCGGACCGCCGGAGTTTCCCGGATTGATCGATGTGTCGACCTGAATGCAATCAGCATATTCCAGAAACGTGCCTGTCGGGTATTGATAACGGTGCAAGCCACTGATGATTCCAAAGGTGACGGTCGGCTGAAAATTGGTTGCTAACATAAACGGGTTGCCCATTGCGTAGGCCCAATTGCCGACCTGCAGCTTGTCGCTGTCGCCCAGCTTGGCATGCGGAAAATCGTCGCGACCGAGCAGTTTGATCAGGGCCACGTCACCAGTTGGATCGATGCCGACGATCACGGCATCATGCAAAACACCGTCGTTCAGCCCGCATTTCATGAACGCGCCTACCGAACTCGTTACGTGAAAGTTGGTCAATGCAAATCCATCAGCGCTGATCAACACGCCGGAACCACTGCCGGCTGCGCCTCGTGCGAAAATCGCCACGACTGTGGGAGCAATGCGCTGTACAACCGCGACACGGCGCTGTTGAGCCTCGAAAACAGCCGGATCGACAGCACAAACATCTGACGTTGCGAATGCGCCGATGTGCGTTACAACAACGATCACATAAAACATTTTTCTAGGCACTCAATATTCCTATGCCTACTTAATCACTTTTGCATCTGCCAGATCCAGATGGTCGGCAATATCCAGATCGCCTCCGAAGTCAACCAGAATCTCAAGGTTCAGGACTCCAGAAATGTCCAGATCGATCGGTACAGGCTTGTCGACGCCACGCACATCGGTTTCTAGCAATTTCTTCCCATCACCACTAATTACAACGTGCACATCCCCGCCTTTGTGGGCTACCGCATTATCAATGCCCATGATTGCCTGAAAACGTCGGTAATCTCTGCCGATCCGATATCGCAGGTAAGTTTTTGAATGAATCGCTAAACCGCGCGCGTATGTCTCGTTGCCTAATTGCAGAGGACCGCCATCGCTTAAATTGCAGTCGCGGCGATAGTCGAACAGGCCAGGGATATAGTCAAACATAGGAGTGAACCTAACTTCTCGCGGTTTGATCTGCGACAGATGTAGGACTTTGCCTCGGCTAAAATCGAGTGACTGTAACTTATCGATTGGGATTGATATATCAGCACCGGTGGTCAAAGTCGCACGCAATTGTTTGCCGTCCGAAGTAACGGCGCTGGTCTGGATGACGTCCGAGCCAACCAGACGAACAAGGCAAGTCGGTTCATCAGTTTCTGATTTGCGAGTGCGGTAAATGATTCCGAACACTTTATTGCGATTGATGGAAATGTCGTCTTCTCCCAACAGGAAGTTGATCGATTGGTCGTTAATGTCACCGGTGACTCCGCTCAAGTGATCCAGAATGTCTCCTTCAGCGTGTTTCTTTCGAATGACGAGCAGGTCCTTTTTAAGCGTCCGTTCGCACAGGTCGCGCCAAGCATTGTGGACATGTGTGTCGATGATTGAAAATCGAATACTTGCCACCGACGATCGTGGAATGGTAAATGACCCGAGCGACGGCGATTCCAGCACCACATTCTGAGAAGCGGCAGCGATCTTCACGCAGCCGATCCGAGATTGATCGACCAGGACGACCTGGGCCAAATCGTTCTTTTCCGGACGTGTAGTAATCTGAAAGCGGACTTCTAACAGCTCACTGACTGGAATTTCGGTCTGACCATCCGACGTTTTGAGTTTGAGTGTAGAAAAGTTCAGTTGTTGAAGCTGTCCTTTGTGTGTGTCGCCCTTCAGGGTCGAGATTTCAAGCTCGGGCGCATCAAAAGCGACAACCAGAAGTAGGAAAGGAACCATTCCCATAACGACTATCTTTTGGAGCCCGCCCGCCGGTTGGCCAGCTTCTTAAAATACTGTTCGATGGCCTTGCGGTAGTGAGCGGGGAAGTTGCGGTTGATCAGGTTTTTGGCCCGAATCTCCTTCCTGGGCGGTAAGACTCCCCAGCCGGCTTTGTTGCCGATTTTCTTCTTATCTACGTTTCCAGGGGCTGTCGAGCCTTTGACACCGCTGTCCTGTGCCGGGTTTCCCGACCGATGGGACTGGTTGTTTCCCGAAGAACCGCCACCACCGCCGAAGAATTGCTGTTCCAGCTTCTTGATGATCTGATCCAGGGTCGCGACGATTTCATCTTCCACTTTTTGCACTCGTGTCCCCCCGCGGCCCAGATTCAGCCGACGCTGAACATCCGACATTTTTCGAGCGACCTCGTCCAACGTTTGCTCTCGCATCGCTTGCAGATCGGATTGCATCAAAGTTGCCACAGTGGAAAAGCGAACTGGGACGTCTACAGTATTGTTCAACAGTTTTTCGATTGTTTTCAACCCATCCACTTTCATCAGCAGTTGATGGTGGCAGACTGCCTTGAAGAATAAATAACTGGCAGGATCGACCACTTGCTTAACGTCGATTTTATTGAAGGCCTGTAAGGCTTCTTCATACATGCGATGTTGAGTCAAATAGCGGGCGTAGTAAAGTCGCACGTTGGGCAAATACAGAAAACTCATTGAGCCTCGCTTCAAGAGTGGTTCTTCCGGAAACAACAGCAGAGGAGTTTCTTTCAGCCGGCACGTGTCGACCAATATTCTGGTCGTGGGGTCGGCCAGAGCAAAGGTTGTGATGAGACTTTCAAATAGCTCGTGCGCCGTAGGCGGCTGATCGCTGAACACCCACAAATTTCCAATTTGATCAAGCACATGCTTGTCTGTGACATCCTGCGTGGCGACCCAGTTCAGAGCCTGAGTTTTTACATCCTCTGCTGCCGGGGACGCGTAAAGGTCATCAGCGGTGCCAGTCGTGCCGAAATCGCTCATCGCCAGGAATAAGACCACGCATACGCAATGAAGTGTATTCGGCATTCCGTCGATCCTTTCGATTTGAATCCTTCTGCCGTTATCGATTCCTTCCGGTGACCAGATCGTATGTTGCCTCCTGGACGCGGGCCTGCCGTTTGGCAAGCTGCCGCAGTTGGTTGACAACGCTAGCATTAGTGGCTTGTTCGCCGTCGATCTGTCGGCCAAGTCGCTTCGTCCGGCGGTTGATTCGGAGTTGCAGCGACCGCAGCATTTTCAACTCGGCCAATTGGGGGACTAGCGGCGGATCTTGAGGTCTCTGTTGTTGCTGCTGTTGCTGCCACTCATCCTGCTCCTTCTCCATTTCTTTTTGGAAGGCCTCAATGATTTCCTCCAAGGCTTCGATTACGTCCGTTTCGATTGCCTGAGTGAGTTTTCCGATCTTGAACTTCGACAATCGGGCAGCGATCGTCAACATGTCTTTGCGGATTTGCTCGACGGCTTCGGGAAATGCGACGGAAGAACCCTCTTCCTTCAACAGGGAAAAGGCCTTTTCAGCCTCGATGACAATTTCACCTTCGTCAATCGATAGAACTCGCGATCTAACATCATGACGATCGGCCCATTGGTTTTTTGGGACTTTGTCCAATCGGATCGTATCGTGATAGATGGTCAGTTGCATGCCCAGCATTTTTCGAAAACGCACTTCCAGGGTCGCCAACAGAATCTTGCGTTCTTCTTCGCGAAGTTGTCGCAGGATCTCTTCGAGCTTGGCCTTGGCCTCAGCTAGTTTCCGCAGTGCCTCGTCCTGGTGGCCGGATGCGTTGTCGTGGGCGTGCTTCTTCAGCTCCCTGAGAGCCTGTTCCATTTCCCGTCGGGCCTGTTCGATGTCCTCTCGGCCAGGGGTCCTTTTTGGTTCTTGCCTATGGTCGCCGATATTTTTGTTGTTCAGTGTTCCATCACTTGGATTTCTATCGGCCTGTTTGCCGTCTTGCTTCTTTGCAGCGTCCTGCTTGTCAATTTTCTTGACTAAGTCGTCCGTTTGCCTAGCGATCTTGGTTTGTTCATTGGCTAGTCGGTTTGGATTGTTGTCCCGTTCGGTCCCCGCACGAATATCTTTTTCCTGTGTGACGATTTTTCTTAGATTTTTGAGTAAACCTTTGATCCGCTGTTGCTCCTTTTCGATTTCGCTTCTGCGATCTTCACTCTGCAACAATTCAAGCAATGTCTGCAGTGAGAGCACCAATTCGGCTTGCCGGTCGATTGCATCTCCAAACCTTTCCTTTTCCAGAAGGGCTGCGATTCGCTTCATCTGTGCGGCAATTCGGTGCTCTTGACAGTAGCCGAACGCCCGGACCAGTAGATCCGCTCGTTCGGGGTCAGAGTTTTGTATGTGTTCGGCCAACTGGACCAAGGTCTTCGAGAACAGGTTGAACTGAAACGAGATTGTGTCTTGTTTAGTTGCCAGCGGACTTTCCTTAGCCAGTGTCTTCTGGGCTTGGCTTACCGTAACCGGCAACAAGGAAAGGAAAACAGCTACGGTTGTCGACTTGACCATCCATCGCGCCAACATGCAAATGTCTCCAATTCAAGTAAACAAGGATTTCCTGTTTGGTTTTTAGAGTGATCAGAAAATCTGTTTCCAGGTTTGATTAATTGTCGCCTTTCAATTGATCCAAAAGTTTTTTCTTCTGCTTAGCCTTAGTCTGTTTCTTGACTTCTTTTTCTTGTTCAACAATCGCTTTCAGTGTCTCGATTGTTTCCTGAAAGGTTTCGAGTTTTCGCATCTCGATCAATACGCGATGCATGTGTGCAATCAACACAGTCAATGCATCGATACTGTCGACGATTCGAGACGTCGGATCGTCGACAGTATCGATGGTAAGTTTGAAAAGCCCTAGCTCCGTATCCACATTAGGATAATCCTTCAAGTTTATTTCGCGTAATGGTCTTACGATTTTGCTATCGAGTCGTGCCAGAATTTGCGGAGTGTGCACGGCGTTGTTGACTAACTCCTCGCGAACATCCTGAAAGGACGCTTCAACTTCCGCTGTTTCGTTCGCGTTCTTGCGAATGCTGTGAAGTGCTCGTGCGGCGCACGCAGCAAGAGTCGTGCGGATTTGTTTCAGTTTATCCTCGTGTACGATGCCGTTCGGTCGCAGGTCTACTGCAGTGAACTGTTTACCCTGGTCGACTCCCTTCCGGAATAGGAACAGGTTATGTTTGTTTTGATTCAAGTCGAGGATAATTGTCTTTAATTCGGAAATGATTTGTTCGAAGCGTCTGCGCAGATTCAACTCTTTATGAAACAGGATCGAAAGTAATTCTTCGTTGCTAACGATTGTGAAGCTGTAACGCTCGCCGCGCGTGTTATGCGGCCCATTTAAGTCATCGCCATCTTGCGCGAAGACGGTTAGCGTCAGCTTCTGCCCAATCGACAGATTCAGCGGTAGCACCTCAAACCGTTCGAACGGCCGGTTCTTTGCAATCTGGAAGGGGAGAACCTTTGGTGCGTCTTGAGGCGGGTTGTGGAACGGCCATGGCTGCCAGTCTGGCTCGTCGTTTACAGTAAAATCAAATCGTGCCGTAACGATGCCATAGTCGTCCGAGATCAGCCCGGCCACAGGGACGATTGCCTTACGCGTAATCGATGCTCCGATCCCCACCAGCTCGGTCTCGACGATTGGCGGATGATCACTGATTCCGTTGATTGTCAACCGGGCCGGATCGCTGCCGATGATGTTGTCGGTGTCTTCCAGATAAATACGGATTGGCATGTCGGGACGCATGACCAACGGAGCGCCATATCTGGTCATGATTTGCGAGATTCTGTCGCGGGATTTCTGCGACGTTTCTTCACTTAACACAAATGGAACGGTGAAACTCCTTCCGTCAGAAGCGAGGAATCTTGATACACCGTCGGAGGAAAGTTCGGTCCTACGTTGCAGTTTGCCTTCGTCAGAGTAAGTCGTTAGCGTAGCCTGAACCACGTTCGATGCAGGCATCCGCCCAAATTTCAACTCGAATGGATGGTAATGTATGCGGACACGGACCAACTGCTTATTTGTGGTCACTCGCATCAGAAACTCGGTTTCCATGGGCAGCGAGACTTGTTTGCTTTGCACGACAGCCGGGTCTCGAATGCTCTCGCCCGTTTTGTCGTCAATTTTCTTCAGCCCGGTGTACAGTGGATACAAGTTCTCTAAAACAACCCGATCGACTCGAGGCGGATCGACGATAACAACTTGGTACGGTAAGCGGCTCGTAAAATCACCGCCGGTGACTCGAAATTCGAAATTGTCGGACAAGGCGACGAGGGAGTACTTGAATCGGCGGTCGCCGACTTTCGTGCATGTGCTGCGACCGTTGCCGGTGCCAGAGGTCATTCGGTAATGGATTTGGACGTAATCAGGGATTTTCTTTCCCTCGAGGACCTCCAAGAGCAACGTCAAATCATCGCCGCGCGGGTGTTTGTAATGCAGATCACGGAAATTCTTGATTTGGTCGTCCGGTTGAGTAATCACCTTAACAATCAAACCGTAGTCTCGCGGCCAGTATTCGTGCTTTAGGTCTAAGTAACCCGCCTTCCAACGCTGGACAGCTTCTTGATTGGCCCATGCCAATCCTCCAATAGAGGCGACTAGGATGGCAGCAAGGAAGACGACACGCCGAATCGGCCGGTTCTCGAACACGTCACTCAATTCCAAAATTCGAACCGACTCAATCACGTCGTTAATCGTGCGATCTAACATCACAGTGGTCAGATTGGTTTCCTTGCCCGTCATTGATTCGGCTGATTCGACCGCCGTCACCAACCGGTCGTCGAGTTCCGGAAACCGTCGTTCCAGAATTAGTGCCAAAGCCTTTGTGCGAAATCGACGAAGTAGGCGGGCACCGATCCAAGCTACAGACGTTAGCGAAATTAGGCAGACAACCAGAACGTCAATCGTCATTCGAAACCAGCGGGGCAATTCCAGGTTGCTGGCCCTGAAGTATGCGTAGTCTAACCCCAGGCTGACCCAAAAAAGGACTCCCACGACGACTAGCACAAATGCTGTCCCTTCCAGCAAGACGTACCATCGAATGCGGCAACACAACCGCCCCAAAACAGCTTGAATCTCCGGATGAATGACGGTCAATTTGCGGTCGGGCATTTTATTATGCCAGTTTTAGAAGCTTGCGCGTTAACCACTCGACAGATATTAAACCGACCAGTAAGTACAAGATCCAACTGCGATCCCACAGGGTCTCTAGCCGATCGTCGACCAAGAATTCCTCGCCTCGGTTGGGGAGCTGCTGGGGAATTGTCCGATTGGCCTCGTTCAGGGACAGGTACGAGCCGCCCGTGTCACGCACCAGACCTCGTAGCAGCTGAGCGTTCTGGCGAGAATTGTCAGTTTCTAGATTTGGAAAGACGACGTCCAGCTTGCCAGTCAGTTGAACGTTGGATTTCGGTATCGCGAGTTTCAATCGGTAGGTTCCCGGTAAGCTGGCTCTGAAATCTCCCACGTACTGGCCCGAGCGGTTTTTGTCGCGGAACAATTTTGGAGCAGGCACCAGAAGCCTGCCGTTCGGGTCAAATATTTCAATCGTCACCGAATCGACGTGCAACTCCTTGAATTCTGGATCGAGCAAATGAGCCCGAACCCGGACAGTCTGTCCCAGTAGATACTGAGTTCGCTCTATCAAAAGTATGCCGCGATTCGTACCGCGTTTCATTCGGGTCTGTCCGATATCGCGTATCGCTTTGGTCCACAGACGATCGTAATACTCCTCGGCTAGTGCGCGCAACCGCCACAACTCGGTAGTGCCAAAATACAAGACCCGTCCGGAGCCAAAGAAGTGCGAAGCCAGCAGAATCGACTGCTCACCAAACTTGTTTTGGGACCGCGGGTCGGACGAGCGAGCGAACACGGTGGCCCCAGCTTTCGCGCCGTTGGTAGGATAGCAGCTATACACTCCGGCGAATTCCTCCCAGATCGCTGTTGAGCTCACCTGATCTCCGGTCAATTGAAGAAACTCGGCGTCTTTTCCCTCGCGAGTGAATTCGATGGGCCAGGCCTGCCCAGCGTATACGTCGATCTGGTCGATCACTGACACAGGATGCAGGACGACCGGAAAAAGTTCCAACACTTTCGTCAAGTCGTCGGTAGCGCTGGCCAATGCACTTGTGTTAACATCACCGGCCATCAAGACCAAACCACCCGACTGCGAGAACACCCATTCGTTCAGCATGTCCAGGTTTGCGGCGGAAATTTGCGACCAATCTGGATCGAAGGCTATGACTACGTCGTAGTTGAACAATTCCTCGCGCGTCTCGGGGAATCTAATCAGCAACTGGTTTGATTCTTGGCTGATCGCCGATCCGGGATCGGCCGTTTGCAGCCACACGTCCAGTTCGACGGCCGAATGTCGGAAGAGCATGTTGCGGACAAATCGGTAATCGCGCATGGGACCGCCAGCGATTATCAACACTCGAGTCATGCGGTCAACGATATTGATTGTCTTGCGGAATTCGTTATCCAGTTTGCTAATCTCGCGAACCTTCGTCGCCGTTCTTGTCCGGACGAAAAACTCAAAACTGCCAGCATCGGTCGGCTGGCGTTGGAATTTGACCTCGACTGGGATGCCGTCTCCTATCAGCGACACCTCGCGAGTTGCCACAACAGTCGGCGGGACTTTGTCGCCTTCCGGCCGCATTAACAGTTCCGTCTGAACCAGCCGTTTTCCCAAACCTTGCCCCTGGATAAACGCGGAGATTTCGTAGGCGTCGCCCATGTGTACGTCGGTCGGAGCTCGTAGGTTCGTGATTTGTAAATTAGCTGGCTGCTGGGTGCTGCCAACCCCGACGGCGATCAACCTTACTTTGGCCGCTTTGGCCATCGCGTTCGCCGAATTCGGTTCGATGCCGGCGTTGGAACCACCATCGGTAATCACCACGATGCCCGACAGCGTATGTCCACCGATCTGTCGAATCAGATCGAGTAGCGATTCTCCCAGTCGAGTTTCCAGACCGCGCGGTTGCAGGATGGTATTCCAATCGGGCGTCGGATATTGCACGGTCTTATTAAGACCATTGGTCGACGGCGGAGTGCTCACACTGGCGGGTTGACCGGGTTGGTTGACGAAACGAGTATTCGTCGTGCGAAAGACGTGGTGTGGTCCAAACAGTTTCGTATCGAATGTGTAGACGCTTACGTCATGATGTTCTTGCAAAGTCGCGATCAACGGCGACTTGGACAACAAATCTTCGACGGCTTCGGTTCGCGAGCGATTGTCTGTGTCGCTATGTGGTGTGCCGCTGACTGGCACAGTCAGCGGAAACTGCATGGATTGTGACTGGTCAACCAGCACAACAACGCGCGACGGCCGATACGATATTTTTTGAGTCCGTTCCTGCGGATTGAAGGCGATCACAACCAACGTCGCAAATACGCATAGACGCAACACGATCAGCCAGAGTTTCCAGAAGATCGAAAGGTTCAACGTATCGCGCAAATATACGAAAATGACACACGCGATCAGAACGAATCCGACACCATACACCGACCACTCCTGGACACTGTCAGGCAGGTCGAATTCGATCGTAGTGCGGGCTCTCGTTTTTTCAACGGCGGCGAAGATCGTCACGAGTGGATTGAAAACTCCAAAACTCATACCGTCATACCTGGTACAGTCGTACTTGGTTGCTCTGATGCTTTCATTCTGTTTTCAGCGACCGTTGGGTGATAACTTAAACGGTACGCCAATAACTGCTCTGCCACCATCAGCAGCACAAGAACAATGAGCAGCCATTCACGGACTTCCTGACCAGCGTCTTTTCCGGCGATCCATTGGAAATTGCCCGGTTCCTGAATCTGGATGCGGACATCATGGCCGATTTGATTTCGAATTTTCTCGGACGAGAACAGTGCCAATTCACTCTCTTCCAGAGGGACATTGTAGGCGATCCATTGTTCGAGCAGCATCTGATTTCGATCGAGCAGCTTCACCTCGTAGATGCCCGGCGCGTCGGTGTCTTGAAACGTAGCCACCAGACGTATCTGTTTGCTCGCTGATTGTTCGTATTTGTTGTTGAAATCGTTTGCGGGCCTTTTGGAATCGGCATTGACTGATTTGGTTAGATTGTGCCCGCTCGAAGACGGAGCGGCTTTCAGACGAGTGGTCTGTTTGCCGGCCGGGTCGGGTGACGTGATCTTGATTGATTCAGAAAACTTGGCCGGGTCGAGCGACACTTCGATTGGCTGGCCGACGATTCGTTGCTCTAACATGCGATCGGTGCGGGCGATGTGCTTCTGTAATTCGAGCTGTAAGACGACATAGCTTGCATACAATGCTAAATTGTTCCAGGCTGTACCGTTCGACGTCAGGCATGTGACGATGTTCCCTTTCTTGAATTGGTGAGCGAACATCAGCGGCTGGCTGTTGCGCAGCCAAGCGATGGTTGTGACTCCGTCTTTGCGCTGCTGGTCATCACGAATCCAGTCGTCGGCTACGGGGAAGAACTTATAAATCCGTGTTGCTTCGATGTAGGGGTTCTCCCGGCCTTCGAACACTCGGAACAAGGGATAGTCGGCGAATGTCAAATCCGGTCCGGAATCGGTGGCGTCTTCGTGCGATAATTCACGCGGCGCCGAGGCCAGCCGTACCGGGAAAATTCCGTACCCGTCGTCGTACAGCTTGTCGCTATAGAAAGCCGGCTTCACCGCGTTACCCAAGAACCATGCCAAGCCGCCTCCGTCTGCAACGAACTGTTTCAGTCGCTGAATGGC
>Ga0310123_10000647_pt1 | contig 30620 bp, 42 predicted proteins | sample CB6_AW_1057_MG_FD_203505 | JGI IMG/M metagenome (GOLD analysis project Ga0310123, IMG submission 203505) | Marine microbial communities from Western Arctic Ocean, Canada - CB6_AW_1057 | ecosystem: Environmental > Aquatic > Marine > Oceanic | place: Canada: Western Arctic Ocean | collected... | reverse complement strand
ACTATATTCCGGGTCATCACAGGGCAATAGCACTGTTTGATCCCGAAAAGTGTCGGGGTTGTATTCCAAGTAAACCGATATCTCTTGTTCAATATCAGCGTACTGTGTGTAGTATTCATCAAACTTTACTTTTCTGGCTGTGCTGAGCGTTGCGTGGGCAGTTGTCATAAGTGATTGTTCTGGGCCCTGTCCTCTTGCGATTGTTGGCATGCTCATCGCAGTGTATAGCGGGTTTCGGTGTAGGTGCGTCCTGCGCGGTCGGTCCAGGTTACTTTGCGGGCCGGCATACAGGGCAAGCCGGGGCCGGCGAGCGCTGCCAGGTTCTCCGCGTCGACCCATCCGCGCGTGCTCTTGGCGATGCTGGGGACGGTGGCGCGGATGTATGGTATTCCGGGTCTGGGGGCTTCCCTGGGTCTAATACGGGCGGTACCCCTTCCATTCTCCGAGGACGGGTGTAACTGGTAGTGGGGGGCGATGTGACATCGCACGTTGTCCCATTTGTTGCCGAAAATTTTATAGAGGGTTTTTGCGTCTGGCAGACCGGCGTGTCTAGTTCTTATGTAGACATTTTTTGGGGCAAAGTATTCTTTGCCATCGATTATGGTACGTTGTTCGTCTGCCCAGGCGCGCAACTTGCTAACGACAACTGGATTTTTGGGGCAAGTCGTGACATGCTTGTCGAAATATTTAGGGTTAGGATGTTGGCAATAAGGGCAGGGTTTTGGCGGCATTGTTCAAGTCTCTAGGTTTGTATCTATGAGAGCGAGCCGAAGATTTTTGCCCGCGATACCGATCACGCAAAATGACTCCATTATACGCTGTGTCACACGTTCACCAAACTGTTGGGATAATTGTCCAGGGTTCAGGTTGGTTGTGATCAACGTGGGTAGGCGGTTATTGTGGCGGTGGTTGAGGATCGTGTAAAGGATTTTTCGGCGGTCGTCGGTTTCGAGGCGGATGGAGTTCCCGTCGCGGCGTTCGAGATCGCCCACGTCGTCGAGGAGGAGCCAGTCGGCGTTACGGGCGGCGTCAAGGCGACTGTGGCTGGTGTTGTCGCTGTAGCCCTGTTGTATCTCCAACACAAGATCATAGTATTCAATCCAGAGCCCTGCGTGCCCATGCTCGAGGAAGTGGGCAAGGACGGCTGTGAGTAGGCCAGTTTTTCCCACTCCAAAGGGACCAGAAAGAAGCAAGCTATCGCGGGGGGAGCCGCGCTGGGTGATGCTTCCGTGCTGTATCAGCTCTTTGCACGCCTCAATCGCTTGGGCTTTGGCGGGGTCGTCGAGGCGGGCCAGTGTGCCGACTGTGAGATCGGCGAAGCGGGTGGGGATCGAGGCGGATTTAAAAAGCCGCTCTATTGTGTTGACGCGAAGGGCCGCACTGCGGCGCTCCCAGTAGGCGCGGGTGGACTCTCCTTTATGGCAATCGCAAAAGCGGACTTGCGCCAGGGGATAGCTGTGTGGGGTTTTCCAGCCGTGGTAGCCGGTGTCCCAACAGGTCTTACACTCCGTGTCGGGTCTAGACGAATCCAAAAAGTTTGTTGTAGGCGTTGGTGGGTTCTGGGTCGATCTCATTGTTTCCATTGTCGCGCTGTTGCTCGCCAGTATTTCGGCTGTTGTACGTGGTCGGTTTGCCATTGGCGTTTCTTCCTTCGTTTTTCCAGCGGTTGAGGATTGATTTGGCGTAGTTGAGTTTGCGGACGTTTGCGCGGGCGCTTTCTTGGATGGCGTCTACTATCCATTGGGCCGGGAAGTCGTTGACCAGGGCTTTTAGGTCATCGCTGATCAACTCTGTGAGGAGCCCGATTTCATTTTCATAGGCTTTGCAGATAGCGCCATATTCGGGGTCTGTTCTGCGGTCCGGCGGACTACTTTCTAATAATGTAGTACTTTCTATTGGAGTACTTTTGGGTGCATTATCACCCGCTGGTGCGTTATCACTACCCCCTGGTGCATTATCACCCGCTGGTGCATTATCACCCGCTGGTGCATTATCACCCGCTGGTGCATTATCACTACCCGGCCATTGTTCGCGTTGTGTGAGGAAATATATGTTCGTCGTATGGCTGCCGCTGGGGTCTCTGCGATTTTCTTTGCGGATCAAGCCAGCGGTGACGAGTTCCGCGACGGCCGTGATTGCGAGGCGTTTCCAGGTGGCGGGCTTTGCTTCGGGGTAGTCGGGGCCAAAGCAAGCCTTGCCTATGCTTAGGTAGGAAGGGAACGCTCCGTGTTTGCCAGCGCGACGCGCCAGGTGGCCGTAGACGCGGAAGGCTTTCGAGGTAAGGCCGAGGTCGTCGAGTTCGCTATGAACGAATATGGGTAGATTTCGTTTGGTGGCTAGTTGGCCCATACGTCTAATCCGGTCTGTTGGTTTGCAGTATCGATAACTGTTTATTATGGACAGTAGTTATTTCTCGGGTCCGTTTGGTGTGGGTGCGGCAAATGGACCCGAGAATCTGGAGAATGGGCTATAGACCTAGGTCCTGTTGGATTTCGATCCAGCTGGTGTCTATGGGGCGGTGCATGGTGTCCAAGTATATTTTGGTGGTATTTATGTTTTCATGATCGAGTAGATTGGAGATTTTTAAAATATCACCTTCGCCGTCTTTGTAGAGGAGGGCGGCGAAGGTGTGGCGCAGGGTGTGAGTGTGTACGTCTTCGGGCTTTACGCCAACCGCGACAAAACGACGTTTGACAATGCGGTTGATTTGGGAGCCGTGAATTGGGTGATTGGCGTCTACGGCTGGGGCGTCGGCTGGACGTCCCATTGTGGGATAGATGGGCCGAAATATGAAGTCGTCGGGCTGGACGGTTTCAAGGCGCTCGGTGATTTTGAGAAAGTGGATGATCGAATTGTAGGCGGCAGGGGCAAGGGTCTTGTCGCGCTGTTTGTTTCCTTTCCCGCGGTAGCTGTATTTGAATAGGCCGGGAATGTTGGACGCCCTTTCGGGCTGAATATCTTTCCAGCGCAAGTCCGCAATTTCTACGCTTCGGCGGCCTGTGAGGATGTAGGTAATGATCAGGGCGTAGTCTCGGGCGCCAATGGCGGTCTGTTTGTCGATTTTCTCCATAGCAGATCGGATCGTGTTTATCCCCAGGGGGTTACTTTTTCCGTAGGAGCTAACGGTGTAGCGCTTTGGCCGCTTAAACGGGTTGAAGCGCGGGTTACCGTCGGGGTCACAAAAGAGTGTTCGTTCTATTCCACGGTCGTCGCGAATGATAAAGTCTGTTAGTACGTAGCTGTAAAAGCTACTGAGCGAGGAGAGCTTGCGGTTGATGGTTGTTTCGGTTAACCCTTTCGCCTCAAGGTGTTCTTGCCAGAATTGGGCGTCGTGCCCCTGTACGGCGTGGGGGTCACCGTTTCCAAAGAAACTGAAAAACTCTGACCAGTCGCGTTCGTAGGCGGCGATCGTGTGCATGCTTTTGCTCCCGCGGAACTTGTCGGCTAGCCAGGAGGCCTTCGCTTTGGCCCAGGCGAAAACCAGAAAGTCCGGATCGATCGTGGCAACTTGCCAGGTCATCGATCGGATATCGATTTCAGGTGGTAGGATTTCGATTTCGTTTCCCATTCGGGTGGCTCCAGTGGGGGGTGGGTGTCGGGTCGGATGAGCGGAGTTAGTGTGACGGCACTCCCTTCGTGTTTGTTAGGCGTATATAGCGATCTCCGTGCTGTGTGCGTAGCTGTTGGTGGAGGCGGGCGATGGTGTTGGATTGTTGCCAGGTAACCGTGTCGTTCTGGTCTTCATTTTCGCGGTGCTGGCGGATTGTGTCCTGTAGCTGACGGATGGTGTGGTCTCGTTGGTCAATGATGTTCTCGGTGTGGCGGGTCAGGGCGAAAAAGGAAAGGAGTAGGAGAAGGGTGATACCGAAAGCCACTAGCGGGTCTCCTTTCTAATCCATGGGTCGGAAATTTTGGGGATCATACGTTCGAGGTATTCTTTGATAGCTTGACGGCCGTGAGCTGCACGGCTGCCGGGCAGGTTTTTGACTATGTGCCGGAGCGCGTCATAGTCATTCTCGTCCAGTCGGACCCAGATACTCGAGGTTGTATTGGGTTCATTTAGTTCCAAATCGGTGTCCATTGTGTAAGCTCCAGTGTGTTTCTTGGATCAAAATTTGCAGGCACGAAACCATTATACTCAGTTTGGCTACATTTGTCAACGTATTGCTACATTATGCTACATTATGCCACATTATGCTAGCTGGGAAAGTGTTCCTGTGGGGGGTCCAAGGAAACTCTTTTGTTGATTCTCCGGGGGGGCGTGTGCTACACTTATGATGTTCTCCCTCCCCAGCGACCCTCATCGTACCCGCTCCCGTTGGATAGAATGATCGGGGGCGGTGATTCTATCCAACGGGAGCGGGTACGATGAGGGTTAGGAAAATTGCCTGTTGCGGGAGGGGGGGGGATGCACCTGCGAAAGAATACCCATCAAACATAACCCGCGTTGAAGTGGTGACCAAGTGGTGACCAAGTGGTGACTGACTAAGGGGGTTGACAGCGTGTGGTAGGCTGGTGCTAGTGGGATATGCGGTTGAATTCGAGGTTATGACTATGCACGACCAAGCAATTGCAGCGGTTGTACGGTTTCTACAAAATGAGTTGCCCGCTTTGCTAACAACAGGCGACGATTGGAGGTTGACTTTACACGGTGGCCGTCCTGGGGATATTAGGGTAGAGGTGCTCAAGTTCAAGGAAATAGTGCAACCTATAGACGGAATGACAAATCGTCCGTTCGGGAATTTGAAAGAGTAGGACAGTACCCTCAATTCTCCTGGGGTATTGTCCTTCTCTTTCAAATTCCGGAACTCGGGTGGACAGTTGAATACGTTTTATTGTAAAGATCGCCAAACTGCCCACAAAAGGTTGGCGATCTTTGAATTTAAAGCGGTATTGACCGGGAGGGAAATGTGGCGATTGCGGGAGGTGCAACGGTGGCCTATATTTGTCAGGTGGTGGACGGAAGTTTGGATGTGGTACAAAAGACAACCCTGCGCAAGAATTGTGTGCCGGTGGGTGATGCGATGGTACGGTTGAGTTATGGCGAGGCTGTGACGGTGGCCGGGGGTGATATGGCGGATTTGCGGAAGAAGTTGGGAAAGGCGGCGGTAGAATGAGAGTTCCAGGTGTGCTACAAACGGTTTTGATCGCGGGGGCGTATGCGTTGATTGAGTCGCTGACAACGGGTGTGGTTGTGTTGGAAGGCTGGTGGGTCCCGGTGGCGGTGGCTGTGTTGGGGCTGGTGGCGAAGTGGTTGGAGTTGCTACGGTCACCAAAGAGGGCGGATATGCGGTCGTTGGAGCGGGAGCCGGGGTACTGGGAACGGTTGATTTTGGGGTAACTTCGTGTAGACAACCATCGGGCGTAGAGAGAAAAACCGACCTGAAATAGAAGAAAGTAGTGTGTACGTAGGGTGTACTGCATATGATTGAGAATGAAACAATTGAGATCGGCCTGTTGGAGCCCCATCCGGCTAACTATAATCAGCACTCTGACCAGCAGATTGAACGGTTGCGGGTGAGTTTGCGGAAGTTTGGACAGCCGCGGCCGATTGTGGCACAGCGGCGGGAGGATGGTGAGTTCTGGATTGTGGCGGTGGCGTTAGAGCGGTCGGCCGAAATGACGGGCGGTATGCCAGTGTTGGCGGTAAAAGATGGCTAAATGGATAGATGTGGCGCAGGTCGCGCTTGAGCGGTTGGACGGCGAACGGCACGGTGGCAAGATGAAAATGACAATTATCCAGCTGGTAGACGCGCATTTGGCCGGGCGGTCGGAGGAAACGGTTTGGACGTTGCCGGAGGCATGCAGCCGGAAAACGTATCACGGCAAATGGAAGAAAAATCCGATCTTTGCGGCCGTGTTGGCAGAGGTGGACGGGCTGGCGAAGGGTTGGCGGGATGGGAAGGCGTTGCAGGCCCTGAATGAGGCAGCGGAAGGGCTGGCTCTGGCGTCACCAGATGCGGTTGCGAAGTTGGTAGAGCGACTGAACAGTTTTGATGAGGGAATTATTCTGCGGGCAGCTACGGCGATTTTGGACCGGGCTGGTATTGAGACGGCGGCAAAGAGTAGCAGCCGTGCGAATGTCGATTTGCGGTCGATTGTCGAGCTTAGCGACGAGGAGTTGGCGGCGATTGTCCAGGACGGATAATAAGACATTATGATGACTCTAGCGGCCAATGTAGGACGTATGGAGGCAGCCGGGGAGTTGTTGCGACGACGGACGGGGCGGCGGTCGCTAATGGATTTTACCCGGTTTACTTTCCCGACCTATAAGCCGGAGCCGGTGCACGAGTTGATCGCCCAACATATGGACGCGGTGGTGGAGGGGGTCTGTAAGCGGTTAATGATTTTTGCGCCACCACAGCACGGCAAGAGCGAATTGGGGGCGGTGCGGTTGCCCGCCTTTTGGATGGGCCGTCGGTCAGACGAGCCGGTCATTCTGACGAGCTATGGGGCTGGGTTGGCGGAGAGCAAGAGCCGCCAAGCACGGGACGTCGTAGAGTCTGAGGAATACGGGCGGCTGTTCAATATTACGGTACGGCGGGACATTCGGAACGTGCAACGCTGGGGGCTTGACCGGGCGAGGGGCGGATTGTTGGCGGTGGGTGTGGGCGGTCCGGTGACTGGCCAGGGCGCCGGATTGGGGATTATAGACGACCCTTTTCGGAATTGGGAGCAAGCCCAGTCGCTCAATATGCGTAATAAGGTGTGGGATTGGTGGCGCGGGACGTTCCGGACCAGGATTTGGGAAGGCGGGGCGGTGGTGCTGATTATGACTCGCTGGCATGAGGACGATCTGGCGGGTCGGCTGTTAGGAGAACAGGGTAAGGAGTGGACCGTGTTGCGACTGCCCGCCATAGCAGAGAGTGAGGAAGATCGAGACCGGAATGAGCGCAAAATGGCCCGGGCGGTTGGGCAAGTTGATCCACTGGGGCGGGCGCAAGGAGATGCGCTGTCTCCAGGCCGATATAGCCGTGAGGAGTTGGGGCGGCTGCGCCAGGATGTGGGGTCGCTGGTGTGGGCGGCTGAATACCAGGGCGCGCCGACGTTGCCAGAGGGAAACCGTTTTAAGCGGGCATGGTTCAAGGTGATTGAGGCCGCACACAGCCAGGGGCGACGGGTGCGCTTTTGGGATAAGGCCGCGACGGAGGGCGGGGGCGCTTATACGGCGGGTGTGCTTATGTGCGAACATGAGGGTATTTTTGTGGTTGAGGATGTGGTGCGCGGGCAGTGGGGCAGTCACAACAGACAACAGATTATGTTACAGACGGCGCAACTGGACGGGCCGGGTGTACAGGTGTACATAGAACAGGAGCCGGGTAGCAGCGGCAAGGATTCGGTTATGGCGGAGATTTCGCTATTGCGGGGCTACTCAGTGCGGGCGGACCGCCCGACGGGCGATAAGGATGTTCGTATGGAGCCATTTGCGGCTCAATGTGAGGCTGGCAATGTGCGTATGTTGCGCGGGGCTTGGAATGGTCAATATCTTGACGAGTTGACAAGCATTCCCAACGGTAAGTATCGAGACCAGGCGGACTCGACGAGTGGCAGTTTTAATAAGTTGGCGTTAATGGGGCCGGTGGCGGCCACAGAAAATCCTTTCTATGAGTAGGGGGTGGGCGAGTATGAAAATTTTTGACTATTTGACGGGTCAGGAAAAGGGCCAGAAAGAGGATGCGCTCGCACCACTTTCACAGGAACACAGAGAGCGGAGGGAGTTAATGGCGCTGCTGTGGCGCTATTATCGCGGGCAACATCGAAAGCATTTGAGGGTATCCCAGGGCCAGGCGGATGATAATGTTATCGTAAATTACAGCCGCCGGGTAGTGGATAAGGGTGCGTATTTTCTGTTTGGCAAGGATGTAATCTTTGAAGCGGACGGCATCGATGAAGGTCGTTTGGATGAGGATTATCTGGCGGCGGCGTGGGGCGGTATAGAGTCAAAGGCAACCTTATTGCAGTCGATTGCGATTAATGGCGGCGTGTGCGGGCATGCATTTGTGCGCATCTTTCCCGCCGACAGTTCGGTGCCTGGGGCTTTGCCCAGGCTGGTTAATCTTGACCCGAGCGCGCTGGATGTGGTGACGGCTGACGACGATATAGAGGACGTCAGGGGTTACCGGGTGGTCTGGAAGGCTGGGGATGTGTGGAAACGACACAGCATAGACCAGGACGGGCAGGGCTGGATGATTGTCGAGCAGGAGGGCAGGGCAAACAGCCAAACGTGGGTTACGGTGGCGGAACAGGAGTGGCCCTGGGACTTTGCGCCGATTGCGGCTTGTCAGAACTTACCAAATCCAAATCAATTTTGGGGTATCAGCGATTTGGAAGAAGCGGACTTGAATGATGCGATCAACTTTACGGCAAGCAACATAAACCGGATTCTGCGGTTTCATGCCCATCCCAAGACGATTGGGACGGGGTTTGACGCTAGTGTTCTCCAGGCGACGGCGGTAGAGCAGTTTTGGACGATTCCAAATGAGGGGTCGAATGTGTTTAATCTGGAGATGCAGAGCGATTTGGCTTCCTCCCAGGAGTTTTTGTCTTTTTTGAAAACGGCGTATAGCAAGGTGACGAGTGTACCGGAGCTAGACCCTGATCAAGTGAATGTGGGGGCGCTATCGGGCTTTGCGCTTCGGATTCTGTATGGGGATTTGTTGGAAAAGACGAACGCAAAGCGCAACACCTATGGGAGGTTGTTGGCGGATATTAATCATCGGATGCTGGTTATTTCTGGGTCGGATGTGGAGCAAGTGAAAAATGTGTGGCAGGGGCCACTACCCGACGACGAGGTGGCGCAAACCCAGGCACTGGCCCAGGACCGGTCTGTGGGCGGTTTGAGCCGGGAAACGTACTTGGAGCGGCGAGGCTATAATGTGGAGCGGGAGGCAAAGCGGTTAGCGGCTGAGGAGGCCCAGACGGCATCAGCGACGGACAATTTGGGGAGTTTCTTACTCCGGTCGTTTGACCGGGGAGAGCGTTGATCCACAGATAAATACAGTAGTGATAATGGGGCGTTATATGACATCATAGGGGTAGAGATTTTGTATGTTCTCGAATATTTCTGAAGTTTCTACACTTATGGCGGTGTTGGCTGTGGTGGCGGGTGCGTTGTATGCGTTACGTCGTCAAGCGAATGTGTTTGAAATTCTTGACAAGCGCGACTTGACGCAGCGTGTGCAGGAGTTGGAGATCGCTAATAGTTTTCTAGTGACAGAGTTGGGAAGTGTACGTCAGGCGCATTTCGAGGAGTTGCGGGTTATACGCAAAAAGAATGATGACCTGGCGGCGGTGCTCGAGACGATGCAGGACGAGGCACGGTTACTTAAAATGGAAAACTCTGAACGATTTGAAGAGATTGCAGCTCTGCGAAAGGTTTTACATGATAAGTGAGTGGGTAGGGGCGGCGATTGTGACTTTGTTGGGTGTGCTCTTTGACCGTGTGGTGATCACGATTACGCGGAGCCGGCAGAGTGGGCCCGTTAGAATGCTGTTGATTTCCATGGTAAATAATGCGTTCATTTTGGCAATTCTGGTTTTAGTTTGGTATGTGGACGGTTTTGTGTTAAAGGGCGAACGAGGCCAGGGTTTGGTTCACTGGACAAATTTGGTGTCCTTTTTCTTTTTTGGGTATATTGTGACAAACCTTATGATGCTCTGGCGGGTGGTGCAGGATGTCTGAGATCGGGCGAGGAGACTTATATCGCGAGGCTGAAAAGTTTGCGGCTGCTATGAAGCGGCGCGACGGGGCGACGGCTAAGCAGTTGGCTGACGCATACGCCAGGGTCTTTCGGGATGTGCAGGGCCATTTTGATGCGTTGAGCCAGCAGTTGATGACAATGATCGCGGCGGACATTGTTTTTACGATTGATCGAGTGCGACGGCTCGACAGATACGCCGGCCTTCTGCGGGTGGTTTCTGAGAAGTTAGATGAGTTTGCCGGGTATGCGCCGGGGGTGATTGCCGGCGCGCAGCAAGCGGCTGTCGAGCGGGCAACGGCGGAGTCGGAACGGTTATTCGGGCTGGCGGCAGCCCGTTCGGCACGCGTCACTTATCCCAAGGCGGTAGGGAGGGGCAAGTTGCCAAAAGGGTTCAGGCCCGGAGTCTTTCAGAGCGCTTTCAATCGTGTGCCGGTAGAGGCATTAGACCAGTTTGTCGGGACACTGGGGGACGGCACTCCCTTGCGGGACTATTTTTTGGGGGGCGGCACTACTGAGGATGCGCCTCCGTTGTCGGACGAGGTGATCGACCGGGTAAAGCGGAATTTGGGGGAGGCGTTAACGGCGGGTTGGAGTCCGAAAAAGGCGGCGCGGTTGTTTGCGGACGCAATGGGGGTTGGGCTGACCAGGGCGCTACGGATTGCACGAACAGAGACCTTGAGGAGCTATAGGGAGGCCAGTCGAGCAAACTATGCGGCGAATGGGCTGGAAGAATGGGAGTGGTTGGCGACGTTAGATGATAGGGCTTGTCTGGCGTGTATCGCATTAGATGGGCAGGAGTTTGCAATTGATCAGCCTATGCAAGCACACGTAAATTGTCGCTGTACGATGGTACCGGTCCTGCCCTTTGCGATACCGCGTACACGGCGGCAGGGGTGGCCAAAAAAGTCCATTGTAGAGGGAACGGGGACAGACTGGTTTGGTTCGCTTCCCCCTGCGCAGCAGGCGCTCGTGATGGGCCCAAGCAAGTATGAAGCGTTTGCGGCGGGCGAGGTGACGTTACAGGACTTTGTGGGGTTAAGCCACAGTCGGCGAAAGACTTTCGGGACTCAGTTTGTAGAGAACAGTCTCAGAGCGGCGAAAAACGGTGGGTGGTCGGGTTGGAAGGCAGCGCCGAAGACTCTGGGAGGGCCAGGGGAGCCAAAGCAAGATACTATTGTCCCTGATTTGAAAAGTCGAAAGCAATATAGCGATTGGCTATTAGGTCAGTTCGGGGTGTCGTCAGATTTCGCAGGGTTGGAAGTGGACCTCGTAAGGGAACTGGTTGAGGAGGTAACTTGGCATTTCGACAGATTTCCTGATACACAAGACCTGGTAACTTTTGTGGGAACTTTCAAGGGTCGGAATATTCAAATTAAGAATCATTTTCGTCCAGAAGTGGAACGGCTGGTTAGAGAACAAGTGCTCCGAAATCCAGAATACAAGAATTATACAGAGAAAGATATACGCCGAAGCGTTAATGCGAATTTGAAAAATTATGTAAAGAAAAATTACGAAAATGTTATGGCACTTGCGTATTCGGATATTGAAGGCCAACTCGAGACGGGGGACATGGATCGGTTTACTGGAATAGCTGTAAATGAAACATTTAACTATTACTCTGATAGCTTATATGGAGTGAAGAATCAGTTTCACCCAGAGGGAACGGGTAACTTCAAAGCAGTTATCGATCACGAAATGGGGCACCAAGTCGACTATGCTTATGGAATAGGAGCAAGACAAACCGGCGAGGACATTCCTAGAAATCTCGCGCATGCTATACGAGTGGCAGAGCGTATGGATGGGGGTGTTGTAGGAAGCTTGTCAAAATACGCAACAACGGATTTGGATAAGGGAAAGACTACAGAATTTGTAGCGGAGGCGTGGTCAGAGTTTTTAAACAATCCTACCCCAAGGCGACCAGCCCAACTGGTTGGGGAAATCATTGGAGAACTTATGGAGGAGGGGTGGACGTTACCGGTCACAGAAAAAGGCCCTCTGACCGCTTATGAAGCACAAAAAAAGGAGGACATGGACGCGGCGGGCGCTGCGTTGGACGAACTATGGAAAAAACTGGGCGTTATCCCCAGGTGACAGACGAGACAAACGAGGGCGCACTGGCTTCGCCAGACCATTTTCTGATTTGAAAGGGGAGAATTTATGTGGACTGTAACGTCACAGTGTCTGATATGTCGTCATTATCATGATGACAACAATCGCAACCATTGCGAAGCATTTCCAGACGGAATGCCGCGCATTATTTGGGACGGAATTGATGACCACAGCAGGCCCTATCCAGGTGACAATGGGATTCAGTTTGAGCCGTTGGACGATTGACTTTGAATACGTAGTTTTTCCACAGGGACGATAACAAGCGGTTATGACTACTGCGCTGGTTGTTTTGCTGGCTTTCAATTTTGTGGCGTTGTCTTGGTGGTTGTTGCGCCAGGGGCAGAAAGAGACACGGTTAGATTTGGGCACGGTGGCGGAGAAAATGGCGGCAGATGTCCTTAGGGAGTACGCTTATGACGGTGTGATTTTGGAAGAGACGGGCACAAAGGGCTATTTGAGCACAAAATATTGTCGATTGGTGTCTTTGTGCGGGTTGCCGATAAAAGGCCGGAATAGGGCGGTTTCTGCGGCCTGGGGGGTTATCCAGGAGGCACAGAGCCATCCGGTTGCGGAGGTACGGAGATTCTCGTTTTATGAGTGAGATTGTGGAACGTTTCCGGGGGATGCCCCCCCTTATGGTTAGCGAGGCAGAATTGCAAAGTATTCTAATCCCCGTTACGGCTGGGTATCCCTGGGGTCAAGGTACGATCGGGGATTTGTACCGGATGGGTGCGCTCACGCCGGATTCAACCATCGGCAATGAAAAGCGCATTATATTTCCGCATATGCTTGCGAAGTGGCTGGAGGATGTGTTAGCACGGCAGGGGCGGCCTCTTGACGGGGCGGCCAGGGCTTACAACAGTTTACAGGAGATGTCCAGGTGACAGACGAGACGAGCGACGGCGTATTGAATACGCTAGAGATGGAAGATGCGCCGACACAGGCTGACGGTGGCGATCATAAGGGCCAGGTGACGAAGTTACGCGCAGAGGCCGCAAAGTGGCGCACACAATTGCGAGATGTTGAGAAACAACTCAGGAGTGTGTTGCCAAAGGCGGAGCAATTGGAGCAGTTGGAGCTCACGAAGGAAACGGAGGGGCAGAAGTTGACGGAGAAAATAGCGGAATTGGAGGAAAATTTATCCAAAAGCGCGGCGATGGCGGTACGGGCACAGCAGGAGTCATTGGTCGTCAAGCTCGCTGCAAAGGCGGGTGTTGACCCAGAAATAGCGGCGCTGTTAGACTTATCTAAGCTGGACTTAGAGGATGAGGAGAAAGCGCTGGAGACACTGGGCAAGCTGGCGGTGACGGGCACGGCTGGGGGACGACCAACGAATCCGGGCCGTGTGGAAGCGGTGCAAGCGACCGACGCAGAGTTGCGCGAATTGTACTTCGGGAATACGCGCAAGAGTGCGATTTTCGGCGGGTGATTTGTGGGCGGGCATTTCGGCCCGCCCTCATAGGAGGCTTGACAGATGAGTATTACAGGAGTTACGGACCTTAATGGTCTATACAACACGATTTATGAGCGGGTGATCTTTGTGGCGCGTGAAATGAATTTAATGTCGAATTTGGTGGACAACAGGAGCGCGGTGGGATGGATGACGCGTGATGTGAGCATACGGCCAGAGATTTCGGCTGTGAGTGTGAGCGATGCGCAAGACTTCGCGAGTCCGACGACGTTCGGGAAGTCCACACAGGCGACACTCACGCCTGGGGAAATTATTAGCCAGGTGGTGTTAACTGATCGTGACATGGAGACTGACCCGGATAACGCGGTACAGGATGCGATTGTCGAGTTGGGTGGCAGTGTCGCAACGAAGATCGATGTGGATTTGGTGACGCTGTTTTCTAGCTTTGGCACGGACATAGGCGACGGGGCTGGGAGCACGGCTACTATTAGCAATGCTGCGGCGGGCCTGGCGCGACTACGCAATGCGAAGGCGCTGCAGTATGGGGCGCCAGTGGCGGTTTGGCATCCATACCACTGGCATGATCTTTGGGTAGAGTTGGGACAGCCTGCCGCGACCTTCGCACACTTGGGCGATGTGGCAAATCAAGCGCTGCGCGATTACACGGTGGGGAGTTGGCTGGGGTTGAGTCATTACACTACGGCAAATATTGCCGTAGACGCTAGTGACGATGCGGTGTCGGGTATCTTTGTTCGTCCGGCCATTATGATGGACACACGGCGGGCGGCACGGCTAGAAACAGAGCGCGATGCGAGTCTGCGGGCGACGGAGCTGAATATTACCGCGGGCTATGCCTACGGGATTGCGCGGGATACCTTGGGCGTGGGCTTTACGGCGGACGCGACTGCGCCCTCGTAGGCAAGGGATTGATTGAATGATTGGGGCGGGTCGTGGGATTCTCTCCAGGCGAAACCTACAGGAGGTTTGCAATGTTTGGTTCTAGTGTGCGTTTTCCGGTGGTGGTGTCTTTTGATCTCGACCCAGCGGCGGATGATGTGTTGGCGCTGTGGCGTGCCCCGATGGGTTGTGAGATTGTAAGTGCGTATGCCACTGTTAGTAACGCAACAGCAGCGGATGCCACAAACCACTTCAGTCTAGCGCTGCGTAACGGCGGGGCGGCTGGCACAGCCGAAACTGTTATTGCAGCAGCGATACAGGGGACAGCGGGTTGGGCTGCGCTTACGCCTAACGCTTTCACTGTGACGGCTGGGGTTGTGGCGGCTGGCGATTTGGTCGAAGTGGTTTATGACGAGGAAGGTACAGGCACTTTCGGCCAGGTGACTGTGCAAATGGATGTGGTTTACGGGACGTAGTACCCGGTTTGCAGCCTTCCCTACGCGGGGAGGGGCATGATCTAGTGGTGTAGGAGGCCCTTCCCCGCGTAGGGAAGGGCCTCCTACGGGCAGTCGTGATAATGAGAACTTATCGGTACTGAGGGAGCGGAAGCGATGGCAGCACGGGCGACGATGGCGGATACAATTTTGGCCTTGCGGCGGTTGGGGGCGGCAGGAACGGTTGACTATACCCTGGCGGGCGAAACGTGGTGGTCGGATGAGCAATTGCAGATCGTTTTGGACCGCCGTTCGATGGATGTGCGGGACGAGCATCTGACGGCGGCGCGGGAAGTGGACGCAAGTGGTACGGCGGTCTGGTTTGATTATGAGAGCCAGTATGGGGTTTTTGAGACTACGGACGGGGGCACGGCAATCTTTTTGTTGCGGGACTCTACGGGAACTCGCGCGGGGGCGGCTGATTGGACCGCAGATTATGATAATGGACGAGTGACCTTTGCCGAAACGACGGGCGGCACGGCGTATTATTTGACGGGGCGATCGTTTGATTTGAACGCGGCGGCAGCGGACTTGTGGGACACAAAGGCGGCGCATGTAAGTGATCGGTTTGATTTTGCGGCGGACGGGGCACAATTCAAGGTGTCCCAGATGGTAGAGCAGTACGGGCGGCAAGCCAGGATATACCGAAGCCGGGCCAGGGCGAATGTGCGGGCATTTGTCCGGGCTGATTTGGATTTGAGCGAGTGGTAGGGATTTTTGGGACACGGAAAAGAGCGGAGTTGTGAGATATGGCTTCTGAGGGACACGGAAAAGAGCGGAGTTGTGAGATATGGCTTCTGAGTTGGTTTCTACGGCGGATTTGGGTTGGATGCGGACGACGCAGGGTAAAGCGTTGCCGGGAACGGCCGTGGTCGAGCGGTATACCACGCTGGCGGATGGTATGGGGGGGTTTAGTGAGACCTGGGCGACTGTGGGCACTGTAGATTGTCGGTTGATGCAGGAGCCGTTGCAGAGTGCGGAGGATGTGGCGGGCGGTCAGGTGTTGAGCACTACGCGTTGGTGGGCGACTATGCCGCATGATACCGATGTGTTGGCGTTAGATAGGTTGTTAGTGGCGGACCGCCATTTCGAGGTTTCGGCGGTCAATAATGATAAGGATTACTTGACGGCTGTGCGCGCCGAATGCGTAGCACTTAACGAGGAAACTAGGGTATAGGGAACGATGATCCAGACGATGACGATGGACGGGACGTTGAAGATTCTGTACAGTTCCAATGCGCCGTGGGCGTCGAGTGGCTACGGGGTGCAGGGCAAGTCTTTGCTCCCGCGGCTGGCGGACTTGGATGTGGTGGGGGGGCGAAGCAATATCGGGGTTTTTGCTTGGTACGGTCTTCAGGGTGGCATACATGATGTAGACGGGTTTCGCGTGTATCCCAGTGGCAACGACCCTTATGGGATGGATGTGATCAAGGGCCACACACACCACTTTGGGGCGAATGTGGTTATTTCGTTGGTTGATGTGTGGGTCATGAAAGATGCCGCTGAAAAGGTTGCGCCCGCATTGTGGTGTCCATGGTGTCCGATTGATCACGACCCTGTGCCGCCAAAAGTGTTGGAGTGTTTGAAGGGCGCTCATTTGCCGTTGACGTATTCTAAATGGGGGCGCGATCTTTTAAATAAGGCGGGAGTTGAAAATCTTTACATTCCCCACGGTATCGAGACGGAGGTTTACCGGGTAAATGAGAGCGAAGCGGCAATACAGACTTTTAAGCGGGAGCGGTTTGGCGACGGCTGTGATCATTTGACGGTGATGGTAGGGGCAAATAAAGGTTACCCCGACAGAAAGGCGTTCCAGGTGCAACTGCGGGCCTGGGCGGCTTTTGCGGAAGACTTGCCGGGGGCCAGGCTTTACGTGCATACAGAGCCCAGCATGGTGTATGGCGGGATTGACCTGCGGGGGTTGTGTAAGGCGCTGGGGATTCAGGAAAAAGTTGCTTTCCCTAATGGTTACAGCAATTTTTTGGGGCTACACGAGCAAGATATGGCCCGCGTCTACAATGCCGCGGATGTTTACCTGGGGGCGTCGATGGCTGAGGGGTTTGGTATTCCGCTGATTGAGGCCCAGGGCTGTGGGACACCGGTAGTGACGACGGGGTTCTCGGCTATGCCGGAGCTTGTGCGCTCGGGCTATGTAGTGCCGCCATTGGACAAGGTTTGGACACAACAGGGGAGTTGGTGCGCTTGGCCGGACTGTGTGGGGATAACCCAGGCGCTCGAGGAGCTTTATAGCGAGTGGCACGATAACGGGAAACGCTGGCCAAGAACCCAGCGGATTAGAACGCAGAATGCGATCCACGAGGAGTATTCTTGGGACACGATTGTTCGAGAGCAGTGGAAGCCGTTACTTGCGCGGCTGGCGGGAGAGTTGCCACCCAAGGAAAACAGCGGAGTTGTGGACGGCGCAAAGGTAAAGAGGACCGGTCCGCTGCCGAAGTCTTTAGAGAAGTTGCCGGAGGTGCGGCAGCCGCGGTTACAAGTATCGGACAACAGCCGAAACGAGATCGTCAAGGTGGTGGCATAGATGGCAACTTTCCGAAACGGAAAAAAGACAGCTTTTGTACACGATGGGGAGCGCGGACATATAAGAAAGTTGATTGATGAGGGGTGGACACTTGATACGTTCCAGGATACGGGGGGGGGAGAGAAGATTGTGCCGGATGCCGGGGAGTGGGATCATAGGATGAAAACGGTGGCCGATGAGGTTCTGACGCCAGACGCGGATGATAGGCCTGTAGAGAGTTTGAAGGGCATAGGGCCGATGTTGGGGCAGAGATTGCGAAGTTTGGGGATTGCGACGGTGGCGGATTTTCGTGCGTTCCCCCATGATGCGCTGTTGGAGGGTTTCCGAAATTCTCCCAACACTGAAATTTGGAAACGAACGACATCTCCATCGGGCTCACATCCTGCGGAGAGCACTTCGTCATTAATGTCGAGACAGTGGACACTTTTTCGTAAAATACGCAAGATTCATCGCGAGTTGTGATATCCGTTCCAGGATACGGGGGGGGGGGAGAAGATTGTGCCGGATGCCGGGAAGTGGGATCAACGGATGAAAACGGTGGCCGATGAGGTTCTGACGCCAGACGTGGATGATAGGCCCGTAGAGAGTTTGAAGGGCATAGGGCCGGTGGTGGGGGAGAAATTGCGGGATTTGGGGATTGTGACGGTGGCGGATTTCCGCGCAGCTACTCATGACACACTGTTGGAGGGATTTTGGAATCATCCCAACAGTGCGATTCGGAAACGAACGACATCTCCATCGGGCTCACATCCTGCTGGAAGAACTTCGTCCTCAATGTGGAGCCAGATGACACTTTTTCGTAAAATACGTAGAATTCACGGCGAGTTGTGATAATGGAGAGTTATGGTGACTGATTTCGAGCTGTTGTATCTGGGCGCGGGGATAATGTGGCCTGGGATTTTGGAGTTTTTGATGGAGGCGAGCAAGTGAGCCGGAAAAAAAATACGCATGTAGTAGTAGATACGCGGCGGCTGCGCACTATTATCCAGGGCAGCGGGCAGAATGCGTTGGAAGCGCTGGGGGCGGTGGCCTTTACGGTGGAACGGCTTGCAAAGCTGTTGGCTCCGGTTGACACGGGGGCGCTGCGGGCCAGTATTTATACAGCTATGCCGGGGCAGGCGAATCAATTGCCGCCTGTGCCGGGTGGGGCGAAGCGGGTCGCTATTCCTACGCCAACCGAAGCGCTGGTGGCGCATGTGGGGCCGTCTGTGGACTATGGGGTGTATCAGGAGTTTGGTACCCGCTTTATGGCGGCACAACCATTTCTCATCCCTGCGCTCCGCAGGGCGCGGTCGGTTGTGCCGACTGAGTTTAAGCGGATGGTCGATTGATCCTCTGCCAGTCTCCCCCACTGTAGGGGAGGGGCTGATTGGAGGGCGTGTCGCTTATTTTTGCGGTTTTGGTCTGGATGGTGAAAAATGGCCGGTAATCCTGTTATGTCGGTGGGCAGTGCACTCTATACGGTGTTGAGCGCGGGGACTGTAGGCGCTTTCAACTCTCTGGCTCCCCAGGGAAGTACTCCGCCTTATGTGGTCTTTCAACTCCAGGCGGGTACGGAAGAATACACGTTCACGAGCAATGGCAGTCGAATGGATTGGGTCGTAAAGGTGTTGAGCAATCGGCTTTGGCCGGGGGAGGCGGCAGACGTCTACTCAGCTACACATGATTTGGTGCAGGACGCGGCGTTGACGCTGACGGGGTATACAGCGCAGCGCTGTAGGCGGATTGGGGAATTGCAGTATAGGGACCCGGATGGATTTTGGCACGTAGGCGGTACTTATCGGATAGACATACATAGCTCTTAGGAGGCACGACAGATGGCACACGGTCTAAGTGGAACAGCGGGCAAGGTGGTTTGGACGGTTAACGCTGTCAACACAATTGAAGAAATTGCGGAGTGGTCGTTAAACGTGTCACACACTCCGGTCGATGTGACGACGTTTGGCGACGCTTGGGAGCACAGTGTCCCCAGTCTTCGATCAGCGACTGGCTCGTTTAGCGGTAACCATATGAACGGTACGGACAACGATGACATGCAGAATAATGTGCGCAATTCGATGCTGGACGCGTCGGCGTTTTCGCTCCGTTTATACGTCGACTCGAACTTTTATTACAACATTAGCACAGCTTATTTTACAGGCCAGACGGACAGTAGTAGTGCGACGGGTAAGGCAGATGCGTCGTGGGATTTCCAGGTGTCGGGCGCAGTCACCTACGTAGACGCCACGCCTTCGTAGGCGGTACTTATCGGATCGATATACATAGCTTTTAGGAGGCACGACAGATGGCACATGGCCTAACGGGAACTTTGGGTAGCGTAGTTTGGACGGTTGGCACACTTGGAACGGTAATTCAAGACATTTCGGAGTGGTCACTGAACTTGTCACACACTCCGGTCGATGTGACGACGTTTGGCGACGCTTGGGAGCACAGCGTCCCAAGCCTTCGATCAGCGACTGGCTCGTTTAGCGGTAACCACCAACTCGGGAGTGTTGGCAATCAGATTCAAGAAGCTGCACGCGTTGCGATGCAGGACGGTGACCCGATTCAGCTCCGTTTATACGTCGACGGTACCTTTTTTTACGGGATTAGCACAGCTTATTTTACAGGCCAGACTGACGGTATCAGTGCGACGGGTAAGGCAGATGCGTCGTGGGATTTTCAGGTGTCGGGGGAAGTCACCTACGGTGTAGCTTCATAGGAATAGGGTAGGGGGGGGGGGTATGGATGTGGAAAACCAGTGGTATGAACCCCCTTCCGCCCTTTCCCATTTTTGGGGGACTACGCAAACCTGAAAAGCGGGATTTGGGTACTGTTTTGATTGCGCGGGTGCTCAATTTGCGGTGGATGGAGGCTGAAATTCTACAGTATTGATAAGGAGAGATTATGGAGACTGATGAGCTGACGACTTATATTTCTAAAAAGGATTTCTTGCAAGCTTTGAGTGTGACCGAGCAGGATTTCGATGTCCCGGGGCTGGGGAGTGTGCGGATTCGAGCGTTGACCTTGGCGGAGCGGGGTGTGATGCAAAAGAAATATATTAAAGGGGAGGAGGTGGACAATATGGGTATGCAAACGGAGCTACTTTTGAAAGGTTTGGTATCTCCGCGGTTGTCGGAAAAGGATGTAGCGGCGATAAAGGCGGGGCTGCCTGGGCTGGTGGATATGATCACGTTGAAAATTATGGGCGCCAGCGGGATGGGTGAAAACTTTGAAAAAAAAGTTGGGCCTGGCTCTTAACGCCAGGCGAGGGTAGCGATATGGAGGCGACCGAGAATTACATAATGTTTGAGTTGGCGGAGCGGCTGGGCTATACGGTGCGGGAGTTGTTGCAGCGGATGGACAGTCTGGAATTCGCGTTGTGGGCGCGATTCTTTCAGGCGCGGGCACGGATCGAGCAGCAGAATAGGAAAAGGGCAGGGAGGTCGGGCTAATGTTTGGTCAAGAGGTTGCCAATGTAATGGTGAGAGTAGGGGCCGATACCGATCATTTTGAGAAAGGTATGTCTGGCGTCGAAAAAAAGCTTGGCCTTTTTGGTCGGGCCGCGGGGGGGGTGTCCGCGTTTGCTGTAAAGTCTGTGGCGGTGGCGGCCGGGGCTTTTCTGGGGCTGGGCACGGCTATGGGTGGCGCGCTTTCGGCAGGGTCCGAGGTCGAGGAGATGATGGGCAAGTTCAATGTGGTGTTTGGGGACTTTGCTGATCAGGCCGCGGGAGAGTTGGACGTGCTGGGGAAGTCGGTCGGGCGGAATAAAAATGAGTTGCGGGGCTTTGCAGCGACCTTCCAAGACACGTTTGTACCCCTGGGCTTTGCGCGGGGTGAGGCGGCGGGATTGTCAACTGAGTTAACTGAGTTGGCGGTTGATATGGCGTCGTTTAATGACTCTATGGAGCCGGATGTGGTGCGGGATTTGCAGAGCGCGTTGGTCGGCAACCATGAAACGATGCGCAAGTATGGGGTGATTATTACGCAAGCGGCGCTGGACCAAACTTTGCTCGAGATGGGCTTTGACGGGGGGGCTAAGGCGGCTACAGAACAACAAAAAGTTATGGCGCGACTGAATTTGATTATGGAGGGGACGACGGACGCTCAGGGAGACGCTAGTCGCACAAGCGCAAGCTGGGCGAACACTATGCGTGACCTGCAGGCTGTGTTGAAAGAGACCTGGCAGAACATCGGCCAGCGGCTATTGCCTGTGATGACTCCGCTTTTGGCACAAATGCGTGACGCGGCGCGTACAATCGGGCCTGTGCTGGTGGAGCACTTTTCGCGGATTATAAGTTTTATTGCCAGCCCTGCGGTGGGTGCGCGAATTGGGGCGATGGTGAAAAGTTTAAAGGATTTGGGCAAGACGTTGATCAGGGTAGGGAGACCCCTAAAGGAGGCCTTAGGGGGGCTGTTTACTCAGTTGGCTCTGGCGCAAAAGGAGGACGGGTTTTCGGGTATAGTGAAGGTGATTGCGGGGGCTTTGCAGAAGTTGGGCGGCGTATTTATGGGCTGGGCAAAAGAAATTTGGAGTAAACATATAAAGCCGGGCCTGAGCGACGCGTGGAAGGGACTGACGAGTTGGGCGACTGACGCAGAAAAGCGAAAAGTACTTCTCGAGAACTTGGGGAAGTTGGGCGGCGTATTTATGGGCTGGGCAAAAGAAATTTGGAGTAAACATATAAAGCCGGGCCTGAGCGATGCGTGGAAGGGACTGACGAGTTGGGTGACTGACGAAGAAAAGCGAAAAGTACTTCTCGAGAACTTGGGGACAAAGTGGGATCAGTTTAAAGAGTGGGCGCAGGGTGTGTGGGCAGTTATGAAGCCGGGGCTGAGCGACGCATGGGCGGAACTGACGAGTTGGGTGACTGACGAAGAAAAGCGAAAAGTACTTCTCGAGAACTTGGGGACAAAGTGGGATCAGTTTAAAGAGTGGGCGAAGGATGTGTGGGTTTTAAATATAAAACCGGGGCTGAGCGCCGCATGGGCGGAACTGACGAGTTGGGTGACTGACGAAGAAAAGCGAAAAGTACTTCTCGAGAACTTGGGGACAAAGTGGGATCAGTTTACAACGTGGGCGAAGGGTCTGTGGGCAGTTATAAAACCGGGGCTGAGCGACGCATGGGCGGAACTGACGAGTTGGGTGACTGACGAAGAAAAGCGGAAAGTACTTTTCGAGAACTTGAAGACAAAGTGGGATCAGTTTAAAAAGTGGGCGAAGGATGTGTGGGTTTTAAATATAAAACCGGGGCTGAGCGCCGCATGGGCGGAACTGACGAGTTGGGTGACTGACGAAGAAAAGCGGAAAGGACTTCTCGAGAACTTGAAGACAAAGTGGGATCAGTTTACAACGTGGGCGAAGGGTCTGTGGGCAGTTATAAAACCGGAGCTGGTGCAGATGTATACCGACATGAACGCTTGGCTTCAAAAGAATGAGCCGGATTTGCATAAGTGGACATCGGCATTTGAAGAATTTTTTTCAGGTTTTTCAATACAATTGGAGGAGGATGCGCCAAAGCGGCAGGGGAGGTGGGCAAGGGATATGGAACATATGAAAGAGAGCATCGAAGGGATAATGAACGCCTTAAAGGTGGCTTTTGGGGGGGATGATGCGGTGGGGGGCATGTCGGACTGGGGTAGATTTTTCGCAATGACTTTTCAGATTATGGGGGACTCTGTAATCGCGTTCGTTAAGAGTAGTTTAAAATGGACGCAATTGTTTTTAGAGGGAATGAATATATTTATCCAAGCGATGAAAAAGCTAATGGAGGGCGACTTCGCGGGTGCGGGACCGCTTTTCTCTAGGTGGTGGGACATGCAAATGTTCAACTTTGGCGCGGATGTGGACGAGGCCCAGCAAGTCTGGGACGATTTTGTGGATGGCATGCAAAAAGACTGGATGAACTTTGACTGGGACCGCACCGATTACAATATTCCCCCCGCCCGTTTCGCGCCGTCTGGGGCGGTTAAAGGGATGGGCGGCGCATCATCTAAACTGGAGCCGATTGGTCGAAGTACTGCAATTAATATTAGCATCAGCGGGGACGGTGGGGCGCTGCCCCGTGATCGGGGTAGGTTGCAAGAGTTGGCGCGGATGATTTGGAGGGAGGCAGAAATGCAGGGGATGAGGTTGCGGTAGTATCGATAAGATGTTGTTATGTGAACTCTATGTATAACGGCGGATCGTCATACATGCCCACTAGCGCGTAGGATATCGAGACGGGCATCTTCGCCGTCACCTAGAATGGTCTTCGGCGAAGATGTCCTATAAAAATCATAGCAGGGCCGGTGTGGGTTGTCAATCTTGAATTTCAAGAGGGGTGCTAGGAATGAGCGCAAACTGGACGATAAACTCTGATGTGAAGGTGACGGTGGACAATGAAGACCGTTCGGAGGCGGTGGTCGCGAACACGCTGTATATCCGTGAGCAGATTGGTAACTTTGCTACTCTGGCGTCGTTCGAGTTGATCGATCCAAAAAATGAGTGGATGCCTACGGGATGGGATGAGGTTAAGGTGACGGTCACAAAAGATGGGGCGCCCTCCCACATTTTTGGCGGTTTTGTGGTGGAAACGGCAGTGAGCGCGGTGGACACAGGGAGCGGCACAAGATATGCCGTCGAATGTAAGGACTATTCGGTGCTATTGGACCAGGTGACGGTTAATAAGGTCTATGCGCGGTACGTGTTACAGGGAGGCTGGGCTGTGTGGACCGCTGAACAGGTGCTCGAAGATTTATTTAACGTTTATATGATCGAGGACGGGGTAGCGATTTTTAACACGGAAAACGTTGTTGGCGCACGGGTGGTAGAGGGGATCGAGTTCGAGAATGTTACGCTACGCGTAGCGTTGAACAAATTGGCGCTGCAGGTGGGAGCGGATTGGTTGATTGATGGGCAGAAAAATGTTCTGTGGTTTGACCCAGCCGAACCAGCGGATGCGGCTTTTGAAATAAGCAATGAACCGGATTTTGACGACAGTTTCCCTCCGTTAAGGGGTAGTGTGAGCAAGACAATTGACGATTTGAATGTGGTGAATTCAGTGACGGTTATCGGCGGCTATAACGAGGAGCAGAAGACAGAAGTAATAACTTTTTCAGAAAGTAACATTGCACAGTCGTATACCCTCGAGCATATTCCCAAGAGTGTAATGTACGTCCATGTACATGAAAGACAGGAAGGCCAGAATGTTTATCCGCCATACTGGCTCACGACGCAAGGCATTCGGCTGGGGTACGTACCGGAGGACCGACTACAGGACGACGACGGCGAGGCCTGGTTTCTAATTAACAGAAAAACACGAACGCTCTCGATTTCCTCCACATTTATTACCATGGTTAGTATGCCAAACGGTTCACAGATAACGGTTAGCTATGTGTACAGAGGAACACAAATCTCCACGATAGAGAAAAACAACGACAGTATAGAGACGTATGGGCGGACGATAGCGCGCACGTTTTATTTTGAGGATGAGGAGGTGGCCAGTGACGCGGATCAGAAAAAGTTTGCTCTTGACGTGCTGGCACAGGACGCGTTCGGGAGGGAGACGGTAAAGTTTGATGTGGCGGAGTACGGCCTGCGAGCGGGCAAGCTCTTGAAATTTGATGTGGGGGAGGTAGATGTGGGGGGTACAGTCCGTATCCAGACGGAGACTTCGGACTCGTTGACGCAAGAGCAAGGCGCGCCGGAAGACAGTCTGTTGGCCGAGTCAGACGACCAATCACGGGACTTTATAATCCAGCAAGTGGCATACCGGGCGGTGATGACTGGTGAAGGTTGGCTACTGGTATGTCAGGTGACTGCGGGCGCCTATCAGAATACGTTGATTGAGGCATTGCAGCGGCTGTCTGGTGGGCGTTTGGAGGGTTCATCAGGGCGGGTGCCCAACCAGGGGTATCCGGGCAGCCTGGGGGAGATTTCGAGAGACCTAGGCGAGGTGCTGGCGGGGCGTGTCACGATGACGGATGGAGGAGATGCTCCGTTTGCTTGGGACGCATCCAACTTCAATGACCACACGGGCGTAGTCGTGGGTCTGGATGACAGCGGGACGGCACTGCGGGGGTCGTTTCTGCTGTTGGAAGGAGGGGTAATAAGGGTAAAGATTGGGGACTTGAGCGGTATGACTGCGCTGAACAATCAGAATCCCGAGGGCTGGGGGCTGTGGACTTCTCACGGGATTTTCAGCGGGACGGTGAACGCCTCGACGGTGTTGGGGGGGACGGTTACCGGCGCTAAAATTCAGACGACCGACGGTGATGTCACGGTTACTGACTTGCAAGGAATTGTGTTGGAGCAGCAACCGACGACGAACGTGGGTCGGAGCACAGGAAATATGTCAACCGATTATGATGTGATCCGCGACGCGAATGCCGTGTCGTGGGTAATAGGGACTATCGAGGACCCGCTGGACCCAAAAACGGGGTATGTTACGTCGCTGGTCGAGAACCAAATCGAGACCGGAACTACCCCACTTGCTGGCGACACCAATGTGACTTATCTTTTTGCTGGCACTGCTACACGGTTACCTGGCAACAATCCAGACGGAATTCCAGGACTTGCGCGGGTAATTGCCAGGCATACAAACGGCGAGGTCAGTTATGTGAATGTTGGGTTGGGCAAGGTAGAGATTTCCCCTCGGGGGAGTGACATTGATAGCGGGACGGTCGAGGTATACGGGGAAAGAGTAAATGTACATGCCAACTTGTTTGTGAATGACCCCCACACAGCAACGTTTGAGCATTTTAGTACTATAGGTACCGCGAACTTGGGGACTTCAGCCACCGACACGATTGTCTTCAACGGGAAGGTAGCCGGCACCATTGTTCCCCACTTAGACGGTGCAACGCCGGCAACGCCGTATGTGGATTTGGGCACCACGGCAAACCGTTGGAAAAAACTTTGGGTCAAAGATGTGGACACGGAGACTCTGACGGTTACTGGCAGCGCGACTATTGCAGAACTTGGGTTTACGAATCTGACGGTTAGTGGCACCGCGTCTTTTGCAGGGCATGTGACTGCAGACGGGAGTTTTACCGTGAGCAAAGGCCCCCCATATTACGATCAAACTTTAACCGTCGCTGGCGCCTCGAATCTTACAGGGCTTGTGACTGCCAGCGCGGGACTTAAAACGGGCAGAGTTTGGTTGTTGGGGATGGACACCCATGGCTTTGAACTCAACTTGTTTGCCGGGCACGCTGATCCGAACACTTTTAGTTTTTCTCCTACGGCAACCGAGGGAGATATTTATTTTTGTGACACTAAACACAGCGGGAAATTTTTGTTTCGGCATGATGGGAGTGGCTCAAGCCCTAACGATAACCCTTGGGTCGGAGAATTATAGGGCCTTCCCACTTAACAGCGCAATCCACATGTTGACTACAGGAGCTATAGGATGGCAGACAAAAAGATTAGTAATTTATTCGCTCTCGGGGAGTCCCCGTCTAGCCCTGATTTGTTGGCGCTGGTCGATATGTCGGAGAACCCTCCGGTAACAAAAAAGCTGGATGTCAAGTGGATGGCCCGTGACACATCGGGCCTTGCGACGAACATCACGGGCGGGGGCACTTTAGCGTTGGACGGCTCGACGACAAGTATCACGGGCGGGGGCACTTTAGCGTTGGACGGCTCGACGACAAGTATCACGGGCGGGGGCACTTTAGCGTTCACGGGGGACGCGACGATATCCAACTCGCTAAAGGACTCACTTGACTTGTCTAAGGACGCGGCGGGTAACCCTTATCTCTATCAATATATTTACAGCGCCGGGGTTTCTAACGATACAGGTATTCAGTTCACGCAGACGAATAGTGACGACGGCCCTAGGGTTGGGGGGCAGAATCGTAGAACGTGGTATTTGTACATAGCCGCAGATACTAGCGATGACGTAACAAAATCCGAGTTTAAAATTGCCCAGTATTTTGCCGGGGGTAACGGCGGGGGTGCGGCAGCTGCGGCTCGCTTGTCCATAAGCACCACTGGTCTCGTCAGGATCGGGGAACCTTTAGACGATGGCCAGCTGATGGTTAAACAAGCTAATGCCAGCGGTGCCATTCCCGTTTTGAACTTGGAGCAATCGGACACTAGCGAAGAATTTGTAAAGTTTGTGGCGAATGACCCTGCCGTCGGAACTGATGCAAACTCACTTACGGAATACACGACAGCAGCCGCCAAAGGGCATCTGGCTATTGATATAAACGGAGTGAGGCAGTGGCTACGATATTACGACACACCCAGTTAAATCCAGGAGGATATTATGGGGCAGTACATTGTAGAGAGCGACGACCAATCGAGCGAATCGCTGATTGTGGATTACCATATTGAGCGGGTGGGCACGCAGGCGACTGTGGCAAGGGTACACGGGGCGATTGTACGGGGATTGGCGGCAGAGGCCTCCTTTAATGCGCTGGTGGCTCCGGGCGGCGCGCTGGAAGCGTTGGAAGAATATCATGCGGACAAGAAAGGGCCGCTAGCGCATCAATTGGATATGCTAAGGGCGGATATGGTTGCGCTGCGGGATAGGATGGAGGCGATGTCGGCCGCTGTGCCGGGGTTGTTCCCGGGGGTGGGCTAATGATAAACCGTGAGGAGTTACAGGCGCTTGCAGATTTGTTGAATCGCACACTGATGACAGCCGCGGAGCGGATGTGGTGTCAGGGGCTGCTTGACCGGTTGCAGGAGCAGGACGGATGGCAGAAAACAGACGACGCTTTGGGGCCGATTGGTGAGAATGGGGTCGAGGGCCAGTCTGTAGAGTTACCATAATAAATAATTATGGGGACTGTCTCCCTGTTGAAAATCAGAGACCCGGAGCCGGTGTGCTCCGGGTCTCTTTGTTTTGGAGGAGGCAGCACGTTTTGGTAGGTGGTGTGCGGTGGTGTGCGGGGTGTGCGGGGTGTGCGGGGTGTGCGGGGTGTGCGGGCATTTAATACATAACCCAAAATTGGATGCGCAATTGGTCACTATTGTGGCCGGAAAAGAGGGCGACAAATGATAAGTAAAAAAATACCGCCCGCTGATGAGGGTCAGCGGGACGGCGGTGGTGGGTAAAGCTTTGCGGGCATTTCCTTGACAAATTTTAGCACAGCCCCCCCCAATACGCGAAATCTTCGTTAGCGTGCACGGTATCGTTTCCACTCGCTATGATGTCGGGCGGCGTAGGCGGCTTTGTCGTGTATGATGGCGACGAGGACTCTGGGGTCTATGTTTTCATCGAAAACATGACCGTTATGGACATTGGCAAGGCGGGCGAGTGCGCGCGCCCATTGCCAGCGGCGGGTTGACATGTGCAGGATGTTGCGGGCGTTTTGGCGGCTGGGGAGAATACCTTCGGTTTGGAGTATGTAGAGGCCGAGAACGTCGACGGTGGCGCGTTCGGCTATCCAGTCATGACCGGGGACCTGGCGGCGCATCATACGTCGCATTTGGGCGGTCTCCAGTTGGCGCTCGGCTAGTTTGGCGCTTAAGCCCAGGAAGCGGGAGCGTAGGGCGTTATTGTGGGCGCGTAGGTCGTCCAGTTCCATTTCGGCGGGGTTGGGGCTTGTGCGGCTACTCAGGGGGTTGAGGATGCTTTTCAATAGGTTCATTGTCAGAGACTCCATAGTGGCGAAGGGCAATCTGTAAGTAGGCGTCGAGGGAGCGGGTCTGTAGCTCATGTTGATCGCTCAATTCTTTGAGCCGGATTTGGCGGGCGCTGTCTACTTTGTGGCGTTCCAGCCCGTTGCGTGAGAAGTAGAACTCGTCACGATTCATTCGCCAGTAGGTGGCGGAAGTAAGGAGGGCGAATCCTGTGAGGAAGTAAGGTGTGGAGAGCTCGAGAACCCAGACGAGTCCCCAGGTAAGGAGCCCCCAGGTTAGGCTAAAGGGCAGGAGGCGGATGACTTGCCCGATGGCGCGACTGCCGGGGGTGGCGATTTCGTGACTACCGCTGTTTTGGTGGCTGGTAAAGGCGGGGTCACCGGTGGCGGTTGGGCTATTGTTGATGGGGGTCAGAAGTTGGGACGGTGGCTGTTGTTCGGGCAGGAGCCACCGGGTGTTTGGGCCAGTGATGGCGGCGCGCTGGGCCTCTTTGGCGGAGTCGGTGTGTTTGGGGGTGTAGTGCATGGGTGCCTCGTTTGTGGTTGGAGGACACCAGCGGTAGAATTGTGGTGGATTCTACACGGAACTGGCTCTTTTGCTGTGGGATTTCAAGTGGGGGGGAGCGCTGCGGTCTGCGGAGGACGCGCAGCGCTCCTTTTTGTTCTCTACCTTTTCCAGGGTGCGTTGTAGACCCAATCATCCCATAAACAGCTTAGAGCGCCCTCTATGGTATAGAGTTTCGCGGCAATCGGACTTTTGTTCTCCTCGACAACAGGCTCAAAAATGTGTACAAGCCGTTTCATAGCATTTCGGCAGCCGCTATAGCTTATTCCGGTGCGTTTGGCCAACTCCCCATTGGCAATCCGGGCCTCAATGTCATCGCCCATTATTTCCAGGCCTGCGTTGGCTACTATCCGATCCTGGGTTTCGGTAAGGTATCCCGATTTGGGAGAATGGAAGCGCGGTGGCACAACTCTCGCAAAGTCCAAATATCCCAAGTAACGTCGCAATGCACGACCTTGACTGGCGGCGGGCAGGTTTTTCAGTTGAAGTAAGGGATCGCTCTCCTCGGGCGGCCATAGTTGGGCTTCCGTTGGAGATGAACGGGCCGTTTCACGTGTTGCGTCGTCAAGCTTTTCGTCGGCGATAATTCCGGGTTGTCTTTCCTCAGGGGCATCCTCGCTCCTAACTTCCCCCAAATTCTTGTTGTCTACTGCTATAGCCCAGTCCAGAAGATACCCGGCCTGTTGTTCGGTGTCTCGATACTGCTCAAGCGCGAGGCTTTTTAGGGTGCCCCATGCTTTCTCTGTTAACTGCACGGCGACCGTATGTAACGGTCCGTTCTCAAGTGTCCTCGTCATGATTGCTGCTCCTTGATGATGTGTGGACGGTTTGTGGACTAATGTGTCCGGTTCGGTGTCCGAGATGTGTCCGAGATGTGTCCGAAACACCCGGGCACATGTGTCACATGCGACCGGGCATGTGTCACATGTGGACGGTTTGTGGACTAATGTGTCCGGTTCGGTGTCCAGGATGTGGCCGGTCGATGTAGGGTGTGTTGCACGGTCGATCTACGGTCATACCACAAAAACCGTGCAACGACCGTAGATCGACCGTGCAATTTTCATGAAAAACCGTGCAATAATTACAAAAACCGTGCAATTTTCATGAAAAACCGTGCAATAATATCGACGGTCGATGTACGGTCATACCACAAAAACCGTGCAACGACCGTAGATCGACCGTGCAATTTTCATGAAAAACCGTGCAATAATTACAAAAACCGTGCAATTTTCATGAAAAACCGTGCAATAATATCGACGGTCGATGTACGGTCAGGAGTAGTCAGGCAGACAGGAACTGCTATTCCTGCCTGCCTGCCGGTGCTAAGGCTTCTTCTTATGTTTGATAA